>Ga0081538_10000416_pt1 | contig 47909 bp, 50 predicted proteins | sample TabmetS5T2R1_FD_71022 | JGI IMG/M metagenome (GOLD analysis project Ga0081538, IMG submission 71022) | Tabebuia heterophylla rhizosphere microbial communities from the University of Puerto Rico - S5T2R1 | ecosystem: Host-associated > Plants > Roots > Rhizosphere ... | reverse complement strand
CGGCTGTCCCCAAGGATCGAAGTGCAGCCCGGAGAAGATGCCGATGTGCCGGTTGAACTTGCGGTCGGGCAGGTAGAACTCGAAGTCGATGCCGTGGTCTTTGATGCGCTTGTTCCACCGGTCGATGCCGCTACGGCAGTCATCGACATACCAGTCGCGCAACACCTCGTTCAGCGCATTACGCATCGGGATCTCGCGCTTGGTCGCACGGCCGTTGTCGTCGATGACATCCAGCAGGTAGATGTCGTCGGTGAGGACGTGGTCGTCGGTGAACTTGTCCTCCTCGGCACGGCCCTTCAACCCGTTCGTGAAGTAGTTGGCCGCGTTGCTCGACACCTCGCTGCCGTGCAGATCCAGGCTCTGGCTGAACCAGAAGTTGATGTACTTCTGGATGGTGGCGAGGTCGATGCCGCCGATCTTCCGCACGTCTTCCGAGAACCCGGCTTCCTTCATCAACTGGCACGTCCGCTCGACGATGCGGGCGAGGCCGGTGTCGCCGACGAACATGTGGTGCGATTCCTCGGTGAGCATGAAGCGCGTGGTCCGCGACAGCGGATCGAGCGAGCTCTCCGAGAGCGACAGCAGCTGCGACTTGCCGTCGCGGTCCGTGAACATCGTGAACGCGAAGAAGTCCAGCCACGTCTCGATGGGCGTGTTGAACGCTTCGAGCATGCGCGGCTTGTCGCGGTTCCCGCTCTGCCGTTCGAGCAACTCCTCGGCCTCGTCGCGGCCATCGCGGCCGAAGTAGGAGTGCAGCAGGTACACCATCGCCCACAGGTGACGGCCTTCCTCGACGTTCACCTGGAACAGGTTCCGGAGGTCGTAGAGGCTGGGACAGTGGTGACCCAGCATGCGCTGCTGCTCGACGCTCGCGGGCTCCGTGTCGCCCTGCGTGACGATGAGGCGGCGAAGCTGGTTGCGGAACTCGCCCGGCACTTCCTGCCACGCCGGCTGGCCCTTGAACTGGCCGAAGTTGATGCGGCGATCGGGGGTCGGCTCGGCGAGGAAGATGCCCCAGCGGTAGTCGGGCAGCTTGACGTACTCGAAGTGCGCCCATCCCTTCGGATCGACGCTCACCGCGGTCCGCAGGTAGACCTGGTGATAGTTCTGAAAACCCTGCGGGCCCATCTCCGACCACCACTGCAGGTACCTGGGCTGCCAGTGTTCCAGCGCGCGCTGGAGGCGCTTGTTGCCGGACAGGTCGACGTTGTTGGGAATGCGTTCGTTGAGATTCATCAGCAGCGTCTCCAGTCGAACTCCGGACGGCCTTCGCGCCCGTACACCTTCAGCGCCCCGCGCTCACCGACCGCGTTCGGGCGCTGGAAGATCCAGTTCTGCCACGCCGTGAGGCGGCCGAAGATCTTCGTCTCCATGGTCTCGGGGCCGGCGAACCGGAGGTTGGCCTCCATGCCGGTGAGCGCGTCGGGCGAGAAGGCCGCGCGCTCCTCGAGCGCGAGCCGCACCTCGTCGTCCCAGTCGATGTCGTCGGGCGTGAACGTCACCAGGCCGGCGTCGGCGGCCTCGGCGGCGACCAGGTCCTTGCCCATCCGGGCCCGGGCGGCGTCCAACGCCTCGGGCTCGCCCCAGAACCTGGTGGCGAGGCGGCTGAGCCCGTTGGCGGTGGGGAACCAGCCGTCGTTCGCCGGCGTCAGGCGAAGCTGCGGGGCCGGCAGGTCGCTGTCCGGCAGCGTGCCGTCGAGCATGAACGACCGGTCGGCGGCGAGGGCGAGCTCGGCGAGAACCCCGGCGAAGCAGCTGCCGGGCTCGACCAGCGCCACCAGGGTGCGGGCGGACAGGTCGAGGCGCTTGAGCGTGCGGCACCAGTAGAGGCGGATCTCCCGCCCCAGCCAGTGCTCCGACGGGGCGGGCGCGAGCACCTCTTCGGCGGCGACGGCGAGGGCGGGGTCGCCGGCGGTGCGCAGCACCCAGGTGCCGACGTCGGGCTCGTCGAGACGCAGCCGCAGGACGGCGTCGTCGAGCTCTCGGACGCTCGACAGCAGCCAGGCCGACGCGCCCGCGGCGAGCAGCTCGGTCGGGTCGGACGGCTCGCGCCCGGTCGGGCCGTGGACCGTCACGAACGCGGCGCCGAGATCCCGATCGATGGCGACGGACACCGAGCTGTAGCGCAGCCCGTCGTCGTCCGCCTCGACCTCGAGCGGCGCAAGGGAAACCCCCGGCCCGCGATCCGGGCGATCCGACTCCGCCGCCCGCGCCTGCGCCCGTTCCCTCACCTGCTCCTCGAAGCGGCTCCGCGGGGCGACGGCGTCGACCAGGCCCCACTCCACCGCCTGCCGGCCCTTGATCCCCTCGGTCCTCGTGGCGAACACGTCTGCCCGGTCACGCCGGACGTGGCGCTTGTCGACGAGGCGCGTCAGCCCGCCGGTGCCGGGCAGCACCGCCAGCAGCGGCACCTCGGGGAGGGACACGGCCGACGACCGGTCGTCGACGAGCAGGATCTCGTCGCACGCCAGGGCCAGCTCGTAGCCGCCCCCGGCGGCGGTGCCGTTGACCGCCGCGATCCAAGTCTGGCCCGAGTGGGCCGTGGCGTCCTCGATGGCGTTCCGGGTCTCGTTGGTGAACTTGCAGAAGTTCACCTTGTCAGCGTGGGTCGACCCCGCCAGCATCTGGATGTTCGCGCCCGAGCAGAAGACCTTGTCGAGCCCGCCGGTGACCACCACGGCCTTGACCTCGGGGTGCTCGAAGCGCAGCCGCTGCACGGCGTCGTGCAGCTCGATGTCGACCGCGAGGTCGTAGCTGTTGAGCTTGAGCTCGTAGTCGTCGCGCAGCCCGGCGTCGGGCGTGACCCGCATCGTGAGCGTCGCCACAGGCCCGTCGACCGACAGCTGCCAGTGCCGGTACGAGCCCGGATCGGTCCCGAGCTCGATCGTCATCCGGGGTTGAGGGTATCGACCGGGGACGGGGCCACGGGGACCGAGGGGCGTCCGGACCGGCGGCGTAGCCGCTCGACCAGCGCTTGCACGGTGGGAACGACGCCTCGCGGCAGCAGGAGGAACAGCACCAGGATCACCGACCCGTAGATGATCAGGCGGTACTCGTCGAACGATTCCATCCACTCCTCGAGGACCGTGAACGCCGCGGCGCCGACCACCGGCCCGAGCAGGCTGCCGATGCCGCCGAACGCGAGCATGACGATGACGAGCACGTCGACCTCGCCGAAGCTGAACGTCGACGGGCTGATGAAGCCCTCGCTGTGGGCGTAGAGCGCCCCGGCGAGCCCGATCATCCCCGAGCCCAGCGTCCCCGCCAGCACCCGATACCACTTGACGTCGACGCCGGCCAGCTCGGCCGCGATCTCGTCGTCGCGCAGGGCCCGAAACGCCCATCCGACGTGCGACCGTTGGAGCGCACGGAACAGCGCCAGGTAGGCGGTGAGCAGCGCGACGAACACGTAGAACGGCGCCACCTGTTCACCGAGCAGCGTGTCCGATCCGGCCTCCACGACCAGCCCGGTCTCGCCGCCGGTGAGGTCGCGCTGGCCGAGGAGCAGGTTCTGGAACGCCAGGGCGAACGCCAGGGTCACGATGCCGGTGAAGATCACGCCCAGAGATCGGCTCACCGCGATCCAGCTCAACAGCCCACCGGCGGCGGCGGCAATGAGGCTGGCCAGCAGCATCGCCAGCACCATGGGCAGGCCGTGCCGGTCGCTCAGGATCGCCGATCCGTAGCCGCCTAGACCGGCGAGGGCGCCCGTGCACAGGAAGAGCTGGCCGGTGCTCCCGAAGATGACGTTGAACCCGACGGCGTAGCAGGCGAAGAGCACTCCGCTGATGACGACGCCCATCATCGGCCGCGAGTCGCCGTAGCGCAGTGGAAGGAGCGCCACCACTGCGGCGGTCAGGACCACCGGTGCGTAGGCACGCACGGCCGGCGCACCCGCCCGACCCACGGTCGCCGCCTGACGGTTCACTCTCGCCCCGCACCCAGCAGGCCCGACGGGCGCAGCACGATGGTGACCGCCGCCGCCCCCAGCAGCACGATCGTCGTGACGTACGTGCCGATGTAGTGGGCGCTCACGGTGTTGACGACCCCGAGCAGGATCCCGGCCAGGAACGCACCGGAGACGCTGCCGAGGCCCCCGACGACGGCCACGATCAGGGCCAGGATCGTGAAGTCGATGCCGGCGTTGACGGTGACCGGGGAGGTCATCGAGCGGGTCACCGCGACGAGGGCCGCCAGGACGCCGCTCAGCGCGAACACGAAGGCGCGCACGGTCGCCGGGCTCACGCCACAGAGCTGGGCGCCCTCCTCGTCCTGGATCACCGAGCGCACGGCCTTGCCGGTGGCGGCGTAGCGCAGGAAGACGACGAGAACCGCGCCGACCCCGAGGGCGATGGCCGACGCCAGCAGCGATCCCGTCCGCATCCTCACCCCGAGGATGTCGACGGGGTCTCCGCCGATCCGGAGCGTCAGGGCCTCGATCGGGTAGCGCCACGTGAGCACGCCGTCGATGATGAACGCCACGCCGAGCATGAGCAGGAGGCCGAGCAGGACGCGATCCTCGCCGTGCCGCCGGTACACCGGCCGCATCAGGGTCAGGTCGAGCACCAGGGCCACGGTCCCGGCAACCACGAGGCCCGTGAGCACCGCGGGAACGACCGCACTTCCTTCGTTGAGCCTCAAGGCCGCCACGATGGCACCGAGCACGGCGAGCTGACCCTGGGCGAGGTTGAGCACCCCCCCGAGGCCGTACACCAGGGTCAGGCCGACGCCGAGCAGCCCGAACTGCAGGCCGAGGACGACGCCGTCGAAGACGACCGCCCTCATTGCTTCCCGCTCATGCTGCTTCGCAGCGGGCCGCTCGGGCTCCGACGCGTTGTTCTCCCGCTCCCACGGCCGCTCGGGCCGGGCTCGCTCTCACCTTTTTTCCCCGTCACCCTCGACGGACGCACGCTCATGCGACCCCCAGGTAGGCGCGTTGGACCTCGGAGTTGCCCTCGAGCTCGGCGACGCTGCCGCCCAGCTGGATGCGGCCGCTCTCGAGGACGTAGCCACGATCGGCGAACTCCAGCGCGAGCGGCACCTGCTGTTCGGCCACGACGATGGTGAGCCCCTGCTCACGCATGGAGGTGAGCGCCGTGTAGGCAGCGGCGGCGACCGTGGGTGCCAGGCCGGTGGTCGGTTCGTCCAGCAGCAGCAGGCGTGGCTCCGACATCAATGCGCGGCCGACCGCGAGCATCTGCTGCTCACCGCCGCTGAGCGTGCGGGCGCGCTGCCGGCGGCGCTCGTCGAGGCGAGGGAACAGCTCGAGCACCAGTGCCCTGCGCTCGGCGCGCGGCCGGCGGGGGAACGCCCCCAGTTCGAGGTTCTCGGCCACGGTCATGTCCGGGAACAGGTGGCGCTCCGCCGGCACGTAGGCGAGCCCACCCCTGGCGATGTCGTGTGCCCGCCGCCGGGTGATCGGCCGGCCTTCGAGCCGGACGGTTCCGTGGGACGGCCGCAGCAGCCCGCACACGGCGCGGAACAGCGTGGTCTTGCCGGCGCCATTCGAGCCGATCACCGCGACGGCCTCGCCCTCGGCCGCCGCGAACGAGACCCGGTGGACGACGTCCTCGCCGAGATACCCGGCCGACAGCTCAGCGACCTCGAGCATCGCCATCGCCGCGCGTGCCGAGGTACGCCTCCACGACCTGAGGATCGCGCATCGCCACGTCCGGCGTGTCGTCGACGAGCACCCGGCCGAAGTCCAGCACCACGACCCGCTCCGCCAGGCTCATCACCGCCTTCATCACGTGCTCGACCCAGATGACCGTCACCCCCAGGCGGTCGCGGGCGGTCCGCACGATGTCGATCGAGGCACGCAGCTCGGTGTCGTTGAGGCCGGCCATCACCTCGTCGAGCAGCAGCAGGCGGGGCCGGCCCGCGAGGGCGCGGGCGAGCTCGAGGAACCGCTGCTGGTGGAGGTTCAGCGAGAGGGCGTCGTCGCCGGCATGCCCGGCCAGACCGACGAAGCGCAGGGCCTCGTCGGCCCGCTCGAGTGCCTCGGGCTCGGCGAGCCTCCCCCCGACAGAGCCGAACAGCGCCCCCAGGGCCGCGTTCTCGCGCACGGTCATCCCCGCGAACGGCCGGGGGTTCTGGAGCACCATCGACACGCCCGTCCGACGGGTCCGGTGGGTCGTGAGCCGGGTGACGTCCTCGCCCATGAAGCTGACCCTTCCCTCCGTCGGCGGGTCGAGCCCGCTGACGGCGCGGAGCAGCGTGGTCTTACCGGCGCCGTTGGGCCCGACGAGGGCGACGATCTCGCCCTCGTCGACGCTCAACGACACGCCGTCGACGGCCGGCAGGCCCCCGAAGCGCTTCACCACCCCGGAGAGCTCGAGGATCGTCACGGCGCCGCCGGGGGCACGACCGTCATTGCGCGGGTTCGTACGGTTCCAGCGGGTCGGGCAGGATCAGCGTCTCCGGGTACCATTCGCCGCCTTCGTTCACTCCCTCCGGTGCCGGGCCCTCGCCGATCACGGTGAACAGCGGCTGCGCGCTCGCCAGCTCGCCCCATTCGGTCCACCCCATCTCGAAGGAGTAGCCCGGCAGGTCGAAGGTCTGCTCGTGGAGGTACTCGGCGATCGCGGTGGGGTCGTCGCCGACCTCCTCGACGGCTTGGGCGACCATCGTGACGATCCCGTAGCCGGCAACGGCGTCGTCGTCCATGAACGTGTTGTCCGACGACTCCAGGTAGCGCCGGGCGAGCTCCTGGTACTCCTCGCCCTCGTAGTCGGCGCAGTCGAAGTCGGTGTAGCGGCCGGTTGCGGCGTCGCCGGCGGCGGACACCACCTCCGGGAGCACGGCGTACGCGCCCGTGACCTGCACATCGAGCCCGAGATCCGCCGACTGCACGGTGATCGGGCCGGATCCCGGCGGGTGCCCGGTCGCCACCAGCAGCTCCGGATCGAACGACTCGAGGTTGCGCAGGTACGTCGTGAAGTCCGTCTCGTCGACCGGCGCGACCTCGACCTGCAGATCCACACCGTCGAGCGCGCCGAACTCCTCCTCGGCGGCCGCGCGGAAGGCCTGGCCCCAGCCGTAGTCGGCGATGATGGCACCGACCCTGGTCAACCCCTCCTCCTCGGCGAACTGCGCGATGGGCCCGGCCACCATCGGCGCGGCCGGCAGGCAGGTGCGGAAGGTGTAGCGGCTGTCCTGCGTGAGTATCTGCTCGTTCCCGGCCTTGACGAGGAACAGTGGCACCTCGGACTCCTCGGCGACGCGGGCCGTCGCCAGGCCGACGTCGCTCGAGATGACGCCGCCTATGGCCACCGCGCCCTCCTCGACGAGGCGCTCGACGCCGCTCACGCCCTCCTCGGGGCTCATCTGGTCGTCGGCCACCTCGAGCTCGAGTGGGCGGCCGTCCACCCCGCCGTCGGCGTTGATCTCGTCGACCGCCAGCTGCATGCCGTCACGCACCTGGAGCCCCCATGGCGTGAATGGCCCGGTGAGCGACGTGACCACGCCGATCGTGATCGGCTCACCCGATGGCTCCCCGCCCTCTTCGGTCGTGTCGGCTGGCGCCCCGGCGTCGTCATCGTCGTCGTCGCCACAGGCGCCGGCCACCAGCGCGAGCGCGGCGGCCGCGCCGATGATCCGCGACATTCCCCTGGTCATGTCGGTCCCCCTTCGTCGTACGCGCGATCGTCACCACGATTGCGCGCAACGGCACCATACCTCCCGGGAAACGGCCCTGAGCCGCATTGTCGACAATAATGTGAACATCGTGCACACTGGCGCCGTGCAGGACGGGATCCGGTGCATGGTCATGCGCGGCGGGACGTCCAAGGGCCTCTACTTCCTGGCCGACGACCTGCCGGCGGACGAGGCCAGCCGCGACGATCTGCTGCTCCGGATCATGGGATCGCCCGACCCGCGCCAGATCGACGGCATGGGCGGCGCCCACCCGCTGACGAGCAAGGTCGCGGTGATCGGGCGCCCCAGCGCGGACACGGCCGACGTCGACTACCACTTCCTTCAAGTGGTCGTGGACGATGCCGTCGTCACCGACCGGCAGAACTGCGGCAACCTCCTCGCCGGCGTCGCGCCCTTCGCGCTCGAGCGCGGCTTGGTCACCGCTCCGCCGGGCGACACGGCCGCCATCCGCATCCACATGGTCAACACCGGGGGGCTGGCGACCGCCACCGTGCCGCTCACCGGCGGCGAGCCCCGCTACGACGGCCCCGCTTCCATCTCCGGCGTGCCGGGTTCCGCCGCGCCCATCCGGCTCGACTTCGAGGGGATCGCCGGCTCGTCTTGTGGCGCCCTCCTGCCCACGGGCCGGGCCGTGGACAAGATCGAGGGGCTCGAGGCGACGCTCGTCGACAACGGCATGCCCGTGGTGGTCCTCCGCGCCGGCGACCTGGGCGTCACCGGCCACGAGACCTGCGCCGAGCTCGAGGCCGACGACGCGCTGCGGGAGACGCTCGAGCGGGTCCGCCTGGCGGCGGGTCCCCTCATGAACCTGGGCGACGTGGCGTCGACGACCGTGCCGAAGCTGACGCTGGTGGCGGCGCCACGGGCGGGCGGCACGCTCGCGACCCGCACCTTCATCCCCCACCGGTGCCACGAGGCGATCGGCGTGCTCGGGGCCGTGAGCGTGGGGACGGCGGCGCTGCTGCCCGAGGGACCCGCGGCGGAGGTCGCGGAGCTCGGCGCCGCCGGCGGCGGGGTCGTGACCATCGAGCACCCCACCGGGACGTTCGACGCCGCCGTCGACCTGACGCTGGAGGACGGCGTCCCCGTGGTCGAACGGGCCGGCATCATCCGCACGGCCCGGAAGCTCATGGACGGCACCGTCTTCCCCCGGGAGCCGTGATGGACCGGACGATCCCGCCGCCGCACCCCGACCCCCACGCGCCGCGGGCATTCACCCCCCCGCCCGGCGCCTGCGACGCGCACTGCCACGTGTTCGGGCCCGCGGCCCGCTTCCCGTTCGCAGCCACCCGGTCGTACACCCCGCCCGACGCCGGCGTCGACGACCTGCGGCGGCTCCACGACCGGCTGGGGCTGGACCGGGCGGTGGTCGTGCAGGCGAGCTGCCACGGCACCGACAACGCCGCCCTGCTGGACGCGCTCCTGGAGGGCAAGAGCCGCTACGCCGGAGTGGCGATGATCGACGACGCCACGGGCGACGCCGAGCTCGACGAGCTGCACGACGCCGGGGTCCGCGGCGCACGCGTCAACTTCGTCGCCCACCTCGGTGGTGCTCCCGACCGGGAGCGGTTCGACCGGACAGTGGCGCGGCTCGCGCCGCGTGGCTGGCACGTGGTGCTCCACTTCGACGCCGTCGACCTGGCCACGTATGCGGGGTTGCTCGACCGCATGCCCTGCCCGTACGTCATCGACCACATGGCCCGCGTCGACGCGACGGCCGGGCTCGATCAGGAGCCGTTCCAGGCGCTCCTGCGACTCCTCGACGACGACCGCTGCTGGGTCAAGGTGTCCGGTGCCGAGCGGCTCACCGGCGGGGGGCCGCCGCCGTACGACGACGTCGTGCCGTTCGCACGGGCGCTCATCGCCGCGGCCCCGGACCGCGTGCTGTGGGGCACGGACTGGCCGCATCCCAACGTGCGCCACATGCCCGACGACGGCGACCTCGTCGATCTGCTGGCCGAGTTCGCCCCCGACGAGGCCACTCGCAACCGCATCCTCGTCGACAACCCCGAGCGCCTCTACGACTTCTAGCGGAGGGGGGAGGGAAACCCTCCCCCCTCCGGCTCCCCCCACCAGTTGGGCCGCCGCCTCCGGCGGCCTCGTCATACTGGTCGCCCGACCGGCAAAGCCGGATCGAGCGACGGCGGGGGGCTCCGGCAGGAGCCTCCACCCCCCGCACCCCCCGCCGGGGCGGTGAGCCCTCGACCTCTAGCCCCATACCTCGTCGGCGACATCGACTATGAGCCGCAGCTTGGCGACCTCGTCGTCGTACGTGAGCTTGTTCCCCTCGACGGTGGACGAGAACCCGCACTGCGGCGACAGGCAGAGCTGGTCGAGGGGGACGTAGCGGGCGGCCTCGTCGATCCGGCGCTTGAGGACGTCCTTGCTCTCCAGCGCGGGTCGCTTGGTGGTCACGAGCCCGAGCACGACCATCTTCCCCGGCGGCACGAACCGCAGCGGCTCGAAACCCCCGGACCGCTCGTCGTCGTACTCGAGGAAGAACCCGTCGACCGCCAGGTCGTCGAACAGCGCCTCGGCCACGAAGTCGTAGCTGCCCTCCGCCACCCACGCCGAGCGGAAGTTGCCCCGGCACATGTGCGTCGTAACGCTCATGCCCTCCGGCTTGTCGGCGAGGGCGGCGTTGATCTGGCGGATGTACCGCAGGTGCTGGTGCTCGGCGTCGTCGCCGCGGGCCGTCAACATGGCCCGCTCCCTCGGGTCGTTGAGGTAGGCGAGGCTGGTGTCGTCGAACTGGAGGTACGTGCACCCGAGCTGGGCCACGGCTGCGACCTGCTGCGCGTACGCGGCGCTCAGGTCGTCCCAGAACTGTTCCATGTCGGGATAGACGTCGGGATCGAGCGCCGCCGGCCCGCCCCGGTAGTGCACCATGCTCGGCGACGGGATCGTCAGCTTCGGCGTCGCGGTCGTGGTCATCGAGGCCAGCGCCGTGAAGTCGTCGCCGAAGATCGGCTTGGGCAGCGTGATCCGCTCGTCGATGACCAGCACGGGCGTCTCGGCCGACATCTCGCCCTGCTCGTCACGGAAGTGGATGCTGAGCGTCTCCTCCCCCGGGTGGATGCCCCCCAACTGGTAGATGAAGTCCATGTGCCAGAACTTGCGGCGGAACTCGCCGTCGGTGGCGGACTGGAGGCCGACGTCCTCCTGCATCTTGACCACGTCGGCGATGGCCTTGTCCTCGATGGCCCGCCGCTCCTCGGCGGTGATGCGGCCGGCGGCCGCGTCCTCCCGGGCCTGGAGCACCTCCGGCGGGCGCAGCAGGCTGCCCACGTGGTCGGCGCGGAACGGTGGGGCGGTGCGGTGCGGCATGTCAGTCTCCCTTCTCGCCCGCTCGGAACGGGTCAGAGCGGCAATCCCGTGTAGTTCTCGGCGAACGAGCGCTGGGCGGCCTCCGAGCCGGCCAGGTAGTCCAGCTCGGCCTCCTGGATGCGGTGGTCGAACTCACTGCTGCCGGGGAAGTGGTGCATGAGCGTGGTCAACCACCACGAGAAGCGCACGGCCTTCCATACCCGAGCCAGCGCCCGTTCGGAGTATTCGTCCAGGCCGGTGGGCGACCGGCCCCGGACGGCGTCGGCGAGGGCGCCGGCCAGGTAGCACACGTCGGAGACGGCCAGGTTGAGGCCCTTGGCGCCCGTGGGCGGGACCACGTGCCCGGCGTCGCCCGCCAGGTAGAGCCGCCCGTAACGCAGGGGCTCGGCCACGAAGCTGCGCAGGGGCGTGAGCGACTTCTCGACGGAGGGGCCCGTCACGAGCCGGCCCGCGACCTCGCCGGGCAGCCGGCTGCCGAGCTCCATCCAGAACCGCTCGTCCGGCCAGTCGTCGACCACGTCGTCGATGGCGCACTGCACGTAGTAGCGGCTCAGCAGCGAGTGGCGCATCGAGCACAGGGCGAAGCCCCGCTCGCTGTGGGCGTAGATCAGTTCCTTGTCGATCGGCGGCGTCTCCGACAGGATGCCGAGCCACCCGAAGGGGTAGACCCGCTCGTAGGTGCGGAGCACCGACGGCGGGATCACCGTGCGGCTCAGACCGTGGGAGCCGTCACAGCCGGCCACGTGCTCGCAGTCGATGCGATGGTCCGTGCCGTCCTTGACGAATGTGACGTACGGGGCCGTGCCGGTCACGTCGTGGGGGACGACGGCGGCGGCGCAGTCGACGACCGGCACGCCCATCCCGTCAACCGCGGCGTACAGATCCTTGGTGACCTGGGTCTGGCCGTAGACCATCACCCCTTTGCCCGTGAGGCCCTTGAAGTCGATCCGAACGTGGCGGCCCGAGAAGCTGAGCCCGACCCCGTCGTGGACCGTGCCCTCACGGTCCATGCGCTCCCCCACGCCCGCCGCCCGGAGGGCCTCGACCGTGCCCCACTCGAGCACCCCGGCCCGGACCCGGGCCAGGACGTGCTCACGGCTCTGGCGCTCCAGGATGATCGACTCGACACCCGCGAGCCCGAGCAACCGGCCGAGCAGCAATCCCGCGGGTCCTCCCCCGATGATCACCACCGGCACGCGTGCGGGTGCGGCGGACGCTGCGTTCACAGGGTCCGCTCGAGGCGGTCGAGGGTCTGCATCGTCGGCAGGCACTGCGCGACGCTCGCCAGCGGCTCACGCCCCTCGCGCACGGCGGCGACGAACTCCCGGTCCTGGTTCTCGATGCCGTCCACCGACTCGCCGACCCCCGAGGTGTCGACCGGCTCGTCGTAGCCGTCGACGAGGTCGTCGTAGCGGGCGATGTATGTGCCGGTGTCGCTGATGTACCGGAACGTCGTGCCGAGCGGCCCGTCGTTGTTGAACGACAGCGCCAGGCTGCACAGCGCGCCGGACGGTGCCTGCAACCCAACGGTCATGTCCATGGCGATGCCGAGCTCCGGGTGCGGAGGCCCCTGCTGCGCCCAGGCCCGGACCGGCACCTCGCCGGTCTGGTGGAGGAACAGGTCGACCGTGTGGCACGCGTGGTGCCACAACAGGTGGTCGGTCCACGAGCGAGGCTGGCCGAGCGCGTTCTTGTTCTCGCGGCGGAAGAACAGCGTCGACACGACCAGGTGCTGCAGCGCGAGCTCGCCCGAGGCGATCCGGCGGTGGACCCACTGGTGGCTCGGGTTGAACCGGCGGGTATGGCAGACCATGGCCGTCACACCGCTGCGCCGCTGGGCGGCCACGACCGCGTCTGCGTCGGCCAGCGAGTCGGCCATGGGGATCTCGATGAGGACGTGCTTGCCGGCGTCCATCGCGGCGATGGCCTGGACGGCGTGGACCGGCGTGGGGCTGGCGAGGATGGCGGCGTCGACCCCGGGCTCGTCGAGCATCTCCGCCAGGTCGAGCCCGTGGTGCGGGATGTCGAACTCGGCGGCGAAGCTGGCCGTGCCGCCCGGGTCACCCCCGGCGACCCCCACCACCTCGACGCCGTCCATGCGGCGCAGCGCGGCCATGTGCTGGCGGGCGATGGCGCCCTCGCCGGCCACCACGACGCCCATGCGCTGAGCCATGCCCCTCCTCTACGATGGCGTGTTGTGCACAATACTGTTGACGATCTGCCCCGTCATCCGGCAGGTCGTGGACCGGTGTGCCCCGGCGGATCCGCCAGCGAGCGTGGCGTAGTTGGGAGACTGACCCGACCATGGTGATCGCAGCGCCCGTCGCCGACCAGCTCCGCGACGACATCCTCCAGGGGGTCTTCCCGCCCGGGGAGCGGCTGATCGAGCTGCAGCTCACCGAGCGGTACGGCGTCGGTCGGGCCGCGATCCGCGCCGCGCTGGTGGAGCTCGACGCCGAGGGCCTCGTGCAGCGGGAAGCCAACCGGGGTGCGACAGTGCGCCGCATCAGCGTGGCCGAGGCCGTCGAGATCACCGAGGCGCGCGCCGCGCTCGAGGGCCTCATCGCCCGGCTCGCCGCCGAGCGGGCCACCGAGGCGGAGCGCGAGGGGCTCCGCGCCCTTGTCGCCGAGATGACCGACGCGGTCGAGCACGACGACAAGCTGGCCTACTCGAAGCTCAACCGCGACCTGCACGGTTCGCTCTGCCGCATCGCGCGGCACCGGGTGGCCGACGACCTGGTGGGCAACCTGCGGAACCGTGCCGCCCACCACCAGTTCCGGCTGGCCCTGGTGCCGGGCCGTGCCGCCGAGTCCCTGGCGCAGCACCGCGCCATCGTCGAGGCGGTGAGATCGGCCGACGCGCCGGCGGCCGAGGCGGCGATGCGCACCCACCTGGCGTCGGTGATCGACGTCCTCCGTCACTGGGAGGCGTTCGACACCCACGCGTGAGGCGCTGGCGTGGGCGTCAGCCCGGGAGCGACGGGACCGGGGATGCGCCGGCCGCCACGCTGCGGAGCCGCGCCGCGGTCGCCTCGGTCATGATGGGCTCGACGCCGAGCTCCGCCAGCAGCTCGGCGGCCGCCTCCATCTCGTGGACGCGACGGGCGGCGTGGCGGCCCGTCCCGGTGACCAGCCGGTGGATGAAGCCCTCGTCGGCGGCGGCGAGCTGGCCGGCGATGTTGTCCCAGGTCTCCGCCGCCAGCCCGGCCGCCTCGGCGGCCTGCATCGACTCGAGGACGAGCGCGGTCAGTCCCTTGACGACGACGCTGCGCAGCAGCTTGCGGGTGGCGGCCATTCCCGGCTCGTCGCCGGCGTGCTCCACGGGCATGCCGAGGGGCCCCATGGTGGCGATGAACGCCCGGGCGGACGGGCCCGAGGCCAACGCCGGTGTGCGCAGCCCCCTGCCGTGCACGGGCGACATGAGCGCCACGTCGGTGAAGCCCAGGCCGGCAGCGGCCGCCGTCGCCGCCAGGCTGCGCTGCAGTCCGGCCGACGCCGTGGCCAGTTCTGCGTAGACCGCGCCCCGGGGGATCGCATCGAGCGCCTGTGCGAGCGCCGCCGTGGCGTCGGCCGCCGCGGTGATGCCGAGCACCAGGTCGGCACCGGCCGCCGCCGCCTCGGGGTCGTCATGGCGCAGCACGCCGGCCGGCGTCGCCACCTCGGCGGGGTCGTAGCCGTGGACCTCGACCTCCGGGAGCATTGCGAGGTCGCTGGCGATGAGCGATCCGGCCTCGCCGAGCCCGAAGACGCAGACGCGCATCACGGCCGTCATCCGACGTACTCCACGCCCAGCGCCTCGAGCGTGGCGCGCAGGCCGTAGACGTCGACGCCGAGCTCGCCCGCGGCCAGGCGGGCACGCGTGGCGTCCTCCCGGGCGGCGCGCTCGCGCGACCGTTCGAGCGCCCAAGCTGCCTCGTCACGCGCCACGACGACGACGCCGTCGTCGTCGCCGCAGACCACGTCGCCGGGGTTCACAACGACGTGGCCGAGGACGACCGGGACGTTCACCGACCCGGCGCTGGCCTTCACGGTCCCCTGGCAGGAGACGTGCTGCGACCACACCGCGAAACCGATCTCGCGTAGCTCCGCCGTGTCGCGCACACCGGCGTCGGTGACCAGCGCCCGCACGCCGCGCGCCATGAGCGACGAGGCCAGCAGCTCGCCGAAGACCCCGTGGGTCGACGGGGCGGTGCTGGCCACGACCAGCACGTCGCCCTCCTCGCACACCTCGACCGCGGCGTGGATCATCAGGTTGTCGCCGGGGTGGCTGGAGACGGTGACGGCGGTACCGGCGAGCCGGGTGCCCTGCTGGATCGGTCGGAGCTGGGGGCCCGCGAACCCGCGCCGCCCGATGGCCTCGTGCACGGTGGCGGTGCCGAGCACCGCCAGGCCGTCGACGGCGCTGTGGTCGGCTCGTTCGATCGTGCGGACGACGAGGTGGCGGGCGTTCATGCGGCGACCCCTTCCAGGCGCGGGTAGACGCGGCGGGCGTTGGCCTCGAAGATCTTGGTCCGTTCGGCGTCGTCCAACCCGGCGGCATCGAGGTAGCGGCGCGTGTCGTCGTAGTGATGACCCGTCTCGGGGTCGATGCCGCGCACCGCACCGATCATCTCGGAGGCGAACAGGACGTTGTCGGCGGGGATCACCGCCAGCAGGCAGTCGATGCCGGCCTGGTGGTACACGCAGGTGTCGAAGAAGACGTTCCCGAGCACCAGCTCGTCGAGCGGCGGCCTGCCCATGTCCTGCGCCAGGCCGCGGAACCGGCCCCAGTGGTAGGGGACGGCGCCCCCGCCGTGGGGGATCACGATGCGCAACTCGGGGAAGTCGCCGAGCACATCGGACGTGAGCAGCTGCATGAACGCGGTCGTGTCGGCGCCGAGGTAGTGCGACCCGGTCGTGTGGAAGTGCGGGTTGCAGGCGGCACTCACGTGGACCATGGCCGGGACGTCGAGCTCGCACAGCGCCTTGTACAGCGGGTACCAGTACCGGTCGCCCAGCGGTGGGCCGTCCCAATAGCCGCCGGACGGGTCGGGGTTGACGTTCGCGCCCACGAACCCCATCTCGCCCACGCATCGCCCCAGCTCCCGCACCGACGGCTCGATCGGTGCGCCCGGAGACTGCGGCAGCTGGCACACGGGAGCGAAGTTCTGCGGGTACAGGTCGCAGACGCGACGGATCAGCTCGTTGCAGTGCTCGGTCCAGAACCGGCTCGTGTGGACGTTGCCGATGTGGTGGCCCATCCACGACGCCCGTGGCGAGAACAACGTCAGGTCGGTGCCACGCTCCCGCTGGAGCCGGAGCTGCGCACCCTCCAGGCTCTCGCGGATCTCGTCGTCAGCGATGACGACCGCGCCCTTCTCGCCGGCGTGATCGGGATCGGTGGCCAGGGCCGCCTTCTGCGCCTCGCGGAACTCGCCGAGCGCGGGCGGGGCAGTGGTGTAGTGCCCGTGGCAGTCGATGATCATCCTTCCCCGAATCACATTGTGAACAATCCTGTCAACAGATGGATGCTACCCTGGCCACCGCCCACCGAGGAGGGAGTGGTCCGTTGCCGGCACCGCGCGACTACGACGACATCCCGGGAACGATGGTGTTCGATGGTCGGCGCAGCCGGAGGGGCTACGCGCTCAACAAGTTCCTGATGTCGCTGAACCAGCCCGCGAACCGAGAGGCGTTCCAGAACGACGAAGGCGCCTACCTCGACCGGTTCGCCGTGGACGACGAACAGCGGGAAGCCGTGCTGCGGCGCGAGTGGCTACGGCTCATCGAGCTGGGCGGCAACGTCTACTACACGTACAAGCTGGCCGCGTGTGACGGGATGACGTTCCAGGACCTGGCCGGTGAGCAGACCGGGATGACCGCAGAGGACTTCGCCAAGATGATGCTCCAGGGCGGCCGGTCGCCCGAGGGGAATCGCCGCCGCGGGGAGTCGGAGGCGCGCTGATGGCCCGGCTCGTCGGCGGCGTCGGCTGTTCGCACGTGCCGGCGGTCGGCGCGGCCATCGACAAGGGCAAGACCGGCGACCCCTACTGGGCGCCCTACTTCGCGAAGTTGGAGCCGGCTCGCGCCTGGATGGCCGAGGCACGCCCCGATGTGTGCATCGTCGTCTACAACGACCACGCCAACGCCTTCTCCCTCGAGGTCATCCCCACGTTCGCCCTCGGCCTGGCCGACGAGTTCCCGCCGGCTGACGAGGGCTACGGGCCCCGCCCGGTCCCCGTCGTCCGCGGCCATCCCGAACTGGCCTGGCACCTCGCCGAGGCGCTCATCATGGACGAGTTCGACCTCACACTCGTCAACGAGATGGCGGTCGACCACGGGCTGACGGTGCCGTTGTCGGTGATGTTCGGCGAGCCGGACGCCTGGCCAAGCCGGGTCATCCCGCTGTGCGTCAACGTGGTCCAGTACCCGCCACCGACCGGCAATCGGTGCTACCGGCTCGGCCAGGCCATCCGCCGGGCGGTCGACGCCTTCGAGGGCGACGAGCGGGTGGTGGTGTTCGGCACGGGCGGCATGTCGCACCAACTCCAGGGCGGGCGCGCCGGCTTCATCAACGTCGACTTCGACACCCGCTTCCTCGACGGGCTGGTGGCCGACCCCGAGGCCATCGCCGGCATCCCCCACGTCGAGTACCTGCGCGAGGCGGGCTCGGAGGGCATCGAGCTCGTGATGTGGCTCGTCATGCGTGGTGCGCTGGGTCCGGAGGTGCGAGAGGTGTACCGGGCGACGCACGTCCCCACGTCGAACACCCACAACGGACTGCTAGTCCTCGAGGGCGCCTGAGAGCGCTACGCCCGGCTACGCGCGGCGGCCATGAGGCCCACGATGGTCGCAGGATCGGTGGCGACGTCGGCGCCCATCTCCCGGTAGAGGGCGGCGACGTTCGCGACCAGCCGCTCCCGCTGCCGCAGGTCGCCGTACGGCCCGAGGTCGATGTCCGCCGCCGCCTCCAGCGGGCTCATCCCGGCGTCGCAACGGGCGCGCGCCTCGGCCGCCAGGTGCTCGAAGTAGCGCTTGAGGCCGGCGACCGTCTCGAGCGTGGTCACCGGGCCGTGACCGGGCACGACCGTGGTCACCCCTTCGAGTTCGAGGAGCAGGTCGCAAGCCGCGATCCAGTTCGCGATGGGCCCGGACCACACGATGGGGTGCCCGCCGTGGAAGAGGATGTCGCCCGTGAACACAACGCCCGCATCCGGCACGTGGACGATCACGTCGCCGTCGGTGTGTGCCGGGCCGACCTCGACGAGGTGCACCGGCCGATCGGCGACCGCCAGGTCGAGCTTGCCCGTGAAGGTTCGATTGGGCGCCACCAGCTCGATGCCGTCGAAGTCGTAGCGGCCGAAGATGTCGAGCAGGAAGGCCCCGGCTTCCCCCATGTCCGGCGCGGCCCGCATGAGACCGGCGAGCGCGGCGGGTGGCAACGCGGCCATCTCCTCGGCGCACGCCTGCGAGGCGACGATGTCGGCACCCGCGACCAGCGCGTTGCCGTAGCAGTGGTCGCCGTTGGCATGCGTGTTGACGACGGTGGCGATCCGCTCGGCGGCGGGGGTCGCCTGCCGCAGGGCGGAGAGCATCTCGCCGGTGAGGTGGAGGTCGAACAGCGTGTCCACCAGCAACGAGCTGGCTCCGTCGGCGCTGGCGACCAGCCCCGCGTTGGAGAGTCCCCAGCCGCCGTCGGGCTGGAGGTAGGCCCAGACCCCGTCCGCGATCTGGTGGGCTCCGCGGGAGTAGGGCACGTCCCTCGGTGATGGCATCGCCCGCCATGTTGCAACGGCCGAGCCGGCGGCACCAGCACACCCTCAGCGTCGCCGGACCGTGGGCGGCGAGTACCATCGAGCCTGAGGGCGCGAGAGCGGAACGGCGTCCGGGCGGCCGACGAGGCCCCCGGCCTGCGCTCGGCTTCCCTCATGGAGGCGGACATGAACATGCGCATCACGCGGTCGGTTCGAGCCACCGGACGACTCGACGTCGAGCAACCCAGGCGCTGGTCCTGGCTCAGCGCCACCGGCCCGTTCTCGCCGGTGAACGAGCCGGGCAAGCCGGCAAGCTTCGTCTTCGAGCAGATCAGCGACAAGAACTTCCGCGTCCCCGACGGGTTCGGCTTCCAGTACAACCCCCCGGGCGAGGCGGCGATCACGGTCACCCACGCCAACCTGCCGTCCACCGACTTCGCTTCGATCCCCCGCTACATGTCGTGGTTCGTGAGCCGCTACGGCCGGCACACGCCGGCGGCGCTGGTGCACGACGAGCTGGTCACCGACGGCATGGAGTTCGAGGCGCGCAAGCGTGCCGACCGGGTGTTCCTGCAGATGATGGACGACCTCGAGGTGCCCCCCGTGCAGAGCCGCGTCATGTGGACGGCCGTGACGCTTGCGACCCGGTTCCGGGGGCCGCGGGCGGCCAAGATGGGGGTGGTCCTCTGGGCCGTGCTGGCGGCGGCCGGCATAGCCGCCCTCATCTGGGGCCTGGTGACGCTCAACCCCTGGCTCATCATCGCCGCGCTCGTCGGCCCCGCCGTCGCCGCCGTGCTGTGGGGCGGCCAGCGCTCGGCCGGACTGCTCGCGGGCTACGCCCTGCCGGTCATCGCCGTGCCGGCGCTCACCTCCCTCGGTGGCTACTGGGTCTACTGGGCGATCGAGAAGGGCGTGAAGCTCGTCCGGCAACGGAAACCCGAGAACCGCGGGGAACCGCTCCCCGAACCGGTGGGTTACCAGGGCCGGTAACCGGCCCTCAGCTCCGCGTTGCCCACGGCGGGCCTCCACGGCTCCGCCACGTAGGCTCCGGGGCATGGGCACGCACCGGGTGTTCGAGGACGGCACCGGGCCCGACGCCGTCGAGCACTTCGGGCGCACCGGTTGGGTGCACGTCCGGCCCACCGACGGCGACACGTGGGGGCGCCGGCTCCAGGTGTGGGCCGACGAGGTTGCGGCGTGGCCCGGTGGCGGCGGCTGGCTTCATCACCGCGAGCTGACCGACACGGGCCCGGCGCTGTGCCGCACGGAGAACATGGTGCCGCACCACGCCGGCCTACGGTCCATGTTGTGCTCGGGGGTGCTGGTCGATGTCGCGGGCGCGCTGCTGGGCGAGCCCGCCGTGCTCTACAAGGACAAGCTGAACTACAAGCTCCCCGGCGGCGCCGGCTACTCGGCCCATCAAGACGCGCCGGCGTACCGGTTCGTGGACATTCACGTGTCCTGCATGGTCGCCATCGACGACGCCGCCGAGTCGAACGGCTGCCTCGAGGTGGTGTCCGGCGCCCACGACCGCCTCTGGCCCACCGACGACGCCGGATGCATCCGGGCCGACGTCGTCGACTCGATGGCGTGGCAGCCGCTGCCGGTGCGCGCGGGCGATGCGCTGTGGTTCCACTCCCGCACCCCGCACCGCAGCGGCGCCAATCGGTCGAGTCGGCCGCGGCGGGCCTTGTACCCGACGTACAACGCCCGGTCGGAGGGCGACCTGCGGGAGGACTACTACCGGCAGAAGGCGGACGAGCTGGCCGCCGCCTCTCCCGCAGGTGATCGGGTGGCCGTGTCGCTGATCGGCGACTTCCAGGGTCGGCCGGTACGGTGACGACCGTCGACGAGGTGCTCGACCTCTACGAGCGCTGGGGGGCGGAGCAGTACGACGAGGAGGTCGGCCAGCTTGACCACGCCCTCCAGACGGCGGCGCTGGCCGCCTCGGGTGGTGGTGGCGGGCCGCTCGTCGCCGCCGCGCTGCTGCACGACGCCGGACACCTGCTGGCGCTGCGCGGCGGGTCGGCCGGCCCCCACGAACGCACGGCTCACGCATTCCTGGCAGGGCTCTTCCCGGCGTCGGTGACCACGCCGATCGCCCTTCACGTGGCTGCCAAGCGGTACCTGTGTGCCGTCGAGCCCGATTACCACGCGGGGCTGTCCGCCGGGTCGCAGCGCAGCCTCCGCCGCCAGGGCGGGCCGATGGCGGGGGGCGAGCTGGCGGCGTTCCTCGCGACGCCAGGTTGGGCCGGTGCCGTCGCTCTGCGTCGTTGGGACGACGCCGGCAAGGTCGACGGTGCGGCGGCGCCCGGCCTCGCCAGCTACGAGCCGCTGCTGCGGTCACTGGCGTGCTCCGGGTCTTGACCCTCAACATCTGGAACCTCTCCGGTCACTGGCGATCGCGGCTGGAGGCGATCCTGGGCGTGGTCCGCCGCTGGACGCCGGACGTGGTGTGCCTGCAGGAGGTGGTTGCGAACGAGCGGGGCAACCAGGCCGAATGGCTGGCGTCCCAGCTCGTGACTGGTCGGTTGCGTACGCCGGGGAACCGCTGGCCGCCGGGACAGCCCGTTTCGGCAACGCGGTGCTGAGCCGGTGGACGATCGAGACCGACTCGCGCGCCCAACTCTCCTACGTGCCGGACGACCTGGAGGTGCAGCGCATCGTCTTGCACGCCCGCACTGGTGGGTTCGACGTGTTCTCGACGCACCTGGCGTGGCAGCTGCACGACGCCGCCCTGCGGGAGCGCCAGGTGCAGGAGCTGGTGCGGTTCGTGTCCGAGCGCACCGACCCAGCCGCGCCGCTCGGGCCGGTCGTGGCCGGCGACTTCAATGCTGAACCCGACTCGAGTGCCGTCCGCTTCCTCTCCGGGCTCGCCTCGCTTGATGGCACCAGCGTCTACCTCCAGGATGCCTGGCGGCTCGCCGGCGACGGTGGGCCCGGGATCACCTGGTCGAACCGGAACCCTCATGCCGCCCTCGATCAGGAGCCGGACCGGCGCATCGACTACATCTTCAGCGGCTTCCGCGGCCGGGGTGGTGCCGGGCGCCCGGTCGAGTGCCGGGTGGTGGCCGACGAACCGGCGGACGGCATCTGGCCCTCGGATCACTTCGGGCTCCTCGCCGTCCTCCAGCGCTGAGTCGAGAGGAGGCACATGAGCCGACCATCACGGAGCGCGACCCAGGCCCAGACCCGCGAGCGACTCCTCGACGCCGCCGAGCAGGCCTTCGCGGCCGAGGGCTTCGGGGGTGCGAGCCTCGACCGCATCGCCGAGGCGGCCGGGTTCACGCGCGGTGCGGTGTACTCGAACTTCGCCGACAAGGCGGACTTGTTCGTCGCCGTCCTCGACCGCCGCCTAGGTCGCCGCTACGCCGAGGTGGCCGACGCCATGCTGTCCGCACGCGATCCCGACGCCTTCGTGGCTGCGCTGCGCAGCCCGGGATGGAAGGCCGCGGGGCGCGAGGACGCCATGCGGCAGTGGCTGATGCTGCGCGACGAGTTCCGGCTCTTCGCCATGCGCAACCCTTCCGCCGCCGAACGTCTCGCCCGCTATGACCGCCGCCTACGCGACTACTACGTCGAGGCGATCACGCATCTCCTCGGGCAGCTGGGAGTCGAGTCACCGATCAACGCCCGGCTGGCGGCGGCCATACTTCTGGCGGTCGACGAGAGCCTGATCAGGCAGCACTGGATCGACCCCGACGATGTCTCCGCCACCGCCGTGGCCGATGCCATCGAGTTCCTGCTCGACGCGGCCGTCGCCCTGTCCCGCACCCGCGATCCCTCGGGGTGACGGCGGGCCGCTAGTCGAGCGGCCCCGACGTGTAGAACAGGCAGTCGCGACGTGCCTGCCGAACCGTCGTGGTCATCATGACCGGCATGATGTCGGCGACGACGATCACCCGTCCGTCGGGCGTGGCGCGGAACAGCTGGTCGGTCACGTCCCTCCCCGCCGTCTCGCGGGCCAGCAGTGGCATCGCCGCGCCGGGGTCGATGTGGCCGATCGTGTGCTCCGCGGGCAACACGTCGAAGTTGTAGGCGTCCAGCCCCGGAGCGATCACGAAGTCGGGCTGGCCGTCGGCGGCGTCGAACGAGAACGCCACCTCGGGACGGACCGTGACCCGATGCAGGATCTCGACCATCCGCAGGGGGTGGGAGCGTTCGTCGGGGGCGGGGACGGCGAACGACTCGGCGGCGAGGAAGCGGTGGACGACCGCGGAGGCGAACGCGGTCCCCTCCGGAAGGTGGGGCAGCCCACACTCCACCGACACGGTCGGGCAGGCCGGCGCGAGTGCCTCCATCAGCGTGTGGGCGCGTAGTCGCCAATGCAGCATCGTGTCGGCGCACAGCGACGCGAGCAGGAGACCCTCGGGGCTCAGCTGGGTCAGGATCGCGTAGCACGGATTCCGGCCACTGTTGTTGTGCAGGTCGATGGCGGCTTCGAGGTCCGCCGCCCGCAGCTCCTCGAGGATGGCAGCGGCGCCTCGTCGCATCCGGGTGGTGGCGGGCCCCACGTCCCAGACCCTGTTGAAATCCTCCTGGTCGTCCAGGTGACGGTGTGCGTACAGCCCGTCCTCGATCGCGGCGCGGACGTTGCCGATCAACACCCACAGGTCGAAGGGGAAGCGATCACCGCGCCGCAGGAGCTCCACCACCGCCGCGAAGCCCGAGGGCTCGTTGCCGTGCATGAGGCAGGCGATCAACCGTCCCTTGGGCGCTGCGGCCGTGCTCGCGGCCGGGATCCGGATGAGCGCCGGCTTGTGCGCCAACGCGATGAGGACGTCTTCGTCCGTTCCCTCCAGGACCGCCTTGAGGTCCTCGTAGCCGTCGAAGCGGTGGTACAGCCCAGCCATGGTTCGCCAAGCTATCGGCTGCCGGCGCCTCCAAAGACCAGGCTTTCAACCGCCCACGGGCCAGGTGTGGACCGGCGTGCTCGCGTACGACCGCTGCCGGTAGATCCGGACCAGCTGCCGGATGGCATCGTCCCGGCCGAGGCCGTCGTCGACGAGCTTGTGCCATGTGGCGATCTGCCACGCGGCTCCGTTCAGGCCCGACAGGGTGCGCTCGGCGATGATGTTCAGGTAGTAGTCGACATCGCCCGCCTCGACACCCCAATCGACGAGCCCGTCCCGGGCGAGCGGCAGCAAGTGCCGCATGATCAGCTCGGTCACCGGCACCTGCGCCCCGACGCGCGGCCAGTAGAGCCGGGCCCCCAGGCCGTCGCGCGCCGCGGTGGAGAAGTTGTCGGCGGCCGCCGCGAAGCTCATCTGCTCCCAGACGTGCGGCCGCGACTGGGAGGCGAGGCCATGGAGCACCCCGTAGCAGAAAGCGGCGTTGGCGACGGAGTCCGGGACCGACGGTCCCGCCGGCAGCACGCGGTTCTCGATCCTCATGTGCGGGCTGCCCCGCACGACCTCGTACACCGGACGGTTCCACCGGTAGATGGTTCCGTTGTGCAGCGTCAGCTCCGGCAGCGCAGGCACCGCACCCGCCTCGATCATCGCTGCCGGGTCCTCGTCCTCACAGATCGGCAGCAGGGCGGGGAAGTAGCGCACGTTCTCGTCGAAGAGGTCCCAGAGGCCCTCGCCCTCGTCGAGCCACTTCTCGCCGAACCACACCCGTGGCCGGACACCCTGCTGCACGAGCTCCTCGGTGCGGGTGTCGATGGCCTGTTCGAACAGCGCGATCCGGGTCTCGTGATGCAGCTGCTTGCCGAGGAAGAAGGGCGAGTTCGCCCCCACCGCCACCAGGGGGGCGGACAGCACCTGGGCGGCGTTCCAGTACAGGCCGAAGTCGTGCGGGTCGACCTGCAGGTGCAGCTGCATGGAGGTGCAGGCGGCCTCGTACAGGATCGATCGGGACTTGGCCTCGACCACCTCGGCGCCCTCGATCTTGATCAGGATGTCCTCGCCGCGAGCGCTCAGGATCATGTTGTTGAGCGCCCGGTAGCGCTCGTTGGCGGACATGAGCTCCTCGGTGGCATCGAGGTCCCGGAGGGTGGGGAGAATGCCGATGATCATCACCTGGGCGTCGAGGTCCTCGGCGACATCGTGTGCGTGGTTGAGCGAGCGGCGCAGCTCGGTGTCGATCGTGTGGAAGACATGGCCGGTGAGGAGTCTCGGCTTCACGTCGAACTCGATCGTGAACTGTGCCAGCTCGGTCTGGAAGTCGGCGGACGCCATGCGCTCGAGGAGCTGCGCGTTCCGCGGCACCGGCGACCCCTCGGCGTCGGTTATGTAGACCTCCATCTCGACACCGCACGTGCGCCGGCCGGTCTCGAAACTGCCGCTGTCGACGAGCGTGCGGAGCGCGGCGAGGTTCGCCTTGACCTTCTCGCGGAACTGAAGCCGGTCGTCGCGGGTGAACTCGGTCGTCTCGATGTCCCGACCCATGGGTCGGCCCTCCCCGACGCTTCAGTTTCGGGACAGTCTACGGGCGATGGTGCGGCCTGGACCCGGTGACACGCGGGGCCGGGAACCGGCCGTCCCGTTCCTTCCCGGCATTCTGGGCGCCGAAACGGCGATCGATGGTTCTCGCGGCGGCCCGTGGAGCGACGGCGGTCAGGTCGTCATGGCGCGCAGCGATCGCTCGATGCGCAGGAGCGCCCACCCGATGAGGAGCAACAGGAGGCCCAGCCCGAACGCGAAGGCCGCCACGCCGAACGAGACGACCGAGGTGAACAGCGACGCCCTCAGGAACGACGCCGTCATCACGGTTTCGCGCCGAGGGTCGTCCTGATCGAGCTGGGCGTACGTGAGGCCGTCGGTCTCCTCGAGCGCGTGCTCGTTGATGACGTCCGCCTGGGCGTAGGCGGTCAACGGACCGTCGACGGGGTCACCGGCGAAGTTGTCGGCGTCGTCGGACACCGTGATCTTCTCGTCGGAGAGCTGGTCGCGGACGACGTACCAGGTGAAGGCGCCGGCGACGACGAGGATCAAGCCGCCGAGCATCACGGCGAACGCGAGGAGCCGGAGCGGTCCGGTGCTGCGTCCTCGCGGGGGCGGTTCGTCGTGCAGCTCGTCGTCGCGCAGCAGTGAGTCCGGCGGCGGTGCGGCGGGCGGCGGCGCCTCAGCCGGCGGCGCCTCGGACGGCGGCGATGCCTCGGGCGGCGATCCCTCGGACGGCGACACCTCGGGCGGCGGCGATGCCACCGGCGGCGAGGCCTCAGGCGGCGAGGCCCCGGGCGGCGGCGAGGCCTCGGACGGCGATCCCTCGGACGGCGATTCGTCGGACGACATGCGGGACCCTCCTTGGTAGGACACCGGGGTCCGGGGTCGTGCGGACCGACACCGGCCGTCCCGGATCACCCAGCGGCACGGTACCTGTCGACCCCCGGGCTTTCGGGGACGGTGCGACCCGTCAGCTGGCCGTCGAGATGTCCCGTCAGGCGCTCAGATCGACGGCGACGATGCGGACCGGCTTGACGGTGACCACGACCCGGGTCTGCCCAGGGCCGTCCATCTCGCGGAGGTCGACGCCCTCGCCGTACTTGGCCGCCAAACGATCGGCGAAGGAGTAGTCGTCGTCTGGCGTGACCTCGGCGTCCCCGCGCACCTCCAGATAGCGCAGGGGGTTTACCAGGTCGAGCAGGAACAGCGAGATCACCGGGTTGGCGACCAGGTTCCTGGTCTTCTGCCGAGTGGCGTTGAGCGACACTCGCAGGGCGTGGTCCTCGGCCAGGAACCACACCTCCGACACCTGGGGGCGGCCGTCGGGCCCGACGGTGGCGAGCGTGGCGAACGGGGTGTCGAGCAGGTCGCGGTGCGAATCGGGAACGGTGGGTGTTGCGGTCATGCTCGCTCCTACAGGGCCTGGGAGTCAGGTCCCCCACGTACACCCGGGACGCCGCGACCCGACGGTTCGTCCCGGCGATGGCGTCCTCGGGTCACACAGAGGTGCGGTTGGCGCGCTCGAAGTATTCCAGCGTGCGGCGGACGTCGTACGCCTGCTCGCGATACGGCTGGCCCCGCCACTCGCTGCGCGGCGTGGCGAAGAAGTCGCCCCCATAGATGTGGATCGCACCGGCGAATGCGGCTGTGGGATTCGTGACGGCATGAATGGTGTCGTCACCGAGCAGAGCGACGTCGCACGGACGCAATGATCTGCCCCCCGAGGTCGAGAGCGAGTCGCCGGCACGGCGGTAGAACGAGTTGTCCTCGGCGCCGCTGTAGATCCCGATCGCCGCCCACATGCGATGGTCATGGGGACCGAAGCTCATGTGCGGCGCCCAAGCGACCTTGAGGATCGTCAGCTCGGGCGACACGTGGAGCCGCACGATCTCTGCCCGGTCCGGAGGCAACGACCGTGCAACCGACGAGGGATCGGCCACGGCCCTCGCCAGTACCTCCTTGATGGCGAGACGCGGCTGGGCCTCTGTGCCTGCCCGTACGCATTCTGCGACGAAGGTCTCGGTGTCGAACATGGCCCGCCCCTTCAGTAAAGCGACTGTACTATTTCAGAAGGTACAGTTCCTGTACGATCGCGTCAATGGATTCGTTCCAGCTCGTGACCATCGTTCGCCGCCTTCACCACGCGATTCGCGCCCACGTCGCCGCCGAACTACGCGCCCGCGGCTACGACGACATCACCCCGGCGCACATCTACGTCTTCCAGACCCCCGGACCCGACGGGCTGCGTCCCAAGGAGCTCGCCGAGCGGACCCTGATGACGAAGCAGGCGATGAACCACCTCCTCACGGGCTTGGAGGAACACGGCTACATCGAGCGTGTTGCCGCCGACGGCGATCGGCGAGCGCGTGTCCTCCGCCTGACCGACAGGGGGCGCCGGCTCACCCAGATCATCCAGGACTGCGCGGCCCAGATCGAAGACCGCTGGGAACAGGTACTCGGGGCCGAGCAGATGCGCAAGCTCCTCGGCGCGCTCCGGCAGCTCGACGCCGTCGGCACCGGCCTGACCACGGCCCAATAGGCGACGTCCTCTCGGTCGGGACAGGGTCGGCGAGCGCCGCCGGGGTCCGCTAGCCCCGCTCCGAGCCGAGGACCCGGACGATGTGGTCGGCGTAGGCCCGTTCGTAGTACTCCACGAACGTCGATGAACTCCCGCCTCCAGTGCTCCGAGCATTGTTTGGACGTCACGTCGGGGAAGTCCTCGATCACCGTCTGCCCGGTGGGCAGCCCGCTGCCCGGATCGAGGGTCATCCAGGCCGCGGCGTCGAAGGCACCAGCTTCCGCAGTCCGGCCGAGACCTCGTCGAAGACCCCGACGGTGCCAGCCGCGCGTGGCCGGCGGTGACAGCGTTGCTAGCTAGCGACGGACCGGCTCCTGGAGCAGGGCTCGTGGTCGCGGGGCTTCAGCCCTCGGGGTAGTAGACGAACAGGTCGCCGCCGGTTTCGGTGGACGGCGCGTGGCTCGTCCCCGCGTCGAGGTGCAGGAATGTCCCCGGAACGTGGACGGAGTCCTCGTCGGTGAGGCCGTGGAAGACGCCGCTGGCGACGAACACCTCCTCCGGCCCCGGCTCGTGGACGTCGACACCCGGCCACCGCGAGCCGGCAGGGAAGCGAACCAGCAGGGCACGCCGGGCCGTGTGCTCGGGGCCGGATCGGTACAGCCGATGGACCACGATCCCGTGGCCCACCTCGGTCCGCTCGGCCTCGCTGAAGTGGATCTCGACGTAGGAGTCCGGTGTCATCCGGCCATCGTCGCCCGGCGCTGGCCGAGAGGCAACGCACTATCGGCGGGCACCGTCCAGCCGCCGAGCGCCGAACCGGCGTTCCAAGCACCGAAACTGCCACATCGAACGCCGGAACCGGCTCGCACGCCGGAACGCCCGCCCCCGCCCGTTCGTCAGGTTTCGGACTCTGCCTGGGCGACCAGTGCGGGTACGACCTCGGCCAGCTCCTCGGGGTCCCAGCGGGCGCCCTTGTCGACGCCGGGGCCCCGCTGCCAGCCGCGGGCCACGCCGATCCGGCCCCCACCCACCAGGAAGACCTGACCCGTGACGCCGCGCGACTCGGGGCTGCCGAGCCACACCACCAGGGGGGCCACGTTATCGGGGGCGCTGCCGTCGAACTCGCCGGGAGCGGGCACCGGGCGGACGCCACTGAGGTTCTCGGTCATGCGGGTCCGGGCGCCGGGCGCTATGGCGTTGACGGTCACGCCGTAACGGCCGAGCTCCTGTGCGGCGATGATCGTGAAGGCGGCGATGCCCGCCTTGGCGGTGCCGTAGTTGGTCTGGCCGACGTTGCCGAAGATGCCGGACGTGGACGACGTGTTGACGATGCGCGCGTCCACCTCGTCCCCGGCACGAGCCCGCTCGCGCCAGTGCTCGGCGGCGAAGTGCGCAGGCGCGAACGTGCCCTTGAGGTGCACCTGGATCACCTTGTCCCACTCACCCTCGGTCATGTTGACCAGCATCCGGTCGCGCAGGATGCCGGCGTTGTTGACCAGCACGTCCAGCCGGCCGTACGTCTCGAGGGCCGTCCGCACGAGGCGCTCTGCGCCCTTCCACTCGGACACGTCGTCGCCATTGGCGACTGCATCGCCACCGCTCGCCCGGATCTCGTCGACCACGGCGCCGGCGGGGCCGGTCGACGAGCCGGTGCCGTCGACCTCGGCGCCGAGGTCGTTCACGACCACCCTCGCACCCTGGCGGGCGAACTCCAGTGCATGCCCACGCCCGATCCCCCGGCCGGCGCCGGTCACGATCACCACCCGGCCACTGCAGATGCCGGTCATGCCGTCCCTCCCTGCCGGCTGCGGAACCGCTCGCGCAGCAGGCGCTTGTAGATCTTGCCGTTGTCCTGGCGCGGCAGCTCGTCGACGAACTCCACCACCTGCGGGCACTTGTAGTGGGCCAGGCAGGCGCGACAGTGCTCGACGAGCTCGGCCGCCAGCTCGGGGGACGGCTCACGGCCGCGCTGGACCTCGACCACCGCCACCACCCGCTCGCCCCACTCCTCGTCGGGCAACCCGATCGTGGCGACGTCCCCGACCGCCGGGTGCTCGAGGAGCACGGCATCGACCTCGGCGGGGTAGATGTTCACGCCGCCGGAGATGATCAGGTCGGCGCTGCGATCGGTCAAGAACAGGTAGCCGTCCTCGTCCACGTGCCCCATGTCGCCGAGCGTGAAGTACTCGCCCCGGTAGGTGGACTCGGTCTTGTCGGCGTTCTTGAAGTACTCGAACCGGCCCACCGCCGGCGCCTTCAGGAAGACGAGCCCCGTCTCACCGGGAGGCAGCGCCCGCCCGTCGGCGTCGCCGACCATCACCTGGCCGTCGGCGGGCCTGCCCACCGTGCCCGGTCGGGCCAGCCAGGTCGCCGAGTCGACGTAGCAGCCCGACCCCTCCGTCGCCGCGTAGTACTCCCACACGATCGGCCCGAGCCAGTCGATCATGCGCCGCTTCACCGGCACCGGGCAGGGGGCGGCCCCGTGGAGCACGGAGCGCAGCGTGGAGACGTCGTAGCCGGCCCGCACCTCCGGCGGCAGCGCCAGGAGCCGGTGGAACATCGTCGGCACCATGTGCGTGTGGGTGATCCGGTGGGACTCGACCAGGGCCAGCGCCGCCTCGGCGTCCCACCGTTCCATCAGCACGACCCCTACCCCGTGGGCGATCGGTGTGGTGAGCGAGAAGGCGAGTGGGGCGGCGTGGTACAGGGGCCCGGTGCACAAGTGGCGGTCGCCGTCGCGATAGCCGAAGAGGTTGATGGCGCTCGGGGGCGGCGTGTCCGGCCGGTGGACGCCCTTCGGTCGCCCGGTGGTTCCCGAGGTGTAGAGCATCGAGGAGCCGAGCACCGGATCGTCGATGTCGGTGCCGGCCTCATCGGCCAGCTCGGTCTCGTACGACCGGAAGCCCTCGATGTCCCCGTTCACCGCCAGCGCCACCCGACAGCCGCGTGCCTGCCGCCGAGCACCCCGGGCCAGCGATGCGAGTGAGGCGTCGGCCACGAGGGCCTTGGCCTCGCAGTCGTCCACGATGTACCCCGCCTCGTCGGCGGTCAGGTGCCAGTTCACCGTGGTCAGCCGCCAGCCGGCGCGCTGACAGGCGGCGCCCACCTCTGCGAATTCGGCCCGGTTGGGGCACAGCAACGCCACGCCGTCGCCGGCCCCCAGTCCCAGGCGGCGCAGGGCGCGCACCAGCTGATTGACGCGTGCGTTGAGCTCGGCGAAGGTGCGGTCGCCGGCGGGTGCGACGATCGCCGTTGCGTCCGGCCGGCGCTGTGCCCACCAGGCCAGGAGCATGCCGCGGCGGGCGGATTCCAGCCGTTCGGCCGCCTCGACGTCGCCGCCGGTCCTCGTCATCGTCCCCCCTCCCCTTCCGTTGCCTCCGCTCAGGCTCCCCTCCGGTCGACCGGCGCGAACAGCGGCAGCCGGCGCCCATCGGACAAGGTTTCCCAGGTGACCCCGACCCGGTCGCCAACCGCGACCCGGTCGGGCGGGCAGCCCACGACGTTCGACAGCAGCCGCACCCCTTCGTCGAGCTCGACCAGCGCCACCACGTACGGCGCCTCGAGGGCCCGGGTCTGCGCCTTGTGCTCGACGGTGCAGGCGTAGACGACGCCGCGGCCCTGGCTCTCGCGCCATTCGAGCGTCGTGCCCAGGCACGCGGGACACACTTCGCGGGGATACCAGACCGGGCGCTCGCACGCGGTGCACCACTGAAGGAGCAGGCGTCGCTGGCGCGTCGCCTCCCAGAACGGTGCGGCCACTTCGCTGACCGGCGGCTCGAAGCGCGTCGGCTCGCTCATGACAACGTCCCTTCGGTGCCGAGCACCAGGGTGGACATCACCGACAGCACCATGCCCGATCCGTGGGCCACGGCGATCTCGGCGCCGCGGACCTGGCGGGGACCGGCCTCGCCCCGGAGCTGGCGGGCGGCCTCCACGATCAGGAACATGCCGTACTGGCCCGGATGGGTGTACGAGAGGCCGCCGCCGTTGGTGTTCATCGGCAGCGGGCCGCCGGGGCCGGTGCGCCCGCCCTCGACGAACGCCCCGCCCTCGCCCTTGGCGCAGAAGCCCAGGTCCTCCAGGTGGAGCAGCGCCGTGATCGTGAAGCTGTCATAGCCCATCAACACGTCGACGTCGCTCGGCTTGACCCCGGCCTGACGGAACGCGTTGGCCCCGGACACCGCACCGGGCGTCACCGTCAGGTCGGGCATCTGGCTGATCATCGCGTGGTCGTGACAGGTGGCCGCCCCCAGGACGTACACCGGCGGCCTGCGCAGGGCGCGAGCCCGCTCGGCGGTGGTCATGACGAAGGCCCCGGCCCCGTCGGTCACGAGGCAGCAGTCGAGCAGGTGCAGCGGCGACGACTGCATCGGCGACGCCAGCACGTCCTCCACGGTGATGGGATCCCGGTAGCGGGCCCGGGGGTTCAAGGCCGCCCACGCCCGGGTGCTCACCGCGATCTCGGCGAGCTGCTCCGACGTGGTCCCGAACTCGGCCATGTGCCGGCTTGCCGCCAACGCGTAGGGCCCCATCGGCATCCGCATGCCGTAGGGCAGCTCCCACTCGACCATCGGATTCGGCCGGGGCGGCCGCTGGAGCTCTCGGCCGCGCCCCTGGCGCCGGTCGCTGCGCGGCGTCGACGCATAGACCCCGATCACGACCTCGCACAGGCCGGCCGCGATCGCCGCCGCCGCGTGCTCGACATGGATCTCGTAGCTCGAGCCGCCGGTGTTGGTGGACTCGGTGAACCGAGCGTGGATGCCCAGGTACTCGGCCAGCCCGACCGACGACTGTCCGTGGCACACGCCGTCGACCTCGGCCAGCGTGAGCCCCGCGTCCTCCAGCGCCTCGCGGATGACCCGCACCTCGAGCGCCCGCCCATGGGCGTCCAGCTCACCCGTGGGCGACACCGCGTCGGCCACCCCCACCATGGCGGCCCGCCCCCGCAAGCTGCTGGAAGGTTGACTAAGTAACACGCGCTCTTTATTTTCGCGTCGTGGTGGCGCCCGAGGCAACAGCCCGATATTGGGTCCGGACGGTGGCCACCGGGTAACGGACGATGGGCCGGATCGCGGGGGTGACGCCCGAGGAGACACGCGAGCGGTTGCTCGACGCCGCGGCGCGGACCTTCGAGCGCAAGGGCTACGAAGGCGCAACGGTCGCCCAGATCGCCAAGGACGCGGGGGTCTCCAGCGGTGCCATCTATGCCCACTACGCAACCAAGGCCGAGCTCCTCGTCGACGCCCTCCGGGCGCACCGCGAACGGGCGACCGCCGCGCTCTTCCCGCCCCGCCGCCGCAGCAACGTCGCCGACCTTCTGGTCGCGCTCGGGGTGCGCCTCGGCACCCGCAACCCCCAGGCGACCGCCTTGCTCGCCGAGGCCCTGCTCGCCTCGCGGCGCGATGCAGAGCTCGCCCAGGTGCTCGCGACGGCGTTGGGCGATCGGGAGCAGCGGATGGCCGCGCTCATCACGCGGGGCCAGGCCGCGGGCGAGCTGACCCGTGACGTCTCGCCCGAGGCCGCGGCCCGCTTTGCCCTCATGCTGGGCCTCGGCGCGATGCTCGTCCGGACAGTCGACCTTCCGGAGACCGATCCCGCCGACTGGACGGCCTTCATTCGCCGCGTGATCGGCGCCTTCACCGAGGAGACGAACCAATGACCGGGCCCGGCCGCGGCGTCAACGGCGTCGGAGGGACCTGAGATGCGCATCGGGCTGCCGGGCCTCGGCAGGAGCGTCGACCACATGGTCGAGCAGGCCGAGCGTGCCGAAGCGGACGGCTTCACCAGCCTGTGGTACGCGAGCGCCACCGCCGGTGACCCCCTGGTGGCGATGGCCCTCGCCGGGCGGGCCACCTCCACGATCGAGCTCGGCACGGCGGTGCTGCAGACCTACGCCTGCCACCCGGTCCTGCAGGCCAGCCGGGCGGCCGCCGTGGCGTCGGCCATCGGCGCGCCGGGGCGATTCACGCTCGGGCTCGGCCCGTCGCACCAGCCGGTCATCGAGGGGATGCTCGGGTTGTCGTACGACATGCCGGGCCGGCACACCGAAGAGTATGTCCAGATCGTCGCCCCCCTCCTCCGGGGGGAGCCGGTGAGCTTCGCCGGCGAGGAGTTCCGGGTGAACGCCGGGCCGTCCGACCGGGTCGGCGACGGGGAGATCCCCGTCCTCGTGGCGGCGCTGGGTCCGCGCCTGCTGCGGGTGGCAGGCCAGCACGCAGCCGGCACGATCACGTGGATGGCCAACGCCGCCGCGATCGCGCAGCACGTCGCACCCCGCCTTCGCGAGGCGGCGGCCGACGCCGGTCGGCGGGACCCGAGGATCGTGGTGGGCTTGCCGATTGCCGTGCACGACGACGTCGCCGAGGCCCGGTCGCGGGCCGCCGAGCAGTTCGCCTTGTACGGCACGCTGCCCAACTACCAGCGCATCCTCGAGCGCGGCGGTGTGGCCGGACCGGCTGACGCGGCGATCGTGGGGGACGAGAGCGGCGTCAGCGCCCAGATCGAGGCGCTGTTCGAGGCCGGCGCCACCGACCTCTGGGCGGCCCCGTTCCCGGTCGGAGCCGACCGGCCGGCATCGAGGGAGCGCACCCGCGCCCTTCTCAAGGAACTGGCCGCCGCCTGAAGCGGCACGGGGTCGTTTCGGCGCTCACCTGCCCACCTGGCGTCACGCGGGTGCGTCGAAGGTCCAGAACGGGTCGAGACAACGATGGGCCGGTTTGCCGCGCCTTGCTCGGGTTAGCAGTGCTGCATCGGACGTCGGAACGAAGGTGGCTGTGATGGATGAACTGGTTCTTCCCGTGGCGGCGGTTGCCGCCCTCGCCACCTTGGTCACACCGGCGCGCCGCCGGGTCATGCCGGTCGTCCGGGCGGTCGGTCGTGCCGGAGTGTCCGTGGTGGGTGCGACCGTGGTCGGGGGGCGCGGGATCGTGGACGCCGCCATCCGGGGGGACAGGGCGACCGGTGCGCAGGGCAGTGCTGGCGCCCGTCGGCAGCCTCGCGGCTGAGCGGCCGCCCCGAGCTGGGCCCCCGGCGCCTCGCTGCGTGCTGACGAGCTCCACCGATCGTGCGGGGTCCGTTCGTCCATCGTTTGCCGGCGCGTAACTGACATGTCACTTCGTGTCCTGTCGTCCGTCACGTTCCCTCGGTTCACTGCAGATGCATGGACGGAGCGGCTCCCTGGGATTTCCGACTGGCAACAACGCGCCGCGCTGCCCACCGGCACGAGGTGGTGGTCACGCGGCGCCTGGAGTTGCTCGCCGTCGCCGTCGCGGGGATGGCGACCCGGCTTGGTGCCCCCGGCTTGGCAAGACTCCCCGGGCGTCGCTCGGCCGCAGCGGCCGGTCCATCCCGGCGGCCCGGCACTCCTCGGCGCTGACCGAGCACACCACCGGCTTCACTCGTCCCCCGTCCAGCCAGCCCGGTGCAACTCCCGGGCCGAGGCGCCGCGGTGATCAGTCCCCTGGACGGCCTCGCTCAGCTGCTGGGCGCCGGACGGCCCAACCGGCGCGTCTGGCGAGAGGCGGCCCGGGCGCACGTCGAGGTGCGGGGCATCGACCGGGGCGACTCAGGGCTGATCCACGCCATCGAGGCCGAGCTGACACGCCACCCAGCCGTCCGAACCGCGCGGGCACTCCCCCTGCTCGGGCGGGTGGTGATCGACCTCGCCGACGACTCCTTCGACACCGAGTCGCTGCTCGACCTGGTCACCGAGATCGAACGCGAGCACGGCACCGCCGACGACGCGTTCCCTGCCGATCGTCCCGATCATCCGGCTGATCGGGAGCCCTATGCGAGGCAGTTGACTGCCCTCGTCGCCGACGGCCTCGGCTTGGGCGTCGCCGTGGCGGGGCGAGCGGCCAGACTTGCCCGGCTTCCCGTCGAGCTGGCCGGGCTCGCGCCGCTTGTGCAGTCGCAGCCCCGGCTGCGTCACCGGCTGGAGTCCCTGGTGGGCCGCCCGGTGGCGGATGTCAGCCTCGCCCTCACCAATGCCGCCGCGTCGGCGCTGGCCCAGGGTCCCCTGGGCGTCCTTGCCGACGCCGCCCACCGGGTGCTTCTGCTGCGGGAGATCGACGGTGCCAACCGGGTGTGGCAGGAGCGTGAACCCGGGCTGGGAGCAGACCTGCTCGGCACACAGGTCGCCATCCCCGGCAATGACGGCCGCGGGGCTTCTGGTGGTCGGGACGGTCCCGGTGGGCCGGCCGAGACGTACGCGGACCGGGCGGGAGTCGCGTCGGCGCTGGCCGCCCTCGCGCTTCTCGCCACCGGCCAACCCCGCCGGGCGTCAAGCCTGCTCCTGGCTGGTACGCCCAAGGCTGCCCGGTTGGGTCCCGAGGCGTTCGCGGCCAGCCTGCACCGCGCCCTGGCCGAGCGGGGCCTCGTGTGCTTCGACCCGCAGGCGCTGCGCCGCCTCGATCGGATCGACTGCGTGGTGGTCGATGCGGCCGTTGTCCGGGATGGCGACGGCCTGGCGTCGGGCGCACGGGAGCTGGTCGAGGCCGCCCATGATGCCGACTACATGGTGGCGGTCGCCGGAGCGGACCACGAGTTGATCGGCCGCCTGGGGGCGGACCTCATCGTCGAGGGCGGCGATCATCTGACCGACAGCGTCCGGACGCTGTGCGATGACGGCTGCCATCCGCTGCTCGTCGCCGCCTCCGACGCCGAGGCCCTCCAGGCGGCGGACGTGGGGCTGGGACTCCTCGACAGCGGTGGACACCCGCCCTGGGGTGCCCACCTGGTGGCCACCGACCGGGGGCTCGAGGATGCGCTGGTCGTCGTGGAGGGCGCGGCCGTTGCCCACGAGGTGAGCCGGCAGAGCGCCGCCTTGTCCCTCGGTGGCTCCGGCATCGGCGCGTTCCTCGGCACGACCTCGCCTTCGTCCGTGGCCGGGAGCCAGGCCGCGGCGTCGGTGAACGTCGCGTCGCTGGCGGCCATGGCCAATGGCGTGCGAGCCGCCCGTTCACTGGCCGGCCACGAGATGCCCCAGCACCACGAGGGACCGCCCTGGCACGCATTCGACGTCCAAGAGGTGATCGACCGGCTCGATACCGACCGACGCGGGCTGGACGAGGACGAGGCCGCCAGGCGGCGGGCGGAGCTCCCGGTCCACGACGACGACCGGCTCGGCATCGGTCAGGCGTTCGCGGAGGAGCTGGCCAATCCCCTCACACCAGCGCTCGCCGTGGGCGCATCCATCTCCGCCGCAGCCGGCTCCCCGACCGATGCGGGCCTGGTCGGCAGCGTCGTGGCGTTCAACGCCCTGATCGGCGCCGCCCAGCGGGTCCGGGTCGACCACTCCGTGCGCCAATTGGAGCGAGCCACCGCCGCCAGCGTCGCCAGCGTGCGCCGCCACGGCGAGCTGCGTGAGGTGCCGGCCGCCGAGCTCGTCCCCGGAGACGTGGTCGTGCTGCAGGCGGGTGACGCCGTGCCGGCGGACTGCCGGCTCCTGGACACCGAGCACCTCGAAGTGGACGAGTCCAGCCTGACCGGCGAGTCCCTCACCGTGCAGAAGTCCCCCGAACCCAGCGCCGCCACCGCCGTTGCCGACCGCTCCTCGATGGTCTACGAGGGCACGGCCGTGGCCGTGGGCACAGCCGAGGCGGTCGTGGTGGCCGTCGGTCCCGGAACCGAGGTGGGACGGGCCGCGACCGGGGACGCCGTCGTATCGCGGGGTGTCGAGGAGCGCCTCAGCTCGCTCTCCCGCATCGCCCTGCCCCTCGCCGTCGCCGGTGGGCTTGCGGTCACGAGCGTCGGGTTTCTGAGAGGCCAGCCGCTCCGCCAGTCCGTCTCACCGGGCGTCAACCTGGCTGTGGCGGCCGTCCCCGAGGGACTCCCGTTGCTCGCCACTGTGGCCCAACTGAGTGCCGCCCGCCGGCTCGCGGCCCGTGGTGCCCTGGTGCGCAATCCCCAGTCCATCGAGACCCTCGGGCGCGTGGGTGTGCTTTGCGTCGACAAGACGGGCACGCTCACCGCAGGGACGATCGAGCTGGCCACCGTCAGCGACGGCGTGCGCGAATGCTCCCCCGACGAGCTGACGCCCACGACGGAACGGGTCGTGGCCGCCGGCGTGCGGGCCTCTCCCGAAGCCAGCGACGGCCAGGAGTTGCCCCACCTGACGGACCGGGCCGTGCTCGAGGGAGCAACCGACGCCAACGTCGCCGTCGACCAGGAGATCCACTCGTGGCGGCGGATTGCCGAGCTGCCGTTCGAGCCCGCGCGCGGCTACCACGCCGTCCTGGGCCGCAACGGCAAGTCGAGCTTGCTGTGCGTCAAGGGGGCACCCGAGGTCGTCGTGCCGAGATGTGACACGTGGGCGCACCCCGCCGGCGACCGCCCGCTCGACGCCCGGATCCGACGACGCCTCGAAGGGACGGTGAACCGCCTTGCCCAACGGGGCCAGCGGGTGCTGGCGGTCGCGGAGCGCGCCGCATCCAGCCGACGCGACCTCGACGACGACCGGGTGGCCCGGCTGCGGCTCCTGGGGTTCCTGGGACTGGTCGACCCCGTCCGCCGCGAAGCGGCCGACGGCGTGGCCCAGCTACGCGCCGCCGGTCTGCGCGTCGTGATGGTGACGGGCGACCACCCCAGCACGGCCGAAGGGATCGCCAGCGAGCTCGGGCTCGTCGACGGGCAGCGGACGATCACCGGCGCCCAGCTCGACACCATGTCCGACGACGCGCTGGACGAGGCCCTCGACCACGTGGTCGTGTTCGCCCGGGTCACACCTACCCACAAGGTCCGCATCGTGGAGGCCTACCGCCGCCACGGAACCGCCGTCGCCATGACCGGCGACGGCGCCAACGACGCGCCCGCCATCCGCCTGGCAGACGTCGGTGTGGCGCTCGGCGAGAACGCCACGGCCGCAGCCCGTTCGGCGGCCGACCTGGTCGTGCCCGACGGACGTATCGAAACCATCACCGCCGCCATCGTCGAGGGCCGTTCCATGTGGGGATCGGTGCGTGACGCCCTCGCCATAATGCTCGGTGGCAACCTCGGCGAGGTCGCCTTCACCGTCGCCGGCTCCGTCGTGGGCGGGCAGCCGCCGCTCAACCCCCGCCAGATCCTGCTCGTCAACCTCATGACCGACGTCGCACCGGGACTGGCGGTGGCCGTGCGTCCACCCCGAGGCGTCACGCGCCGCGAGCTCCTGCACGAAGGCCCCGACGCATCCCTCGGGAGCGCACTCGACCAGCGGATCGTCAGCCGCGCCGTCACCACCGCTACCGGAGCCGGCGCGGCGTGGACCGCCGCCCGCCTCACCGGTAGGGCCCGCCGTGCCAGCACCATCGCCCTCGCCGCCCTCGTGGGCACACAGCTCGGCCAGACCTTGCTCGACAGCGGCGCAGACCCACTGGTGACCGGCGCCGCGCTCGGGTCCGGCGCCGTGCTGGCCGGCATCATCCAAACCCCGGGCGTCAGCCAGTTCTTCGGGTGCACGCCTCTGGGTCCGCTCGGTTGGAGCATCGCCCTCGGCTCGTCGGCCGCCGCCACCGCAGTCAGCGCCCTCGTGGCCCCACTGCTGGATCGTCTCCCGACCACCGGCGCAACACACGCCGGCCAGGGTGTTCCAGACGACGACCTCTAGAGAGTCCACCGGCCATCATCTGTACCCATGCGGCTCATCCTCCTCGGGGCACCGGGGTCGGGGAAGGGGACCCAGGCGGCGGCGCTCGCCGACCGCTTCGGCGTGCCGCACATCTCGAGCGGGGAACTGCTGCGGCGCCACGTCGCTACAGGAACGCAGCTCGGACGCGAGGTCGCGAGCTTCCTCGAGCGGGGGGAGCTGGCGCCCGACCGTCTCGTCGTGGCGGTGGTGGAGCATGCCCTTTCGCACACCGACCGCGGCTACGTCCTCGAGGGATTCCCGCGCACCGTGCCGCAGGCCCGAGAGGCCGAGGCGCGTCACGGGATGCGATTCGCCGACGCCGTGGTGTCCCTGGAGGTGTCCGACGACGTGGCCCGGCGCCGTCTTGTCGGGCGCATGGCGGGCGGACGGGTGGACGACCGTGATCCCGAGGTCATCCAACGCCGGCTCCGCAGGTTCCACGCCGACACGGAGGCGTTGGTCGACCACTATCGCGCCCGTGGCCTTCTCGTCACCGTCGACGCCACGCAACCGCCCCATGAGGTGACCGCGGCGATCCTGGCGGCCCTCACGAAACCGAACTTGCGGTGGTAACCGACGTCATGGCGGCGGTAGCCGCCGCAAGTTCGGGTTGGGTGATCGCCCGGATGGCGACGTGGTCACCGGGGCCGATGCCCGACGAACCAGTCGCGGGCCAGCTGCGCGACCTGTTCCAGCGTGCCAGGCTCCGGGAAGAGATGGGTTGCACCCGGAACGATGGCGAGGCGGGCCTCACCCGCCAGCTCGGTCACGGCCCGACGGTTGAGGTCGAGGACGACGGGGTCGCGTTCACCGACGATCAGCAGGGTCGGTTGGTGCACCGACCCGAGCGCCGGACCGGCCAGGTCGGGCCGGCCACCGCGTGACACGATCGCAGTGACGGAGTCGGGGCGTGCGGCGGCCGCCACGAGGGCGGCGGCCGCGCCCGTGCTCGCACCGAAGATGCCGATGCCCAGCCCGGCGGTGGCGTCGTCGCTCACGAGCCAGTCGCACAGCGCCGTCAGCCGTCCCGCGAGCAGATCGATGTCGAATCGGAGGCGGGCGGTGGCGGCGTCGACCCGGTCCTCGTCGGGCGTGAGCAGGTCGACGAGTACCGTCCCGAGGCCGGCATCCTGCAACTCGCCGGCGACGTAGGTGTTCCGCGGGCTGTGGCGGCCGCTGCCGCTGCCGTGTGCGAACAGAACCACGCCGTGTGCCGGCTGGGGTACCACCACCTCCGCGTCGAGCTCGACGCCGGCGGCGGGGATGCTGAGGCTCTGCTCGATGACGTCCATCGGTTCCTCCCTCGAGGCGAGGGGCCCGACAATGGCGGGATCCCACCATCTCTACCCCGCAATCCGGGTCGCACCACATCCGTTGGAGCCGTGGGACGACGCGATCACGGGTTCGCCGCTCCCGCCAGCCGTGCGATCCTCATGCCATGACGGAGTTCGAGGGCGCGCGCCCGTCGTCGAGCGAGGCGGTGGGTCCGGACACGGTCGATGCCCTCGTGGTCCCGCTCGACGGATCGGACTTCTCGCGCATGGCGCTACCGACTGCGGCGCGCCTCGCGGCCAGGCTGGAGGCCGAGATCCGCCTGCTGAGTGCCGTCGAGTCCATCGACGAGGTCGAACGCCGCCGACGGGAGATCGACCGGGTCACCATCCCCGGCCACGTGGTGAATCGCAGCGTCGTCGTCGACAGAGATCCCGCAAGCGCGGTCCACGAGGCACTCCGCACGCTCGGGAACGCCGTCGCCTGCATGGCAACGCACGGCCGGACGCGCTCCGCCGCCCTGGTGGGCTCGGTGACTACGGATGTGGTGGCACGGGGCCACGACCCATTGGTGCTGGTGTCCCCCAACACGGAACAAGCCCCGCGCGGCTCGTGCGTTGTGGCGTGTGTCGACGGCAGCCCTGCGTCGGCTGCCCTCGTCGCCGTCGCCGTCAGGTGGGCCGAGCTCCTCGCGGAGCGCTGCATCGTGCTCACGATCGCGGAGGACGCACCCGAGCCCGTCACCGGCGGCCCCATCCGCCGCCGGTTCGGGCCCGATGGCGACGCCGAGGGGAACCTGGCGGCGCTGGTCGCGCCGTTCGTTTCCGCCGGTCATGCCGTCGAGGCCGTGGTGCGCTACGAGCCTGTCAACGTCTGGGGCGGCCTGCACCGCTACCTGCTGGAACACCCCGCCGCCCTCGTCGCCACCAACACCCGGTCGCGGACAGGACTCCGCCGGTTGGTGTTCGGCAGCGTGGCCGCCACGATCGTCAGGCACTGCCCGTCGCCGGTGCTCGTCGTGCCCCGCAACCAGGCGGGCACCCCGGCATGACCGCGGCGGCGTCGGTCGTCGTGTGCCCGAGCTGTCAGCGCCGTTGACGCAGCATGCCGCGGTACCGGATGTTCTCGGCCATGACCCGACGGTTGTATGCCCGGATCAACTCGTCGCGCTCCTTGGCCATCTCCTCGGCCGTGATCTCTGCGCGGCTGAAGCGCTGGAACGAGTCCTCCAGCCGGCGATCGAGCTCGGCCTCGGCCCTGCGTAGCTTCTCGAAAGTGCCCACCCTCCGGCGGCGGGGCAGCTGCCGTTCCCGGGAGCCGCGGGCGATGGGCGCGTCGTCGAGCCGGTTCCGGGCCATCTCGCCCTCGGGCAAGACCGCCTCGGCTCGGACGAACTGGTCCGCCGCCTTGTTGACCCCGACCCGGACCATCCTGCGCTGCTCGACGCAGCGGCGCTGGCACTCATCCGCCGTGCAGTAGTCGTAGCCGAGCTCGACCCGACGCGGATCGACCGGCGTCCCACAGATCCTGCACTCCAATGACGACAACCCTTCGACAACCCCTTCGCACGGAGCAGGTCAGGCTATCGGCTTCGTCGTGAAACCGGCCGGCCACCGAAGCCGTGATCGGCACGACGGCCCGCATCGCCGTCGACCGGCTTCACCACGCAACGCAGGGTGACGCCCTGCTTTGACTTGCGCGACACCGTCTCTCAGGATTGCGGTGGGGCTTAGGACGTCCGCCGAAGGGGGAGACTGCGATGACGGACTTGCTCGATCGGCCAGTCGCGGCCGAGCACGAAGCCGGGCACGAAGCGGAGCTCCCGCCGGACCGTGACGCCACACCGTCGTCGCCGCGGGCGCGGGCCGGCGCCGACCAATGGTTCCTGGCCGCGCTGCTCGTGGGCGCGGGGTCGATCCACGTCGCCATGGCCCCGTCGCACCTTGGCGAGTCGGCCCTCGAGGGTGCCGGCTTCCTCGTGGCGGCATGGGCGCAGCTGGCGCTCGCCGTCGCCGTGCTGCTGCGCACGCCGAGCCGGAGGCTGCTGGCCGCGGTGGCCGGCACCAGCGTGGCGCTGATCGCCGCGTGGCTCGTCAGTCGCACGGCGGGCCTGCCGTTCGGGACGCACGCCGGCCATGCCGAGTCGGTCTCGATCGTCGACGGCGTCTGCGTCGGACTGGAGGCCGTGGCGGCGCTCGTGGCTGCGACCATGCTGGCCGGTCTCGCCTCGGGGCTGTGGCGGTCGCGGGGCGTCGCCGCCGTCGGCGTCCTGGGGACGGTGGCGTTCACCACGGCCGCGGTGGCCTCGCCGGCGGCCCGCGACCATGCCGCCCACAGCCACGGCTCGCACGGGACCGAAGCGGTCCCCGGCCATGCCCACGGCGACGCCGCCACCGCTGCGGGCGACGACCTCGGCTTCTCGGCGCTGTCGAACGGCCATCAGCACGGGCACGACGAGGAGCCGCTGACGCGGGACGAGACCGTGCAGCTGTCGCGCCAGCTCGCCGCCACCGCCGCCCTGGTGGAGCGGTACCCCACGATCGCCGACGCCGAGGCCGCCGGCTGGCACCGGGCCGGTCCGTTCTCGCCGGGGCTGGGCACCCACTACATGGGGCCGAACTACGTCCTGAACTCCGACGGCGACATGGACCCCGAGGACCTGCAGGCCCCCATGCTGGTCTTCGACGGCCTGGGCCCCGATGCGCCGTTGGCGGGGTTCATGTACCTGGCATACGGCCGCGACACCCCGCCCGAGGGGTTCGCCGGACCCAACGACGTGTGGCACTACCACGAACACGTGTGCATCAAGATGGGGCCCGGCGGCAGCATCGACACGCCCTTCGGCGCCGACCTCGACGGCGTCACCGCCGAGATGTGCGCCGATGCGGGTGGGGCATGGATCGCCAACACGGGCTACATGGTCCACGTGTGGAACGTGCCCGGCTACGAGTCACCCGACGGCATGTTCACCGAGCTCAACCGGCGGATCACCTGCCCGGACGGCACCTACCATCGCATCCCCATCGAGGAGCTCGGGACGAAGGACACCGTCTGCCGCTCCTAGGCTGCGGGGGTGGTCCCATGGCCCGACGGTCCCGGCATCGTGGAGTTCCCCGACGGCCGCAGGATTCGTGGCCGTGGCCTTCGACAGCCGCCAGCCGACGGGCACGACCCGGAGTTCGGGGTCTACCTGCTGGCCCGAGATCCCGGACCGTTCGCCTGGGAACACCGCTGGGTGCGGTGGCCCGATTTCCGAGTTCCGGCATCGACGAGCGACGCCGTCTCCGCGCTCCGCGAGGCGCACGCACGCGCCGCCACCCAGCGGGTCGAGGTCGCGTGCGGGGGCGGCGTGGGCCGGACCGGGACAGCGCTCGCGGCGATCGCCGTGTTCGCGGGTGTCCCCAGCCCCGAGGCGGTCGCGTGGGTCCGACGGCGCTACGACGAGCGCGCCGTGGAAACGCCCTGGCAGAGGCGGTGGGTCCTGAAGATCGGCGCCGGCTGACCGTCGACGTCGAGCCTCGCGCCCGTTGGCCCGCGGCAGGTTCCCGCGTCTTGCGGAACAGACGGCGTCACGACGCCGGGGTGAGCTCGAAGTGCACCGTGTGGCCGGTCTTGCCGCGGCCCAGCCGATGGAGCAGCGGCACGAGGATCCCGTGCAGCAACGGGTGCTTGCGCCGGAGGAGGCGGGCCGCGTGACGGTCCTCCGCGGCGTCCAGGCGGCGCACCTCGGCCGGGACCGGAACCCCGGTCGGCGTGCCACGCGTCGTGGACGGGGTGAGCTCGACGTGGCGGTTGTTCCGCAGCCGCTTGGTCTTGCCCGCCTTCTCGTAGCTGCGGACGTAGGCGTGGTCGCCCTCGACGGCGACGCTCAGGGGCGTGGCGACCGGCGTGCCGTCACGCCGGAAGGTGGTGAGCAGAGCGGTCTTCTGCTCGACGAACGGCGCCAGCCGGGGCTCGCAGGACGATTCGACGCGGCCGACCACATAGTGCAACTGCCGCAGGCGCCGCACGAGCGCCACGGCGACGAGCAATGACACCAGGCCCAACAGCCAGGGATCACTGTCACGCCCGCCGAGATCGAGGTCGACGGCGTGGTTGGCCGCGTGGATCGTGTTGCCGACCAGGAACCCCGTCAGCACCACCGCCAGCGGGTCACGCCACGGCACCGCCAAGGCCAAGGTGACTCCGATCCCGATCTGGAACGCCCCCACGTCGTGCAGGAAGTGGGTGTGCTCGGGAAACCTGACCGCCTCGGCGAACGAGCCCGGCCAGAACAGCGCCCACACGCCGGCCACGAGCGTGAAGGCGGCGGACAGCAGCGTGACGCCCACGACGTACCGGTCGGTCGCCGGCGCAGTTGCGGCTCGCGTCGGTGTCCCGTGCTGGTCAACGGTTGTCATCGTCGGATCCTTCCTCGGACTCCGCTTCCCCTGGCCCGATCAGGCTGGCCTCGGTCGCTACCAAAGACGAGACAGCACATCCGGCCGTGACAGCGATGCGCCTCAGCTCCTGTCGGTGAAGGAGTGGTGCTCGTGGGCAACGACCCAGGTGCCCTGCTCCCGTCTGAGCCCGACGGTCAGACGGAGCCGGCGGTCGGGCTCCCGCTCCAGTTCCTCGGACGTGCCACAGCGCAAGAGCGCCCATGCATAGGCGACGTCCTCACCGGACGTGATGTCGAGCGTGAGGATCTCGAACGCCGCGCCCGCCCGTTGCCACTCGAAGAACGGTGGCCACGTGTCCCGGTAGGCGTCGAGGCCGCGGACGCCATCCTCGGGCGGTGGAACGTCGAACATCACGATGTCATTCGCATGCCTCACGAGCACGGTCTCGAGGTCGCCGGCATGCACCGCCTCGGCCCATCGCTGCAGGAGGTCCCGGATCTGGTTCTCGTCCGCGGCCATGCGTCTTCCTCCAGGTTCGTCGTCGCGCTGTAGGACGCCAGGACGCGCCCGTACTCATCGCCGACGAATCAGGCACTGCCGGAGTTCACCCACTTGGGATGAGGACAGGCCGGGCCGACTCGTCGAGAGTGCGCGTCATGCACTACCCCTGCAGATTCACGGATGCGCAATACTTCCCTGCCGGAAGCTACGAGGGAGGCCGGTGATGGCGGACGACGACGCGATTGGACCGATCAGCTACCTGATCGTCGAGTTCCCAGGCAACAAGATGACCGGTGAAGGCATGCCGATCCTGGTGGACCTGGTCGAACAGGGACTGATCCGCATCCTCGATCTTCTGTTCGTCATGCGGGACGAGGCGGGGTCGCTGCGCGCCGTCGAGCTCCGCGACCTGGACCTAGACGGCCAGATCGACGTGACCCTCTTCGAAGGGGCATCCTCGGGCCTGCTCGACGACAGCGACCTGGCCGACGCCGCGTCGGTGATCGAACCTGGGTCGTCTGCGGCGATCCTGCTGTTCGAGAACCGGTGGGCACGGTCGTTCACCCAGGCGTTGCGCCGCGGTGGTGCGGAGTTGGTCGCCGCCGGCTACGTCCCCCTCGACGCCATCGCCGAATCGCTCGACGCCGCCGAAACAGCCGGCGGCTGATCCGCACAGAAAGGACGAGCACCATGCCCGGACTCCTACGAGGTGTCGCACGGACCGCCGTGGTCGCGGGCACGGCAACCGCCGTGTCGAATCGGGTCTCCCGCAGGCAGGCCAACCGCTGGTCCGCACAAGAGGAGCAGCAGTACCAGCAACAGCAGTACGCCCAGCAACAGCAGTACGCCCCGCCGCCGGCTGCGGCACCCGCAACCGACACGGTCACCCAGCTGAAGGAGCTTGCCGACCTCAAGGCGCAGGGCATCCTCACCGACGCCGAGTTCGAGGCCCAGAAGGCCAAGATCCTCGCGTCGTGACGCGGCGGGGCAAGGGCGATGCTGTTCCTGTACCGGCCCCGTCAGACATGGATGCCCTTCCGGCCACCTAGGCCCCGCACCGACCAGGACCGGTACAACCTGGGCATGCAGCAGGCGTATGCCGCGACCCGCAGGGTTGCCCCGTACGCGCCCACAACCCCCGACCGGGCGGTAGCCGAAGACCCCGTGGCCAGGCTGAGCGAGCTCGCACGCCTGCACGAGTCGGGCGCGCTGAGCGACGCCGAGTTCGCGGCCGCCAAGGCCAAGGTCCTGGGGCCGGGCGGAAACGAGACATGACGTCCAACGCCGCGCGTGCCACGACGCTGATGCGGGCGTTGCACGCCGGCCTCGACGGGGACGCGGACTCCGTCCGGGAGCTCTGCACCGACGACGTCACGGCCTGGACTCCGGCCTTGTCCGCCTCGTCGATCTCCGAGCTCACGGCCGTGCTCGAGCGTCGCGACCAGGCGTTCTCGGACGTCGAGTTGGAGGTCGCGCCGCTCGATGTGGGGGGCGACTACGCCTGCGCGGAGTGGTCGGTCTCGATGAGGCACACCGGGCCACTCCTGCTCGCCGGGGGCGAGGTGATCGAGCCGACCGGGACACGGATCACTCTGAACGGCGCCACCGTCGCCGAGTTCCGTGGCGACCGGATCTGCTCGATTCGCCAGTACTGGGACGAGCTGGCGGTGTTCGAGCAGATCGGCCTCATGCCAGTGGAGGAGACGTTCGAGGACTGATCGGCCGGGCCACCCGCGCCACCGACCGGCGTTCCTCGGTGCCCCAGGCTGGGTTGTGAGAAGGGTGAAGGGCGCCGGCCGGCGACCAGCTCAGCGACCCTGCCCGAACGGGTCGAACTCCAGGTGCAGCTCGGTGAGGCCGCGGAGCACCCAGGTGGGCTCGTAGCGGAAGCGGCGGGCACCGGCCGGGCCGTGGTGCTCCTCGGAGAGCCGGATGTCGCGCATCCGGTCGAGGATCCGGTCGAGGCTCACCCTCGCCTCGGCGCGGGCGAGTGGCCCACCGGGACACGAGTGGATCCCGCGCCCGAATGCGATGTGGGCCTGGGCGTTCGGTCGATCGAGCCGAAAGTCGTGGGGGCACTCGAAGCGCCGCGGGTCACGGTTCGCCGCTCCGTTGAGGAGCATGACCGGCGTCCCCGCCTGGATCTCGACGTCGCCGATGCTCGTGGTGCGGCGGGCCAAGCGGAAGTCGGCCTTGACCGGGCTCTCGACGCGTAGAACCTCGTCGATGAAGTCGGGGATGAGGTCCTTGTGGACGCGCAGCTCGTCCTGGAGCTCCCCATGCTCCGCCAGGTGCTTGAGCGCGGCGGCGAGCAGTCGTGCGGTCGTCTCCTGGCCCGCGGCGAACAGGAACGTCGCCGTTCGCACGACGGAGCTCACCGGTGGTGTGCTGCCGTCCGGATATGTGGCCAGCGCCAGATCGGTCAGCACGTCCTGGCGCGACTCTCGGCGGCGGTCCTCGATGTATGCCGCGAACCACTCGTCGAGCCACGCGAGCGGGTTCTCCCCGACGTTGCGCCGGTCGCCG
>Ga0081538_10000415_pt1 | contig 48044 bp, 44 predicted proteins | sample TabmetS5T2R1_FD_71022 | JGI IMG/M metagenome (GOLD analysis project Ga0081538, IMG submission 71022) | Tabebuia heterophylla rhizosphere microbial communities from the University of Puerto Rico - S5T2R1 | ecosystem: Host-associated > Plants > Roots > Rhizosphere ... | reverse complement strand
TCGACATGGTGGCGCGGCTCCCCGACGCGGGGCTGCCGCCGGCGCACGTGGGGGTCGCGGCGGGGCCGGTGGTGGTCCAGGGGGGCGACTACTTCGGCCGCACCGTCAACCTGGCCGCCCGCATCGCCGCCCGCGCCGGTGCGGGCCAGGTGCTGGTCAGCCAGGACGTGGCCGAGTCGGCCATGCCCGAGGGCGTGGCCTTCGTGGAGCTGGGGGAGCTGCGGCTGGAGGGTTTGCCCGCCCGGTGCGGCTGCTGGAGGCCTGCCGGGCGTAGGCGTCCTCCACCTCGGCCTCACCCGCCGCTGCCGCGCCCACCTGCGCCGGCCCGGGATCCCCCGCAGCCCGGTCAGGTGGGCAGCAGACCCCACCGGCCCAGGATCGCGGGGGCCACCGCCAGGACCAGCCCGAGCAGCAGCGGCGCCCCGGCCAGCCCGGCCACCGCCACCCTCCACCCCAGGTGGTGGCGGCGATGGAACCAGACCGCCAGCACCCCGAACAACGCCGCGCCCACCAGGAAGAACAGCACGTACAGGATCGCCTTGGCGGTCACGCCGCCGGCCGCGGTCCAGGCCGCCGACGGCGCCAGCAGGCCACTGGTCGTCCCCGCGGTGATGAACAGGTTCCCGGCCGAGTACAGGGCCAGCAGCCCGAAGGCCCCCCACAACGCCACCCCCAGCAGCTGCAGCCGCCGGCGCGACAGTCCCGGCGGCACCAGGACCGCGGCCAGGGCCACGGCCGCACCGGCCAGCTTGAGCACCCCGACCAGCACGCCGATGACCGCCAGGCCGGACGCGTAGGCGCCATAGCGCTGGCGCGGGCCCGGCGGCCCGGTCAGGTCGGCGGCGACCTGCCAGGCGCTCACCCCGGCGAAGCCGAGGCACCAGCCGGCCGCGGCGTACCCCAACGCCCGCACCGGTACCGGAGGCAACCGCCGGCGCCACGGCCGGGCACGCGCGCGGCCGGTGCGGTCGCCGGCCGCGACGGCGTCGCGACCCGGTGGCTGGTGGCTGGTCGTCATGGTCGCCGCCGGAGCGGCCCTCCGCACGCGCGCTCCCCGCCGGCGAAGCCCTGCCCTGGTGCGGTCACTGCCGCGCCTGGGCATCGCCTGCCCGCCACAGCGCCAACGCCACCACGATGGACCCCGCGGCAACGAGCACGCCGTGGGCGATCCGCACCGCCGGGGGCGTGAAGAACTGCGGGAGGAAGAGCACGAAGCCGGCGGCGAACAGGATGCCGCTGGAGCGGGGCAGCACCCCCGAGCGCCAGATCGCGACGGCGGCCAGCACCGCGCCGGCAGCCAGCAGCAGCAGGCCCACGCCGAACACGGTGATCGGCACGGGGCTCAAGCGGACCGCGTCGACCAGGCCGAGCAGGTCCGACACCTGGCCGTCGGCGGCCTTGCGGGCGATCGCGTTGAGGCCGAAGTCCTCGGCGCCGTAGTACGGCAGGGTCAGGCCGACACCGATCCAGGTGGTCACCACCGCGGCGAACGCCAGCGGCTCGGCCCGGGTCCGGCTGACCACGTTCCACACCGCCAGCAGCCCCAGCGCCGCCAGGATGAACCCGACCATGGCGAACAGGTGCGCGGCGACCCAGGCGCCGGAGCTCAGCGCCTTCGTGGCACCCTCGACCGTGGACTCGTCCTGCCAGGGCCGCACGGCCGGGTACAGGACGAACAGCACCCCGGCAACGGCCAGCGCGACGGCTCCCCATCGGGTGCGGGAGCTGGACATCGGGTCTCCCGGGCCGAGGGCTCCCCGCGTGGCGGTGGGGGGCTCGGGTGCGGGCTGCCGCACGGCGATCACCTCCTGCTCGCTGGTGCACGCATCGCAAGGATCTGGCTAGAGCATGGGCCATGGCCGCCGACGCGTCATGGATGCCAGCCTCAATTCACCGCTCCCGCCGGCTGCAATCCGGCCGAAGGGACCAGGATGCTCGCCGTCGCCCACCACCATCCCGATGGTCATCGCGGCAACCGTTACCGAAGGTCCTCCCGATGCGTCGCGGCCCGTGCCGGCCGCCCAGGCGGGTCACCTGGTGGCGGGGGTGGCGGCCGCGCGGTCGGTCGGCCGGGGCGCGGCCGTGCCGCGGTGGCGGCGGGTCCGCAGCCGGGCGAGCAGGCCGTGGCGCGGGGCCGCGACCAGCGAGACGGCGAACAGGCCGGCCGCGACCAGCACGATGGTGGCGCCGGCCGCCACCCGCCAGTGCTGGGAGATGGCCAGGCCGGCCACGCCGCTGGCGGCGCCGAGCGCGGCGGCGAGGGCCATGGTCGCGCCCAGGCGCTCGGTCCACAACCGGGCCGCGGCCGCCGGCGCGACGATCAGGGCGACGGCCAGGATGGTGCCGACCGCCGGGATGGAGGTCACCAGGGTGACCTCGACCAGCAGCAGCAGCGCGACGTCCAGGGCGAGCACCGGGTAGCCGAGCGCGGCCAGCCCGGCGCGGTCGAACGCGCCGAACACCAGCTCCTTGTGCAGCAGGGCCAGCACGGTGAGCACGGCCGTGCCGGCCACGGCGGTGGTGAGCAGGTCGCCGCGTTGCACGGTGACGATGGAGCCGACCAGGTAGGCGGCCAGGTCGCGGGAGAAGCCGTCCTGCGCCGACAGCAGCAGCACGCCGAGGGCGAACGCGCCCGAGAGGGTGACCCCGATGGCGCTGGTCTCGTCGACCCGTTCGCGGGCGCCGAGCAGGGCGACCACCAGCACCACGATGGCGCCGAACAGCGTCGCGCCGAGGAACAGGTTGACGCCCAGCAGCGCGGCGAGCACCACCCCCGGGAAGGTGGCGTGGCCGAGCGCCATGGTGAAGAACGGCAGCCGCCGCAGCAGCACGTGCACCCCGATCACGCCGCAGAGCCCGCCGACCATCACCGCCTCCAGCAGCGCCCGCCGCGCGAACCCGTCGGAGAACGTGCCCAGCAGCTCGCTCACCGCGGCGCCGCCCTCGCGGTGAGGCGCCGGCGTACGGGCGCCGCGGCGGCGGCGAGCGCGAACAGCACCACCAGCACCACCACGATGGTGGCGCCGGCGGCCAGCCGGACGCCGTGGTCCACCGAGACCACGTAGCTGACCGCCAGCCCCACCCAGCCGCCGAGCGCGCCGAGCAGGCACGACAGCACGGTGGTGGTGGCGACGCGGTCGGCGACCAGCCGCGCGGCGGCGGCGGGGACCACGATCAGCGCCACCACCAGCACCGTGCCGACGGCCTTGACGGCCGCGACCACCACCAGCGCGATCAGGAGGTTCAGCACCAGGTCCAAGAGCGCGGTGCGGTAGCCCATGGCGGCGGCGCCGTCGGGGTCGAAGGCGCGCAGCACCAGCTCCTTGCGCAGCGCCCACAGGGTCCCGAGCACGACCGCGGCGAGGGCGAGGGTCTGCAGCAGGTCGGCGCGGTCGACGGCGAGCACCCGGCCGAACAGGAACACGGTCAGGTCCGCGGTGTAGGTGCTGGTGCGGGAGACCAGCACCACCCCGAGGGAGAAGAACGAGGTCAGCAGGATCGCCAGGGTCGCATCGGCGCCGACCCGCCGGTTGGCGCCGATCGCGGTGAGCAGCACCGCGGTGAGCACCCCGAAGGCGAGCGCGCCGAGCAGCAGCGACCGGTCGAGCAGGTGGGCGATGACCACCCCGGGGAACACGGTGTGGGTCAGCGCGTCGCTGACGAAGGCCAGCCGGCGCAGCACCACGAACACGCCCACCGCCCCCGCAAGCACGCCGAGCAGCAGCACCTCCAGCAGCGCGCGTTGCATGTACGGCAGGCGGAACGGCTCGATCAGGAGGTCGGTCACGGCCTGGCGACGATCACCGCGTCGCCGCGCAGCTCCAGCGCCTGGTTGCCGTAGGTGGCGCGCAGCCGCTCCGGGGTGAGGGTGGTGCCGATCGGCCCGAAGCCGATCTGGTGGCGGTTGAGCAGGCAGACCTCGTCGCAGGCCAGGTGCGCCAGCCCGAGGTCGTGGGTGGCCATGACCACCGCGGCGCCGGCTGACCGCAGCCGCCGCAGCGCGGCCAGCAGCAGCTCCTGGGAGAGGGCGTCCACCCCGGTGAACGGCTCGTCGAGCAGCAGCAACCTGGGCTCCTGGGCGATCGCCCTGGCCAGCAGGACGCGCTGGCGCTGGCCGCCGGAGAGGGTGCCGAAGCGCGCGGAGGCGCGCTCGACCAGCCCGACCGCCGCCAGCGCTTCCTCGGCGGCCTGCCGGTCGGCGGCGCCGGGCCGGCGGACGAAGCCGACCCGCGGGTAGCGGCCCATGAGGACCGCCTGGAGCGCCGACACCGGGAACTCGGCGTCCAGGGTGTCGGCCTGGGGCACGTAGGCGACCTGGCGCCTGGCGGCGGCCGGCGGCCGGCCGAGCACCGTGACCGACCCGCGCACCACCGGCACCAGGCCGAGCACGGCCCGGATGAGGGTGGACTTCCCGGCGCCGTTGGGGCCGATCAGGGCGACCGACTGGCCGGCGGTGACGACGCCGTCGACGTCCTCGACCGCCGGCACGCGGTCGTAGGCGACCGCCACGTGCCGCAGCTCCAGCACCGGGGCGGCGGCCTGCGCCGCCGGCTCAGCTGCCACTGAGGTTGCCCACGATGGTGGCGGTGTTGTGCCGGATCGACTTGAGGTAGGTGTCGCCGTCGGAGCCGGCCGGGCCGAGCGAGTCGCCGTAGAGCGCGTCGCCGCCGGTGACGACCTTGACCCCCGCCTCGCCGGCGATCGTCTCGGCCGTCTTGGGCGGCAGCGACGCCTCGGTGAACACGGCCTTGACCTTGGTGGCCCTGATCTTGGCGACCAGGTCGCGGACGTCGCGACCGGACAGCTCGGCGGAGGTGTCGAAGGTGGGGATGACCGTGCCGACCAGCTCCAGGCCGTAGCGGTCGACGTAGTAGCCGAAGGCGTCGTGGTCGGTGACCAGCTTCTTGTTGGCGAGGCTGTCGACCTGGCGGGCGACCTCGGCGTCGAGCTCCTCCAGCTGGCGGGTGTAGGCGGTCAGGTTGGCCTGGAACCTCGGGGCGGCGGCCGGCCCCGCCTGCGCCAGCGCACGCTCGATGTTGGCGGCCATCAGCCGGGCGTTGCGCGGGTTCTGCCAGATGTGCGGGTCGGGCTCCCCGTCGGCCTGGCGCAGCGCCACCCCCTTGCTGGTGTCCACCACCGGGCCGCCGAACCCGGAGCTCTTGATGGTGTCGTCGAGCCACTCCTCCAGGCCGACGCCGTTCTGGAGCACCACGTCGGCGCGCGCCACGGCGTCGAGGTCGGCCGGCGACGGCTCGTAGTCGTGGGCGTCGACGTTGGGCTTGATCAGGCTGGTGACGCGCACCTGGTCGCCGCCGACGGCGCGGGCGAAGTCGGCGACCTGGGTGGTGGTGGCGACCACCTCGAGCACCCGGCCCTGGCCGGGGTCGCCCGACCCGGGCGACTGGCCGCCGCCGGAGCATGCGGTAGCCAGGACCGCCAGGACCCCGGCGGCCAGGACGGTCCAGCGCCTGCGCACGGCCGCTCCCTCCAGTCCCTCGCTCGACGATGGCGGCCATCATAGCGCTTCTGGCAATGATTCTCATAATTGAAACCGGCGGGGGTTATAGTTGCCGCCATGGACGGCGTCCACGACCTCGGCGGCATGCACGGCTTCGGCCCGGTGGTCCTGCCGGGCGGCGAGGCGGTGTTCCACGAGCCCTGGGAGGCACGGGTGTTCGCCCTCCACGTGCTGGCCGGGATCGAGGGGCTCGGCGCGCGGCCCGGCGGCCGCGCCACGCGCGAGCTGATGGACCCGGCGCGGTACCTGGCGGCCTCCTACTACGAGCGCTGGCTGTGGAGCGTCGAGCAGCTCCTGCTGCGCAAGGGGACGATCGCGCCCGGCGAGGTCGAGGGCATGATGGAGCGGCTCGCCGGCGGCCAGCCGCCGCCGCGGCGCCGCGACCCCGGGCAGGCCGCCCGCGCCCTCGACCGGCTGCGCGAGGTCGACCCGCTGCGGCCGGCCACCCAGGCGCGCTTCGAGGTCGGCGCGCGGGTACGGGTGCGCCGCATGCACCCGCCGGGGCACACGCGCTGCCCGCGCTACGCGCGCGGCGCGGCCGGCGTGGTCGAGCACCTCCGCGGCGCCGACGAGCTGCCCGACGTGGCCGCCTACCGCAAGGGCGCGCCGGTGGAGCCGGTCTACACGGTGGCCTTCCGCTCCGAGGAACTGTGGGGCGCCGGCGAGGAGCCGGCCTGGACGGTCAGGCTGGACCTTTGGGAGAGCTACCTCGAGGAGGCATCGTGAGCGACTCCCACGGCCACCACCGGCCGCGCCCGGAGTCGGAGCCGGCGCTGCGGGCCGCCGCCCTGGAGGCGCTGCTGGTGGAGAAGGGCCTGGTCTCCAGCGACGCGATCGACGCGATCGTCGAGCTGTACGAGCGCGACGTCGGCCCGCAGAACGGCGCCAAGGTGGTGGCGCGCGCCTGGACCGATCCGGCCTTCCGGGAGCGGCTGCTGGCCGACGCCACCGCGGCGGTCGACGAGCTCGGCTTCGGCGGCGCCGAGGCCGACACCCTGGTCGCGGTCCCCAACACGCCCACGGTGCACAACGTGGTGGTCTGCACCCTCTGCTCCTGCTACCCGTGGGCGGTGCTCGGCCTGCCGCCGACCTGGTACAAGAGCCCGCCGTACCGGGCGCGCATGGTGGCCGAGCCGCGCGCGGTGCTGCGCGAGTTCGGCCTCGAGCTGCCGGCGGAGGCCGAGGTCCGCGTCTGGGACTCCAGTGCCGAGGTCCGCTACCTGGTGGTCCCGGTGCGGCCGGCGGGGACCGACGGCTGGACCGAGGACGCCCTGGCGGCGCTGGTGACCCGCGACAGCATGATCGGCACGGCCGTGCCGGCGGCGCCCGGACCGGCCTCGTGAGCGCGCCGCGGCCGGGCGGCACGGCGGGGCTCGCCGAGGTGGACGCCGCGCTCGCCGGGCTGGCGCCGCTGCCGCGCGACAACGGCGAGCTGGTCTTCGAGGAGCCCTGGCAGGGACGCGCGCTCGGCATGGGGGTGGCGCTGCTGGCGCAGACGGGCGCGAGCTGGGCGGAGCTCCGCCGCCACCTGGTCGCCGCCATCCGGGCCCGCCCGCACGACCCCGGCGAGTCGGCGGCGACCGCCTACTACGCCGCCTGGCTGGACGCGCTGGAGGCGCTGCTGGCCGACCAGCGGGGCGCGGCTCCCTAGCCCCGGGCGCAGCGGGCGCAGAGGCCCCGTAGCTCCAGCCGGTGGCTGGTGGCCTGGAAGCCGTGACGGGCGGCCACCGCGTCCACCACCGACCGCAGGTGGTCCTCGACCTCTGGCGGGGCGTCGTAGTCCTCCATCCGGCCGCAGTTGCCGCAGACGAGGTGGTGATGGTGGCCGACCAGCTCCTCCGACAGCTCGTAGCGGGCGGAGCCGCCGGCGCCCGGGTAGCGGGTCACCGCGCCGGCCTGCTCCAGCACGACCAGGTTGCGGTAGATCGTGCTCACCGGGAGGTCGGCGGAGGCGTCGACGATCTCGAAGATCTCCAGCGGCCGCCCGGCCCCGTGCAGCAGCTCCACCAGCCGGCGCCGGCCGCTGGTGTAGCGCTGCTGGGCGCCCACCAGCCGGTGGGCGACCTCGGTGTGCGGGGCCTTGTTGGTCACCGTCCTCCTCTCGACCGCATCATGGTAGCCGGCTGGCGGCCGCGCACGGGCGGCGCCAACCGGCTTCCCTGGGCTCGGTCAGGCGGCGGGCGCCGGCGCCTCGCCGGGAGCCCGGTCGGCGGCGGCCGGGTGCGCGGGCAGGGCGCCGGGCTGGTCGGGCCCGGCCTCGCCGACGGGGCGCACGTGCCGCAGCAGCGTGGCGACCAGGACGGCGACGCCGACCAGGAGCACCGCGCTGACGGCGGCGACCACGTGCATGCCGCTGGTGAAGGCCTCCCGGGCGGCGTCCAGCAGCGCCACGCCGAGCTCGGCGGGGAGGGCGCCGGCCGCGGCGGCGGCGCCGGCGAGGGTCTCGCGGGCGGCCGCGGCCGCCTCGGCAGGGACGCCGGCGGGCATCGCGTCGGCGAGCTGGCCGCGGTAGACGGCGGTGCCGATGCTGCCGAGGGCGGCGATGCCGAGCGCGAACCCGAACTCGCCGCTGGTCTCGTTGATCGCCGCCGCCGACCCCGCCTTTGCGGGCGGCGCGGCGCCGATGACCAGGTTGGTGCCGAGGGTCACCTGCGGGCCGGCGCCGAGGTTGATGACGGCGAACCCGGTCACCAGGGCCGCCAGCCCGGAGGTCGCGTCGGCCAGGGCGATCGCCAGCAGGCCGACCGCCGAGACCACCAGGCCGCCGCCGATCAGCACGGCCGGACGGATTCGCCGCGCGGCCAGCGGGGCCAGCAGGAAGCTGGTGGTGGCGGCGGCCGCCGCCGGGAGCATCCACAGGCCGGCGCGCAGCGGCGACAGCCCCTGGACCAGCTGGAGGTACTGGGTGATGAACACCATGATCGCGCCCATCAGCATGGTCCCGAACAGCATGCCGCCCAGGGCGGCGCTGAAGGCGCGGTCGGCGAACAGGCGCAGGTCCAGCAGCGGGTCGGCGAGGGCGCGCTGGCGGCGCACGAACGCCACGCCCACGGCCGCGCCGGCCGCGATCGCCACCAGCGGCGGCGCCGCCCAGCCGGCGCGGGCCAGCTCCTTGAGGCCGTAGATGACCGGCAGGATCGCCGCCAGCGACAGCGCCACGCTGGCCAGGTCCAGCCGCCCGGCCCTGGGGTCGCGGTACTCGGGCAGCAGCACCGGGCCGGCCACCAGCAGCAGCGCCATCGCCGGCACGCCGAGCAGGAACACCGACCCCCACCAGAACGACTCCAGCAGCACGCCGCCGACCACCGGGCCGATGGCGGCGCCGCCCATGAAGCTCGCCATCCAGACGCCGATGGCCAGCGACCGCTGCCTTGCGTCGTGGAACATGTTGCTGACCAGCGACAGCGTGGAGGGCATCAGGGTGGCTCCGGCGACGCCGAGCAGCGCGCGGGCCGCGATCAGCAGCTCGGCGTTGGGAGCGTAGGCCGCCAGCACCGAGGCGCCACCGAACGCGGTGGCGCCGGCCAGCAGCAGCCGGCGGCGGCCGATGCGGTCGCCGAGGGTGCCCATGGTGACCAGGAAGCCGGCGACCATGAAGCCGTACATGTCCATGATCCACAGCTGCTGGGTGCTGCCGGCGCCCAGCTCGGCGCTCAGCTGCGGCAGCGCCAGCAGCATCACGAAGACGTCGATGGAGACCAGCAGGGTGGGCAGGGCCAGCACCGCCAGCCCGACCCACTCCCGCCGCCCGGCCCGCGGGCCGGCGTCCGTCACGGTGGTGTCCAGCATGGAGGGTCCTCTTTTCGATGGGTGCGTTCACCTGGTGGTCGGAGCGGACCGCGGCGCCTCGACGTCCGGGCGGGTAGCGTCACCGGGTGTCGAGGCCTCGACGCGAGCTCCGACCTACGACGAGCGGCGCCCGCGGTGGGCGCCGGGACCGTGTGGGGTGAGGCCATGAAGTACATGCTGCTGATCTACCAGAACCAGGCCACCCAGCAGGCCCTGTCGGAGGACCCCGACGGGGTGGTGGCCGAGGTCGACGCGATCATCGAGGAGCTCACCGGGTCCGGCGAGTGGGTCGGCGGCGAGGCGTTGGCCGACGCCTCGCAGTCCAGGACCGTCAAGGTGCGCGGCGGCGTGCCGGCGGTGACCGACGGGCCGTTCGTGGAGGCCAAGGAGCACCTGGCCGGCTACTGCCTGGTCGAGTGCGAGACCCTGGAGCGGGCGCTGGAGATCGCCGCGCGCTGGCCGGATGCCCGGTACTGCGCGATGGAGGTGCGGCCGCTGATGGAGCCGGCTGGGATGGAGATGTGACGACCGTGGCCCCGCCGGTCGAGGACCTGCTGCGCGAGCTGGCGCCGCAGGTCCTCGGCGCGCTGGTGCGGCGCTACGGGGACTTCGACAGCGCCGAGGACGCGGTGCAGGAGGCGCTGCTGGCGGCCGCCGTCCAGTGGCCGGAGGAGGGCCTGCCGGCCAACCCGCGGGGCTGGCTGGTCACCGTGGCGTCCCGCCGGCTGACCGACCAGTGGCGCAGCGACTCGGCGCGGCGGCGCCGGGAGGCCACCGCCGCGGCGCTGGTCCCGCCGGACGAGGCGCTGGCGCCGTCCCCCGGCGACCAGCGCCCGGCCGGTCAGGACGACACGCTGACCCTGCTGTTCCTGTGCTGCCACCCGGCCCTGTCGCCGGCCTCGCAGCTGGCGTTGACGCTGCGCGCCGTCGGCGGGCTGACTACCGCCCAGATCGCCCGCGCGTTCCTGGTGCCCGAGGCCACCATGGCCCAGCGCATCAGCCGCGCCAAGCAGCGCATCAAGGCCACCGGCATCCCCTTCAGCATGCCCCCCGAGCAGGAGCGCCGCGACCGGCTGGCGGTGGTCCTGCAGGTGCTGTACCTGATCTTCAACGAGGGCTACACCGCCAGTTCCGGGCCGGCGTTGCAGCGCGCCGAGCTGACCGGCGAGGCGATCCGGCTCGCCCGTGCCGTCCACCGGCTGCTGCCGGACGACGGCGAGGTCGCCGGGCTGCTGGCGCTGATGCTGCTCACCGACGCGCGGCGCCGGGCGCGCACCCGGCCCGACGGCGCCCTGGTCCCGCTCGCCGAGCAGGACCGCGACCGCTGGGACCGGGCGTCGATCGAGGAGGGCGTGGCGCTGATCACCGACACGCTGGTGCGCGCGCCGCTTGGCCCTTACCAGCTGCAGGCGGCGATCGCCGCGGTCCACGCCGAGGCGCCGCGCGCGGAGGACACCGACTGGCCGCAGATCCTGGCGCTGTACCAGGTGCTGGAGCGCGTCGCGCCCAACCCCATGGTGACCCTCAACCACGCCGTCGCCCTGGCCATGGTCCGCGGGCCAGGGGCGGGCCTGGAGCTGCTGGCGACCCTGGAGGGCGACGACCGGCTGGCCGGCCACCACCGCCTCGACGCGGTCCGCGCGCACCTGCTGGAGATGGCGGGCGACCACGCCGCGGCCCGCGCCAGCTACCGGCTGGCGGCGCGCCGCACCACCAGCCTCCCCGAGCGGCGCTACCTCCAGGCCCGCGCGGCCAGGCTGGCGGACGGCGCCGGGCGCGACCCGGGTGCAGGGGCGGGCGTCACGAGGGGCGGACCAGCACCTTGACGGCGTCGCCGTCCGGCGCGGCGAGCAGCGCGCGCATCGCCGGGGGCTGCCTACCCGCGGCCGCGGCCGCGGGCGTCGGTCGGCCCGTCGGGGTTCGGGCCGCGGGTGCGGGCGGCCCGGTACTCGGCGACCACCAGGTCGGTGAGCTCCTGGACGGAGGTCTCCGAGGTCGGCTTGTCGAAGGTGATCGACCCGTGCTGCAGCAGGTTGACCCGGTCGCAGACCTCCAGGATCTGGCCGTAGTTGTGGGCGATGATGATGATCGAGACCTCGCCCTTGCGCTTGAGGTCGCGGACCAGGTCGAGGATGAGGGCGCCCTCCTTGGCGCCCATGGCCGCCAGCGGCTCGTCCAGCAGCAGGATCCTGGCGTCGGTGTAGACCGACCGGGCGACCGCGATCGCCTGCCGCTGGCCGCCGGACAGCTTGGCGACCTCGACCTCGACCGAGGGGACGTTGACGCCCATGTCCTCCAGGTGCTCCCTGGCGAGCCGCCGCATGCGGCGGTTGCTCAGCAGCGGCCAGCGCACCAGCTCCCGGTTGAGGAACATGTTGTGGTAGACGGTCAGCTCGTTGACCAGCGCCAGGTCCTGGTAGACGGTGTCGATGCCGAGCGAGCGGGCGTGGTCGACCGACTTGATCGCGACCTCCTCGCCGTTCACCAGGATCCGGCCGGCGTCGGGCTGGTGGAAGCCGCAGATGATCTTGATCAGGGTCGACTTGCCGGCGCCGTTGTCGCCGATCAGCCCGAGCACCTCGCCCCTGCCCAGGCGCAGGTTCACGTCGCCCAGGGCGGTGACCCCGCCGAAGCGCTTGGCGATGTGCTCGACCCGCAGCGCCTCGCCGTTGCCGGTGGTGGCCGTCACGTCCTGCCCGCCCTTCGCAGCCTGGAGAGGTAGACGTTGGCGATCATCGACACCAGGATGGCGCCGCCGAGGATCAGGAAGTAGGGGTTGGCGCTGATCCCGATGAGGTTCATGCCGTTCTGGAGCTCGGCCAGCACCAGCGCGCCGAGGAACGCCCCCACCACCGTCCCGGAGCCGCCCGCCAGCGCGGTGCCGCCGATCACCGCCGCCGACACCGCCAGGAACATGATCTGGAAGCCGCCGCCGATGTTGGGGTCGATGGTGTTGATGCGGAACGCCTCCAGGATCCCGACGAAGCCGCCCAGGGTGCTCACCATCATGAAGTTGCCGATCTTGATGCGGCCGGCGCGGATGCCCGCCTCGGTGGCGCCGAGGGGGTTGCCGCCGACCGCGATGGTGTACAGGCCCCACCTGGTGCTGGTGAGCAGCAGGTGGAAGAAGGCCACGATCAGCAGGCACCAGGTGATGTGCGCCCAGTCCGACTGCCCGAACCAGCTCCTGATGGCGTCGGTCGCCGAGTCGGGGATGGGCGCCGGGAAGGCGTGCGAGGTCGTCAGGACCAGGCCGATGACGATGTAGGCGGTGCCGAGCGTGGTCACGAACGACGGCACCTTGAGGAACACCGTGACGGCGCCGTTGACGAAGCCGATTGCGGCCGAGATCGCCAGCGCCAGCACGATCGCCAGCAGGATCGGCACGTCGTAGTAGTCGGCCAGGTAGTGCATGTTGAACGGCGCGAACGCCGCCACCGCCGCGACCGACAGGTCGATCTCGCCGCTGACCAGCACCAGCACCACGCCGGCGGCGATGATCGCCACCGGCGCGGTCGCCTGCGCGATGTTGACCAGGTTGGGCCGGGTGAGGAAGGCCTCGTGCGCGGAGGCGAAGTAGACGCCGAGGCCGACCGCGACCACCAGCACGCCGATCTCGCGGCGGCGCAGCAGCTCCTCGCCGATGCGCCGCAGGATGCCGCGGGACGGCTGGCCGGGCGGCGGCGCCTCGACCCGCTCGGCTACCTCGACGGTGTCGCTCATGGTGCCCTTCTCGTCCGCCGTTCCAGGTGGCCCGGGTGGCGGCGCAGGGCGCGGCCGCCACCCGGGGACGGCTCAGGAGTGGGCGATCGCCCCGGAGCGCGGGACCACCTGCTGCTCGGTGCTGGACCCCTCGAAGCGGGTCTTGGTGTCCAGGTAGGGCTTGACATTGTCCTTGGTCACGAAGAGCAGGCCGGTGTTGGTCTCCGAGGGGAACATCAGGCCCCCGGAGAGCTTGTAGAGGTAGAGGTATAGCACCGGCAGGAACCCCTGCAAATAGGGCTGCTGGTCGATGGTGTAGTCGAGGCTGCCGCCGTCGATCGCGGCCAGCGTCTCCGGCACCAGGTCGAACCCGCCGGCCACCTTCAGGCCCTTGTCGCGCATCGAGTACTTCTCGACCACCTGGCCGATCGACTGGGTGGAGCCGGCGTCGACCGCGAGCATCCCCGCCAGGTCCGGGTGGCCCTGGGCGTAGGCGTCGATGATGGACAGGCCCCTGGTGACGTCGGCGTTGGTGCCGACCGAGGTGAACTTGATCGGCTTGCCGGAGTCCTTGAGCGCCTGGGACGCGCCGTCGATGCGCGGCTGGATGTTGAGCGCCCCAGGGGTGGCGATGAACCCGACCACCTCGCCGGAGTCGAGCCCGGACTCCAGCGCCCGCAGGCCGAGCTGGCGGCCGGACTCGAACAGCCCCTGCCCGATGTAGGCCAGGCGGTTGGTGCCCGGGTCGTCGGGTGCGCCGTCGGCGTTGTAGGAGACCACCGGGATGCCGGCGTCCAGCGCCTGGTCGACCGGGGCCCTGAAGGCGTCCTTGTCGACCACCGCGACCGCGAGCCCGTCGGCCTTGCCGGAGATCGCGGTGTTGGTGGCGCTGACCATCTCGGCGACGTTGGAGTCCTTGGAGCCGGTGAACTGGAACTCGCAGTTGAGCAGCGCGCAGGCGTCCTGGGCGCCGTACTGGGTGGGCGTGAAGAACGGGTTGGTGGTGACGTGGTTGATGAACACGAACCGCCACTTGGGCGTGGAGGGGAAGTCGCCGGCGCCGGCGGCGGCCGCTTCGCCGCCGGAGGGCTCGTCGGAGCCGCAGGCGGCAAGCAGCGCCGACGCGGCCAGCGTGGCGCTGGCCAGCCCGGTGCCCTTCAGCAGCCGCCGCCGCGTGACCGGGTTGAGTCCCAGCGTGTCGACGGCTTGCTCGACCGCGGGGTCGACCTTGGACATGGAGACCTCCTCTGACTGGCGTCCCACCAGGTCAGTCGGTGGAGAACCGGTAGATGGTGGTGGTGTCGTACTTCCCGCCGGGCCGCAGCACGGTGGAGGGGAAGTTGGGGTGGTTGGGCGAGTCCGGGTAGTGCTGGGTCTCCAGCGCCAGGCCGTCGCCCTGGCGGTACGTCCGGCCGCTGGTGCCGACCAGCGTCCCGTCCAGGAAGTTGCCGGAGTAGAACTGGATGCCCGGCTCCTGGGTCAGGACCTCCAGGACGCGCCCGCTCCTCGGGTCCTTCAGCCTGGCGGCCAGCTCCAGCCCGGAGCCGTGCCGGTCCAGCACCCAGTTGTGGTCGTAGCCGCGGCCGATCAGCAGCTGCGGGTGGCTGTCGCGGATGCGCTTGCCGATCCTGGTGGAGCGGGTGAAGTCCAGCGGTGTGCCGGCCACCGGGGCGATCTGCCCGGTGGGGATCAGGGTCGCGTCGACCGGCGTGTAGCGGCTGGCGTTGAGCCTGAGCTCGTGGTCGTTGATGTCGCCGGAGCCCTCGCCGGCCAGGTTCCAGTAGGCGTGGTTGGTCAGGTTGACGATGGTGGCCTTGTTGGTGGTCGCCTCGTAGCGCATCCGCAGCGCGTTGCGGTTGTTGAGGGTGTAGGTGACGGTGGTCCTCAGGGTCCCCGGGTAGTTCTCCTCGCCGTCGGGGCTGGTGTAGCGGAACCTGACGCCGACGCTGGCGTCGGTGCGGACCACCTCGGCGTCCCACACCCGCTTGTCGAAGCCGACGTTGCCGCCGTGCAGGTGGTTGGGCGGGTTGTTGACGGCGAGCTGGTAGGTGACGCCGTCGAGGGTGAACCTGCCCTCGTCGATGCGGTTGGCGTAGCGGCCGGTGATGCAGCCGAAGTAGGGGTTGGCCGGGTTGAGGTAGCCCTCCAGGTCGCTGAACCCGAGGGTGACGTTGGCCCTGCGGCCGTGGCGGTCGGGAACCCTGAGCGACTGGATGGCCCCGCCGTAGGTGATCAGCTTCACCTCCATGCCGCGCGCGTTGGTGAGGGTGTAGCGGTGCACGACGGTGCCGTCCGGCATGGTGCCGAAGCGCTCCCGCTTCACGTCGAGGCGGCCGCGCGAGCCGGACGCGTCCGAGGCGGTCACCCCGAGCAGCCCGACGGTCGCGACCGCCAGCAGGGCGGCCACCACGAGGCGCGTGGCCCTGCTTGCGATCCCACCTCGTGCGGCGGTGGTGGTGTGCATGGACCCTCCTTTCCGCTGCCCGTCACGGGCGGCGCGACTAGCGGGCTCCCAGCAGGTGGTCGACGGCCAGTTGGTCGAGGCGCTCGTAGCCGCGCCCGCGCCTCCCGGCGGCGTCGGGGTCGAAGCCGTCCTCGGCGCGGAGCTGGTCGAGCGTCTCGCCCGGCCGGAGCGTGGGGGTCGCCAGGTCGGGCACGCCGGCGGCGGCCATGGCCTCGGCGACCTCCGGGTCGGCCCGGAACGCGGCCGCCCGCTCCTTGAGGATCAGGTAGGTGCGCATGCAGCCGCGCGCGAACTCCCAGACGCCGTCGGCGTCCTCGGTGCGGTAGGCGCGGGCGTCGAAGTGGCGCGGCCCCTGGTAGCCGCCGCGCTCCAGCAGGTCGACCAGGAAGAAGGCGTTCTTCTGGTCCTCGGAGCCGAAGCGGTAGTCCTGGTCGTAGCGGGGCCCGCGCTGGGCGTTGAGGTCGATGTGGAACAGCTTGCCGGCCCACAGCGCCTGGGCCACGCCGTGGTGGAAGTTCAGCCCCGCCATCGTCTCGTGGCCGACCTCGGGGTTGAGGCCCACCAGCTCCGGGTGCTCCAGGCGGTCGATGAAGGCCAGCGCGTGGCCGATGGTCGGCAGGAACAGGTCGCCCCTCGGCTCGTTGGGCTTGGGCTCGAGCGCGAAGCGCAGCCGGTAGCCGCGCTCGCGGACGTAGCCGCAGAGCAGGTCGAAGGCCTCCTTGTAGCGGTCGAGGGCGGCGCGCAGGTCCTTGGTGTCGGACTCGCAGCCCTCGCGGCCGCCCCAGCAGACGTAGACCTCCGCCCCGACCTCGGCGGCGACGTCGATGTTGGCGAGCGTCTTGCGGACGGCGTGGCGGCGGACCGCCGGGTCGTTGGCGGTGAAGGCGCCCTCGCGGAACACCGGGTGGCGGAACAGGTTGGTGGTGGCCATCGGCACCACCATCCCGGTCTCGTCGAGCGCCCGTCGGAAGCGGTCCAGCGCCTTGGCGCGGTCGGCGGGGCTGCCGTCCGAGCCGGGCGGGAGCAGGTCGTCGTCGTGGAAGGTGACGCCGTAGGCGCCGAGCTCGGAGAGGCGCTGGACGGTCTCCACCGGGTCCAGCCAGTCGCGCACCGGGTCGCCGAAGGGGTCCATGCCGGGGTGGCCGACCGTCCACAGCCCGAAGCTGAAGCGGTCGGCCCTGGTCGGCTCGTAGGTCATGCCGCCACCTCCGTCCAGGTCGAGCCCGCCGCGGCGCTGCGCGCCACCGCGTCCAGCACCTGCTGCACCGCCAGCCCGTCGGCGAAGGAGGGCTCCGGGTCCCTGCCGGCGGCGATCGCCTCCAGCAGGTCGCGTACCTCGTGGGTGAAGGTGTGCTCGTAGCCGATGGTGTGGCCCTCCGGCCACCACGCCCCGGCGTAGGGGTGGGCGGCCCTGGTCACCTGGATCCGCCGGAACCCCTGGGTGGTGGGCTCGTCGGTGGCGTCGAACAGGCGCAGCTCGTTGAGCGCGCCCAGGTCCCAGATGACGCTGCCGAGCTCGCCGTTGACCTCCACCCGCAGGCCCTCGTCGTGGCCGGTGGCGAAGCGGGTGGCCTCGAAGCTGCCGAGCGCCCCGCCGGCGAAGCGGGCGACGAACAGCGCCGCGTCGTCGACGGTGACCGGCCCCCGGGCGCCGCCGCCGCCGGGCAGGGGTCGCTCCTTCACGAACGTCTCGGTCAGCCCCGCGACCCCGGCGATCCGGTCGCCGGTCAGGTACTGGGCGAGGTCGACGGCGTGGGCGCCGAGGTCGCCGAGGGCGCCGGAGCCGGCCTCCTCGGCCCGCAGCCGCCAGACCAGCGGGAGCTCGGGGTCGACCATGTGGGCGCCCAGGTAGGCGGCGCGCACGTGGCGGACGGCGCCGAGCCGGCCGGCGGCGATCAGCTCCCTGGCCAGGGCGACCGCCGGCACCCGCCGGAAGTTGAACCCGACCATCGCCCTGACGCCCCCTGCGGCGGCCCTGGCCGCGGCGGCGGCCATGGCGCGGGCCTCCTCGACGGTGTTGGCCAGCGGCTTCTCGCACAGCACGTGCTTGCCGGCCTCGAGGGCGGCGATCGAGATCTCGGCGTGGCTGGAGCCCGGGGTGCAGACGTCGACCAGGTCGACGTCGTCGCGCCCCACCAGCCGCTTCCAGTCGGTCTCCCAGGCGGGCCAGCCGAGCCGCGCGGCGGCGGCGGCCACGGCGGCCTGGTCGCGGCCGCCGATGGCGGCCATGCGGGGCGTCAGCGGGAGGTCGAAGACGTGGCCGACGGTGCGCCAGGCCTGCGAGTGGGCCCTGCCCATGAACGCGTAGCCGACCATCCCGATCCCGAGCGTCCGCCGCGCCACGTCGCCCCCCATGCCGCTGACCTCCCGTTTCCGCTCGGGCGCATGAGTTTGTCCGTATACTCGACAAACTAAGCAACCACCGGCTTCCGTGTCAATGGCCGACCGCGTAGAGTATGTTCAGGTGACGAACTAAGGGGGCTGCGCATGGCAACCGTCGCCGGCGTCGACTGCTCGACGCAGTCCACCAAGGTCGTGGTGTGCGACGCCGACACCGGCGGGCTGCTCGGCGAGCGGTCGGCCCCCCACCCCGACGGCACCGAGGTCGACCCGGCGGCCTGGTGGCGGGCGCTGGAGGCCGCCGGGGACGCCCTGCTCGGCTCCGTGGAGGCGATCGCCGTCGGGGGCCAGCAGCACGGGCTGGTCACCCTCGACGAGGGCGGCGCGGTGGTGCGGCCGGCGCTGCTGTGGAACGACGTCCGCTCGGCGCGGGCCGCCGAGGAGCTGGTCGGCGAGCTCGGTGGGCCCGCGGCCTGGGCCGAGGCGGTGGGGTCGGTGCCGGTCGCCAGCTTCACGGTCACCAAGCTGCGCTGGGTCGCCGAGCACGAGCCGGAGCTGGCGCGCCGGGTCGCCTCGGTGCTGCTCCCCCACGACTGGCTGACCTGGCGGCTGACCGGCGAAGGTGAGCCGGTGACCGACCGCGGCGACGCCTCCGGCACCGGCTACTGGTCGCCCCGCGCCGGCGGCTACCGCCGCGACCTGGTGGAGCTGGCCTTCGGCCGGGTGCCGGCGCTGCCGCGGGTGCTGGCGCCGGACGAGGCCGCCGGCCAGACCGCGCGGGGCGCGGTGGTGGCCGCCGGCACCGGCGACAACATGGCGGCGGCGCTCGGCCTCGGCGCGGTCCCTGGCGACGTGGTGGTGTCGATCGGCACCAGCGGGACGGTCTTCGCGGTCCACGAGGCGCCGACCGAGGACGCCGGCGGCACGGTCGCCGGGTTCGCGGACGCGACCGGGCGGTTCCTGCCGCTGGTGTGCACCCTCAACGCCGCCAGGGTGCTGAGCGGGGTAGCGCGGCTGCTGGGCGTGGACCTCGCCACCCTCGACCGGCTGGCGCTCGCCGCCCCGCCCGGCGCCGGCGGGCTGGTGCTGCTCCCCTACCTGGAGGGCGAGCGGACCCCCAACCTGCCCGACGCCAGCGGGCTGCTGGCCGGCCTGCGGCTGGCCAACATGGAGCCGGAGCACCTCGCCCGGGCCGCCGTCGAGGGCGTGCTGTGCGGGCTGGCGGACGGCCTGGACGCCCTCCGCGGCTTCGGCGTCCCGGTGCGGCGGGTGCTGCTGGTCGGCGGCGGCAGCCGTTCGGCGGCGGTGCAGGCCGTCGCGCCGCTGCTGCTCGGCGCCCCGGTCGAGGTGCCTGACCCGGCCGAGTACGTCGCCCGCGGGGCGGCCCGCCAGGCGGCGTGGGCGTTGGCCGGGACCGCGGAGCCGCCGTCCTGGCCGCTGGCGTCGACCACCAGCGGCGTGCCGGACGGGGCGGCCGAGGTGGGCGCCGCGGTGCGGGCCGGCTACGCGGCGGCCAGGGACGGCGCGGTGGAGGGGCTGCTGCGCCCCGGGACCCCGGTGCCGTCCCGGTGACCGCCAACCAGACGAGCCTAGGAGGCCCCGAGGGCTCAGCGCCGGCCCCCCGGTCGAACCAGGGGTCGCCGGCCAGGCAGCACGGGCTGCGGCGCCACAACCTCGCCCTGGTGCTGCAGCACATCGCCGACGGCGGGCCCGTCTCCCGGGCGCGCATCGCGCAGGCGACCAGCCTCACCAAGGCCACCGTCTCCAGCCTGGTCGACGACCTGGTGAGCGCCCGGCTGGTGACCGAGCTGGGCCCGGAGGCCCGCGGCGAGATCGGCCGGCCTGGCAGCGCCCTGGTGCTGAACCGGGCCGGCTTCGTCGGCGTCGGCCTGGAGGTCAACGTCGACTACCTCGCGGTGTGCGTCACCGACCTGGTCGGCGGCGTCCGCTACCTCCGGACCCGGGCGCGCGACAACCGCGGGCAGTCCCCCACCCGGGTGCTCGGCCGCGCGGTCCGGATGACCCGCACCGCGATGGAGGCCGCCGAGGGCGAGGGGCTCACGGTCGCCGGGCTGGCGGTCGCCATGCCCGGCCTGGTCGAGACCGAGCAGGGGCTGCTGCGGCTGGCCCCCAACCTGGAGTGGCGCGACGTCCGCGTGGCCGAGGCGCTGGCCGGCCGCTTCGCGCCGCGCGAGCTGCCGGTCGTGGTCGACAACGAGGCCAACCTGGCGGCGCTCGGCGAGCTGTGGTTCGGCGGCCACGACGGCCTCACCGACTTCGTCCACATCTCCGGCGAGGTCGGCGTCGGCGGCGGCATCGTCGTCGGCGGGCAGCTGTTCCGCGGGGTCCGGGGCTTCGCCGGCGAGGTCGGCCACCTCACCGTGGAGCCCGACGGGCCGCGCTGCCGCTGTGGCGCCCGCGGCTGCCTGGAGCAGGTCGCCGGGCAGGAGGCGATCCTGCGCGCCGCCGGGCTGTCCACCGCCGTCGGCACCAGCATCGGGCAGCCGCACGGGTCGGTGGCCGAGCTGGTGGCCAGGGCGCGCGCCGGGGAGCCCCGCACGCTGCGCGCGATCGTGACGGCCGGGCAGGCGCTGGGGCGTGGCGTGTCCGGCATGGTCAACGTGGTCGACCCGAGCACGGTGGTGCTCGGCGGGCTGTACGCGTCGCTGGAGCCGTGGCTCCGCGAGCCGCTGCTGGAGGAGCTGCAGGAGCGCGCCATCACCCAGTCGTGGTCGCCGGTGCGGGTGCTGGCTTCCCGCCTCGGCCCCGACGCGGCGGTGCGCGGCGCCGCCGGCGCGGTGGTCCGGGAGGTCCTGTCCAACCCGACCGCGGCGCTGGAGGCGGCCTCCGGCCCGCCTGGCTGACCTCAGCCGGTGTTCTGCAGGCCGGCGGCGACGCCGTTGACGGTGAGCAGCACCAGGTCGGCCATGCGGCCGGCGTCGGCGGCCCCGCGCTCCGCCAGGCGAGCTCCGGCGGCCTCGGCGCGCAGCTCAGCCAGGAACCGGACCTGCAGGAACGACAGCGCGTCGACGTAGGGGTTGCGCAGGTCCACCGCGCGCCGCAGCACCCGGCGGTGGCCGAGCAGCCGGTCGGCGCCGGTGACCTCCAGCACCAGCGCCCTGGTGCGCCGGAACTCCTCGCGGATCGCGGCGACCAGGTCGGGCCGCCCGCCGAGCCGCAGGTACGGCTCGGCGACCAGCGGGTCGGCCTTGGCCAGGCTCATCTCGGCGTTCTCGATCAGGGAGCGGAAGAAGGGCCAGTCCCGGTACATCGCCCCCAGGGTCGCGGCGCCGCCCGGCTCGCCGGCGACGGCCGCCAGCCCGGTCCCCAGCCCGTACCAGCCGGGCAGGTTGCAGCGGTTCTGGCTCCAGGCGAACACCCACGGGATGGCGCGCAGGTCGGCCAGGTCGACGCCCGCCTGGCGGGGCCCGAGGCCGCCACCGCCGCCGCCGCCGCGGCGGGCCGGGCGCGACCCGAGCTGCAGCAGCCCGAGCTCGCGGATCGGGGTGACCTCGGCGAAGAACTCGGCGAACCCGTCGCGTTCCACCAGGCCGCGCCAGGCGGCCTCGGACGCGGCAGCCATGCGCTCGGCCGCCGGGAGGAAGCGGGCCTCGGCGTCCCTGAGGGCGGCCAGCGTCCCCTCGGTGGAGGCGCCAAGGACGGCGTTGGTGACCTGCTCGAGGTGGCGGTGGCCGATGGCGGGGTTGCCGTAGCGGGCGAAGATCACCTCGCCCTGCTCGGTGACCTTGAAGCGTCCGGCGACCGAGCCGGGCGCCTGGCCCCGCACCGCCCGGCCGGCGGGGCCGCCGCCGCGGCCGAGCGCGCCGCCGCGGCCGTGGAACAGGGTGAGGTCCACGCCGCGCCGGGCGGCCCAGGCGGCCAGCGCGCCCTGCGCCCGGTACAGCGCCACGTTGGCGGCCAGGAAGCCGGCGTCCTTGGCGGAGTCGGAGTAGCCGAGCATCACCTCCAGCCGCCTGCCGCGCCCCTCCAGCCAGGCCGCCACGCCGGGCAGGGCGACGTACTCGTCGAGCACCGCCGGTGCCCGCTCCAGGTCGGCCTTGGACTCGAACAGGGGGACCACGTCGAGGGCGAGGCCGCCGTCGGGGACCGCCAGCCGGCCCAGCGCCCGCACCGCGGCCAGGTCGGCCGGCGAGCGGCTGAAGCTGACGACGTACCGCCGGCAGGCCTCGGTGCCGTAGCGGTCCTGCAGCTCCGCCATGGCCCGCAGGGTGGCCAGCTCCTCGGCCGCCACCGCGCCGCGCGCCGCGGTGCCGCCCGGCCACCCCTGCGTGGCGAGGCGGTCGAGGGCGGCGGCGTCGCCCACGGCCTCGGGTGCCAGCTCCGCCAGCGCCTGCCGGTGCAAAGAAGCGTGCTGGCGGACCTCCAGGGAGGCCAGGTGGAAGCCGAAGGTCTCCGCCTGCCAGGCCAGGTGCTGGAGCTCCCCGTAGGCGAGCCGGGGTGCGCCCGCCGCTGCCAGCGAACCCTGCACCAGCGCCAGGTCGGCGAGCAGCCCGGCGGCGTCCCGGTACCCCGCCGCCGGGGGGCCCGGGGGGCTCAGGCCTAGCCCCCCGGTGGACCCGGGGTCCGGGGGGCTCAGGCCGAGCCCCCCGGTGGACCGGGGGTCCGGGGGGCTCGCGGCCGGACCGACGGTGGAGACCGGCGTGGCCGCGCCGGCCAGGCGGGCGCGGGTCGCGGCCAGGCGCTCGGCGACCAGCAGCAGCTTGCGGCGGTGCGGCTCGTCCGGGGAGCGCCGGCGGATCGCGGCCGCCGGGCCCGGCAGGGCCGCCTCGTCGGCGGCCAGGGAGGCGAGCAGCTCCGGCGTCGGCGGCGTGGACGCCGCCGACACGGTCAGGGAGCGTCCGATGCGCCAGGTCGCGGCCTCGAGGCCGCGCAGGACGTGGTCGGCCTGCACGGCCATGGCCGCCACGGTGGTCCCGGCGGTGACGTTGGGGTTGCCGTCGCGGTCGCCACCCACCCAGCTGCCCCACCGCAGGAACGGGCGGAAGGGAGGCCGGCCGGTGCCGGCGGCGTCGCCCACCAGGGCCCGCTCCAGGCTGCGGTACACCGCCGGCACGAGCCGGAAGACGCTGGCGTCGAACACCGCGGTGACCGTGCGGACCTCGTCGAGCGGCGTGGGGCGCTCGCGGCGCAGCTGGCCGGTGCGCCACAGGATGGTGATCTCCTCCAGCAGGCGCCGGTGGCCGTCGGCCTCCTCGGCGGCGGACAGCCGCGGGTCGTCGAGCCTGGCGACCTCGGCGCCGATGCGCCGCAGGGCCTCCACCACCGCCCGGCGGCGCGCCTCGGTGGGGTGGGCGGTGAGGACCGGCACGATCTCCAACCGGTCGAGCAGGGCGGCCAGGCCGGCGTCGCCGGCCGCGGCCCTGACCTCCTGCACGGCCGCCTCGAACGACTCCCGCACCGGCCCGCCGCCGCGGCTGCGCTCCCGCAGGGTGCGGACCCGGTGGTGCTCCTCCGCCAGGTTGACGAGCTGGAAGTAGACGGTGAACGCGCGCGCCACCAGCTCGGCGCGGTCGAGGTCGAAGCCGGCGACCAGGTCGACCACCTTCGCCCTGGCCGCCTCGCGGTCGCCGGGGCCGGCGCCGCGCAGCGCGATGGTGGCGTGGCGCAGCCGCTCGACGTCCGCCAGCAGGCCGGGCCCGCCGGCCTCCTCGAGCACGCGGCCGAGCAGGCGGCCGAGCAGCCCGACGTCGCGGCGCAGTGGCGCCGGCATCTCCGCCGGGTCGCGCCGCTCAGGCATCCGGCGGGCCCGCCAGCAGGTCACCGGCCCGGTCCCGCGCGACCAGGTTGCCCTTGCGCTGGTAGAGCGCCACCGCCTCGGCCAGCAGCGGCGCCGCCCGCTGGGCGTGGCCGCCCAGGCGCAGCACCACCGCGCACCGGCGCGACCACCAGCGCGTCGCGCGCCAGCCGCCAGGTCCGCCGGTCCAGCAGGACCTCGCCGGGCCGGCCGAGGCCTGCAGCCGGGTGGCGAGCTGCACGGCCTCGCCGGCCACCATCGGGTCGCCGACCATCACCTCGCCGGTGGCGACCCCCGTGCGGACCTCCAGGACCTGGCCGGCGTCGAGCTCGGCGACGGCGTCCTGCATGGCCGCGGCGGCGCGGACCGCCCGCAGCGCGTCGTCCTCGCGCACCACCGGCACCCCGAAGACCGCCACGACGGCGTCGCCGATGAGCTTCTGGAGCAGGCCGTGGTGGCGCTCCAGCACCGCCCGCACGGCGTCGAACCAGCGGGCCATCACCAGGCCGAGCGACTCGGGGTCGAGCCGCTCCGCCAGCGCCGTGGAGCCGGTGACGTCGCAGACGACCACGGTCACCACCTTGCGGACGCCGCGCCGCCCGTTCGCCAGCGGCAGGCCGCAGCGCAGGCAGAACCGCGCCCACGGCGGGTTGGCCTCACGCAGGCCGGGCAGGTCACGGGGGCCGCACCTGGCTAGCCGAGCTCCTCGCGGCGGCGCCTGGCGACCTCGGCCAGCGCCTGCCGGTCGACGCGGTCGCCGGGCACGACCGCCACCCGGCAGCGGGTCACCGCCCGCAGCGTCGCGGTCCGCCTGCCCCCTTCGAGCAGCGCCATCTCGCCGAGGATCGCGCCCGGGCCGACCTCGACCACCGGCTGCCCGTCCTGCTCCACCGACAGCACCCCGTCGAACAGCAGGAACAGCTCGTCACCGGGGTCGCCCTGCTCGACCAGGGTCTCGCCGGGCCGCAGCCGCCGGAACGGCGGGTTGGAGCCGATGATGATGCGGGAGAGCTCCCGCTCGAGCGCGCTCTCCACGGCGGTGACGATCGCCGGCGACTCCTGGTCGCCCCACGGGTTCCGCTCGCCGAACGACTCCCGGTACCAGGTGTCGAAGTCGATGTAGCCGGTCTTGGCCGCCAGCTTGCCGTCGTGGTCGTAGAGCCAGTGCCGCGGGAACGAGCTGGCGCCGATGACCTCGAAGTCCGAGGTCCCGTCGGCGCGGATGGTGAGCGCCAGGGTCGACCACACCACCGGCCCCCTGACCTGGACGAACGGCCGGCCGCGGACGCGCCGGGGCGCCGGCATGCCCGGCTGGCCCCCCGCGGTCTGGGTGAAGCGGACGAAGTCCTCCCCCACCTCCGGCCTGCCCTGGAGGTCGGGGAAGGCGATCCCGTAGAAGGTCAGGTTGAGCCCGCCGATCCGCATCCGGGTGTGGCCCATGTGCCCGCGCCCGGCGTAGCCCTGGCCGCTGACGCGGCCGCCGTCGACCTCGATCCAGGCGCGGAGCTCGTTGGCGAAGCGGATGGCGCTGGAGGCGATCAGCTCGTCGAGGTTGGTGAGCCGGTCGGGCGGCGGCAGGTCGTAGTGGGCCACGCCCATCTCGAAGGGCATCTTGACGACGCCCTCGATCGCGTTCAACGGGATCCAGGAGATCGACGTCACCGAGGACTCGATTCGCACCCGCCCAGCACCTCCCCCGGGCCGACGGCCCATGCCCCTGTCGCGGGTCCCATGAAAGCACGCCCGGCGGTCCCCCGCCCGCGTGGTCAGCCGCGGCTCACGCGGCCTCGGTCAGGCCGCGTCGCCGGTCTCGGGGTGGGGCCGCTCGGCGGCCGCCTCCGGCGCCTCGCAGCAGCAGCACGTCCAGTGGCTGCTGGGCAGCAGGGGGCAGCGCTCGGTCGCGACCACCGGCCGGGCGCAGAACACGCAGCGGGTCGGCGCGACGGCGGTTGGTGCGGGTACGTCGCTCATGGGTCCGGATCGTCCTCCCGTCCGCTCACGTCTGGATAACGTTCGTCGCCGACCGCCGATCGGATGGGGTCTGACCTGCGCGGCTGCGCCGGCGTACGCAGCCGGGGCCGGCCGCTACGCCCCCGGCCGCAGGCGCCGGGCACGCCCTGCCGCAGCGGGCGTAGGGCAAGTGCCGCCCCCCGGCCGACGCGGCGCAGGCCCCGCCGACGCACCATCGAAGTGTCCGACGACGGCTGAGCACGGAGGCTCCCATCCCATGACCGAGGCACACGCCACCACCATCCCCTTCCCCCGCCAGAGAGACGGCGGCGTCCTGGTGCCCGTGGACGTCGACGCCGCGGTCGACGGCGCCAACATGCTGGTCGCCCTGCACGAGCGCGTGGAGCGGCAGTTCGACGCCTACGAGGCGGCCGAGGGCAGCCACGCCGCCCAGCACCGGGCCGTCGGCGCCATCACCAGGGCCCTGGCCACCCACGTCGCCGTGGAGGACGAGCTGCTCTACCCCGCGGTGGCGGCCCACACCGGCCGGCACGACGGCGAGATCGGCCGCCAGCTGCAGCAGGACCACCTGCTGGACCTGCTGCTGGTCGAGCTGGGCGGCATGGTCCCGGGCGACCGCGGCTACGACGCCAAGGTGCGGGTGCTGATGCAGGTGTTCCGCCAGCACGCCCGCGACGCCGAGCAGCTGCTGGTCCCGGAGCTGCGCCGCCGGCTGAGCCCGGCCGAGCGGGAGCTGCTCGGCCGGCGGCTGCTGGAGCGCGTCGGCCAGCTCGAGGGCCGGCCGCGGAGGGGGTGGTGAGCATGCGGACCGCGCTGCGGCTGCTGCTGCCCCTGCTCGCCGCCGTCGTCCTGGCCGCCTGCGCCGGCGGCGGCGACGGCGACGCGGCCGCGGCCACGCCGGTCAAGACCGGCGAGGTCGTCGCCAAGGACAACCGCTTCGAACCGGCGGCCGCGGAGGTCGCGGCGGGGACGACCGTGACCTGGAGCTTCCAGGACGGCAGCACGCCCCACAACGTCAAGGGCGACGGCTTCGAGTCCGAGACCATGTCCAGCGGCACCTTCCGGCACCGCTTCGACGCCCCGGGCACCTACGACTACCGCTGCACCCTGCACCCGGGGATGGACGGCCGGGTGGTGGTGAGCGGCTCCTGAGCCGGCCTGGTCGCGCCCCGCGGCGCCGTGGCCGGAGGCCGCCCCCGCCTCCGGCCGCGGCGCCGTGAGGGTCTGGTTAGCGGCACGGCCCACAGTGGGGCGCGGACCCCGGGCAGTCGAGGGCGGCGACCATGCAGCAGCACCAGCAGGCCAGGTCCGGCGGCCCCGCACCGGCGCCGGTGGCGGCCCTGCCCCTGCCGCTGCAGCCGCTGTGGGCGCTGGCGGTGGCGATCACCGAGGCCGCCGCCGAGCTGGCCGGCGGCCGCGCCGTCGGGAGCTGGCGGGCCAGCGCCTACCTGTACGCCGCGGCCGACCGCGCCTGGGGCTCCGACGGCGCCGGCGGCCCTGGGGGCTGGCGCTCGGCCCGGACCGGCGCGGGCGGCGAGTTCCGCTTCGCGGTGCTGCTCGCCGAGGCCGCCACCGCGCGGTTCGTGGCCGGCGACGGCTACCTGAGCGGCCGGCAGCTGGCCACCGACCTGCGCCGCGGCGCCGCCTGGCTGGCGACCGGCGCCCTGCTCCCCCCGTCGGAGCCGGACCGCTGAGCCGGGCGGCGCTCAGTCCGGCGGCCGCGACCGCCGGGGGGCGACGCCCTGGTGCAGCGCGGGCGGCAGGGCGCCCTCGGGGTCGAACCGGTTGGCCTGCTCGGCGACGAAGCTTGCGGCCGCGTCCTGCAGCGAGACCCGCAGCGTGACCGCGGTGACGGCCTGGGCCAGCGGGGCGAGCCGCCGGAGCGCGTCGGTCACCGCGTCGACCTGGCCGGCCGGCATGCCGGCCTCGACGAAGGGGCGCCAGACGTGCCGCTCGAAGACGCCGACGAAGCGCCGGGCACTCGACGCGGTGGCCGAGAGCAGCGCCTCCCACTCGTCCAGGATCTCGTCGAGGCGGGCGCCGAGGGCGGCCAGCTGGACGCCGAACTCGAGGAACTCGGCGTCGCAGGTGACCGAGCCGTTCTCCACCGCGACCAGGCCGAGGTCGACGGCGCGCGCCAGCACCTTGGGGGTGAGCTGCTGGCCGGCGAAGCGGGCGGTGAGCTCCTTCACCGGCAGCCGCACCGGCTGCGCCGCCGGCGCGACCACCACCGCCTTGGTGTCGATCCCGAGCAGGTCGTCGAGGGTGCGGCCGGTCTCCCAGCTCTCGACCAGGTGCTTGATGCCCGCCAGGGAGTAGCCGTGCTCGCGCAGCTGGCCGATGAGCCGCAGGCGGGTCAGGTGGTCCTGCCCGTAGAGGCCGACCCTGCCCTCCCGGCGCGGCGGCGGCAGCAGGCCCCTGGTCTGGTAGAGCCGCACGGTCGACGAGGGCAGCCCGGCCCGCCGGGCGAGCTCGTCGACCCGCATGCCCTCGGCGGCCGGTCCGTCGGTCATGGAGAACATCCTAGCCGGACCTCCAGCGATCATTCTAGAAGTAAATGATGCAATGGTTGCTCCGGTCGCCGCCGCCCGGGGCTGTCGCGGCCGGCGGGCCCGTGCTAGAGTCGAACATACGTTCGACCAGGAGGGCCGCATGTCCGCGGACGCCGACCACGAGGTCATCGACAGCCCAGAGGCGCTCTTCCGCCACCTCTACGAAGCGCACGGCGTCCAGGAGGCCCTCGAGCTCGACCCGGAGACCGCGCCGGTGCAGTTCTGGCTGCGCCGGCACGCCGAGCTGGAGCGCGAGGCACGGGCCGAGGCACGCCCGGAGCGGCGGACCGAGCCGGTGGCCGCCGAGGGGCCGGAACGGCCCGGTCCCGGCCGCGAGGGGCGCCGCCCGGCGGCCTTCGGCGACCCGCTGGTCGAGGCGGTCGCCCGAGCGCTGGCCGGGCGCGGGTACGGCGAGGCGGCGGTCCGCGGCGCCATCCGCGGCTACGCCAGCCCCGCCGGCGGTCGCACCGGCGAGGCCGCGCTCCGCGGCGACCTCATCGAGCCGATGCTGCGGGCGGCCGCCGAACGCCTCCTCGGCGCCGGCCGGCCGCCACCACCGGCCGAGCGCGCCCCCAGCGCCGCCCAGCAGCCGCCACCCGCCAGCCGCCGCCCCGCGGACCCGGAGCCACCCCGCACGGGTGCCCCGGTGAACCCCGAGGCGGCGTGGGCGGTGTTCTGGGCCGACCTCGCCGAGACCGCGCCGCGGCCGGGGGCGGTGGGGAGCAGCGGTGGCGACGACGACGACCTGATGGCGGTCGCCGACGCGGTGCAGCGGCGCCGGCGGCGCCGGCCCGCGGAGCACGAGCCCAGGCAGCGGCGGCGCTGAGCCGCCGCTGCCCGCCCGCTCAGTCCTGGTAGAGCGCGTCGATGCGCTCGGCGTACTTGGCGTGGATGATGCGCCGGCGCAGCTTCAGCGTCGGGGTCAGCTCCTCGCTCTCGGCGGTCCACTCCACCGGCAGCACCGCGAACCGCTTGACCTGCTCGGCCCTGGCCAGCCGCTGGTTGGCGGCCTCGACGGCGCGCTGGACCTCCTCCACCACCAGCTCGTGGGTGGCCAGCTCGGACACCGCCGCCGCGGCGACGCCGTTGCGGGCCGCCCAGGCCGGGACCATCTCGTGGTCGAGCACCACCAGCGCCACCACGAAGGGGCGGTTGTCGCCGAAGGCGAGCGCCTGGCCGACCAGCGGGTGCTCCTTGAGCAGGCCCTCGATGTTGGCCGGCGACAGGTTCTTGCCGCTGGAGGTGATGATCAGCTCCTTCTTGCGGTCCACGATCCGCAGGAAGCCGTCGTCGTCCAGCGTCCCGACGTCGCCGGTGTGCAGCCAGCCGTCCTGGTCGATCAGCGCCCGGGTCGCCTCCTCCTGACGGAAGTAGCCGGGGGTGTTGACCGGCCCGCGCACCAGCACCTCGCCGTCGTCGGCCAGGCGCACCTCCACGCCGGCGATGGCCGGGCCGACGGTGCCGATCCTGACCCGGTCGGGCGGGTTGCCGGTGGCCACGCCGGTGGTCTCGGTCATGCCGTAGACCTCGACGATCGGCAGGCCGATGGCGGCGAAGAACTCGGCCACGTCGACCGCCAGCGGCGAGGCGGCGCTGGAGGCGAAGGTGCAGCGGTCCAGGCCGATGGCCGCGCGGATCTTGGCCAGCACCAGCCGCTCCAGGGCGGCGTGCCGGACCCGCATCCCCAGGGGGACCGCCTCACCGCGCTGGCGTCGCCGGACCACCTCCAGGCCGGTGCCCACCGCCGACTGGGCGATCTTGCGGCGCCGCTCGTTCTCCTCGGCGGCGAGCTTGGCGGTGATGCCCACCCGGACCTTCTCCCACACCCGCGGCACGCCGAAGAACAGCGTCGGCCGGGCCTGGCGCACGTACTCGACCGCCTGCGCCGGGTTGGGGCAGAACCAGGTGTGGCTGCGCAGCCGCAGCGGGCCGTAGATGGACAGCACCCGCTCGGCGATGTGGGCCAGCGGCAGGTACGACACCGAGCTGCCCCCGAGGGGCAGCCCGTGCAGGCGGTGCAGGGAGGCGATCTCGAACAGGACGTTGTGGTGGGTCAGCACCACGCCCTTGGGGGGGCCGGTGGTGCCGGAGGTGTACAGCAGCGTGGCCGCGTCCTCCGGGCGCACCCTGCCGCGCAGCTCCTCGAAGGCGTTGCGGTCGGCGTCCAGCGCCTCGCGGCCGCCGGCGACCAGCTGGTCCCAGGTGAGCACCCCGTCGCTGCCGCTCTCGTCCTCGGCGCCCTCGATCACCACCAGGTGGCGCAGCGCCGGAAGCTGCTGGCGGATCTCCTGCCAGCGCTTGAGCATGCCGCGGTCCTCGAGGACGGCGACCTTGGCCTCGCAGTGCGCGGCGCAGTAGGCGATCTGCTCGGGGGCGAGGGTGAAGTAGAAGCTCGACGGGGTCGCGCCGGCGTGGACGGCGGCCTGGTCGGCGAGCACGTGCTCCGGGCGGTTGGTGGCCATGATCGCCACGAAGTCGCCGCGGCCGACGCCGAGGCGCGCCAGCCCCATGGCGGCCTCGGCGACCCGCTCGCGGTACTCGCGCCACGACCGGGTCCGCCACTGGCCGTCCTGCTTCCAGGACATGGCCGGGGCGTCGCCGTCGCCGGCGGCGTGCTCGGCGAGCAGGTCGCACAGGGTGCGCCCGTCGACCTCCCGCTCGATCTCCTGGCGCGCTCGCGCGACCGCGTCCTCGCCCATGGCCACCCACCCTCCGCTCGGCGTTGCTCCACGACCGCGAGCATAGGCAGCGGTCCGGGGCTGGTAAAGGGCGCCCCGAGCCGTGAGCGACTCGTTGGCGGCGGCGGGCAGGCTGGGCCCGTCGAACGCACGCGGCCGGAGAAACGCGTGCGGCCGGAGGGAGGTTGGTGATGCCGCGGATCCCGCACGCCGGGGAGCGGTTCCTGGCGGCGCTGGGCTGCGCGCGCCGCGGCATCCCGGTGCTCCCCCTCCACCACCCGGTGGTCGCCGGCCACCCGCCGGTGGTCGCCTGCTCCTGCCAGGAGCCGGGCTGTCGCCGGGCCGGCGCCCACCCGGTGACCGTGGGCGGGGCCGCCGACGCCACCACCGACCCGCTCCGCATCACCTGGTGGTGGCGGCGCTTCCCGGAGGCCAACCTCGGGCTGGCCAGCGGCGTCGGCTTCGAGGTGCTGGTGGTGCACGGCACCGAGGGCGACACCGCCCGCTGGTCGCTGCTGGCCGAGGCGCTGCGCGCCGGCGGCCCGCTGGTGCGGACCGGCGGCGACGGCTGGCAGTTCTACTTCGCCCCCGTCGGCGCGCGCAGCCAGCGGCCGTGGGGGCTCCCCCGGACCGAGTGGCGGGGCCTCGGTGGCTGGGTCGCGGCACCGCCGAGCCGGCACCCCACCGGCGCCGTGGCCGCCTGGGTGCGCGACCTCGACACCCCGCTGCCCGAGGTCCCCGCCGCCCTGCTCGAACGCCTCGAGCTGGGCGGCCCGGCCTGGCCGGAGTCCTCCCCGGCCAGGCCGGGCCCTCGTCCTCCCGGAGCGCTCGGGACCGAGGCGCCGCCGGCGTGGCCGCTCCCGGCCCGCGGGGCGGTCGCCTCCGGCGAACGTAGCGGTCTCCTTGTTCCTGTCCCTCTTCGCGAATAGGTACTCCGTGGCACGCGCTATTAACTCGCGGCTATTCGGCGCATACAGTCTCAGTCCGAGGATCCAGGCAAGCCCGGCAGGTGGTCGCAGATCGGCGTGGTAGGCACGATCGACTTCCTTCTCCTCGGCCCGCTGGAGGCACGTCAGCGCGACCGGCTGCTTCGGCTCGGCAGCATCAAGCACCGCATGCTGCTGGCCAAGCTCCTGCTCCACGCCAACCAGGTCGTCTCCACCGACGAGCTGATCGAGGCCGTATGGGGCGAGGAGCCGCCGCCGACCGTCCGGCAGTCGCTGCAGAACCACGTGGCCGCGCTCCGCAAGACGATCGAGGTCGGCAACGGCAGCGCCCCGCCCCGCATGCTGCTCACCCGCGACCCCGGCTACCTGCTCATGGTCGACCCCGAGCAGCTCGACCTGCACCGCTTCCAGCGGCTGGACCGCTCCGGGCGCCAGGCCCTCGCCGAGGGCGACCCGGCCACCGCCGCCGACCTGCTCCGCGAGGCCCTCGACCTGTGGCGCGGGCCCGCCCTGGCCGACGTGGCCGCCTCCACCGGCATCGCCTGGCCGGAGCTGATCGGCGTCGAGGAGCTGCAACTGGCCGCCGTGGAGGCCCGCATCGAGGCCGACCTCGCGCTCGGCCGCCACCACGAGCTGGTCGCCGAGCTGGAGGCGCTGGTCCGCCTGCACCCGCTGCGCGAGCACCTCCACGGGCAGCTCATGCTCGCCCTGTACCGCTCCGGCAGGCAGGCCGACGCGCTGGCGGCCTACCGGGCCGCCCGCAAGACCCTGGTGAACGAGCTCGGCATCGAGCCGAGCGTCGGCCTGCAGCGCCTCGAGCAGGCCATCCTGGCGCAGGACCCCGCGCTGGAGCTGCTGGTTCCCGCCCGCCCCGCCGGCAGGCGCGGCAGCGACGACGGCGACCGACCGGCGGAGGCGGCCCACGACCCGCACAACGGGGCGCGCGGGCCCGACGGCGCCAGCGTCGAGCGCAAGCTGGTGTCGGTGCTGTTCGCGGCCGTCGACGAGTCCGCCGGCGAGGGGATGGACCGCGACCCCGAGGACGTCTCCACCATGCTCGACCACCGCCTGGAACGGGTGGCGGCGGAGGTGGCGAGCTTCGGCGGCACCGTCCAGCACGCCGTCGGCGGCATCACCATGGCGGTGTTCGGCGTGCCGCAGACCCGCGAGGACGACCCGGAACGGGCCGTGCGGGCCGCCCTGGCCATCCGCGACGCCTTCGGCGGCGAGGCCGAGGTCCGCACCGCCGTGACCACCGGCGAGGCGCTGGTGACGGCGGGGGCCAGCGTCGCCGGCGAGCCGGTGGCCACCTGCACCCGGCTGCAGCAGGCCGCGCCGGCCGGTACGGTGCTGGTCGCCGAGGCGACCGGCCGGGCGACCGAGCGGTCGATCAGCTACGGCCCCGCCAGCCTGCTGGCGCTGGCCGGCCGGGCCAAGCCGATGGCGGTCTGGAGCGCCCTGGAGCCGCGCAACCGCACCGGCATCGACGCGCTCGCCGCCGGCCCGGTGCCGCTGGTTGGCCGCGACGCCGAGCTCGGCCTGCTGCTGGAGTCCTACCGCCGCACCCGGGCCGAGCGGCGGCCCCGGCTGGTCAGCCTGCTGGGCCCGCCCGGCATCGGCAAGACCCGGCTGGTGGCCGAGCTCGGCCGGGCGCTGGACGCCGACAGCGAGCTGGTGACCTGGCGCCAGGGCCGCTCGCCCCCCTACGGCCAGGACATCACCTACGGGGCGCTGGCCGAGGTCATCAAGGCCGAGGCCGGCATCCTGGAGAACGACACCGGCGACCGGGTCGAGCGGCGGCTGGCCAGGATGGTGGAGCACGCCCTCGCCGACGAGCCCTCCGCGGCCTCCAGGATCGCCGGCCACCTGCGCTGGCTGGTGGGCGACGGCGGCGACGCGCCGGTGCAGCCCGGCAGGCGGGAGGAGGCCTTCGCCGCCTGGCGGCGCCTGCTGCACGGCCTGGCCGCCCGCCGCCCGCTGGTGCTGGTCCTGGAGGACCTGCACTGGGCCGACGACGCCCTGCTCGACTTCGTGGAGGAGCTCCCCGAGCCGGCCGGCGGCCGCGCCGAGCCGGCCCCGCTGCTGGTGGTGGTGACCGCGCGCTCGGAGCTGCTGGAGCGGCGGCCCGGCTGGAGCGGGTCGCGGCCCGGCGACCTCACCGAGCTGCCGCCGCTGTCGGAGGCCGACACCGGCCGCCTGCTGGAGGCGCTGCTCTCCCACCACGACCTGCCGGAGAGCGTGGGCCCGGCCCTGCTGGCCGCCGCCGGCGGCAACCCGCTGTTCGCCGAGGAGTACGTGCGCATGCTGCGCGACCGCCACCCCCTGCCGGCGCCCGGCCCCGGCGGGGCCGGCCCGGAGCTGCCGCTCCCCGAGAGCGTCCACGCGATCGTCGCCGCGCGCCTGGACGCCCTGCCCCCCCAGGAGAAGGCCGCGCTCCAGGACCTGGCGGTGCTCGGCCGGGTGGGCTGGGTGGGCGCCCTGGCCGCCGTCAGCGGCCGCGACCGGGGCGCGGTCGAGGCGTGCCTGGAGCAGCTGCACGACAAGGAGTTCCTGTACCGCGCCGGGCGCTCCTCCATGGCCGGCGAGCGCGAGTACGGCTTCCGCCACGTGCTGGTCCGCGACGTCGCCTACGGCCAGATCCCCCGGGCCGAACGGGCCTCCAAGCACCGCCGGGCGGCCGGCTGGCTGGAGTCCCTGGCGCCCGACCCGGCCGACCACCGGGGCTCCGGCCGGTCGGAGCTGCTGGCCCACCACTACGGGCAGGCGCTCGCCCTGGCCAGCGCGGCCGGCAAGGACACCGACGACCTGGCCGAGCGGGCGCGGCTGGCGCTGCGCGACGCCGGCGACCGGGTGGCCGCGCTCGGCGCCCACGCCGGCGCCGCCCGCTACTACGGCGCCGCGCTGGCCATCTGGCCGGAGGGCGACCCGGAGCGGTCCGAGCTCGAGTTTCGCGCCGGGGAGGCCCGCTGCTGGGGCGAGGGCGCCGGGGAGGACCTGCTGGTCAAGGCCAGGGACGGCCTGCTGGCCGCGGGCGCCCGCGAGCGGGCGGCCGAGGCCGAGATGCTGCTCGGCAGGCTCGCCTACGTCTACGGCCGCCCCCGCTCGATCCACATCGAGCGGGCGCTGGAGCTGGTGGCCGACGCCCCGCCCTCGCGCTCCAAGGCGGCCGTGCTGACGGGCTGCATGCTGCACCTGATGGTCGCCGACCGCCACGCCGAGGCGCTCGGCGTCGCCCGCCAGGCGCTGACCATGGCCCGGCGGCTCGGCGCGCGTGACGGCGAGGCGGCCGCGCACGGCACCATCGGGGCGGCCAGGGTCGCCCAGGGCGACCCGAACGGCCTGCACGACCTGGAACGCTGCGTGGCCCTCTACGAGGAGCAGGGGTCCTCCAGCGCGGTCGGCTGGTACATCAACCTCGCCTACGCCCGGTCGATCCTCGGCGACCTGCGCGGCAGCTTCAGCGCGAGGGAGGCGGCCCGGCGGGCCGCCGAGCGCTACGGCGGCGTCGACGACCTCCGCTACATCGCGCTGGAGCGGGTCGCCGAGCACTACTGGACGGGCCGCTGGTCGGAGGCGATGCGGCTGGCGGACGCGGTGGTGGCCGACGCCGCCGGCGGCGCCCGCCACATCATGGAGTGCGAGTGCCGCGTCTGGCGGGGGCGCATCCGGCTGGCCAAGGGCGAGGTCGCGGCGGCCCTGGAGGACGGCGAGCGCGCGCTGGCGCTGGCGCGCGAGTCGGGCGACCCGCAGAACCTCGACCCGGCGCTGACCTTCGGCGCCCGGGTCCTGCTCGCCGCCGAGCGCCACGCGGAGGCGGGCAAGCTGGTCGACGAGCTGCTCACCGGGCTCGCCGGCCGGCTGCTCAATCCGGACCTCGGCGTCGACCTGGCGGTCGACCTGGTCGAGCTGGGCCGGCCCGCCGAGGTCCTCGACGAGGCGCCACCCTCGCCCTGGCTGGAGGCGGTCCGGGCGCTGGTGGCCGGCGAACCGGTCCTGGCGGCCAGGGTCTACGCCGAGATCGGCGCGCGGCCCGACGAGGCCTACGCGCACCTGGCCGCGGCGCGGCGGCTGCTCGGCGGTGGCCGCCTGGCCGAGGGCCGCACCGAGCTGGACCGGGCGCTGGTCTTCTACCGGGAGGTGGGGGCCACCGCCCACCTGGCCGAGGCCAGGGAGCTGCTGTTCGCACTTACTTGACAGCACGGTGACAAGAGGGAGAACTTTCCCTCGTCCCCCGCCCAAGGAGCAGGCGAGCGCCATGGTGTCCGCGAGGCCGCGTGACCGCATCCTGATCACGGCGACCGAGCTCTTCCGCAAGGAAGGGATCGCCGCGGTCGGCGTCAACCGCATCATCAACCAGGCCGACGTGGCGCCGATGACCCTGTACCGCCAGTTCGGCAGCAAGGACGGCCTGGTCGCGGCCGCGCTGGAGCACTGGGGCACGCAGTGGCTGCACTTCCTCGCCGACGCGCTGGACCGCCGCGGCGACGACCCGCGGGCGCGCTTCGACGGCCTCTGGGACGCGCTGGAGGAGTGGGCCGCCGCCGACGGCTTCCGCGGCTCGTTCATCGCCAACGGCGCCACCGAGCTGCGCAGCGAGCCCGGCCACCCCGCCCACGCGGTGATCGCCGCGCACCGCCAGGGGCTGCGCCAGCTGCTGGAGGACCTGGCCAAGGCGGCCTGGGCCTACGACACCGCGGTCCTGGCCGCGCAGCTGCAGGTGCTGGTCGACGGCGCGATCGCCGCCGCCGCCGTCGACCGCGACCCGGCGGCCGCCAGGGGCGCCAGGGAGCTGGCCAGGGCCGCCATGACGGCGGCCGCCGACCCGACCTGAGCGGGCCGCTAGCCGTTCCCGCCGGCCAGCGCGATCTGGGTCAGCTCGCGCGCGTGCCGGGTGACCGCCGGGTGCCGGTCGATCAGCGCCCCCACCACGGCACCCTCCACCAGCAGGTGCAACTGGTCCGCCAGCCCGGCGGGGTCGCTGGCGCCGTCGGCCTTGGCCAGGTCCTCCAGCAGCTGGCGCAGCCCCTGGCGGTGCGCGGCGATCACCGCCCGGGTGGCGTCGCCGCCGTTGCCGGTCGTCCCCGCCATCGCGGCGGCCAGCCCGGAGGCGTGGAAGTCGTCGCTGGAGAACCACGCCTCCAGCAGGTCCCAGAGGCCGGGCAGCGCCGCGCCCGGCGGCCTGCCGGCGAGCTCGCGGCGGAGCCACGCGAGCCAGCGCTCGCCGGAGCGTTCCAGTGCCGTCGCCCTGCGTTCGTCCATGCCGATGGAGCGAGCCCGCTCGCGCGGCCGCCCGGCGGCCCGGCGGGCCCCGTCCTCCCTTCCCCGGTCGCCGATCAGCATCTTACCTTCCTCACCCTCCGGGCCAACGCCTTCTATCTCGCAAACCGACTCATTGTGGTATAGAGATAACGGTCTCTATCATCATGCCTGCAACCGCGCAACACCGTCAAAGGGGGCCACCGATGCCTCGCCCGGCAATCCTCCCGAGAACGTCGGTCAGGTGGCACCTGGCGGTCCTCGCCAACGGCGCTGTCACCGGGTGACGGCGCCGTGCGGGCGCGGACCGCGGTGCTGCTGCTGTCGCTGTTCGCCGGGCTGTGGCTGCTCCTCAGCGGCCCGGCGGCAGCCGCCGGCGGGCTCCTGCGCCCCCCCGAGCCCGCCGGCGGCACCTCGCCGGCCAGCCCACCCCACGCGCTGACCCTCCAGGACGGCGAGACGCCCGCGCCGAGCCCGTCCGGCGCCCGGGACGCCCCGCCCCCCTCACCGCTGGCCGTCGCCGGCCGCTGGGCCTACTACTGGGGCCTGACCCTGCTGGTGGGGGCGGCCGCGACCGGCCTGCTGGTGTTCGACCGCCGGCTTCCCGGCCAGCCCGGGCCGCTGCTCGGGCTGGGCTTGGCGGCCGCGGCGGCCGGCTGCGCGGCGATGGTGCTGGCCGCCCGCGCCGACGCCGGCGTGGGCCTCGGCCGCCTGCTCGGCTCGACCACCGGAAGCTGGCTGCTGTGGCGGATGGTCATGCTCGCGGCGGCGGCCGGCGCCGTGGTCGGGCTGCTGCCCCGACCGGGCCGTGCGCGGCCGCTGGTGGTGGTCGGGCTGGCCGCCGCCGGCGGGATGCTGGTGCATGCCCTGGCCGGCCACGCCGCCGGACCGTCCTCGCTGCGCTGGTTCAACCTGGCGGCCCAGTGGACCCACCTGCTCGCCGTCGGCGTGTGGATCGGCGGGCTGGTCTGGCTGCTGGCCGGCCTGCGGGGTCGGGCCAGGGCGGAGGCCACCTCGCGGCTGACCCTCTCCGGCGAGCCGGCCGAGCGGGCCGGCGCGGGCGCCGTGGCGCTGCGCTTCTCCAAGCTGGCCGGCGCCAGCCTGGCGGTGGTGGTGGCGACGGGCCTGGCCCGCACGGCCGACGAGCTCGGCGGGTGGGCGCGGCTGCCCGACAGCGGCTTCGGCCGCGCCCTCGGCGTCAAGCTCGGGCTGTTCGCGGGCCTGCTGCTGCTCGCGGCCGTCAGGCGCTACCGCCTGGTCCCGGCGCTCCGGGCAACCGCCCACCGCCGCGCCACCGCGCGGCTGCGCCGCAACGTGCGCGGCGAGCTGTGGCTGGCGGCGGGAGCGCTGCTGGCGGCCGCGCTGCTGAGCGCGCTGCCCCCGGGTGCGACCGGCGGCCCGGCGGCGGCCGGGCAGCAGCCCGCCGCCGCGCCGGTCCTGCGGGCCACCGGCGGCGACCGTGCCGCCACCGTCCGGGTCACGCTCACCGTGAGCCCGGGCGCCGCCGGGCCCAACCGCTTCGCCGCCGCCGTCGCCGACCACGACACCGGCAAGCCGCTGCCGGCCAGGCGGGTGGAGCTGACCGGCACGCCCGTGGCCCGGCCGGACCTGGCCGCCCCACGGCTGAGGCTGGTGGAGGAGGCCGCGGGACGCTGGCGGGGCGAAGGGCCGCTGCTCTCGGCCCCTGGCCGCTGGTCCCTGGTGGTCGTCGTCGAGGCCGCCGGCGGCGGGGTCGCCGTCCCGCTCCAGGTCGACGTCCGCCACCCTCCCCGCCCCGACCGCGCCCGCCCGACCGGACCGACCTGCGACCTCACCTGCCCGGCGACCAGCCCGGCGCCGACCCGACCAGCCCGTTCGGCCACCTGACCGCGGCGACCGAGCCCGAAAATTCTCCTTGTCTAGTACCTTCGCACTAGTTATGATAGATATCACTCTCTATCATTGCCGGCGAGGAGGCGCCGACGGCCAGAAGGCGAGGACCGCACCAAGGGCCCGGGGGACCACGAGGAGGCTCCCATGCGCACCCGCTCCAAGCACTGGCTCGCCGTCGCCGCCGTGTGGCTGGTCGGCGTGGCCCTGCTGCTCCAACCCAACAACTGGCGCTGGTGAACGTGGCTGTGGATCTGGTTCACACGTCCGGCTGCATGGTCCGCTGGGGCTGACGCCCCTGGCCCGGCCCGGCCAGAAGGGAGCGAGCGACGTCGCGCTTCCACCACACCAGGCACCGCGCCATCCACCCGTCGCCGACCTCCGGGAAGGCCCGAACACCGTGAGCGACTCCAGCAGGGGTCGCTCACCGCTTTTGCGGCTCTTGGGCGTGGCGGGTCGAAGCCGGGCCCGGAGGCGGCTAGGCTTGGGGCGCACGCAGCACCACGACCGTCCAAGGAGTGGCCAGTTGGGCGGCTCCTCCTCCCCGCCGGCCGGCGCCTCCGGCGCCGCGAGGAAGCTCGTCACCGTGCTCGTCACCGACGTCGACGAGGCGGTGGAGGGCTTCGCCGACCGCGACCCCGAGGACGTCGGCCGGCTGCTCGCCGCGCAGCTGGCCCGGGTGCGGACCGAGGTCGAGGCCTTCGGGGGCGTGGTGGAGGAGACCGTCGGGGGTCGCACCGTCGCCGTCTTCGGCGTGCCCCGCACCAGGGACGACGACGCCGAGCGGGCCGTCCGCGCCGCCCTCGCGATCCGCGCCGCCCTGACCGGGGCGTCCGCGCCGCAGGCCGGGCCCACCGCCGCTGGCCCGCGGGCGCGGGTGCAGGGCGCGGTCGCCACCGGGGAGGCGCTGGTCCGCCCCGGCGAGGGGCCTGGGCCGGGCGGGCGGCGCGCGGTCCCCGGGGACCTGCTGGCCGCCTGCGCCCGGCTCCAGGAGGCTGGGCTCGACGGGGCCGTGCTGGTCACCGAGGCCACCAGGCACGCCAGCGAGCGCGCGATCGCCTACCGCCGGACCCCCGGGGTCACGCTCCCGGGGGGCGCGCCGGCGTGGACCGCGCTCGCCACCCTCGACGAGGGCGCCGCCGCGTACGGCGGACGCCCCGGGCTGGACCGTCGCGCGCCCCGCTTCCCGCCGCTGGTAGCCCGCGGCGCCGAGCTGGGCGCGCTGCTGGGGGCCGCCGGCCGCGCCGCCACGGGCGGTGGGCCGGCGCTGGTCACCGTGCTGGGGACCGCCGGCATCGGCAAGAGCCGCCTGCTGGCGGAGCTGTCGGACCGGCTCGCCGGCGGCGGCTGGGCCCCCGCTCCGCGGGCCGGGCCCCCGGCGGCCGGCACCGCCGCGCTGGCCGAAGCCGGGGCGGCCAGGACCGAGGCGGCCGGCGGGCAGGCCGGGGACGGGGCGGCCGGCGGGCAGGCCGAGGTGCCGGTGGCCTGGCGGCAGGGCCGCTCGCTGCCCTACGGGGACGGCCCCAGCTTCGGCGCCCTCGCCGAGGCGGTCAAGGCGGAGGTCGGCGTGCTGGAGTCCGACGCCGCGGAGACCGCCGAGCGCCGGCTGGCCGCCTCGGTGGCCGCGGCGGTCCCCGACCCGGCGACCGCCGCCTGGGTCGCCGGGCACCTGCGCCGGCTGGTCGGCATCCACCCGCCGCACCCCGACCCGGGCTCCGGCCCGCGCGGCACCGACGGCGCCGGCGCGGGCCCGCGGGCGCCGACCACCGCGGCCGACCGGGAGGAGGAGTTCGCCGCCTGGCGGCGGTTCCTGTACGGCCGGGCGGCGGCGCGGCCGCTGGTGCTCGCCCTGGAGGACCTCCACCGGGCCGACGACGCCCTGCTCGACTTCGTCGAGGGCCTCGTCCCCTCCGGCCGCGAGGGAGCGGCGCTGCTGGTGGTGGTGACCGCCCGGCCCGAGCTGCTGGAACGCCGGCCCGGCTGGGGGTCGGCCGGCACCACCGTCCGGCTCGAGCCCCTCGGCGACGCCGACACCACCGGCCTGCTGGCCACCCTCCTGGCCCACCACGGGCTTCCCACCGAGGTCGATCCCGGCCTGCTCGGCCGGGTCGGCGGCAACCCGCTGTTCGCCGAGGAGTACGTGCGCATGCTGCGCGACCGGGGCAGCGCGGACCCCCTGCCGACCGGGGTCCACGCGATCGTCGCCGCGCGCCTGGACGCGCTGCCGGCCGACGAGCGGGCCGTGCTGCACGACGCGGCGGTCCTCGGCCAGGTCGGCTGGGTGGGGGCGCTCGGCGAGGTCGGCGGCCACCCGCCAGAGCGGCTGGACGCCTGCCTCCGGCGGCTGGAGGCCAAGGAGTTCGTGCAGCGGTTCGGGCGCTCGCGGGTCGCCGGGGAGGTGCAGTACGCCTTCCGCCACGGGCTGGTCCGCGACGTCGCCTACGGCCAGGTGGTGCGGGCCGACAAGGCCTCCAAGCACCGCCGGGCCGCCGCCTGGATCGAGGGGCTCGCCCCCGACCGGGCCGAGGACCGCGCCGAGCTGCTCGCCTACCACTACCGGGCGGCGTTGTGGTTCGCCAGGGCCAGCGGCGACGAGCCGCCCGGGCTCGCGCAGCGGACCAGGACCGCGCTGCGCGACGCCGGCGACCGCGCCGCCGCCCTTGGCGGCTACGAGACCGCCGCCCGCTTCCACGCCGAGGCGCTCGACCTGTGCGCGGACGGCGACCCGGAGCGCGGCCAGCTGCTGCTGCGGCTGGGCCAGGACCGCTGCCGCGGCGACATGACCGGCCAGGAGCAGCTGGCGGCCGCCAGGGAGGCGCTGCTCGCCGCCGGGCAGCCGCTCGCCGCCGCCGAGGCCGAGATGCTGCTCGGCGAGCTCGCCTTCCTGCACGGCCGCGGCGACCAGCGCGCCGGCCACCTCGACCGCGCGCTCGCGCTGGTCGCGGACGCGCCGCCGTCGGCGTCCAAGGCGGCGGTGCTGCGGGGCGCGATGATGCACCTGGTGGTCGCCGGCCGCTCCGGCGAGGCCCGAGCGGTCGGCGGCGAGGTGCTGGCGATGGCGAGGTCGCTCGGCCTGCGGGACCTGGAGGCCGACGCCCTCGGCGCGATCGGCACCGCCAGGGTGGAGGCCGGCGACCACGGCGGGCTGGGCGACCTGGAGGCCGCCATCGCCAGCTTCGACGAGCTGGGCACGCCCGGTGGGATCGTCTGGCACCTCAACCTCGCCTGGGCCGCCGCCGCCCTCGGCGACCTCCCCCGCTGCTTCGTCGCGTTGACCGACGGGGCGCTGCGCGCCGAGCGCTTCGGCTCGCTGCGCTGGCGCCGCACCATCGAGCTGCAGCTGGTGGCCGAGTGCTACTGGACGGGCCGCTGGGAGGAGGCCGTCGGGGTGGTCGACGCCCTGCTGGCCGGCGGCGAGCGCCACTACCTCGAGTGGGAGTGCCGCCTGTGGCGCGGCCGCATCCGGCTGGGCCGCGGGCGGCTCGAGGAGGCCCTGGAGGACGCGGAGGCCGCGCTGGCGCTGGCTGCCGAGGCGGGCGACCGCCAGGACCTCGACCCAACCCGGACCTTCCTCGCCCGCGTCCTGCTCGCCGTGGGCCGCCACGCCGAGGCGAGGGTGGTCGCCGGCGAGCTGCTCGACGGGTTGGGCGGTCGCGTGCTCGGCCCCGAGCTGGGTGTCGACCTCGGCGTGGTCCTCGCCGGCCTGGGCGAGCCGGCGGCGCGGCTCGACGCGATCGGGCTCCCGCCCTCGCCGTGGCTGGCGGCCGCGCGGGCGGTCGTGGCCGGCGCGCCGCTGGCGTCGGCCGAGGCCTACGCCGGCGTCGGGTCGCGGCCCGACGAGGCGGAGGCCAGGCTGGCGGCCGCGCGCGGGCTTGCCGCCGCCGGCGAGGCCAGCGAGGCCCGGGCGCAGCTGGCCGCCGCCACGGCCTTCTACGACCAGGTCGGCGCCGCGTGGTTCCTCGCGGAGGCCGACGAGGTCGCCGCGGCGTTAGGGGGGCGTTAGCAGCGCCTGGGAGCGTCCAGGCATGCTGCGGACGCCCCCTCGCCACCTCGCCCCACCGATCCGGGACCGCCCCCCCACGCGCAACCACCTGCCGGTCGAGTCGGTCCTGGCCCTGGCGGCGATCGTGCTCACCGCCGCGATCGTGGCCGGGTCGATGCTCGACCGGCAGCAGTCGAGCGCGGCGCGCCTGCCCAACCTCTCCCCGCCGGCCCCCACGACCACCAGGGCCGCCGCCGTCGCCACCAGCCCGGCGACGGCGGTCGCGTCCCCGGCGGCCAGGGGGAACCCGATCGCCAACCCCGGGTTCGAGGCCGGCCTGACCGGCTGGCGGCCCCTCGGCGGCACCGGCGTGGAGCGGGTCGACGGCGCCAGGGAGGGCGACTGGGCGGCGCAGCTGACCCGCGGGTCGGCGAGGCTGCCCGGGCTGCTGCTCGCCGACATCCTCAGGGTCCGGACGCACCACGTGTACCACGCGACGCTCTGGGTGCGGGCCGCCCAGCCCGGCACCACCGTCCGGGTGAACCTGTTCGAGGCCCGCGGCGGCAGGCGGTCCTCGGTCGACACCGCCGCCGCGGTCGTCGGCCGCCGCTGGCGGCGCCTGGAGGTCCGGCATGAGGGTCGGCGGGGCGGCGCCGCGCTGGGCGTCGAGGTCCTCGCCCCCGGCCTCGCGGCCGGGTCGCGGCTGCTGGTCGACGACCTCGTGATCGGGGCAAGGGCCGGGGTGTCAGGCGTCGGGCGCTGACCGACCCCGCCGAGGCATCCCGTGCCGCGCCGGCGGGTTCGGGGGAGCCGGGTTCTCGGCCCCTGCTCCCCCGAGCCGTCTTGCGGTTCAGCCGCGGGCGGCCCTCGGCAACGACGCCAGGGCGCGCTCCGCCCGCTGGAAGACCTCGTCGACGTCGCCGGAGGCGCTCACCCGGCGGACCCGGCCAACGTAGTGGGCCAGCAGCGGTCCGGCCTCCCGCCGGTAGGTGACCAGCCGGGCCGCCACCGTGTCGGGGCTGTCGTCGCTGCGGCTCTCCATGCGGGCCAGCCGTGACAGCCGCGCCGACGCGACCTCGTCGGGCACCACCAGCTCCAGCAGCAGCTGGACGGCGCGGTCCTGGGTGGCCAGCAGGCGGTCGAGCTCCTCGGCCTGGCGGACGTTGCGCGGGAAGCCGTCGAGGATGAACCCGGCGCCGAGCTGCTCGCCGACCACCTGGAGCACCACCCGGTCGGGCACCGGATGGCCGCGCTGCACCTGCTCGGCGACGCGGTGGGGGTCGCCGGCCTCGACCGAGGCGCGCAGCAGCCGCCCGGAGGAGACGTGCGGCACGCCGAGCAGCTCCGACAGGTGGGGACCGAGGAGGCCCTTGCCGGCACCGGGCGGCCCCAGCAGCAGGACCCGTTGCAGCTCGCCGTTGAGCGTCGCCATACCGTTCAACTTACGCCCACACCGACCACTCGGCCGATCCCGAAGGTGGCCGCCGCCGCCAGCGCGCCGACCAGCAGCTGCCGCGTCCCCGAACGCACCACCGAGCGGCCGGTGAGCAGGCTGATGCCGGCGCCGACCAGGAACAGGGCCGCGGCCGAGAGCACCACCGAGCCGGCGAAGGCGGCGCTGCCGGAGGCGACCAGCCAGGGCAGCACCGGCAGCACCGCGCCGGCCGCGAAGGACACGAAGCTGGAGGTCGCCACGCCCCACGGCGAGCCGAGCTCGTCGGGGTTGAGGCCGAGCTCCTCGCGCGCCATGGTGTCCAGGGCGTGGCCACGGTCGCGCATGATCCGCGCGGCCATCGCCTCGGCCTCCTCCCGGCCGACGCCCTTGGCGCGGTAGATGAGGGCCAGCTCGTTGGCCTCCTCGTCGGGCATGGCGTCGATCTCCTCGGCCTCCAGGGCGATCTCGCGCTGGAACAGCTCCCGCTGGGAGGTCACCGAGATGTACTCGCCGGCGCCCATCGAGAAGGCGCCGGCCAGCAGGCCCGCCAGGCCGGCCAGCAGGATCAGGCCGCCGTCGGCGGTGCCGCCGGCGACGCCCATGACCAGCGCGAGGTTGGAGACCAGCCCGTCGTTGACGCCGAAGACGGCCGCCCGCAGCGCGCCGGAGGCGTCCCCGCGGTGCCAGCGTTCGCCGCGCATGATGCCGCCGGCGCGGGCCGTCGACGGGGTCAGCCCGGCCAGCACCCGCGCGTGGATGCGCTCGTCGGTGGCCATGGCCACGGTGGCGTCCGGCACGCCGTCGTAGTGCCCGGCGTCGGCCACCTCGGCGCGCTCCACGATCGGCAGCACCGCCGCCGGCCCGAAGCGCCGCGCCAGCCAGGACACCAGGCGGGCCTTGGCGCCCTTGCGGTGGTCCTCGGGGCGCGGCTCCGGCTCGCCGAGCTCGACCAGCTTGGCCGCCCAGTGCCTGGCGTGGCGCTCCTCGGCGCCGGCGAGCTCCAGGAAGATCTCGCGCTGCTCGCCCACGGCACGCCCGGCCAGGGCACGGTACATCGCCGCGCCGTCCAGCTCGTCGGCCCAGTGCTCACGGAACTGCCGCGCCTTCGACGCCAACCATCCCTCCTTCTCGCCCTCAGTGTTGGACGGGTCTGGTCCCGCTCGCAAGCCGGAGGAACGGCCGGGGCCGGCGGGCCTCACCCCGCGGCGCGGTCCTCGTGGACGCCGGCGGCCCGGAGGGCGTCGATGGCCCGGTCGCCGTCGCCGGGCTGGACGTTGACCGCCCTGGTGGCGTCGGTGAGGACCAGCACCTCGTACTCGGCCGCGCGGGCGTCCAGCGCGGTCGCCTGCACGCAGTAGTCGAGCGCCAGGCCGGTCAGCACCACCCGCCTGACGCCCCGGCTGGCCAGGAACTCGGCCAGCTCGGGCTTCCAGGCGCTGTACTCCTCCAGGTCCCGCTCGCGGGCCTTGAACACCCGGAAGTCGGGCTCGACCTTCAGGTCGGGGTGGAACTGCCAGCCCGGCGTGCCCTCCACGCAGTGGACCGGCCAGGGCCCACCCTGCTGGGTGAAGGAGATGTGGTCGGCCGGGTGGCTGTCCTGGCTGGTGACCACCGTCTGGAACCGGGGGGCGAGCTTGTTGACCAACGGCACGACCTGGTCGCCTCCTGGGACGGCGAGGCTGCCCCCAGGGCAGAAGTCGACCTGCAGGTCGGCCACGATCAGCGCGTCGTCGCGCTCTGGAGTGAAGGCCATCGGGGCTCCTTCGGTGCGTTGACGGGCCGCCAGCTCTGCTGGCAGCCTGTAGGATCACATGATCCTACCGATGGCGCAGGCGCTGGCGGCCGCCCCCGACGGGCCGGCCGCCCTCACCACGCGCGCCTGCGCGCCCATGGGCCTCGGCACCGGCAACTCCGCCGCCGGCCGCCCGCCGTGTCGCCGGGCCGTGGCGCCCGCCTCCTGAGCCAGCGCTCGGAGCGCGCCGCGGCCGCCGCAGCGACCCACGCCCATGCCGCGAGGAGGCACCTGCCGATGGCCAACCGTGACCAGCTCCTGGTCTCCACCGACTGGCTCGCCGCCAACCTGGACGACCCCGCCATCCGCGTGGTCGAGGTCGACGAGGACACCGACGCCTACGGGCGCGGCCACATCCCCGGCGCCGTCGCCGTCAACTGGAACACCGACCTGCAGGACCCGCTGCGGCGCGACTTCATCGCCCCGGAGGCGTTCGCCAAGCTCCAGGACCAGCTCGGCATCACCCCGGAGACGACCGTCGTGCTGTACGGCGGCAACAACAACTGGTTCGCCGCCTACGCCTACTGGTACTACAAGGTCTACGGGCACGGGCCGGTCAAGCTGCTGGACGGCGGCCGCAAGGCCTGGGAGCTGGAGGGCCGCCCGCTGACCACCGAGCCGCCGCGCGCCGGCGCCAGCTCGGGCTACCCGGTGCAGCAGCCCGACCTCTCGATCCGCGCGTTCCGCGACCAGGTCCTGGCCGACTACGTCGGCCAGCAGGGCGCGGCGCTGGTGGACGTGCGCTCCCCCGAGGAGTTCCGGGGCGAGAAGCTGGCCCCCGACCACCTGCCCCAGGAGGCCGCGCAGCGGCCGGGGCACATCCCGGGGGCGGCCAACATCCCGTGGCTGAAGGCGGTCGACGGCGAGACCGGCAAGTTCCTGTCGGACCAGCAGCTCGCCGAGCTGTACGGCGGGCAGGGGATCGCCGCCGACAAGGACGTGGTCGCCTACTGCCGGATCGGGGAGCGGTCGGCGCACACCTGGTTCGTGCTGCACGAGCTGCTCGGCTACCCCAGGGTCCGCAACTACGACGGCTCCTGGACCGAGTGGGGCTCGCTGGTCAACGTCCCCATCGAGCGGTAGGACACGGTCGGGTATCGGCATCGCATTCAGCTGCGCCGCGGCCCCGGCGGGCGCGCCGCATGCGCGCCGGGCATACCCGACCGGTGTCGTGAGCGGGCAGGGCCGGGGCCGATTGCTGGGGGCCGGGCGGTCGGGCAGACTGCGGCCGTGAGCGAATACGCCAACTTGCCGCCGCCCGGTCCGCCCGCCGCCGAGGTCGCCGCGACCGTGCGCCAGGTCGTCGGCGAGCTGCCGGGGGGCGTGGTCGTCGCCGACGCCTCCGGGCGGGTCCGCTACGCCAACGCCGCCGCCCTCCGGCTGTGGGGCCACGGCGACCAGGACCAGGTCCCCGAGGTGCTGGAGCGGTTGGCGGGCGACCTGCGCGACCCGGACGGCGAGCCGGTCCCCCCCGGGCGGCGGCCGCTGGCCCGCGCGCTGGCGGGCGAGCGCTTCGAGGACCTCGACTGCCTGCTCCGCGGCAGGGACGGCATCACGCGGCGGGTACGCTGCGCGGGCGGCCCGGTCGAGCTGGAGGACGGCGAGCGCGGCGGCTGGCTCTACGCCAGGGACGTGGGCCGCGAGGAGCTGATCCTGCGCGACCTGCGCGAGCAGCGCGACCTGACCGCCGCGCTGGTGGACGAGAGCCCGCTGGCGATCGCGGTGGCGCGCGGCCCCGACCTGATGGTGGAGCTGGCCAACGACGTCGCCAAGGCGCTGCGGCCGGAGGCCGAGATGGTCGGCCGGCGGGTGGCGGAGATCTTCCCGGAGGCGGGACCTGCCGGGTTCCTGGACGTGCTCGGCCGGGTGGCGGCCACCGGCGAGCCGTTCTCGGTGGTCGACGCCCCGATCGACTGGCTGGGGCCCGAGACGCGGCACTTCTCGATGACCTACTCGCGCCTGCCGCCGCCGAGGGACCGGCCGCCCCGGGCGCT
>Ga0081538_10000414_pt1 | contig 48260 bp, 49 predicted proteins | sample TabmetS5T2R1_FD_71022 | JGI IMG/M metagenome (GOLD analysis project Ga0081538, IMG submission 71022) | Tabebuia heterophylla rhizosphere microbial communities from the University of Puerto Rico - S5T2R1 | ecosystem: Host-associated > Plants > Roots > Rhizosphere ... | reverse complement strand
CGGCCAGGAGGATCCCAAGCTCTGGGCCGCGATCGTCGCCGTCTTGATGTCCGCCTTCGGCGACGACCTCGACCGCGTGCTGCGCTCGTTGGCCACGGGTCGCATGATCACCAGATGATCCAGTGAAGGCCGGCCGACCAGTCGCGTCGAGTCCCTCCTACTCCAGCAGGTGGTCGAGCGCCCGGCCCATCACCTCGTTGCGTTCTGCCTCGGTGGAGACACCCTCCAGACCGAATCCCATCAGCAGCGAGTGCGGCGTGGAGATGGTGTTGCCGACCGGGAAGCCCGCGGCGTCCGTGCGGATGAAGTTGTTGACGTTGGGGGCACTGCCCTCAGGCGGTCCGGTGATCTCCCAGCCGTCCAGGCCGGTCTCGAACGAGGTGCTGGTCCCGTCCGGTAGCACGACGTCGTCGATGAAGACACCGAGACCCTGGAACGCCCAGTCGCTGGCGTAGGCGATGGAGATCTCGACGCTCCCGCCCGCGTAGTCCGAGAGGTCGATGCGCCACTGCTGCCAACCCGCCGAGTTGCCGCTCGCGGCGTTCCAGACTCCGGTCGTGCCGTTCGCCGTGCACGTCGAGGCACCGTCCCACGTCTGGTAGTGCGCGAGCTGTGGATGCAGCTCGACCCAACCCTCTGGGCAGCTGTCACCGGTGTCATGCGTCGTGTGCCCGTTGGCGTCCGGCAGTGTCGTCCAGTCGTCACCGCCGGGAGTGCGCGCCTCCACGAAGAGGTGGTCCCAATGGAGCTCGGTGTCGTAGGACGTCCAGAACGTCAACTCCCCGCCACCTGCCGGTACGGCGATCTCGCGAGTGAGCCGCTTGTACGAGACGTCAGCGATCTGCGAGTAGACGTACTGCTCGCCGGTGTGCGGGTCGAACGGCCCGCCCGGCTTGTCGTAGCGCGCCGACGGCCAGCTGTCGAACTGCTTGAACTGGTCGACCGGCAGGACGCCGCTGGTGGCGATGAACGACGACCTCCGGAACGCGTTGCCACCGAAGATCGGATCGTCGAGACCCCAATCGAAGCCCGTGAACGGGTCGTCGACGCCGGTCGAGTCGAACGCCACCCCGCCGACGTGACCGTCGTTGGCCACGGCGACGTAGCCACCCAGGTAGTACTGCAGCACGTCGTTGGTGCTGTCACCACCGAACGGCGAGCCCCACAAGTGCAGGCAGCGCCGAGGGTCCGTACCCATGGGAAGCGGGTTGCAGGCGATCTCGCCCTTGGGGTCGTACAGTTGGTCGCCCACGGCGGCGGAGGTGTACTGCTGGCCGGCGGAGTCGCCCGCAAACAGCACCTTGCCGCCTTCGTTCATGTACGAGCGGAACTCGAGCAGTTCGTCGATTGCCAGCCGGTCCGCATTGCCGCCGGCCCGGCCTGCTGTGCGGGTCACCAGGTCGTTGCCCGTCTCCCAGACGGCGGCGTCGTAGTGGCTGAGCACCCCGAGGACGTCCGGGGCGATCCTGCCCTCGGCGTCGATGTCGTAGACGTCGGCCTCCTCGCCGTTGGCGGCCAGAGCGTTGACGTACTCGTCGACGTAGTTCGGACCACCCGCCTGCACCGGCGAGGCGCCGGTGTAGTCCTCGGCGGCCACGACCAGCACGCGGTTCCCGCTCTCGGAGACGGCCTCGTAGGTGAACGACTCACTCCGCTGGCCGCCACCGGTGAACCAGACCTCGACAGAGTCGCCGGGATCGGTGCCGGTCACCACGCCGCGCATCTGACGGTAGTAGACGGACGCCGGGTCGTACCTGGACCCGCCCTCCCACTCGGACGTAGGTGCCGTCTGCACCGCGCCGCCGTTGATGCGGTAGTTCACCGTCACGGCCCCGAGGCTGCGCTTGGCGATCACGGCGACCGGCTGCGGGTCGCCGTAGGACTTGGCGAAGCTCAGCTGGGTGCCCGGGTTGCTGCTCTTGTAGGGGTCATCGCTGTCGACGTAGAACGGCTTGGTCGTGATCCCCGTGACTGTCTTCGGGTCATCCGGGTCGACCGCCGAACGGGCAACCGAGTGAGCGAACGGCAGGTTGCGCTCGAACTCCGCCTGCACCAGCGCCTCGTCGTCCGGGAAGACGAAGCCACAGCCTGGGCATCCCGCAGACAGCTCCGGCGTCCACGCCAGTGCACCGGTAATCGCGTGCGCGTAGTCGGTGGTCTCTCCGTTGGTGACGTAGAGGACGTCCGAGCTCAGGCCCGGGTGGAACTCGTCGATGGCCGGGTCGTCCAGGTTGCCGGACATGGCGTAGTAGATCGGGTCGTCCGCGGTGGGGGTGCCGGTCTGCCAGCCCTCGGCGTAGAGCAGCCACTGGCCGGCGGAGTGCCAGTTGACCTGGAAGGCGAAGCCGATCCGGTCGAGCAGGCCGACCATGGCCTGGGTCTCCGGCTCCGACATGGGCGCCGGGCCTCGGTAGGTGTCACTGGACTGGATGGACGACGACCCCTCCTCGTCGTAGCCCCAGTGGTTGGGGAAGTTGCGGTTGGGGTCGACGCCGTCGCCGACCTGGGTCTGTCCGTCTCCGTTGTTGTCGCGGAGGTTCTTCCGCCAGAGCCGCTCGTGCTCGAACGTGTACTGGTAGCCGTCGGGGTTGGCCACGAGGACGAACCAGAGCTCGGTCGTCTGCAGGAGCTTGCGGATTGCACGGTCGTTGGCCCGCCACCCGGCGATGTAGTGGTTCATCAGCCGGCGGTTGACCTCGGTGGAGATCCACTCACGCGCGTGCTGGGTGGAGCTGTAGAGGACGGCCGGGCGCGCGCCGTCCGGTATGTCGCCGGCGCCCTGGGTCAGCTTGACCGCGATGATCTCACGACCCTGGCCGGTGTGGCCGAGGACCTCGAGCTTCACCAGCTGGGGGTTGCTGCGGGCCGCGGCGTAGAGCTGGTCGCGGATGCCGCCCGGCTCGTCGAACGAGCGCCAGACGGTGAACCCGTTGGCGGCCTGTTCCGCTGCGAACTGCTGGACGGTCTGGCCGCCCTTGACCCGGGTCAGCTTCAGGTCGACTCCCCGGCCCCGAAGCCGATCGGCCTGGGCCTGGTCGAGGACCATGTCGAGCTCGACGCCTTCCTCCACCCGTCGCTGACCGCTCACGTCGATGCCCTGCTCGGCGATCGCGGACAGCTCGTCGGCCTCGACTATTGCGGTGTAGGCGTCGAGCTGGTCGTCGTCGCCAGCAGGCTGGCTCTGGGCGGGAGCGGCGCTGGCGCTGCCGGCCGCGAGACCGCTGAGCAAGACGAGGACGGCCAAGACCGAGACGAGTCGGCGCGGCGTGCGCTTCATGAGTTGTCCCCCCTGTGGTCGATGCGGTGTCGATCCGCTATCGAGCCTGCCTCGGGGGTCGCATTGTGTCAACCGTCACACGAGGGCGCTGCGCACTTTGCCCACATGTGGTCACGTCCGGCGGCGGCGAGCGCCGTCGGCGGACGACGTGGTCACCTCGCGGGCGAGGCGCAGGTCGGCCGCGAGGCCCTCCAGTGCCGCCCGCCGGTCGTCCCGGTCGGGGATCCGCACGATCGCCGACGGATGCACCGTCGCGACCATGGGCGGACCGAGGGTGGAGGCCAGCACCTGCCCGCGCAGCGACGCGATCGCGCGGGTCCCACCCAGCACCGCCCGCACGGCCGTCGCACCCATCGCGACGAGCACCTCCGGGCGTACGTGGGCGACCTCCTCGCGCAGCCACAGCGAGCACGCTTCGATCTCGGTCGCGTTGGGGCGCTTGTGGATGCGACGCTTGCCGCGTGCCTCCCACTTGAAGTGCTTGACCGCGTTGGTGACGTACACGGCGCCGCGGTCGATCCCGGCTACCTCGAGCGCATCGTCGAGGACGCGCCCCGCGGGCCCGACGAATGGTGCCCCCTGCTTGTCCTCCTGGTCGCCCGGCTGCTCGCCCACGAGCATCATGGCGGCCGGAACCGGGCCCTCGCCGAACACCGTCTGGGTGGCGCGCCGGTACAGCTCGCAGCGATTGCACTGCGCCGCCCCGCTGGCGATCTCGGCGAGCCGGCGGGCATCGGCACCGGGCGCCGTTGCCCGGCTCACCGTCGACCCGCCCGCTCGCCGTGGCAGCGCCGCCGTCTCACGCGTTCGGCGGGGCGGCCGAGATGTCGCTCAGCGCCGATTCCGGCTCGGCCCGGCGTGCCAGATCACCCAGCGACACGATGCCTACGACTTCCTCGTTGTCGATGACCGGGAGGCGCCGAACTGCGTGGCGGCCCATGATGTCCGCCGCCTCGGCCACCTCCGCCTGGGCGTCGACGACCGCCAGCTCGGGGCTGCAGACCTCGCCCACGGGAGTGGCGTCGGCCTGGCGGCCCTCGGCCAGCGCCCGCACGACGAGGTCCCGGTCGGTGACGATGCCCCGGAGGTTGCCGTCCGCCACGACCAGCACGTCGCCGATGTCGTTGTCCCGCATGACCGCCGCGGCCTGCCGGATCGAGGCCGTGGCATCGATGCTCTGGAGGTTCGTCGCCATGACGTCTCGCACGATGGTTGCCATTTGCGGGTCTCCCCGTGTGGTCGGTTGGTGCTCAGCGCGCGCTACCCCGGCAGGCCGCCACGAAACGGGCACAGTGGCATTCGCGAGAGGAGATCAGGCTCCCAGCATGTGCCGGCGCAGCCGGTGGATGGCCTTGCGCAGCAGCCGTGACACCTGCATCTGGCTGCACTGCAACGTCTCGGCGATCTGTGACTGCGTGCGCTCCTCCAGGAAGTACTGGCGAAGCAGCTCGCGGTCCGCGTCCGACATGAGCTCCAGGCTCTGCCTCAGCGCCGTGCGGTTCTCGATGCCGAGGAAGCCCCGGTCGGCCTGGCCGATCACCTGCTCGGCCTGAAGCCCGCTGGCGGGGTCGGAGGCGTCGAGCGAGGTCGTGATGCGGGCGTCCTCGGCCGTGAACGCCTCGAGCACCTCGTGCTCGTCGACGCCGATGAAGTCGGCGATCTCGCCCGGGGACGGCGCGCGGCCGAGGTCGTGTGTCAACAGCTCCTGGGCGTCGCGCACCGGCGTCGAGAGCTCGTGGACCCGACGGGGAACCCGGATCGCCCAGCCCACGTCCCGGAAGTGGCGGCGCAGCGAACCGACGATCGTCGGCTTGGCGAATGCCAGGAACGGGGTGCGCCGGTCGGGATCGAAGCGCTTGAGAGCGAGCAGCAGCGCCTCGTAGGCGACCTGGGTCAGGTCGTCGACCGGCTCGCCGCGCCGGTAGTGGCGACGCGCCTGGGCCTCGGCATGGCCGCGGTACTGCTCGACAAGCGCCTGGAGGGTTGCGGCGTCCTGTCGCCGTGCGTACCGGACGTGCAGCGCCCACAGCTCCCGTTCGACCGCCGGACGGCGGGTGCGGCTCTCGACCCAGCGCCGATCGACGGCGTCAGATGGGATCGTCAGTACGGCACGGGCACGATCGGACGCCCCTGACAGGTCGTCCATGGCCCGCTCACAGCGGCGGACCTCCCGGGCGAGCACACCGGACGGCACACCCCGTCCGTTCCCCACCCAGGGCTCGGCTACACGTGCTCGATGGGCGCCAATGGATCAGGAGAAGGGCTGACGGGTATGGCGTCGGCAGGCGGATGCGTACGATCCGCTCGGATGGTCATGCCACGACAAGCAACCGAAGACCAGAGCAAGCTGCTCGTCGACATGCGCACCCGCGTCGAGTCTGCGGCCGCCGAGATACACAGCCTCACGTCGGAGCTGGCGGCCCGGGACGAATGGATAGACGAGCTGGAGGCGATCATCGACATCGTGCTCGGGCTGCTGGACACACCGGTCGTGGTCGTGGGCGACGACCGGCGAATCCGAGCGCTCAGCCGCGGGGCTGGTGAGCAGCTCTCGGGCGGTGCCGTCGGCAAGGCCTTGTCGTCGGTGCTCCCCGATGACGTCTTCGCGGCATTGGACGCTCAGCTCGCGAGGGCGAGCGGGTCGGAGGAGGACGCGACCGCGGCCAAGCCCGGGTCGACGCCCTTGGACGTGCAGCGGCTGCCCGGCGGCGGCGCCGTAATCGTGCTCGGAGCGGGGTGATCTCCATGGACGATGGGAAGCCGATGCAGCACGACGGGGCGGCCGAGCGCATCGAGCTGTGCTTGCCACCCGACAGCCGGTACATGCGGCTGGCGCGGCTGATGGCCAGCGGGGTGGCGACCTCGTGCGGGCTCCCGCTGGAGGAGGTCGAGGACTTCCGCATCGCGGTCGACGAGCTGTGCGCAACGTTGATCGAGATGGGCGACGGTGACGCGGTGCGGCTGGCGTTCCAGCTGAAGGACGATTCGCTGGTCGTAGTGGGGACCACGGCGGCGTCCGCTCACGAGGTCATCGACGACGACCGCCTGAACCTCAGCAGGCAGATCCTCGACGTCGTGACCGACGGGCATGGCCTGGAGCGCTCGGGTGGCACGCTCGCCTTCACCGCCCGCAAGCGCCTGCGGGGCACCGGCGTGGGCTGAGGGCCTCCCTCCTCGGACCGCCCCCGGACCTCGACGCCGAGACCCGCCACCGGCCGTCGTCAGGCGGCGACGTCGAGCACCAGCTGTTCGTCGTCGCGGGTGAAGATGTAGCGCATGCCCCCGAGGCCGGCGACGTCGACCACGGACAGGTCGATGACACCGTCGTCGCTCCGCCACCGGTCGAGCAGCTCCACCATCTGGACGTGATCGCCCAGGTCGCCGCTGGGCTGGAAGCTCAGCGTCACCGGCGTTCCACCCGGCACCACCGCCCCATCGATGGGCAGCGGGTCGAGCGGCAACACGTCGAGCAGGACGCGCTGCGGCATGTCTTCGACGTACACCAGCTGGCAGGCGGTCATGACACCAACTCGGAGTGGGTGGTCCGGTCGATCATCGACAGGTTCATGCGGGCGAGGCTGGCGCGCAGCAGGCGGGAAACCTGCACCTGGCTCACGCCTACGATCTCGCCGATCTGCGATTGGCTGAGCCCGCTCAGGTAGCGCAGCTCCACGATGCGGCGCTCACGGGCCGGCAACTCTCGCAGGAGGCGGTCCACGGTCATGCGGGCGTCGACGGCATCGAGCGCCGGGTCGTTGCGTCCCAGGCAGTCCACGTCGTCCTCGTCGTCGTCGCCCGCCGTGGCCAGGGGCGTCTTGCGGTAGCAGCGGGCCGCCTCGAGTGCGTCCAAAACCTCCTCGACGGCGACGCCGGTGTGCTCGGCGACCTCGTCGGCGGTGGGGGAGCGGCCGAGGGCCTGGCTCAGTTCGTTGACGGCCACCTTCACGGTGTGCTGCAGGTCGCGGGCCCGCCGGGGAACGTGCACCGCCCACGTGGTGTCGCGGAAGTGGCGCCGCAGCTCGCCCGTGATGGTGGGGACGGCGAAGGTTGCGAAGGTGGCGCCGTAGTCGGGGTCGAAGCGCTCGACCGCCTTGAGCACGCCCAGCATGGCGACCTGGATCAGGTCGTCGAGGGGTTCGCCCTTGCCGGCGAAGCGACGGGCGCAGTGGACGGCCAGCCAGCGGTGCTCCTCGATCAGGCGGTTGCGTATCGCCCGGTCGCCGCTGGCCCGGTACCGCCGAAACGCCCCGTGGTCTGTCGGGTTCGTGGTGGCGGAAGCTGTGATGGTCACGACACTCTCGCTTCACGGGATGATGTTGCCCCCCTCTTCCCTTATTCCTCGACCGCTACACAATTAGTGAGCCTTCGGAGACGCCCGCAGGACCTCAACGGCGCGTAGCGTCCGGCGAATGGATCTCGGGATCGGTGGCCGTCGAGCCGCCGTGGCTGCGGCCTCGGCCGGGCTGGGGTTGGCCTGTGCACGTGCCCTTGCCACGGAGGGTGCCCGGGTGGCGCTGTGCGGGCGCCGGCCGGACCGGGTCGAGGCGGCGGTGGCCGCCCTGCGCGCCGGTGGGGGCGACACCGTGGGCCTGGTGGCGGACGTGTCCGACGCCGACGGTGGGCGTGCCTTCGTCGACCAGGCGGCCGAGGCGCTTGGCGGGGTGGACATCCTGGTGACGAACGCGGGCGGGCCGCCCCCCGGGACCTTTGCGTCGACCGACCTGGCCGCTTACCCCCCTGCGCTCGGGCAGAACCTGCTGTCGACCGTCGCCATGTGCAAGGCGGCGGTCCCGGGCATGGCCGAGCGCGGCTGGGGCCGTGTCGTCGCCATCACGTCGATGACCGTGCGACAGCCGGCCCCGACTCTCATCCTCTCCAACACCGCCCGAGCCGGAGCCACCGCGTTCCTCAAGACCCTCGCCACCGAGGTTGCGCCGCGCGGGGTGACCGTCAACTCGGTCCAGCCCGGGCTGCACGCCACCGATCGGCTGGCTCAGCTCCACGGCGGCGACCTGTCGGCCGCGGCGGCCACGGTGCCCGCGGGTCGGGTCGGCGACCCCGACGACTTCGGCGCTGCGGTGGCGTTCCTGTGCTCGGAGCAGGCGCGCTTCATCACCGGGGCCGCGCTGTCGATAGACGGCGGCGCCTACTCGGGCCTGATGTAAGCCGGACCTGGCGAGGGTCGGGGGAGTTCGGGGGAGGGTCTCCCTCCCCTCGAAATTCAGTCGACCCTGAGCTGGCTCGTCAGCTCGTCGCGGCGCGCCTCGAAGTCCTCGAGTCCCATCTTCCCGTCGTCGAAGGCGGCGTGCAGCTCGGCCAGCTGCGCCAAGACCTTGGCCTGGTCGACCTCGGGCGCAGGAGCCTCGGGCTGCTCATCGCTCTGCTCCGCGCGCTGAGCCCTCCGCTCGAGCTTGGCCTGGGCCTTGGCCTGCTTGTCGCGGTCCCGTTGGAGCTTTCCGAAGGTCGTTCGCCGCCGTGACACGTCTAGTCAGAGCACCCTGACGTTCTGGGCTTCGTCGCCCTTGCGGCCCGGACCGATCTCGAACTCGACCTGTTGTCCCGCTTCGAGCGAGCGGTAGCCGGTGCCTTGGATGTTGGAGAAGTGGACGAACACATCGCTCCCGTCCTCACGCGAGATGAAGCCGTAGCCCTTCTCGGCGTTGAAGAACTTGACGGTGCCTACTGCCATGGTGTCTCTGCCTATCTCTGTCTCTGCCCGTGCCGACTCGAGGCGCGGTACTGCAGGGATGAGGCTACGCCGCGCAGGCGGCGGATCGCGCTATTTCGAACCAACACCCGGCTACCTTGACCCCGTGGTCGCCGAGATGGAGCGCGACACGGTCACCCTCGCCCGCCGGATCGCCGACCTGGGCACGGGCCGGCGCGCCGGGGTCCTGCGGGGCGCCTGGTGGAGCGATCGGGTCATGGACTGGGCCATGGAGCGGCCCGGCTTCAAGACCCAGCTGTTCCGCTTCGTCGACGTCTTCCCGGCTCTGACCGACGCGCCCGACGTCGCCCGCCACCTGTCCGAGTACTTCGACGGCGTGGACGCGCCCAAGGCCCTGGACCTGGGCATCGATCTCGCCGACCGTGTGCCCCTGGGGGCACGGGTGGAGGCCCGGATCGCCCGCCGCAACATCATGCGCATGGCCCGGCAGTTCATCGTCGGCGCGACGGCGCAGGACGCCGTCGCCGGCCTGCACGAGCTGTGGCGGGCGGGCAGCGCGTACACGGTGGACGTGTTGGGGGAGAAGACCGTGGTCGGCTCCGAGGCCGACCGGTACGCCGCCCGGGTGGAGGAGCTCGTCGTGGCGCTCGACGACGCCGGCCGCCACTGGGCGCCCGACGACCACCTCGAGCGGGACGACCTGGGCCCGCTGCACCGGGTCAACGTGAGCGTGAAGCCAACGGCGCTGGCCACGCACTACGAGCCGCTCTCGCGCGACGCCGGCTTGGCGTCGGCCAAGGAGCGGCTCCGGCCGATCCTGCGGTTGGCCCGCGAGCGCGGTGCCTTCGTCAACATCGACATGGAGCACTACGACGTCAAGGACATGACGCTGCAGCTGTTCTGTGACCTGCTGTCGGAGGACGAGTTCGCCGCCATGCCTGCCGGCATCGTCGTGCAGGCCTACCTGCGCGACAGCCGCGACGACTTGGCGGACCTGGTCGCCTGGTCGGCTCGGCGGGCCGAGCCCATCACGGTGAGGCTGGTCAAGGGCGCGTACTGGGACGCCGAGACCGTCCACGCCCGGGCCGAGGGATGGCCGGTGCCCGTGTTCGAGGACAAGGCGGACACCGACGCCAACTACGAGCGCTGCGTGCGCCTGCTGCACGACCATCACGGGGAGGTGCGGGCCGCCTTCGGCTCCCACAACTTGCGGTCGCTCGCTTACGCGATCACGTACGCCCGTCGGAAGGGCATCCCCGACACGGGCTACGAGATCCAGATGCTCTACGGCATGGCCGAGCCGCTGCACGAGGCCATTCGCCGGCTCGGCTTCCGGCTGCGGGTCTACGCGCCGGTGGGCGAGCTCGTGCCCGGCATGGCCTACCTGGTGCGGCGCTTGCTCGAGAACACGTCCAACGAATCCTTCGTGCGCCACCGCTTCGCCGAGGGCCGCGACCTCGACGAGCTGCTGGCGGCCCCCGGGCCCCGTGACCTTCCGGTGCCCAGCGGGGGCGAACGCCGGCCCGCCACCGAGCCCGCCGATCCCACGCCCTACGAACCGGAACCCGTCTCCGAGTGGCGCCGCCGGCCCGCACGCAACGCCATGGCCGCCGCCGTCCGCACCGTGGCGGGGGCCCTGGGCGAGCAGGTGCCCGCCTACATCGGCGGCGAGCGGGTGACGACCCCCAACACGCTGGCGTCGGTTGACCCGGCCGTGCCCGCCACCGTTGTCGCCAGCGCCGCTGCGTGCACGGCGTCGGACGTGGACGCCGCCGTTGCCATCGCCGCGCGGGCCGCGCCCGGCTGGCGCCGGACGCCGGTCGAGCAGCGGGCGGGCGTGCTGTTCCGGGCCGCCGATTGGATGAGGGGCCGGCGCTATGAGATCGCAGCCCTCGAGTGCTTCGAGGCCGGCAAGCCCTGGGACCAGGCGGACGCCGATGTCAGCGAGGCGATCGACTTCTGCGAGTACTACGGGCGGGAGATGCTCCGGCTCGACGGCGCGGCCGCCCACCTGGTGCAGTCCCCGCCGGGGGAGGCCAACCGGCTCGTCTACCAGGGCAAGGGCGTAACCGCGGTCATCGCTCCCTGGAACTTCCCCCTCGCCATCCCCACCGGGATGACCGTGGCCGCGCTGGTGGCGGGCAACCCGGTGATCCTGAAGCCCGCCGAGCAGTCGCCGGGGGTGGCGTGGCGACTGATCGAGGCCCTCGTGGCCGGTGGTGCGCCCCCGGGGGTGGTGCAGTTCCTCCCCGGCCTCGGGGAGGTCGTCGGCGCCCGGTTGGTCGAGCACCCCGAGGTGGCGGTGATCGCCTTCACCGGCTCGCGGGCGGTCGGCCTGGCCATCAACCAGCAGGCGGCGGTCACGCCCCCCGGCCAGCGCCACGTCAAGCGCGTCATCGCCGAGATGGGGGGCAAGAACGCGCTGATCATCGACGACGACGCCGACCCCGACCAGGCGGTGCCGGGCGCCGTGGTGTCGGCGTTCGGCTACGCCGGGCAGAAGTGCTCGGCGGCCAGTCGCCTCATCGTCGTCGGCTCGATCTACGAGCCGCTGGTCGAGCGGGTCGTCGGCGCCACCCGTGAGCTGCTTGTCGGTCACCCCTCCCGCCCGGAGGTCCAGGTGGGGCCCGTCATCGACGAGGAGGCGCACAAGCGGGTGCTGCGCTGGGTCGAGGAGGCGCCACAGCAGGGCCGGATCCTCGGCCAGCACCATGACGTTCCCGACGAGGGCTACTTCGTCGCCCCGACGGTGGTCGCGGTGGACGACCCCGATGCCCCCATCGCCCGGGAGGAGATATTCGGCCCGGTGCTGACGGTGCTACGCGCGGACGACCTCGATGCCGCCATCGAGATCGCCAATCGATCCGAGTACGGGCTCACCGCGGGCATCTACTCGCGTTCACCCGCCAACATCGCCCGCGCCGCCGCCGAGCTGCGGGCCGGGAACGTCTACATCAACCGCCACATCACCGGCGCCGTCGTGGGCCGCCAGCCGTTCGGCGGCTTCGGCATGTCCGGTGTGGGCTCCAAGGCCGGCGGACCCGACTACCTGCACCAGTTCCTGGATCCCCGGGTGATCACCGAGAACACCCTCCGCCAGGGGTTCACCCCCGAGACTGCGTGACCGCGTGGGTTACACGATGCGCGGATAGGTCGCGGCACGCGTGCCTACCGTGTCTGTGTCGTTGGAGGCCTCGCCGTGAGCAGCACGTCGGCCGCCAGATCCCCACGCGTGGGCCGAGCGGTCGTCCCTATTCGCTCGGCCTCAGCCGGCGTCCTCGTGCGCCTGGTCCTCACCGTCGATCACGAGGTCGACGAGCGGCAGGACGCGGTGGCGAAGCTGCTCGGTGAGGGCGATCTGCGTGGTGCTGCGGACGATGCCCTGGACCTCGAGGATGCGATTGATCACGTACTGCAGGTGGTCGTTGGTGCGGGCAACGACGCGGCAGTGGAGGTCGCCGGGCCCGGTGACCGAGTGGATCTCGAGCACCTCGGGGATCTCGCGCAGGTGCTTGGTGACGTCCTCCAGGCGACCCTGGGAGATCTCCAGGCTCACGAAGGCCAGCACCTCGTAGCCCATGGCGCGCAGGTCGAGGTCCGGGTCGAACCCGGAGATGATGCCGCGCTGCTGGAGCTTGTCGAGCCGTGCCTGTACCGTCCCGCGGGCGACGCCGAGCTGGCGGGCCAGCTCCATCACCCCGGCGCGCGGCGTGTCGCACATCGCCCGGATCAGGCGAGCATCGAGGCCGTCCATCCCGGTGGGCAACATGAGCAATGTGTCTAACACACTCACGCGCTCACTGGCTGAATTGTCCAGCAGGTGACCGTTGGGTTGACGTCTTGATCCCCCACGCGTTTCCTGGGTCGTGCAGTTCGACCATGTGGGTCAGCACCTGGGTTGTCCCACCGAGGGGTGACTAATGGCCACGACCGCGCTCCACCATGATCGCCGGGGAAACCCGGTCGCACCACCCGTTATCGGCGGGATCGATCACGTCGAGTGGTGGGTCGGCAACGCCCGAGCGTTCGCGGGCCTGTTGACGTCGGCGTTCGGTTTCGAGGAGGTGGCGTACGCGGGGCCGGAGACCGGGCGGCGCGACCGCGTGTCGCACCTGCTGCAGCAGGGCCGCATCCGGTTCATCGTCACCGGCGCGCTCGGGCCCGAGTCCCCGATCGCCGAGCACGTCCGCACCCATGGCGACGGTGTGAAGGACATCTGCTTCCTGGTCGACGACGCCGAGGCCGCGTTCGCGGCGGCGGTGGCGCGGGGCGCCCTGCCGGAGCGGGAGCCGACCGTCGACACCGACGAGCTGGGCGGCATCCACCAGGCCGCCATCCGCACCTACGGCGAGACGGTGCACACGTTCCTCGATCGCTCGGCGTACACGGGCCCGTTCGCACCCCAGTTCGGTCCGCCCGTGCTGCCCACGCCCGCGGGGGAGCCGGTGGGCCTGACCCGGTTCGATCACATCGTCGGCAACGTCGAGCTGGGTCACCTCGACCATTGGGTCGACTACTACCGGGACGTCCTGGGCTTCGACCTCCTCGTCCACTTCGGCGACGACCAGATCTCGACCGAGTACTCGGCGCTGATGTCGACGGTCGTGTGGAACCACGACAAGGTCGTGCTGCCCATCAACGAGCCCGCCGAGGGCCGGCGCAAGAGCCAGATCGAGGAGTACCTCGACTACTACCGGTCGCCGGGCGTCCAGCACCTCGCCCTGCACACACCCGACATCGTGCACGCCGTGGGCACCATGCGGGACCGGGGCGTGCGCTTCCTCGACGTCCCCCCCGAGTACTACGACGACGCCCGGGAGCGCATGGCCGGCATCGACCTGCCCTGGGGCGACCTGGCCGAGCTGGGGATCATGGTCGACCGTGACGAGGAGGGCCACCTGCTGCAGATCTTCACCGAGACGATCTGCGACCGGCCCACCGTCTTCTTCGAGATCATCCAGCGCGAGGGAGCGACCGGCTTCGGTGCCGGCAACTTCAAGGCGCTGTTCGAGGCCATCGAGCGGGCCCAGGCTGCCCGCGGCAACCTCTGACCCCGTCGCAGTGCGCTGGGCTTGGGCTAGTCTGGCTGGTCCGGCCCGGTCAGTCGCTGGACGACCACGATCGAGCCGTCCCCGTCGCCCAGCGTCAGCGGCTCGGCCGGGGAGTCCGGCGACGGGAAGCTGAACCCCAGCCGGGACGCCTCGATGGCGGCACGCGCGACGGTCGCCTCGAGGTGCTCGACGGCGGCTTCATGGTCGAGGCCGTCGGTCGCCTGCTCGAGCCGGGCACGGGCCTGCGCCATGAACGGTGCGAGCTCGGCGGGCAGCGGATCGGGGGGTGTCTCGGCCAGCGGGGGAGTCTCCTGGTTCGACGGGTTCATAGAGGCTATCGGCAGGTTCGGCGACGTGCCCGCGGAGTTGCCGCATGGCCGTCGGAGGAGGGGGGATGGTGGCACCCTGTGGTAGCTTGCTCGTTCCGCCGGGCCGTTAGCTCAGTTGGCTAGAGCACTTGCATGACGCGCAAGGGGTCGGGGGTTCGAGTCCCTCACGGCCCACCGCACCGACCGGGGCAGGGTCGGTGCCGGCGCAGCTTGACTCCCCGAGGCAACGGGTTCCATCACGTCGAGGTCGAGGTCATGGTTCCACAGCCGGAACCCATGACCTCGACCTACCTCCCGCGGAAACGATTGCCTCGGGAGCGTTTGTCGACCGCCCAGTCAGCCGCGACGCCGGCCAGCGCAGTCAGCACTCGCCCACTCGCCAACAGACCCTGACGAGTCACGCGTTCGATCAGCCGTAGGCCGCTCGGGTTCAGTCGGCGATCACCCACACCACCCACACGGCGATCATCGACAGTGCGGCGGCGAACTGGACGAGGGCGGCCACGCCGAACCCGGTGATCGTGGCCCGCGTCGCCCGATAGGCGGCGACGCTGTCGCCGGTGCGCAGGCGCTCACCCACGTAGATGCCGAGGGCGCCACCGATCGGCAGCCCGACGACGGGCACGACGAAGAGACCGACGACTGCGCCGGCGATTCCCAGCCACAGGGTCTCCCTCGACGCGCCGGCGCCCGCGGCCCGGCGCTTGGGCACGACGTAACCGGCGACCGTCCCCGCCGACGCCAGGCCGGTCATCAGTGCGAAGGCGGGTGCGCCCATGGTTCCGAAGCCCTGGATCAGCCCGTACGCGAGCCCCGCGCCCCAGACGAGCGAGATCCCGGGCACCAGCGGGACGACCGTGCCCACGGTCCCGACGGCCATCACGAGCGCGAGCAGGGGGACTAGACCGGTCACGGCCCAGAGCCTCTCCTGCGGCACGCTCCAGCGCGGCCTAGAGGATCCGCACGGGGACGGTGCGCGGCCCCCGCACCTGGCCCGCCGACCATGTGACCTCGGCGGGGTCGGCCAGCTCGAAGTCGGGGTAGCGCTTCATCCACTCCTCGAGGGCGACGCGCAGCTCCATCCGGGCCAGGTTGGAGCCGATGCATCGGTGGATGCCGAGGCCGAAGGCTGCGTGGCGGTTCTCCACCCGGTCGATCTGGACCTTGTCGGCGTCGGGGAAGTGCTCCGGGTCCCGGTTCGCGGCCGGGAACGGCAGGAGCAGCCAGTCGCCCTCCTTCATCTCGCGACCGCGGAAGTCGAAGTCCGTGGCCACGAGTCGCGCCATCGTCACCGGTGCGTATGCGCGCAGGAACTCCTCGACCGCGGTGGCCAACAGCTCAGGCTCGGCGGCCAGGCGGCGGCGGTCTGCGGGGTTGTGGGCGAGATGCCAGAGCGAGGCGCCGATGGCGGACCACGTCGTGTCGATGCCCGCGATCATCAGGAGCACCATCGTGCCCCGCACGTGGTCGGGGTCGAGCTTGTTGCCGTCGAGCTCGGCGTCGAGCAGGAAGCTGGTGAGGTCGTCCTGCGGCTCGGCGAGGTGCTCGGCGATGCGGGCGTCGATGTAGGCGTCGAGCTCGCCCTCGTCGACGACCGCCTGGCGCTCCTCGGCGGACTGGTCGACGTCCTCGAGAACCATGCGGATGAAACGACGGAACAGGTCGGCATCCTCCTGGGGGAAGCCGAGCATCCTGACGATCACCCGCAGCGGGATGTGCTGCGCGTAGTCGACGGCCGCGTCGATCTGCCGCTCTCCGGCGGTGGCGTCCAGGAGCTCGACGCACAGCTCCCGGGTGAACGGCTCCAGCGCCTCGATGGGCTTGGGTGCGAACGCGGGGAGCAACAGCCGCCGCGCCAATGCGTGGAAGGGTGGGTCGGAGGTGATCGGCGGTGCCAGGCCGATGGGCGCCGGGAGGTCGTCCGGGCCGGGCCGGACCTCGCTCACGACCACCGACCGGGACGTGAAGTGCTCGGTGTCGTATGCGACGGCAGCGACATCGTCGTGGCACACCGGCAGCCAGGTGCCGCCGTAGCGGTCGGTGTGCGCCACGGGACAGCGGGTGCGGAGCTCGTCCCATATCGGGTACGGATCGGCGACCCACTCCGGGTCCGTGTGATCGAAGTCGGTGGCCCAGTCGGACACGCGTGGACGGGGGGTCGCCATCAGCTCATTCCGATACCGAGATCGCGTACTCGGGACAGTTGGCCGCTGCGCTGCGGGCCTTGCCCTCGAGGCCCTCGGGCACGATCCCGTCGTTCAGCTCGAACGCGTTGCCGAAGTCGTCGACATCGAACAGCTCGGGCGCCAGCGCATAACAGCGGTTGTGGCCCTGGCACTTCTCGGGATCGACGTGCACCCGCACTCGGCAGCTCCTCGGTGCCACCCACGTTACGGCCCCGGCCGCCCGATGCACAGGCGCCCACCACGGCGGTCGCGCCGGCCGACGGTTCTCGCCTACGCTCCGGAGGGCTGCTCAAGGAGGGCGACCTGATGGCCATCGAGGAACTGCGGTCGCTGTTCCTGTTCGCCGGGCTGAGCGATGAGCAGCTGCGACAGCTGGACGACGCCAGCACGATCGTGTCCTTCCAGGATGGCGACGTGCTCTTCCACGAGGGCGAGCCCGCCGACTTCTGGTGGGTGCTGCTCAACGGGCAGGTCGAGCTGCTCCGCCGGTCGGGCCACGAGGTTTCCGTGATCGCCGCGATGGAACATCCGGGGCAGTGGGCCGGCGGCTTTCGGGCGTGGACCGACGCGGTGGGCTACCTCGCCACCGCACGCGCCTCGAGCCCCGGCCGCCTGTTGCGAGTGCCGGCGGAGGCGCTGGGGGAGTTCGTCCGGAACTGGTTCCCCTTCAGCCTCCATCTGATCCAGGGCTTCTTCCAGACGGTGCGCATGATCGATGCGCTGTCGCGTCAGCGCGAGTCGCTCATCGCTCTGGGCACGCTGGCCGCCGGCCTTGCCCACGAGCTCAATAACCCTGCGTCGGCGGCGACGCGCGCGGTCGACGAGCTCCAGGCGACGTGCGACCGCCTGCTGGCGTCCCTGGTGCACCTTGCCGAGGGATCGATGTCGGCGGAACAGTTCCTGGCGCTCGATGCCCTGCGCCGTGGGGTCGAAACGCCGCCGCCCGGAGCCGACCCCTTGGCGGTGTCCGATCGGGAGGAAGCGCTCGCCGACTGGCTCGACGCCCACGACGTCCCCCGCTCGTGGGAGATGGCGCCCAGCCTGGCGTCGGCGGGCGTCGACGTGGCGTGGTGTGAGCAGGTTGCGCAACTGCTCGACGCCGACACCCTTCCGGCCGGCCTGGAGTGGGCGGTGAGCGCGCTGTCGACGACGATGCTGGTGTCCGAGGTCAAGGAGGCGACCGGTCGCGTGTCGGACCTCGTGGGCACCGTGAAGTCGTACTCACAGCTCGACCGGGCGTCGCTCCAGGACATCGACGTCACCGAGGGGATCGAAAGCACGCTGGTCGTGCTCGGCGAGAAGCTCCACGACGGCATCACCGTCGTCCGTGACTACGCCGACGACATGCCCCGCATCGAGGCGATCCCCGGCGAGCTCAACCAGGTCTGGACGAACCTGATCGACAACGCAATCGATGCCATGGAGGGCAAGGGCACGCTGCGGCTGACGGCGCGGCCCGACGATGACCACGTCATCGTCGAGGTCTCCGACACCGGCTCCGGTATGACGCCGGACGTGCAGAACCGGGCGTTCGATCCGTTCTTCACCACGAAGGAGGTGGGCAAGGGCACCGGGCTCGGGCTCGACATCTCGCGCCGCATCGTCGTGGACCGTCATCACGGCGAGATCCTGATCGCCTCGCAACCGGGCCAGACGGTGATCACGGTCAGGCTCCCGAAGCGTCGCACGTGACGCCCCCTCGGCCTCAGCGGCCGCTGCGCAGGCGCGCTCTGCGCAGTGCCTCCCGGACGGCCGCCAGCCCGACCGCGTCGACGTGCGCGGTCACGACACGATGGGCGGCGTCCATCGCCTCGTCGGGGGTCTCGTAGCCCCCGAACCATAGGCCGTCGGTGTAGCCGCACGCCTCGAAGGGAATGAACGCGCCCCAGCGGCCATCCCAGCCGGGGACGACGTGGGCGAACGAGTAGCCCGTGGCGTCGCTGCCCTCCCAGCCGTCCCGGAACGCCTTCCGGGTCCACGTGAGGCCCACGATACGAACGTACGTTCGCCCACCTGGCGGCACAAGGCCGATATCGTGCGCGCCCGTGTGCGGTCGGTTCACCTCTTCATCACCGCCGGACGTCGTCGCCGCCTACTTCGACGCCACGATCCGGGAGACGTTGGCGGAGCCCTCGTGGAACGTGGCGCCCACCGATGGCGTGCACGCCGTGCTCGAGGCCGAGGACGAGCGGTGGCTGGACGTCCTCCGCTGGGGCCTGGTGCCCTGGTGGTCGAAGGACACCCGGGGTGCGGCGCGGATGATCAACGCCCGTGCCGAGACCCTCTCGTCCAAGCCCGCCTACCGCGAGGCATTCGAGAAGCGGCGTTGCATCGTGCCCGCCGACGGGTTCTACGAGTGGCGCGCCCACGACGACGGCACGTCGAAGCAGCCCTACTTCATCCACCGCACCGACGGAGACCCGATGGCGTTCGCAGGCCTGGGGGCGATCTGGCGCACCCCCGACGACGGGCGGCTGCGAACCTGCGCCATCGTCACCACCAGGGCCAACGACACCGTCGCGTCGATGCACGACCGGATGCCGGTCATCCTGCCGCCGTCGGCCTGGGATGCGTGGCTCGATCCGGGCAACTGGGACACGACCGTGCTGGCCCGCCTCCTCGTGCCGGCCCCGCCCGGGCTCCTGACTGCGTACCCCGTGTCCGACCTCGTGAACAGCGTGCGCAACAACGGGCCCGAGCTCGTCGCCGAGGCTGCGCCGCTACGTTCGACGCACTGACCGTCGGGCGCTGCCCGCATCGCCGGTGGGCACGACGGCACCGGCCCCCGGGCGGGGGAAATGTGCCCAGGAGCCGGTGACCCTCGGGCTCGTACCCTGTGCATGCGGGGCCGATACCCACCCGACGCGGCACCGCCCCTCGACCGGCGGCCGAGGGGCTGGCGCGCAACAGCCCCCCGACGGGCAGGCCAGGGGAGCTGTCGCCCGTTGCTCTACCCGGATGGTCGCGGCGCCAGACGCCCCGACCTCTGGTCATTTCCGCCGGCGTGACCACGAGCGACGGCCTTGACGCTCACCCTCGGCCTCTGCCTCGGACTCGGACTCGGCCTCGGCCTCGGCCTCTGCCTCGGACTCGGTTTCGGCGTCGCGGCGCTGGCGGAGCTGGTCGACGATCAACGCGCGGTGCCGGTCGAGCGCTTCGACGAACTCGTCGGACGTGATCATGCCCTTCTCGACCAGCAGGTCCCGCAAGGCCAACACGGCGGCGGTCGACGCGACGATTCCCTCGGCCGGGTCGAGCGGGTCGCCCGCGGACATGGCCGATAGCTTGCCACCCCCGCGACGCTCGACGAGGTGCGCCGGCCGACTCCTCTTCGTGGCCCGACGAGCCCGACGTGCCCGACGGCCGGCGCCGCCAACCCGGCGCGCTACCGTGTCGCGGCGTCCTCGACATCGTCGTCGCGGCTCGTGAGGTGGGCAGCGTGCTGCAGCGGATCGACATGGTGGCGATGTATGTGCGCGACTGGCCGTCCGCGCTCGTCTGGTATCGGGACAAGCTCGGCTTCGTGGGCGCGTACGTCGAGGACGACCATCGCTTCGCCGTGCTGGCGCTGTCGGGCGGAGGACCCGTCCTCCACCTCGTCGGCGACGAGACCCGCCAGCCCGGTCACCGGAACCGCTGTGTCCCGAACATCGCGGTCGACGACTTCGACGCCACGCTCGCGGACCTGGCGGCGCGTGGCGTGCAGATCCTGGACGTCGTCGAGGACTGGGACGACGGCTACCGGCTCGCCCGCTTGGCCGACCTCGAGGGCAACGAGCTCAACATCTACTCCACCGAGGCGAGGAGCACGGCCCCGCCGGCGTGACACCTAGCCTGCGGCGATGAGCCTGACACAGCAGGACAGCGACTTCCTGATCGACCACCACTCCGCAGCGATGATCACGGTGGGGCGTGACGGCACGCCGAAGGTGTCACGTGTCGGCGTGGCGCTCGTGGACGGCAAGCTCTGGAGCAGCGGCACGGCCGACCGCGTCCGAACCGGCCGGCTGCGCCGTGACCCCCGCTGCACGCTGTACGTCTACGACCCCGGCTACGCCTGGCTGGCACTCGAGACCACCGTGACGATTCTCGACGGGCCCGATGCGGCGCAGCTCAACCTGCGCCTGTTCCGTGTGATGCAGGACCGGCCGACGGGGTCGTTGAGCTGGTTCGGCGGCGAGCTCTCCGAGGAAGACTTCCTGCGGGCGATGGTCGACGAGCGGCGGCTCGTCTACGAGTTCGACGTGCAACACACCTACGGGATGCACTGACGATCACGCGGGTGCGGGACCGATGAGATCCCAGCGGTTGCCCGACAGGTCGAGGAACACGGCGACCCGGCCGTAGGCCTCGGTGCGCGGCGCCGACACGAACTCCACGCCGCGGGACCGCATCCCCTCGTACGAGGCGTCGACGTCGTCGACACGGAGGAAGAAGCCCACGCGCCCGGCCACCTGCCTGCCGACGGTCGCCGCCTGGTCGTCGCTGTCGGCCCGGGCGAGCAGGATGCCGGTCTCGGCGCCGGGCGGCCGCACGACGACCCAGCGCTTGGGGCGCCCGTCGTTCGTCAATGACGGTGCGTCCTCGACCAGCTCGAAGCCGAGCCCATCGACGAAGAAGGCGATGGCGGCGTCGTAGTCGGCCACGAGGACGGCGACCAGTCCGAGGCAAGACACGAGGGCAGCCCCCCCGGAACCGACGGTCAACCCAGCAGGGCGGCCGCCTCGGCGAGCAGCTCCGCCTGGCGCAACCACTCCCCGGCGGCCAGCGTCACGACGACGCGCTCGGCGCCGGCGTCGCCGTACCCGGCGATGCGCGCCGCCACCTCGGCGGGGCCACCGAGCGTCAGCGTTCCGGGGACGGCGTCGGCGGGCATGCCGAACATGCCGTCGGGATCGGTCAGTGCCCGGACCAGCCCGTCGTGGTCAGGCAGTGCGGGGTCACCGGTCAGCGCCGCAACCATGCTGGCGGTGACCGAAGGCTTGGGTCGGCCCCGGGCGGCGGCCAGCTCCGCCAGCCGTGACCGGCCCTCGGCCATGGCGGCAGGGGAGACCGGGAGGACGAACCAGCCATCCCCGTGCTCGGCGGTGCGGACCATGGCCGGCTCGGACATGCCGCCGACGAGGATGGGCGGCACCGTGGCCGCGGGCGCCAGCCGGATCAACGGCGAGTCCGCCCCGCCATCCAGCCGGGTGGGCAGGCCGGCGATGAGGCCCGGTAGGACGCGCAGGGCCGCATTCGTCCGGCGGCCCCGCTCGCGTCTGGGCACCCCGGCGGCGACCCAGGAGCGGTCGTGGCGGTCGCCGCCCGCGCCGACGCCGAGGATCAGACGGTCGTGCGACACGTGCTGCAGCGACGCCACCTGCTTCGCCACCCAGACGACCGGGCGCAGCGGCAGGATGATGACGCCGAGGCCGAGCCGGATCCGCGTGGTGGCGCCGGCGGCGGTCGCGAGCGCGACCACGCTCTCGATGAACGGCGCCCCCGTGCCGGCGACCAGTTGGTCGACCACCCAGGCAGACTCCAGGCCAAGGTCCTCGGCGTGCCGGGCGGAGGCGGCCATGTCGCCCGGCTGGTCCTTGGGCCCGCTCATGCTGGGCAGGAAGACACCGATGTTCGGGGCTGGCGTCGCAGGCATGGGCCCAGTGTGCCGGCGGCCGGCCCGGGGTCGACACCGCCCGCGGCCGTGTCTTGGGTCACGCGCCGGCGGGCTGAGGCCGGCGGTGCCGCAGCGTGAAGCGGTCGATCACACGACCGTCGGCAGCGATCGCCCGGGCATCGAGGCGCTCGCCCCGGACGACGACGTGCACGAAGTGGAGCGCCGACTCGGCCACGGCGGTGAAAGCGCTCCGCCCGGCGAGCGTCAGCTTGCATCCGCCACCGCTGACGACGTGGACGACGCCCTGCTGTGGGGTCGTCCGTTCGTAGTGGTGATCGTGGCCCGCGAACGCCAGGTCGACCGCGCCCTCGGCGAGGATCGGCTCGAGGGCCCGGCGCAGCCGCATGCTGGATCCGTGGTGGCCCGACGAGTACATCGGGTGGTGCATGAGGGCGACCTTCCACGGCGCCCGCGAGGCCCTCAGCGACGTGGTCAGCCAGGCGAGCTGCTCGACGGCGGCGTCACCGCCGGCCAAGGCCATGCCCGAGTCGATCACGAAGACCTCGACCGGGCCGTGGCGGGCGGCGTAATAGCTGCGGTCCTTACCAAAGTGCGACAACTCCGCGGCGACCTCGTCGGCCCCGCCGTTGCCGTCCTCGACGTCGTGGTTGCCGACCGCCAGCTCCCACGACACGCCCGCATCGATCAGGGCCCGGTAGGGGCGCGTGAACACCGCGTCGTAGCGGTCGTCGATGTGGCCGTAGTAGCACACGTCGCCGGCCAGCAGGACCAGGCCGTATGGCGATTCCCGGTACGTGAGAGCCATCCGGCGGGCGACGGCCATCGCGTTGCGCCTGCCGGACCCGTTGTCGCCCAACACGGCGAAGGACACCTCGCCCGCCGTCTCGGTCCACGTTCGGCGTTCCAGCGTGACGTCGGGGGGCGTGCCGGAGAGGAAGTCCTCTCGCCAGCGGACGAGGTTCCAGAGGTGGGCGAGCGGCTTCGTCGGACCTACGCCGCTGCGAAGCCGCTGACGCGGAGCCCGGGGCCGTCGCGCATCCGGTCAAGGATCGCGGCGCGTCGCTTCCGCGTGCGAACCGGACGCCACACTTGCCGCGGACGGGTCGTCCTCGGTGACCTCGGGCCGCCGCCCGTCGCTCGGTGCCGGAACGGTGGCCGGCCACAGGCGGCGAACCGTCGCCTCGGCAACCCGTCCCCGCCAGTGCATCGCCCGCCACACCCCGCGATAGCCGGGGAGGATCCCGAGGGTGACCAACAGGTGACCGACGACGAGCCCGGTCAACACGTAGGTCGAGCCGCGGTGCACCCGCACCATCGTGGCGAAGGTCTGCCCGCCGGACAGGGTGGTTAGGAACACGCCGCTGACGATCACGGTGCCGAGCGCCCCGACCAGTGCGACGTTGAGCAGCCGCTGGCCGGGATCGAAGTGGCCCCGGTGCCGGCCGAACCGACCGGTCAGCATGCCCCGCGGCCAGTGCCAGAACCACGCACCATCGCCCCGGTTGACGCGCAGGGTCTCGCGCAGGAAGGTGAGCGTTCCCCGAATGCCCAGGATCGGCCCGCCGACCGCGACGCCCAGCAGCACCCAGCCCGCCGTGCGGTGGACCTCGGTGTCGGGCGTGTCCAACACGTCGGCCAGCACGGTCGGCTCGCCCTCGTGCCCCGTCCGCAGCCACCAGCCGGTGGCCAGAAGGACGAACGTCACCAGGTACAGGAGACCGTGCAGCCAGCGGGTGGCCCGGTTGTTCCTGACGACCGGGCCACCCGCGGGGGGCTCAGTACTCGTAGGGACCCCCGTCCGACTCGGTGGTGGTGGTGTCTCCACCGCCTGCGCCCTCGCCGACCATCACGGTGACTTCGTCGCTGGCGTCGGTGAGGCTGTGGTCGGCATTGGCGATGAACGCCTCGATGGTGTGCTCGCCGGGTGCGAGGTCGCGATCCACCGTCCAGGGCTCGTCCGCGCTGTAGACGATGTCGTACTCGCCGTCGGACCGCTCGCCGTCGTAGTAGAGGTGCACGTGGTGCAGCCCGGTGTCGGGCTCGCCGATGTCGACGCTGGGGTCGACCTCCACCTGGAACCCGGGCTCGACGGTGGCGCCGTCGCTGGGGTCGGCGATCGAGATCGTCAGGTCGCCGTCGCCCCCTCCGCCTCCCGACTCGCTGCCGCCGCCCGACTCGGCGCCGGGATCGCCGGCGACGGTGTCGTCGTCGTCGCCGCTGCAGGCCGCAGCGAGCAGGGCCAGCGCCGCCAACACCGCTCCCAGGACGACGAACCGGCGCCGTTGTTGGCCCCCACTCGCCGCAGTCGAGACGGGTGAGCTCGTTCGGGGGGAAGACATGATCGCCATGCTTCGAATACGTCTCTCGACGGCTCGCGGTTTTCTCGCGGGGTTGCCCCCGCGGCACGCGATTGGCTGTGCTGACGGGGTGGCGCGAGATCCCCTGGCGCTCCGGCGGAGTACAGAAGGTGTGTGGGAGGTGTCCGACGAGGCTCTCTTCGCGGGCTACGCCTCGGGTGACCCTGAGGCGGCGGCCCACTTCGTCGACCGCTTCCAGCGCCGGGTCTACGGACTAGCGCTCGCCATCGTGGGCGTCCCGGTCGACGCCGAAGAAGTGGCACAGGAGGCCTTCGTGCGGGCGTGGCGGTTTGCCGCCAGTTTCGACGCCCGCCGGGGGTCGGTGGCCGCCTGGCTGCTCGGCATCACCCGCAACGTGGCGCTCGACAGCGTGCGGGGTCGCGGCCGCCGCCCGGAACCGATGGCCGACCCCGCCACCGAGGTCGTCGTCGACCCGCTCGACGTCGCCGGCGCCATCGAGCGGCGGGCCGAAGCCCGGCGGGTGGCCGACTTGATGCGGTCGCTGCCGGACTCGCAGCGCCGGGCGCTGGTGGCGGTGACCCTGTGGGGGCTGAGCACCCGCGAGGTCAGCGAGATGGCGGGGATCCCGCAGGGCACCGTCAAGACCCGGGTGCGCTTGGCGCTGCGCAAGCTGCGCGACGAGATGGGAGCGCCCATCCCATGAGCCGGCTCCGCCCGTCCGCTCCCCTCCGCTCATTGGCGTGCCTGCGGCCCGCCAATGAGCAATCGCCGCTGCGCGGCGCGTACCGCACTGTGTCTCTGGCTCGCTCGCACTTCGTGCTCCCTCGCGTGGTCCTGTCGCCTCCGGTGCGGGTCCTACCGCCCTCGGCGCGAAAGCGCCTCGAGCGGCCCCGCATCCTCAGCGCCACCCGTTCGCTACCCGCCCTCCGCCGGAGGCGGATCATGGCCTCGGCCTGCGGCCGAGTCGAGGTGGCTCCGTGACGCCGTTGCGATGCTCCCAGCTGCGCGACATGGCGCCCGATGTCGCGTTGGGCCTCGTCACCGGGGAGGAGCGCGCCGCCGCGCTGGCGCACCTCGAGGGCTGCGCCGCCTGTCGTGCCGAGGTGGCATCGCTCGCAGGCGTCGCCGACGAGCTACTGCTCATCGGCCCCGAGGCCCCGCCGCCCGAGGGCTTCGACCGCCGGGTCCTGGTTCGCCTCAGCGAGGTGCGGGCCGAGGAGGCGCCATCAGCGGCCCGGCGCGGCGGCCCCGCCCATCTGCGTCGCGGCGCGCGTCGACGCCGCCCCGACCGCCGCCGGCTCGCGGTCGGCGCCACGCTGTCGGCCGCGGCCGCCGCCGTCGTGCTGGTGGCGGCGGTCCTCGCGATCCGCGACGACCCGGCGGCCCCGACCGAGGAGCGGGCCGAGATGACGACCGGGGTGGGCGAGGTCGTCGGTACCGCCACGGTGCGGAGCGGCGCTCCGGCGACGGTGGCGGTCGACCTGCCCGGCTGGGAGGAGGCCGTGCCGGCCGGTGCGAGCTACTGGTTGGCCGTCGAGATGGACGACGGCTCCCGGGCCATGTCCCACATCGGCACCGATGCGACGTGGTGGAAGGTTCCGTTGGAGGGCGACGCCGACGAGGTGGCCAGCGTCTCGGTGCTCGACGGGGATGGCTTGGTCTGGTGCTCGGCCGAGTTCTCTACCTGAGGTTGCGACCCAAGCGGCCTCGGCTTCGGTAATCTCTCGCCACCGCGCCGGCCTGGGATGGGCGCGGTGCCCGGCCGGGAGAAGGGCACAGAGCTAGATGCATCCGGACTTGCCGCAGGAGCAGGCCTATTTCGATCGCGCGCTCGCGTTGCGCGATCGGCAGCACGCCGTGCTCGAGCAGGCGCCGAGCTTGTCGGCCCACCCCAAGGCGCTGCTCGAGCTGCGGCGGCGGGTCAGCGGGCTCGGCGTGGTCGATCCCGACGAGGCGGTGGCGTTCGGCCGGATCGATGCCGGCGGCCAGCGCTGGTACATCGGCAAGGGCGCGATCTGGGACGACGACAACGACCTCGTCGTCGTCAACTGGCAGGCACCGATCGCGGCGCCGTTCTACACCGCGTCGCCCCGCGATCCCGAGGGCCTCGACGCGCGCCGCGTGTACCGCTGCCAGGGCAACCAGATCCAGGCGATCGAGGAGATCGTGTTCCGTGACCTGGCCGAGGCGATCGCAGAAGGCCGCGAGCCCGGCCCCGTGCTCTCGGACGCCCTGCTCGAGTCGCTCGGGCGGGACCGGTCGGGCGAGCTGGCCGAGATCGTCGCCACCATCCAGGCCGCCCAGTACGACGTGATCAGCCGCGACGTCGACCAGTTGCTCGTCGTGCAGGGCGGGCCGGGCACCGGCAAGACGGTGGTCGGGCTCCACCGCGTGTCGTGGCTGCTGTTCAACCTCCGCGACCGGCTGGAGCCGAACGACGTCCTGATCGTGGGGCCGAACCCGGCGTTCGTCCGCTACATCTCCGCCGTCCTGCCCTCGCTGGGTGACCAGGCGGTGGTCCAGCTGCCGCTGTCGGCGCTGGGGCCCCGGGTCCGCGTCGGCAGCGTGGACCCTCCGGCCGTCCGCCGCCTCAAGGGTGACAGGCGCATGCTGCGGTTGCTGGAGCGGGGTCTGCGCAACCGGCAGCGCGTCACCACCGAGGACGTCGAGCTGGGCGTCGGCGGGCGGCCGGTTTCGCTCAACGGGCGACGGATCGCCACCCGGGCCCGCCAGCTCCTCGGGCGCCCCCACAACGAGGCCCACCGCGAGCTGCGGGCATTCGTGATCGACGAGGCGCGCCGCCAGCTGACCCGAGCGGGCGTGCGCGACCTCGGCGCGTTCGAGATCAGCGGCAGGGGAGAGTCCGGGCGGGAGATCGACAACTACCTCGAGCGCGTGTGGCCGCAGCTCACCCCCCAGTCGTTCCTCGTCGAGCTGCTGTCGAGCCGCCAGCAGCTCGTCACGGCTGCGCTCGGCACCCTGCGCGACACCGAGATCGAGCTGCTGGCGCTGCCGTCGGGGACCCGCGTCGGCTCCTGGCAATGGTCGGTGGACGACATCCCGCTGCTCGACGCCGCCGACGCGCTGCTCAACGGCCGCCCCGCCAGCTACGAGCACATCGTCGTAGACGAGGCCCAGGACCTGTCACCCCTGCAGCTCGACTCGATCAGGCGCCGGTCGCGCTCGGGTTCCATGACAATCCTCGGCGACCTGGCGCAGGCGACGAGCCCGTGGGCCCACGAGTCGTGGGACGAGGTCGTCGAGCAACTCCGCCACAACGGTGTGGCGCACGAGACGGTCGAGCTCGAGCTCGGGTACCGGCTGCCGGCCGAGGTCCACGAGGTCGCGATGCGCCTGCTGCCGGACGTGGCACCGACCCTCCGGAGCCCGCGTGCGGTGCGGCGGACGGGCCACGACGTGGAGGTGATCACGACGGCAGCATCGGAGCTGGCGACCGTCGCGGTGGCGACAATCCGCGACCTGCTGGGCACCGGCCTCATCGGGGCGGTCTGCCCCGCGGCCGTGCGCGCCGAGCTGGCCCACAGCCTCGATGTCGACGGTTTGGCATGGTCGCCCGAGCTCCGGGCAGCAACCTCGCCTGTGGTGGTGTTGGGCGCCGACGATGTCAAGGGCCTGGAGTTCGATTGCGTGGTAGTGATCGAACCGGCGCAGATCGTCGACGAGGCCGAGCACGGCTTGCGATCGCTGTTCGTGGCCCTCACGCGCTGCACGAGCCGGCTGGCGATCGTGCACGCGAAACCGCTGCCCGACGTGCTGGGCCTCGCTGAGGACCCACCCGACACCCCGGCGCCCCAACCCGAGGGGGAGCACGCCGGTGAGGGGGTCGTCGTGGACCTGGCGGGTCGCGCCGACGACGGATCCGACGCCGTCGTGGTGAACCTCCAGGTCGTCGACGACGAGGAGCCCAGCGGCGCCGTGGTGGTCGACCTCGCCCAGGCTCTCGGTCAGGCGGGAGCGATGGGCGCGGAGGAGGGCAACATCCTCGATCCCATCGACGCCGCCATAGCCAGGGACGCGTTCGACGGGCTCGAGCGCCAGATCGCGCAGGCGATCGCCGCCACGGTCGCCGAGCGGATCATCGCCACGATCCGTCCCGAGCTGCTGGGGGCCGTCGCCGACGAGCTCTCGCAGCTGCTCCACCGCGACGGCGAGGATCGGCGCGGCTAGCTTCGTTCCCAGGGAGCGTCACGAACGGCGGCAACCGCTCCCAGGTAGTGGGTGCGGGGAGCGAGGATGCGTCTGGGCGACAACCGAGGGACAGCGAGGTTCCGGGCGGAACTCGAGTCCTGGCTCGACGAGCACCCGCCGCCGGGAGCGCGGGCGATCGATTTCTCCCTCTCGAGTGGGCACTTGCCCGACTGGGCCCGGGACTGGCAGCGCACCCTGTTCGACGCCGGCTGGCTGATGCCCCGCTGGCCGGCGGGGCTCGGAGGGCGTGGCGCCGGGCCGGTGGAGCACATGATCTACCTGGAGGAGATGTCGCGCCGGCAGGTGCCCCGGTCGCTCAACCCGCAGGGGCTGGACGTCTGCGCGCCGGTGATGGTCGAGCACGGGACCGACGAGCAGCGGGAGCGGTGGACGCTGCCCACCCTGTGGGGTGACATCACCTGGTGCCTGGCGGTCAGCCACGAGGGCGTGCTCCCCGGCGAGGCGATCCGCCCCGGCTTCCAGCTCACCCAACGTGACCGTGAGCTCGTGGTGAGCGGCCGGGAACCGGCGCCGCCGGGTGCCCAGCACGCCGACTGGTGCCTGTGCGCGGCGCACGTCGTCGGCCGGATCCGGGGTGGCCCCGAGGACCTGGCCGTGCTGGTGGTGGACCTCAAGGCCACCGGAGTCGTGCGCCCGCTCCGGCCCGAGGTGACCGACGCCGCGCACGACCCCGACGAGCTCATCTTCGACGACGTGGTGCTGGATGCCGACTCCGTCGTCAACGCCGCCGGTGGGTCGGCCGTCGTGGAGGCGGCGCGAGCCCACGAACGCACGGCGCGCTGGACCGCCCGCCTCCTCGACGCCCAGCGGGCACTCGAGGCGCTGGTGGCCGCCAGCCAGGCGCAGGGCCTGGCCAAGGACCCCGTGTTCCGCGACACGATGGCGGCGCTGCGGGTCGACTGCGACAGCGCGCGGGCCCTCGCCTACCGGGCGTTCGCCAAGGAGGCGTCGGGCCGCCCGGCGCCCGAGCTGGCGATGCTCCCGCTCCTGACCCAGGAGCTGTGCCAGAAGCTGTACCTCGCCGGCACGGAGGCGCTCGGCAGCGACGGCCTCGATCTCGCGCAGGGCGGGCCCTTCCCGTGGCCGAGCGGCGCGTGGCCGGCACAGTGGCTGGCGGCCCTGGCGGAGACCGCCACGGTCAATGCCCTCACCGAGCAGGAACGGGTCGCGGCGCGCGTGCTGGGGCTTCCGCCCGGCCGGTAGCCGACACCCTTGAACTTGTCGTGGTTTAGGTGGTCATGACCGCTCTAACCACGACAAGTTCGGCTGGTCTACAGGCCTAAGACCGCCGCCAGGCCGGCGCTGGCCGGCTGGCGCTTCGGCGCCCGGAACACTTCGTCGGCGACCACGCGGCGGTGGTCGGCCGACGACCCGAGCAGCAGCTCGCCCGACTCCGCGCGCCGCACCCAGAGTTGGGCGTCGGCGCGCTGGGGCCCTCTGCCGTGGATCTCGAGGCTCCGGGCGACGATCAGCCGCTGGCACGCGCCCGCAGCCGCCTTGGCCTGGGAGGCGGTGACGGTCGCACGCTCCTGACGCTCGGCGACGGCGGCGGTGGCCTGGTAGACGATGGCCCGGGTTCGCTCGAGCGCCCCGGCCATCTCGGCCAGGCTGTGCCTGACGGCTTGCGGTGGTGTCCGCACCGGAGGGGGGGCGACCACGACGGGCGCCTCGCCGTTCCGGCCGGCGTTCCGGTCGTGACCCTCGCCTCCGCCGGCTCCGTTGGCCCCGGCCGAGGCGTCACGGCTGGCGTCGCCGTCGGCATTGCCGGCCTCGGCCTCGGTGCCCAACGAGCGCACCGGGAGCTCGAGTGCGGCCTCGAGCGCCGACTGGAACAGCGCGCCGCACACGCCGATGGTGTCGAGCGCCATCCCCACCGTTGCCTCGGCGACCGTAGCCGCCACCGCCGGCGTGGCGTCGACGGTGACGTCGGGGTCGCCGAGCATGCGGGCGTCGGGAACCCACACGCCGTCGAGGTCGAGGTTGCCGAGGGACCGGGTGCCGTCGACGCTGTCGACCCGGGCGAAGGCCACGTCCGTCGCCGGCACCACGAACAGGCCGAGCGTCCCCGAGGCGCGGCGCGCGGCGACGACGATCTCGTCGACCTCCGCGCAGCACAGGATCTGCCGCTTGTGGCCGCTCAGCACCCAGCCGTCGCCGTCACGGGTGGCGGTGGCGCCGATGCTGAAGGGATCCCAGCGTCCGCCTTCGTAGAGGGCGAGGGTGCCGTTGAGCTGACCGGCGGCCACCGCCGACAGGAATCGGCTGACCTGGGCCGAAGACCCGGCCTCTCGCACGGCCGGGACGAACTGCGTCATCGTGGCCAGGAACGGACCCGGGGCCGCCGCCCGGCCCAGCTCCTCGAGCACCACGGCCAGCTCCACGAAGCCCCGACCGAGGCCGCCAAGGTCGACGTCGATGGTGAGCGCGGGCCAGCCCAGCCAGCTGAGCTGGCTGCGGAAGCCTTCGGCTTCCACGCCGCTGACGGCCACCTCCCGGACCAGCCGGGGAGGGCATTCTCGGGCAAGGATTGCGCGAGCGCTTTCGCGGAGCTCCAGCTGCTCGTCAGTGAACTCGAGGTGCATGACGTACCTCTGTTGTTCTGACGTCCCCAGGACGCCACCGGGTGGGGAGAAGCGGGGCGCCCGCAGTCACGACGATAGGCGCGTTTTCTGCCACGTACCGAGAAAACCTCCGCGAGATGGTCAGACGGCGCGGCTCCCGACGGGGTGGGGGAGCCGGAGCCCGTGCGCCAGCACGTCGAATGCGTCGTCGATCAGCGTCTCGAGCGCTCCCGCCCGCCCGCGCTCCTGCCAGACGTCGATGGCGACCCGCAGGGCCCCGATCGTCGCGCTCACGACCAGCGCGGGGTAGACATCGAGGTCCGGGTCCAGGCCGGTCCGGCGGGCGATCTCCGCGGCCATGCGCCGCTCGACCTCGGCGAACCAGGCGGCACGCGTGACCGCCAGCGAGTGGTGCTTCTGGATCAGGCGGTGGCGGACCGCCCAGTCGTCGCCCCCGGCCTGCAGCCGCTCGGCGGCGGCCAGGACGACGGCCCGGAGCGCGTCGAGCGGTGCTTCGTCCTCGGGACTGGAGAGCAGGTCGGCGAGCAGGGCCGAGGACTGGGCCGGAGCGATCCCGACGATGGCGTCCTCCTTGGAGGGGAAGTAGTTGAAGAACGTCCGCGGCGACACGCCGGCGGCGGCCGCGATCGCCTCGACGGTCACCCGATCCGGGCCCAGCCGGTCGGCCAGGTCGAGGGCCGCCTTCGCCAGGGCCTGATGGGTCTCCGCCTTCTTCCGCTCACGCAGTCCTTCACGCATGGTCTCGCTCGGGCTCACGGGCACCGTCCCCGTTCGTGGTCGTGGAGGCATGTCCGTTCCCGTTGCTGCCGGCGGCGATCGGCATCAAGTCCATCACGTCGCCATGGCCATCGCCCGCGATCTCGGCCTCGCGGGCGACGTGTCCCGACGAGGTGCGCAGCGTCTTCTCCTTGAGGAACCAGGTGAGCATCCAGCCCACCAGCACCAGCGGCACCGCCCACAGGAACACGGTGGTGATGGCGTCTGCGAACGCGCTGGCGGTCTGCGCCCGCTGTTCCGGGGGCAGTTGGTTGATGGCGGCGGGCGTCAGGTTCTCGGGCACGGCGCTGCCGAGCAGATGGGTGAGCCGGCTGGCGAAGACCGCACCGAACATGGAGACGCCGATCGAGCCGCCGATGGTCCGGAAGAAGGTGACGGTCGAGGTCGCAACGCCCAAGTCGGCGATGGGCGCCTCGTTCTGGGTCGCCAGCACCATGACCTGCATCACCAGCCCGATGCCCGCCCCCAGCACGAACATGTAGCTGCCGGACTCCCAGCGGCTGCTGCCGACGTCGAGCGTCGACAGGAGGAACAGGCCGAGGCTGGCCACCGCCATGCCGAGCATCGGGAACACCCGGTAGCGCCCGGTGCGGGTGATGATCTGGCCGGACGTGATCGAGGCGCTGAGCAGTCCCGCCATGACGGGGACGATCAGCAAGCCGGAGTTACTGGCCGACGCCCCGTTCGCCACCTGCAGGAACGTCGGCAGGTAGGTGATCGCGCCGTACATGGCGATGCCCACGATCAGGCTCACGACCGCGGCGATGCGAAAGGTCGGGAGCCGGAACAGCCGCAGGGGCAGGGCCGGCTCCGTGGCCCGCCGCTCGACCGCCACGAACGCGACGAGCAGGACGGCGGTGAGCAGGGCGAGGCCGATGATGACGCCGGAGCCCCATGCGAACTCGACGCCACCCCAGGTCGTCAGGAGCACCAGCGCCGAGATGGCTCCCGAGAGCAGTGCGATGCCCGCCCAGTCGATGTGCACCTGGTAGCGGTAGCGCGTCGCGGGCAGGACGGCGCTGGTCACGACGAGAGCCAGGATGCCGAGCGGGAGGTTGATGTAGAAGACCCAGCGCCACGACAGGTGGTCGGTGAGGAAGCCGCCCAGCAGCGGCCCGGCGACGCTGGCCGCGCCGAAGACGGCACCGAAGTAGCCCATGTAGCGTCCGCGCTCCCGGGGGCTGATGATGTCGCCGATGAGCGCCTGCGCGAGCACGATGAGGCCGCCGGCCCCGACGCCCTGCACCGCGCGGAAGAGGATGAGCATGCCCATCGATGTCGCGAGCCCGGACAGGACGCTGCCGACGAGGAACACGACGATGGCGGACTGGAAGAGGCGCTTGCGGCCGTAGAGGTCGCCGAGCTTGCCGTAGACCGGCGTCGCGACGGTCTCGGCCAGCAGGTACGCGGTGACGACCCAAGCCAGGTGGTCGAGCCCGCCGAGCTCGCCGGTGATGGTCGGCAGGGCCGTGGCGACGATCGTCTGGTCGATCGCCGCCAGGAGCATGCCGAGCATGATCCCGGAGAACACGATGAGCACCTGTCGGCGGGGGAGCGCCGCCGCCGCTGGGGCGGCGACGGGCATCGGGGACGTCACTTCCATGCGATTCCTTGGGCGGTGGGCCTCTCAGCGGCCACAGGCACTGCAGAGAAAATTGCAGGAAGTGCAACTTTGCGCTTGGTGCAGGTATTCCCTCGGACCGTTCGGTGCTCGGGCTATGCGCCCGGGTCCTCGCCCACCTCTCGAAGTGCGGCCGCCAGAGCCGCTCGGAGGCGCCGAACCGTCCCCGGGGCGAGGTGCCCGGCGACGCCAGTGCCGTTGGCTCCGGCATCCTCGACGGTCAACTCCACCCGGATGTCGGCGCAGCCGTCGCAGTCATCGAGCACCGCCACGGCCCATGCCATGCGCGCCTTGTCCTCGTCGCCGTCGGGGTGGTCGTCGAAGGCAAAGTCGATGGACTTCTTCATGCGTGCCTCCGACCTGGTGCTTCGCTTATCGCTTGATCCGCTACGCCACCCGTACCCGGCACGCGCAAGGTAGCCGGCACGAGAAACACCCAGGTGAATTCCCCCGCAGTGCTTGCATGACGCGGTTGCGGTGTCACCATCCGTCCTTGTGGGCGACCAGGCACGCCCACGAGCCGAGCGACCCACCCCCTCGGCTGACCGACCGGTCCCCAGGCTCTCCCAAACCTGGGGGCCGGCTCGCGTTCGGACCAGGACGGGTGCTACGGCCTCAGGCTCGGTTCGCCGGACCCCAGTTCGTTTGGCAGCCCGACCTGGGGGACGTCGCCCGCGGCCGACGCCGTCTCGGGGGCTGCGGGCGAAGGGGGCGCGTCGCGTACGGACGGTGTCTCGCTGAGCCGCGGCAGGAGCACACGGAAGGTTGCGCCCTCACCGGGGGCGGTGTCCAGCTCCACCGATCCCCCGTGGGCGGCGGTGATGGCGGCGACGATGGAGAGGCCCAGCCCGGTGCCGCCGTGGGCTCGGCTGCGGGCTCGGTCGGTGCGGTAGAAGCGCTCGAACACCCGTTCGGCCTGTTCGGGGGCCAGGCCGGGCCCGCGATCCCGCACCTGGACGAAGGCGAGGTCCCGGCCGTCGCGCCGCGTGCGACCGCCCAGCACGGTGATGGTGCCGTCGGCCGGCGAATAGGCCAGCGCGTTGTCGAGCAGGTTGGACAGGACCTGGCGCAGCCGCGGCTCGTCTCCGGCCACGACGAGCTCGCCGTCGGCCTCGCCGGTGGGCAGGTCGAGGCGGATCTCGCGGTCGGGCGCCGTGGCTCTGGCCGCCTCCACGGCATCGGTCGCGAGGACCCGCAGGTCGACGGGGCCGTGGTCGAAGGGGCGCTGCTGGTCGAGGCGGGCGAGGAGCAGCAGGTCGTCGACGAGCAGGCCCATGCGCTTGGCCTCGTCCTCGACCCGGTTCAGCAGCCGTGACACCTCGGCAGGGTCGGTGACGGCCCCCTGCCGGTGCAGCTCCGCGAACCCCCGGATCGACGTCAGCGGCGTGCGCAGCTCGTGGCTGGCGTCGGCGACGAAGCGCCGCATCCTCTCCTCGGAGCGGCGGGCGGTGGCCTCGGACGCCTGGCGGGCGAGGAAGGCGGTCTCGATCTGCTCGAGCATGGTGTTGAGCGCCAGGCCGAGGCGGCCGACCTCGGTGTTCGGGTCGTCGTTGTCGACCCGTCGTGACAGGTCGCCGCCCGCGATCGCCGCCGCGGTCTGCTCGATCTTCGTCAGCGGCCGCAAGGCAGTCCGCACCATCGTGAATGCGGCGAGCGCCAGTCCGGCGATCACCGCCGCACCCACCAGGAGGTTGATCGTGGAGAGCTTGTGCACGGTGGCGTCGACATCGTGCAGGCTGGTGGCGATGAACAGCGTGCCGGGCACTCGCTCGGCCGTGTTGGGGAGCCGGATGCTGCCGGGCGTCGCGACCGCACGAAACGATCCGTCGCCATCGCTTGCCGGCACCGTGAACGCCTCGAGGTTGCGAGCCTCAGCGTCGGCGATCACCAGGCTCGGCAAAGCCGGGACCCCCGTGCCCATCGGGTCGCTGAGGACCAAGGTCTCGTCGTTGATGGCATCGAAAGCGATGTAGTAGGGGCTCGGGGCGTGCGGCTCGTCGGGGTCGGCGTTCCGCACGAACGAGTTGGCATTGGCGGCGACCGCGACGAGTTGGTCGTCGACCCGATCGACGAGGTACCCCCTCAGCAGCCGCGCCCCGAAGACGCCCATGACCGTGAGGGCGACGATCGACAGCGCCAGCACCGTCGTGATCAAGCGAAGCCACAGCGGCGTGCGTCGCCACACGCTCCTGGGCCGCAGGCTCATGGTGACGGTCGCGGCGGCCGGAGCACGTAGCCGATGCCCCGCACCGTGTGGATCAGCGGCTCGCCGCCGTCGTCGAGCTTGCGCCGCAGGTATGAGATGTACGACTCGACGATGTTCGCGTCGCCGTCGAAGTCGTAGCTCCACACGTGGTCGAGGATCTGCGACTTGGACACCACCCGTGCGGCGTTGATCATCAGGTACCGCAGCAGGTTGAACTCGGTGGGCGACAGCTGCACCTCGCGGCCGCCCCGCCAGACCTGGTGGCTGTCCTCGTCGAGCTGCAGATCGCCCACCGACAGCCGGGCGCCGATGTCGGCGGTGGTGGCCCGGGTGCGCCGCAGGACGGCGCGGATGCGGGCGATCACCTCTTCGAGGCTGAACGGCTTGGTGACGTAGTCGTCGCCGCCGAGCGTCAACCCGGTGACCTTGTCGTCGTTGGCGTCGCGGGCCGTCAAGAACAGCACCGGCAGGGGATGGCTCCCGGCCCGGAGCCGTCGCAGCACCACGAAGCCGTCGACGTCGGGGAGCATGACGTCGAGCACCACCAGGTCCGGCCGATGGCGCTCCACGGCGGTGACGGCCTCGGCCCCGGTCATGGCGGTGACAACCTCGAAGCCGGCGTAGCGAAGGCTGGCCGACAGGAGCTCCACGATGTTGGGCTCGTCGTCGACCACCAGGAGGCGCGCCTCCGCCGTGTGGCCGCTGGTCGGGGGAAGGACGTCGGTCATCATCTCGTGTCGATCGGGCATCGCGACGGTATCGCCGCCACGCGGGTGACCAGCATGATCGCGCCTGGACCTGGGAGCCACCTGGATGCGGCCTGGATGCCGGCTGGGGCCGGTTCTCAGGCAATTCTCAGATCGCACCCAGGGTGTGTGCAGTTTGAGCCGGCATGCTGATCCCCATGACCGACGACCAGACCACTCCCGAGGCCGCCGGCGGGCAGTCCACGCCGACATCCACGACCGTCGGCAATTCCCCCGCTTCCCCCGAATCTCCCCCATTCCCGGTCCCCCCGCCGCCCGGACCTTACGTGGCGAGCACCGACGAGATCACGCCTCCCCAGGCGTCGGCCCCCGGTGAACCGCCCACAGTGCCGTATGCCTCCGCCTCCGGTGGCGCGTACTCCGACCCCTCCGATCCATCGACGCCGTCCCCTCCGTTCGACGCACCCCCGGCCCCAGGGGCCGGGGGAGCCGACGCCGCCGGCCGGGGAGCGCCTCCCATGCCCCCCACCCCGCCCCCGGCCGGCCCGGCGCCCGTCGGCTCGTCGGCCCCGCCGTCTCCCCCTCGGCGGGGGCGCCGGGCCGTGGCCCTCCTCGCGGCCGCCGGCCTCATGGCCGGAGCCGCGACCGGCGGCGCACTGCTCGCGGTGAACCTCGACGACGACGACGCCGGCCCGGCCACGAGCAGCCTGTCTGCCAGCCCCGCGGTCGGCAGCCAGGACGACGCGCCCGACGAGCCACTGTCCCGGGCCGCCGCCGCCGTCCTGCCCAGCGTCGTCTCGATCGCCTTCGAGTCGAACGGCGGGACGGGCCAGGGCTCGGGCGTGGTCATCAGCTCGGACGGGCAGATCCTGACCAACAACCACGTCGTCGCCCAGGCGGCGGACGGCGGCCAGCTGTCCGTCACGTTCTCCGACGGCTCCGACGCCGACGCCCGGATCCTCGGCCGGGACCCGGCCACCGACCTGGCCGTGATCCAGGCGGAGGACGTCAGCGGGCTCACCGCGGCCAAGCTCGGCAGCAGCGGCGACCTGCACGTGGGCGACACCGTGCTCGCCATCGGCAGCCCCCTCGGCCTCGACGGCTCGGTCAGCGCCGGCATCGTGAGCGCGCTCGACCGTTCCATAACCCTGTCCAACGACGTGCCCGATTCGCCATTCGGCAACGGCGGCGAGGTTCAGCCGACACCCTCGGCCGTGATCGACGCCATCCAGACCGACGCCGCGATCAACCCCGGCAACTCGGGTGGCGCCCTCATCAACGCCGACGGCGAGGTGGTCGGGATCAACACCGCCATCGCCTCGCTGGCCGGTGGCGGCGGCGCCGGCTTGCAGGGCGGCAATATCGGCGTGGGGTTCGCCATCCCCATCGACTCCGCCCGCTCGATCGCCGAGCAGCTCATCGAGGACGGCGAGGTCACCCACGCCTTCCTGGGTGTGCGGATCGCCGACGCCGAGAACGGTGGCGGCGCCGTGGTCGTCCAGGCCGACGACGGCCAGCCCGCGGCCGATGCGGGTCTGCAGCAGGGCGATGTGATCACCAAGGTGGACGACACCGAGATCACGAGTGGCTCCGACCTCACCTCGGCCATCCGGTCCCACCAGCCCGGTGACGAGGTGACGATCACGTACACCCGCGACGGCGACGAGAACACGGCCGAGGTCACCCTCGGCGAGCTGCCGACCGGCTGAGTGCGCTAACCGCCCGACGATCGACCTGCGCTGTCCGCCCCACCTCAGTGGGGCCGACTCGCGCGTCCGGGCTGGCGCGTCCGGCGTCCGGCGGCGGCTAACCTGATCCATTCGGCGCGCCGGGAAGTCTGGTCGGCAATCGTGGTCCAGCCCCGAGGGAGCCGATATGTCACCAGAGCGCACCGGCGCCGGCGCCGACGAGCGGCACCGCCTGATCCGGCCTCTCGTCGACTTCCTCCACACCGAGGCGGCCGGCGGCGTTGCCCTCGTCGCAGCCGCGATCGTCGCCCTCCTGTGGGCCAACTCCCCGTGGGACGCGTCCTACGACGACCTGTGGACCACCCACCTCGCCGTGGCGCTGGGCGACTGGGAGCTCGACCTCGACCTGCGCGACTGGATCAACGACGGCCTGATGGCCTTGTTCTTCTTCGTGGTCGGCCTCGAGATCAAGCGGGAGCTGGTCGAGGGCGAGCTACGCGACCCGCGCCGGGCGGCCCTTCCCGCGTGTGCGGCCCTGGGTGGGATGATCGTGCCCGCCCTGATCTATGCGGCGTTCAACGCCGGGGGCGAGGGGGCGGAGGGCTGGGGCATCCCGATGGCGACCGACATCGCCATGGCGGTCGGCGTCCTGAGCCTGATGGGCAGCCGGGTATCGCCCTCGCTCAAGTTGTTCCTCCTGGCGCTGGCGATCGTCGACGACATCGGCGCGATCGTCGTGATCGCCGTGTTCTACACCGAGGACATCGGCGGGGAGGCGCTGCTCGCGGCTGCCGGGCTGGTGGTGGTCGTGGCGGCGATGCGGCGCGCCGGGGTCACGTGGATCGCGCCCTACGCGGTGATCGGCGCCGCTCTCTGGCTCGCGCTGCACGAATCCGGGGTCCACGCCACGCTCGCCGGTGTCGTGCTCGGGCTCATGACGCCGACCCAACCGATCCGCCACCCCGAACTCGTCGACGCCGGGGAGCTGGCCGACGTGTCCTCGTACGAGGCGGCCCGGCAGACGGCCACCGCGGCCCGGGAGTCCGTTTCCGTCGTGGAGTGGCTCGAGCACCAGCTCCACCCGTGGACCAGCTTCGCCATCGTTCCGCTGTTCGTGCTCGCCAATGCCGGCCTGCCGCTGAGCGGTGCGGCTGTCAGCGATGCGCTCAGGTCGTCGGTGGCCGGCGGGATCGTGATCGGGCTGGTCGTCGGCAAGTTCGTGGGCGTCGCCGGCTTCACCTGGCTCGCCGCCCGGCTCCGGATCGCCCGGCTCCCGGAGGACGCGACCTGGTCGGGAATCCTGGGAGTCAGTGCGCTCGCAGGGATCGGCTTCACCGTCTCGATCTTCATCACCGATCTCGCCTTCGCCGCCACCCCTCTCGAAGACGAGGCAAAGATCGCCATCCTGGCCGCGTCGGTGCTGGCGGCGGCGATCGGATCGGCGCTGGTCGTGACCCTGTCGCGCCGCCACGAGAGCGAGGTCATGGGTTCCGCCGACGCCAGGGCGAGGCCATAGGCTCCGGATCCGGAACCCATGGCCTCGTCCGCGCCGCGGCGGCACCGATGACATCGTCCGCGCCGCGGCGGCACCGATGACATCATCCGCGCCGCGGCGGCACCTACGACCCCTTGCGGCGCCCGTTCGCGGCGTCAGCCGGCGCTGAGGGCGGCGTCGACGGCGCCGGGGGCGAGGACCTCCTCGAGCACCATGACGGCGGCGCCGATCACGCCGGCACCGTCGTCGAGCTCGCTGCGGACGATGCGGAGCCGCCCGGTCGCGAGGGGCAGCGAGCGCCGGTAGACGACCTCCCGGATGCCGGCCATCAACGGCTCGTCGGCGCGGGCGACGTCGCCCCCGATCACGATCACCGCCGGGTTGAGCATGTTGACGCACGTCGCCAGGACCCCCCCGACCGTCCGCCCGGCCTCGCGGATGAGCTGCACCGCCTCGGGACGGCCGGCGCGCACCTGGTCGACCACGTCTCGGCTGGTCTGCGTGGGCAGGCCCTGGGCGCGCAGCCGCACCGCCATCGCGCCACCGCCGGCGAACGCCTCCAGGCAGCCGCGGTTGCCGCAGCGACAGACGATGTCGTCGTGGCCGGGCACATGGATGTGGCCGATGTCGCCGGCGGCCCCGTCGGCGCCGCGGTGTACGTGGCCACCGGCCACGATGCCCGAGCCGATGCCGGTGCCGATCTTCACGAACAGGAGGAACGCCTCGTCGCGCCAGTTCGACCAGTGCTCGCCGACCGCCATGATGTTCACGTCGTTATCCACCAGCGCGGGCGCGCCGTAGCGCCGGGCCAACCGATCGCCCACGGGATACCGGTCCCAGCCCGGCATGATCGGCGGGTTCACGGGCTGGCCGGTGGCGAACTCCACCGGACCAGGGAGCCCGACCCCCACCCCGCGCACGGCCTCGGGACCACGACCGACCTCGTCGAGCAAGCCGTCGAACGCCGTTTCCAGCCATGACAGCACCGCCTCGGGCCCCTCGGCGATGGCGATGTCCCGCCAGGTCTGGGCGAGGATCCTGCCCCCGAGGTCGGTCACCGCCACGCGCGAGTGCGTGGCCCCGAGGTCGCCTGCGAGCACGACGCCCGCTTCGTGGTTGAACGCCAGCATCGTTGGGGGACGCCCACCGGTCGACTGGCTGTCGCCGCGGGCGACCAGGAGCTGCATGGCCAGCAGGGCGTCGACGCGCTGGGCCACGGTCGATCGGGCTAGTCCCGTCAGTGCCGCCAGGTCGGCCCGGGTGGTCGCCTGGCCGCTGCGCACGAGCTGGAGGATCGCCCCCGCCCCCGTCGCCGGGACGGCGGGCTGGGGGGAGCGCGTCGGGACGGCGGACACGGCGGTAGTGAACCAGCGAGACTTCGGAGTGTCAAAGGATCGCAAGTTTCCTCTGTTAGATCTCGGGCCGGGAAGCTTTTGTTTGACACCCGACATAAGTGTGTGGCAAACATCACAACCATGGAGGGGGCAACCGAAGCGTTCCCGAGCGCTCGGGACACGGCGACCGGTTCTGGCGCCGCCGGTGCCGCCGGAGGTCCCGCCGCCGACCATGCGGCGCTGCGGATCGCCGTCGCCGGGACCGGGTTCATCGGGGCGGTGCATGCCCATGCCGCCCGCCGCGCCGGTGCCCGGTTGGTCGGCGTAGCCGCCTCGTCGGCCTCGAGTGCGCGGGAGGCAGCCCAGGCACTCGGGGCCGATCGGGGCTTCGCGGACGCCGAATCGCTGGTGACCGCGCCGGACGTCGACGTCGTCCACATCTGCACGCCCAACCACCTCCACGCACCCCTCGCCCACGCGGCCCTTGCCGCCGGCAAGCACGTGATCTGCGAGAAGCCACTGGCCGTCGACCGCGACCAGGCGGCCGAGCTGGTCCGGGCCGCCGATGCCGCCGGGGTGGTGGCCGCCGTCCCGTTCGCCTACCGGTTCTACCCGCTGGTACGCGAGGCCCGGGCGCGTGTCGCCGCGGGTGCCATCGGTTCCGTCCGCCTGATCCACGGCTGCTACTTGCAGGACTGGCTAGCCACCGAGGACGACGACAACTGGCGAGTCGATCCCGCGAGGGGCGGCCCGTCCCGGGCGTTCGCCGACATCGGTTCGCACTGGTGCGACCTGGTCGAGTTCGTGACCGGTGACCGGCTAGCGGCGGTCTGCGCCGAGGCCGTGACCGCGGTGCCCGAGCGCGTGAGCGCCGGCGACAGCCACGCGTTCGAGGGACCGGGGCGAACCGGTGGTGACGGCACCCGCCGCGCCGTCACCACCGAGGACATCGTGGTGGTGCTGTTCAGGACCCGCCAGGGCGTGGCGGGGTCCGTCGTCGTGAGCCAGGTGTCCCCCGGCCGCAAGAACCGGCTGCAGTTCGAGATCGCCGGTGCGGACGCCACGCTGAGCTTCGACCAGGAACAGCCGGAATCGCTGTGGGTCGGCCGTCGCGAGGTCGCGGAGGTCGTCGCGCGCGACCCGGCCCACCTCGCGGCCGAGGCGGCCCGCTATGCGGTGCTACCACCGGGCCATCCCCAGGGCTACCAGGGCTGCTTCGACGCGTTCGTCGCCGACGCCTACGAGGCCATCGGAGCGGGCGGCGCCGCCGCCGTCGACGGGCTACCCACCTTCGCCGACGGCGCCCGGGCGGCCGACATCACCGCCGCCGTCCTGCGCTCGACCGGCACCAACCGATGGGAAGACGTCCCATGAGGCTCGGATTCATCACCGCCTGCCTGCCCAAGCGCACGCTGCCCCAGCTCTGCGAGTGGGCCGCGGCCGAGGGCTACCAGGCACTGGAGGTGGCGGCGTGGCCCGACCTGGGGGACCGGCCCTTCACCGCCACCCATCTGGCGGTGGAGCGCTTCGGGGACGCCGAGGCCGACGCCACCCGCGAGCTGTTCGCCAAGCACGGGCTCGAGCTCTCGTCGCTGGCGTTCTACGACAACAACCTCCACCCGGGCAGCGCCGAGCGGGCGGCGATCAACGAGCACCTCCTCCGCTGCATCGACGCCGCGGCCCTGCTCGGCTGCCCGACCGTCGGCACCTTCGTGGGCCGTGATCCCACGCAGTCGGTGGCCGACAACCTCCGCGAGGCCGAGGGCGTCTTCCGTCCGCTGGTCGATCGCGCCGGTGAGGCGGGCGTGAAGCTCATCGTCGAGAACTGCGTCATGGAGGGCTGGCACCCCGACGGCTATCCGGGCAACCTCGCCTACTCGCCCGAGCTGTGGGAGTGGATGTTCGACCTCGGGTTGTACCTCAACTACGACCCTTCGCACCTGGTGTGGATGGGCATCGACCCGGTCGAGGCGCTGCGGCCCTACATCCACCGCATCCCGCACGCCCAGGCGAAGGACATCGAGATCGACCCGGCGGCGCGCAACCACTACGGCTGGCCGGGGAGGGCCGTCGTGCGCGACGACCCATGGGACGTGGGCTGGTGGCGCTACCGGGTGCCCGGCCTCGGCCAGGTCGACTGGGTGCGCGTGGTCGACACGCTGTACGAGGGCGGCTTCGACGGTGTCCTGTCGGTCGAACACGAGGACCCGGTGTGGGGCGGCACAGAGGAGAAGGTCGAGATCGGCCTGCGGCTCGCGCACCAGACGCTGCGCCCACTGCTGGTGGCCTGACGGTGGCGTCGGCGACCCCCGTCCTCGAGGTCCGAGGTCTGGTGAAGGAGTACCCGGGCGTCCGGGCACTGGTGGGGGTCGACTTCGAGGTGAGGTCCGGGGAGGTGCACTGCCTCGTCGGTCCCAACGGCGCCGGCAAGTCGACCCTGATCAAGTGCGTCTCGGGGGCGGTCGAGCCGACCGCCGGCGAGATACTGATGGATGGGCAGCCGGTGGCAACCGGCGACCCGTCGAGGGCCCTCGAGCGCGGCGTCGCCACCATCTACCAGGAGCGCGACCTGGTCGAGGACCTGACCGTGGCCCAAAGCATCTTCCTCGGCCACGAGCTGCGGCGCTGGGGCCTCCTGGACCGGGCGCGTATGCGCCGCGAGACGGTCGAGATCCTGCGCCGCCTCAACCACGAAGCCATCTCGCCGCGCACCTATGTGCGCGACCTGCGCCCGGCCGGTCAACAGGTGGTGTCGATAGCACGCGCCCTGTCCCGCCACGTCCGCCTCCTGATCATGGACGAGCCCTCGGCGATCCTCGACGACAGCGAGATCGAGACCATGTTCGGGGTCGTGCGGCGTCTCACCGCCGAGGGCGTCGGCGTGATCTACATCTCGCACCGCCTCGACGAGATCCGGCGGCTCGGCGATCGCGTCACCGTGCTCACCGACGGCAGGACGGTCGCCTCGGGCCTGCCGGCGACCACGCCCGCCGACCAGCTCGTGGAGCACATGGTCGGGCGCAGGGTCGGGCAGCTCTATCCAGAACGCCGGCAGGGCAACGGCACGGTCGTCCTGGAGGTCAGGGGGGTGCGGCGACTCCCGGACGTGAAGCACGCCAGCTTCGAGGTCCGCTCCGGGGAGGTCCTCGGCATCGGTGGCCTCGTGGGTGCCGGGCGCAGCGAGCTGCTCCGGGCGATCTACGGCGTCGACGCCCGCGATGCCGGCGAGGTGCTGGTGGACGGCCGGCGCGTGCCGCCCGGCCGCCCCGACCGTGCCATCGCCGCGGGTTTGGGCCTGGCGCCCGAGGATCGGAAGTCGCAGGCGCTCCTTCTTGACTGGAACCTGATCAAGAACGTCACCCTGGCCGACGTCGGCCGCTTCCAGCGAGGACTGATCCGCACGCGTGCCGAGCGCAGCGCCGCCGAGGACCAGCTCCGGGCGCTGCACACGATCCCCGACGACGGGAACCGGATGGCTCGGGAGCTGTCGGGCGGCAACCAGCAGAAGGTCGTGCTCGCCCGGTGGCTGTTGCACCAGTGCCGGGTGCTGCTGCTCGACGAGCCGACGCGCGGCGTCGACGTCGCGACCAAGGCACAGCTGTACCGCCTCATCGCCGACCTCGCCGCGCGCGGACTGGGCGTGGTGGTCGTGTCGTCCGAGCTCGAGGAGCTGTGCGGGTTCTGCACCCGGATCCTGGTGATGCGCGAGGGCGAGCTGGTCGCCGAGGTTGATGGCGCTGCGGCGAGCGAGCTGGAGCTGCTGCGTCACGCCATGCCGGACACCCAGGAGATGCTCGCCCCCACCGCGGTGCCGGCGGGTGCGGCACCCGACGAGGGCCAGGAGGAGGCCTGATGCCAATGATCCCCACGGAGCAGGTGAGCGGCGTCGCCGCGACTGCCGACGGCGAGGGCCGGCCCCCGGGCGTGGGTCGCCTGGCCCTGCCCTCGCGCATCAAGCTCCAGGAGTACACGTTGGTCGGGGTGGTGCTGGCGCTCGTCGTCATCGGCTCGATCCTCGAGCCCGACACGTTCCCGACCGCCGACAACCTGCGCGCCATCCTGACCCAGGCGAGCGTCGTCGGCGTGCTGGCCATCGGCATGACGTTCGTCATCGCCACCGCCGGGATCGATCTCTCGGTGGGTTCCGTCGTCGCCGCCGCGGGGATCGCCGGCGGGCTCGTCGTGGACTCCGGCGCCGTGGCGTTCGTCGCCGTCGCGATCGGCTTCGGCCTCGGACTCGGACTCGTCAACGGCACCGCGATCGCCTACGGAAAGGTGGTGCCGTTCGTCGCCACGCTGGCGATGCTCGCCATAGCACGGGGCCTGGCGCTCCTGATGAGCGAGAAGAGCCCGATCAGCCTCCTGGGCTCCGAGGGCGTCCGCTGGTTCGGGACCGGGGAGATCGTGGGCGTCCCCGTGTCGATCGTCATCTTCGCCGGAATCGCGACCGGCGGCTGGGTCCTGTTGAACCGCACCCGCTACGGGCGCCACGTGGTGGCGGCCGGTGGCAACCGCGAGGCCGCCCGCATCGCCGGTGTCCCCGTCCGCCGGGTCGTGTTCAGCGTCTACTGCCTCAGCGGGCTGCTCGCCGGGCTGGCGGCGGTCCTGCTCTCCGGCCGCCTGGCCAGCGCCTCGCCGGTCGCCGGCGAGCTCCTCGAGCTCGACGCCATCGGCGCCGCAGTCATCGGCGGCACGAGCCTGGCGGGCGGGCGGGCCACGATCGTCGGCACGTTCCTGGGGGTGATGGTCTTCGCCATCATGTTCAACCTCCTTACCCAGCTCGACCTGGCCACGGAATGGCAGCAGATCGTGAAGGGGGCGATCATCCTCGGGGCGGTCCTCATCCAGCGGCCGGAGCGGATCTAGGCCGGACTTTCGCTTGGCGCTGTGCGCTCCGCAGCACCTTCCCTTGCCCGTCCATCCACGGGAACGGATCCCACAACCAAGGAGGGGACCCTCGAAATGTCATTCAGACGACAGCTCATGGCGGGCGTCGCGGCGCTCGCTCTCATCGCCGCCGCGTGTTCCGACGACGATGACGACGGCGGCGCCGGCGCCGGCGACGAGACCGAAGCGGACGCCGGCGGCGACAGCAGCGAGACCGGCGAGACCGTAACGATCGCCGCCAGCGTGCCGCCCACCGACCACGGCTGGCTCGGCCAGATCGCGGCCAAGGCCCAGGAGGCGGCCGACCAGTGGGATGACGTCGAGTTCAGGCTGGTCGAGGCGGCGGACGCCGACAGCCAGGCGTCGCAGATCCAGACGCTGATCAACGAGGAGCCCGATGCGCTCGTCGTGCTCCCGTACGACGGCGAGCAGCTCACGCCGGTCGCCGAGCAGGCGATGGAGGCGGGCATCCCGGTGATCAACGTCGACCGGCTCTTCGCTAGCCCCGACGCGGCCCGCGCCACCATCCTCGGCGACAACTACGAGATCGGTGTCAAGGCGGCCGAGTACCTCGCCGAGCAGCTGGAATGTGAGGGCAACGTCGTCGAGATCCAGGGCATCGCTGGCATCTCGGTCACGACGGACCGCACGCAGGGCTTCGCCGACACCATCGAGGAGCTGTGTGGCAACGGCATCAACATCGTCGCCCAGCAGCCGGCGGACTTCCTGCCCGACATGGGCCTCGAGGTCATGGAGGCGATCCTCCAGGCCAATGACCAGATCGACGCCGTGTACACGCACGACGACGACATGGCGGAGGGTGTCGTCGCCGCGATCGAGAACGCCGGCCGCGAGGACGAGATGATCCTCACCGGCGCCGGCGGCTCGTGCGCCGCCTTCGACCGCATCGAGTCCGGCGGCCTGTACGCCGCGACCTATCTGTACAGCCCGACCATGGCCGGTTCGGCGGTCAACATGGCCCGGCTCATCGCCCAGGGCCGGGGGTTCTCGGACCTGGTCGAGCCCGAGGTTCCGTCCCAGATCGTGGTCCCCCCGACGGAGGTGATCCAGGACAACGTCGACGACCTGAGGGACCTCTGCTTCGACTAGCCGGCCGCTCCCGGGGCAATGGGGGCCGGTCCCGGACCCATTGCCTCGGGAACGACACCGCCCGAGGCCGACGCGGCGGGCCATGCTGGTGTGGTGGAGCTCGGGTTCTTCGACGAGGTCGCCGAGGCGGTGCGGGGCCTGACTGCGGGCGACCGCCGGGACATGCATCAACAGGCGCGCCGGTGGGGTCTCAAGGCCTGGTTCGGCGCTGAGCGGCCGAACCGTGAGCACTACGAGGCCCAACTGATCGCGCCCGACGGAGTCGACGGCGCCACGATGGCGGCCCTCGAGATCGGATTCCACGCCGAGCATCCCGACGCAGAGGACAACGACGCTGCGATCGCCCGCCTGATGGCCGGCCAGGACCGATGGCGCGAGGCACTCGGCGACGAGGCGGTCGTCGGCGCGTTCCTGGGCCGCTTCCCGGAATGGCGCCGCGTCTCGGAGGCCTGGCCCGACCCCGACCTCAACGACCCCGACCTCGCGGTGCAGGTCGCATTGCGGCTCACCGACTACATCGACGCCCTCGAGCCGCTGCGCCGTAGCCGCTGACGCCGGCGGACGAACGGGGCTGACGGCGGCGCAGCTCGACAGCCGCCACCTCGGGCACGCGGATGGTGCGGCGCTTCGCGACGTTCAGCGTGGCGATCGCGGTGCGCGGCCGCCGTCCGGTGCCCTCGACACGCTCGACCCAACGACGCGATCCTGCGGAACCACTCTTCAGTCGGAGACCCCTGCCGGGCCAGCAGGGGGGCAGCAGAACGAGCAATCTGCATGCGTGGCTACGGCCCTGCGACTCGTTCTAACCGCGTGTGTTCTGCTCGTTGCGACCTGGGCGCTCATGGCGTTCCTTGCTCGACGCCTTCCCGCAGGAGCGGCTAAGGACCTCGCGACGGTGCTTCCAGCTTGCGCGACAACAGCGCGCCGACTTCGCCGCGACCCGCGCGTCCCGCGCAGGGCGAGGATCGCGGTCGCTATCGCCTTGCTCTGGGTTCTCTCACCCATCGATCTGATCCCTGAGTTCTTGCCGATCATCGGCCCCCTCGACGACGTGCTTGTGGTCGCGCTGGCTTTTCGCTACGCCGCACGCCAGGTGCCGCGCGCCGTCCTATTCGAGGCATGGCCCGCCGACGCACGCATCCTGGAACGGCTTCTACCAGAGCAACCGGAACGC
>Ga0081538_10000413_pt1 | contig 48274 bp, 53 predicted proteins | sample TabmetS5T2R1_FD_71022 | JGI IMG/M metagenome (GOLD analysis project Ga0081538, IMG submission 71022) | Tabebuia heterophylla rhizosphere microbial communities from the University of Puerto Rico - S5T2R1 | ecosystem: Host-associated > Plants > Roots > Rhizosphere ... | reverse complement strand
GGCTCGAGGGAGCGCCGCACGAGACCCTGCTCGTCCTCGACGCGACGACGGGCCAGAACGGCCTGCGGCAGGCGAAGCTCTTCGACGAGGCCGTGGGCGTGACCGGCGTCGCGCTCACGAAGCTCGACGGGAGCGCCAAGGGCGGTGTCGTGGTCGCCGTCACCCACGAGCTCGGGCTGCCCGTGAAGCTCGTCGGCGTGGGGGAGACCCTCGACGACCTGCAGCCCTTCGACCCCCAGGATTTCGCCCGGGCGCTCGTCGGCGGCGACTGACGTCCCTCCACGCCGGTCGCCGAAGCGCATCCGACACGGTTCCGGGCGCCACCTGTGCGGATTTCCGCGGTAGGCTCGAAGCGGGGGCGCCCGGCTGGAACAGCCACGGCTGCTGGGGACGCGGCGGCAGGAGCCGGGTGCCCGGGACGGCTAGCGCTCGACCCCGAACGCGATGTCCACGGTGGTGCGGAACATCGTGATGTCGCCGTCCTCGACCAGGGCGCTCATCTCGATCACGTGGGCGCCGCTGATGTCGCGCACCGTCTGGGCGGCCTCCCGGACGGCGACGCGCGCCGCGTCGGCGAAGCTCTCATCCGACTGGCCGATCACCCGGATCACCTTCGCGATGTTCGCCATCTCGCTCCTCCTTCGCTCGTGGGTGGGAAAAGCACACGGCTACACTTCCCGCCGGCCAATGTTTGACACGCTTTCCGACAAGCTGCAAGGGGCGCTCGGCGACCTCCGCAGTCGCGGCGTCCTCACCGAGGAGGATCTCTCGCGGGCGATGCGCGAGATCCGGCTCGCCCTGCTCGAGGCCGACGTCAACTTCAAGGTGGTCAAGGACTTCGTCGGCCGCGTGCGGGAGCGCGCGACGGGCGCCGCCGTCACGAAGAGCCTGACGCCGGGCCAGGAGGTCGTGCGGATCGTCCACGAGGAGCTGACCGAGCTGATGGGTTCGGGCGGCTCCAAGCTCGCCTTCGCGGGGCGCCCGCCGACCGTGGTCCTCCTCGCGGGCCTCCAGGGCTCGGGAAAGACGACGGCCGCCGCCAAGCTCGCGCTCCTCCTCCGGAAACAGGAGTCGAAGGCACCGGCCCTCGTCGCCGCCGATCTCCAGCGGCCGGCCGCGATCGACCAGCTGGAGCAGCTGGGGAAGCAGATCCAGATTCCCGTGTACCTCGACCGCTCGACGAAGGACGCGGTCGCGGTCGCGCGCCACGGGCTCGAGCAGGCGCAGGCCCAAGGCCGCGATGTGGTCATCGTCGACACCGCCGGCCGGCTGCAGATCGACGAGCCGCTGATGGAGGAGCTCGCCGCGGTCCGCAATGCGGTCAAGCCGCACAACGTGCTCCTCGTCCTCGACTCCATGACCGGCCAGGAGGCCGTCGCGGTCGCCGAGGCCTTCCAGGATCGGGTCGACTTCGACGGGGTCGTGCTGACGAAGCTCGACGGCGACGCCCGCGGCGGCGCCGCCCTCTCGGTCAAGGCGGTCACCGGCAAGCCGATCAAGCTCGCGTCCACGGGCGAGAAGCTCGACCAGCTCGAGTACTTCCACCCCGACCGCATGGCCTCGCGCATCCTCGGGATGGGCGACGTCCTGACGCTCATCGAGCGCGCCGAGCAGGCCGCCGAGGTCGACGAGCAGGAGGAGATGGAGCGCCGCCTCCGCGCCGGCCAGTTCACGTTCGAGGACTTCCTCCAGAGCTACCGGATGATGCGCCGCATGGGCCCGGTCAAGTCCATCGTCGGCATGATCCCCGGGCTGGGGAAGCAGCTCCAGGGCGCGGACGTCGACGATCGCGAGCTCGGCAAGGTCGAGGCGATCGTCCTCTCGATGACGGTGGACGAGCGCCGCCGGCCCGAGATCATCAACGGGTCGCGCCGCGCCCGCATCGCGAAGGGGAGCGGGACGACCGTGCAGCAGGTGAACCAGCTCCTCAACGCGCGCAAGCAGATGGCGAAGCTGGTGAAGCAGATGGGGAAGGGCAAGATGCCGAATCTCCAGTCGATCGCGGCGGCCCAGAGGCGCCGCTAGCAAACAAGAAAGGACCGAATGGCAACTCGCATCAGGCTGGCCCGCGTGGGCTCGAAGAAGAACCCGATCTACCGCGTCGTCGTGGCGGACGCCCGCTCGCCGCGGGACGGCCGCTTCATCGAGATCGTCGGGCGGTACAACCCGCAGACGAACCCGTCGACGATCACGCTCGACGCAGAGAAGATCCAGGACTGGATCGGCAAGGGCGCCCAACCGAGCGACTCGGTCAAGCGCCTGATGAAGGCCCAGGGCATCTAGCAGTGCCCCTCCGAGCAATACATGCCGGCCTCTGCCCCGCGATCACGCGGCGCGAGAGCCCGCCCTCGCCCTCGCCAAGGCGTCCAGCCCTGACCGCGGACGAGTACGGACTCTCGCTTGGTGCTCGCGACGCAGAAGCGCGGCAACATCACTCGAAGGGGCACTGACGTGGAGGAGCTGGTCGCCTACCTCGCGCGGAACCTCGTCGACAAGCCTGACGAGGTGCGTGTCGAGCGCAAGGAGCGCGAGGGCGCCGTCCTCCTGCGTCTGCACGTCGCCGAGGAGGACGTCGGCAAGGTGATCGGCCGCCAGGGCCGCATCGCCCGGGCGCTCCGGACGCTCGTCCGCGCGAGCGGCGGGCGCCGACACGAGCGGGCGCTCCTCGAGATCGTTGACGCGCGCTGACGCGGACGCGCCCGGCCCCTGGGTGTCGGTCGGCCTGGTAGGCCGGCGCCACGGCCTTGCCGGCGCGTTCGTCGTCGAGCGGCCGAGCGACGACCCGAATCGCTTCGCCGTGGGAGCGACCGTCTATGCCGCGCGCGAGCCGGCGACGGTGGTCGAGTCGAAGCGATCCGGCGGTCGTCTCGTCGTCCGCCTCGACCGCGACGTGCCCCGCGGGGCGGTGCTCGAGCTCCCGGCCTCGGAGCTCCCGCCGGCAGGCGACAGCGAGTTCTATGTCTACGAGCTCGTGGGGCTCGACGTCGTCGTCGAGGGCGGCCCGAAGCTGGGCCGAGTCCGCGACGTCGCGCCGGGTGTGGTCAACGACGTGCTCGAGCTCGAAAGCGGGATCGTCCTGCCGATGGTTGAGGACTGCGTCCTCGCGGTCGATCTGGAAGAAGGCCGGATCGTGATTGCGCCCCGATTCGCGCCCGAAAGCTAATCTCGCACCCGAATGCAGATCGACGTCTTCACCTTGCTCCCACACGCCTTCGCGTGGCTGACCGAGCAACGGCCCGTCGCCGCAGTGCTCGGCTCGCAGCTCGATCTCCGCTTCCTCAACTACCGGGACTACACGCCGCTCACCGGGGGCCAGGTCGACGACGAGCCCTACGGCGGCGGTGCCGGGATGGTGCTGCGGGTCGACGTCGTCTGCGCCGCGCTCGAGGCCGTCTACGGCGAGCTGGGCGATCGGCGGGTGGTCGCCTTCTCGCCGCAGGGCCATCAGCTCGACCAGGCGCTGGTGGAGGAGCTGGCCGCAGAAGACGCCGTGACGCTCCTCTCCGCCCGCTTCGAGGGCTTCGACGAGCGCATCCTCGAGCACGTCGCGACGGACACGGTCTCGGTCGGCCCCTACGTGCTCTCGGGCGGCGAGCTGCCGGCGATGGTCGTCCTCGACGCCGTCGCGAGGCGCCTCCCCGGCGCCATCCGCGCAGAGAGCGGCGCCGTCGAGAGCTTCTCGGACGCGCTCGAGGGCGGGCTCGAGTTCCCGCACTACACGCGTCCGGCCGAGTTTCGGGGCTGGCGGGTCCCCGACGTTCTCCTCTCCGGAAACCATGCTCTCATCGACAGCTGGCGCCGCGAGCGAAGCCGGGAGCGCACGCCTTCGTGAGCCTCGCTCGCTTTCGGCTCGCTCCCTTGGGGGAAACCCATGTTTCCCCCACGTGCCCCCTTCTTCGAGGTAGTGAGGGAACCTCCCGGTTCCCTCACACACCCTCCACCGCTCATAGGCCACGGATTGGCCTATGAGCGGCCCGCTCGACCGCCTTACGTCGGCGCTGCCGGCGCCGTGGGACACGATCGTGGACTGGGCCGTCACGATCGCCATCGCCGTTGCGGCGGTGCTCGCGATCAAGGCCTGGGTCGTGAATCCCTACCGGATCCCGTCTTCCTCGATGGAGCCGACGCTCCACTGCGCCGCGCCGGAGCCGGGCTGTCAGGCCGGATCGTCCGACCGAGTCCTTGCGAACCGGTTCATCTACCGCTTCCGCGACCCGGAACGGGGGGACATCGTCGTCTTCCAGACGCCCGAGCGCGCGGTCGAGCGCTGCGGCGCCGGCGGCACGTTCGTGAAGCGTCTGGTGGGCCTCCCTGGAGACCGGATCGCGATGACACGCGGCGTGCTCCGCGTCAACGGACAGCCGCTCGACGAGCCGTACGTGAACGGTGGGCCGCACGGGCGCGACTTCGGCGAGCGGACGCTGGGGGCCGACGAGTACTTCATGATGGGCGACAACCGTGGGCAGTCCTGCGACAGCCGAGAATGGGGCCCCGTGAGCCGTGAGGACCTGATCGGGCCCGTCTTCGCCGTGTACTGGCCCCTGACCCGGCTCGGCCTGCGATAGGCATCGAGCAGGGAGGCCGACTTCCTCCGCAGCCGGCTCGAATCGCTCCCCGCCCCCTGGCCGACGATCGTCGACTGGGTGATCACGATCGCGATCGCGGTCGGGGCCGTGCTCGCGATCAAGGCGTGGGTCGTGAACCCCTACCGGATTCCGTCGTCCTCGATGGAGCCGACGCTCCACTGCGCGGCGCCGGAGGTCGGCTGCGAGGCGGGCACCTCGGACCGCGTGCTCGCGAACCGGTTCGTGTACCGCTTCACCGACCCCGAGCGCGGCGACATCGTGGTCTTCCAGACGCCTCCGGAGGCCGATCAGCTGTGCCCGGGCCCCGGAGGGGTGTTCGTCAAGCGGCTGCTCGGCCTGCCGGGAGACACGCTCGAGATCCGCGAGGGCCAGCTCTTCGTCAACGGCGAGCCGCTGCCCGAGCCGTACGTCTACGGCGGCGACGTCGGCGACGACTTCGGGCCCGTCACCGTCCGGGAGGGCACGTACTTCATGATGGGCGACAACCGCTTCCAGTCCTGTGACAGCCGCGAGTGGGGAGCGGTGCCGCGCGAGAATCTGATCGGCCCGGTCTTCGCCCGCTACTGGCCGATCCAGCGAATCGGCTTCCAGTAGCTCTTTCGGCACGGTCCCGCGCGCCATGCGCACGGCGTTTCGCGCTAGCGTCTGAAGCGGGGGGTCCCCAGCCCGTCCGGAGGGGCCCTAGCCGCGCAGGGCGACCGAGCGCGGCGACGGCAGTCAGCCTCTGAGTGCGCAAGGTTCCGCTAGCATTCCGGCGCGGCTTCGGCCGCCCTTTTCATGACGACGCCCATCGACATCCTCGAGCGCAAACAGGTGCGCGACGACCTCCCGCAGTTCAAAGCGGGGGACACGGTCCGCGTCCACTTCCAGGTGATCGAGGGTCAGCGCCGGCGCGTCCAGGTCTTCGAGGGCATCGTCATCAAGCGCCAGGGCGCCGGCGTCCGCGAGACCTTCACCGTCCGCAAGAACTCCTTCGGGGTCGGCGTCGAGCGGACGTTCCCGCTTCACTCGCCGAAGATCGAGAGAATCGAGGTCGCCGCGATCGGCGACGTCAACCGCGCCAAGCTCTACTACTTGCGCTCCAAAGTGGGCAAGAAGGCGCGCGTCCGCGAGAAGCAGCGGACCTAGGCGCTATCCTCGCGGCCGTGGCGACGATCCGCCGTCCCGGCCGCAAGCTCCTCACCTTCGACCGCCGCCTGGGTGCCCGGTTCGTTGCGGGTGCGGACGAGGCCGGCCGTGGAAGCCTCGCCGGGCCGCTGGTGACCGCCGGCGTGCTCCTCGATTACGAGCGCCTGCGCGACCACGCCGTCAGGCCCCTCGCGCTCCTGAACGATTCCAAGCAGGTCGACCCTGCGCAGCGCGAGGAGCTCTTCCGGGCGGTGACGCGGTGCGCGACCCGGATCGCCGTCCGGATCATCCCGCCCGGCACGATCGACCGCGACGGCCTCCACCGTTCGAACCTGCGCGGGCTCCGCGAGGCTCTCGCCGCGCTCTCGCCGCCCGCCGAGGCCTGCCTCGTGGACGGCTTCCGCCTCGGCCCCTTGGCGCCGCCGCACGAGGCCGTCGTTGACGGGGACACGAAGAGCGCGGCGATCGCGGCGGCGTCCATCGTCGCGAAGGTCGTACGTGACCGGGCGATGCACCGGCTTGACGCCGTCTTCCCCGGCTACGGCTTTGCCTCGCACGTCGGCTACATCACGCCTGGGCACTCGGCGCTGGTGCGCAGGCTCGGGCCGAGCGCGATCCACCGCAGGTCGTTCGAGGCACGCTGCTACGCGGAGCTCGAAGAGGGTGCCGCCGAGATCGAGCTCCTCGCGACGGCTCGGGCCTGAGGCAGAGCGGCGTGTCCGGCGCCACTACCGGCTCCGGGGATACCGCATCCTCGCGTCGAACGCCCGCGCGGGCGGCTATGAGCTCGACCTCGTGGCCAGGCGCGGACAGACGGTGGTCGTCGGTGAGGTGAAAGCCCGCACGGGCCCGGGCTACGGGGATCCCCTGGAGGCGGTGGGCCCGGAGAAGGCCCGCCGGGTCCGCCTCGCGGCGGAGGCGTGGCTGGCGCTCCACCCAGAGCTGGCGGGTCTCGACGTCCGCCTGGAAGCCGTGGCGGTCCGCGGCACGCGCATCGTCCGCGCCGTGATCGATTAGCCGGCATCCGTGACTATTTCGGCACGGTGCGCGTGCCACGCGTGCGCTTTTCCTCCCTAGCGTCGAAGGTGTGCTTGCGCGCGCCGTCACCCATGCCCTCGTCGGTCTCGAAGCGCGGCCCGTGGAGGTCGAGGCCCACCTCCAGCGGGGCGTACCGGCCTTCGCCATCGTCGGGCTCCCGGACAAGGCCTGTCAGGAGGCGAAAGAGCGCGTCCGTTCGGGGATAACGAGCGCCGAGCTCGAGTGGCCGCTCCGCAGAATCACGGTCAACCTCGCGCCTGCGGGCCTCCGCAAGGAAGGCTCGGGCTACGACCTGCCGATCGCACTCGCCGTCCTTGCAGCGTCGCGCCAGATCCCGCCCGAGTCGCTCCAAGGTCACGCGGCCGTGGGCGAGCTGGCGCTCGACGGGAGGCTTCGTCCAGTTCCAGGAGCGATCGTCGCCGCCGAGGCGGCCCGCCGGGCCGGCCTCCCGAGGCTGCTCTGCCCCTTGGAGTCGGCCCCCGAGGCCGCCCTCGCCGGCATTGAGGCCGTTCCGCTGCGTCACCTGGCAGAGGCGGGGGCCTTCCTCCGCGGCCGGTTCCGTCCGGAGGCCGTGGAGCCGGCTACGGCACGGAGGAACGGCGGGGCGCTGGACCTCGCAGACGTACGCGGCCAAGAGCGGGGCAGGCGGGCGCTCGAGATCGTCGCAGCCGGGCATCACAACCTGCTGCTCGCGGGCCCTCCAGGGACGGGGAAGACGATGCTCGCGCGTCGGCTCCCTGCGCTCCTGCCGGCGCTCTCGCTCGACCAAGCGCTCGAGGTCACGCGCATACACTCGGTCGCAGGCGTGCTCTCGGCGGCGCATCCGCTGGTCGACCGGCCGCCGTTCCGCGCCCCCCATCACACCGCTTCCGCCGCTGCGGTGGTCGGAGGCGGTCCGGGCCCGCGCCCCGGTGAGGTGAGCCTGGCCCACCACGGCGTCCTCCTGCTCGACGAGCTCCCGGAGTTCCACCGGCCGGTGCTCGAGGCGCTGCGCCAGCCGCTCGAGGACGGGGTCGTGGCCGTTGTCCGGGTCGGCGGGCAAGCGGTCTTCCCGGCACGCTTCGTCCTGGTCGGGACCATGAACCTCTGTCCCTGCGGGGCGCGCGGCGACCCCGCCGTCGAGTGCACCTGCTCGCCTCAGAGGCTGGCTGCGTACGGCAGGAAGCTCTCCCGCGCCCTGCTCGACCGCTTCGACCTCGTTGTGCACATGCCGCGGCCGCGGGGCCGCGATCTCGACTCGACGCCGGGAGAAGGCTCCGAGGCGGTGCGGAGCCGGGTGGAGCCTGCGGCGGAGCGCCTATCCGAGCGGCGTCCCCGATTGGGGAAGGAGGCCCGAGAGCTGCTCGTTCGGGCGGTGGACACGCTGCCTCTCTCTGGACGCGGCCGGGCCCGGGTGGCGCGGGTCGCTGCGACCGTCGCTGCGCTTGCCGGCGCCGAGACGATCGACGGGCAGCACGTGGCCGAGGCTCTCTCGTACCGGGCGCCGCCGGAGCTCACCACGTGAGCTTTCCCGCCGTCTCGAAAGGCAGGCCGGGCTACCCACCGCTCCTCGCCGAGCTCCACGATCCCCCGGCGCGCCTCTACCTGCGCGGCGGGCGGCCGGAGATCTTGGCGCGCACGTCCGTCGCGATCGTGGGAGCGCGAAGCTGCTCCTCGTACGGGGCCCATGTCGCCCGCGGGCTCGCCCGGGACCTGGCCGAGGCTGGGGTGGTCGTCGTCAGCGGGCTTGCTCGAGGCGTCGACGGCGAGGCGCACCGCGGGGCGCTCGCCGGCGGCGGCCTGACGATCGGGGTGCTGGGTTGCGGGATCGATCGGGACTACCCGAAGGCGCACGCGGACCTGGCACGCCGCGTCTGCGAGAGCGGTCTCGTCCTCTCCGAGTACCCGCCGGGAGTCGAGCCGTCTCCCTGGAGGTTTCCGGCCCGGAACCGGATCGTTGCGGGCCTCGCGGCCGCGACGGTGGTGGTCGAGGCCCGGCGGCGATCCGGCGCCCTAATCACGGCCGACTTTGCGTTGGAGCTCGGCCGCGACGTGTTCGCCGTGCCCGGCGAGATCACCTCCGGCCTCAGCGAGGGCACGAACGACCTCATCCGCCAGGGCGCGACACCGCTCCTCGCCGCGGCGGACGTTCTCGAGGCGCTCGGCATCGAGCCCGAGCCACCGGCGACCCCGCCGACCAGCCTCGCACCGGAGGTGGAGAGTGTCTGGAACGCACTTCGGGCCGGGGCGATGACCCTGGACGAGATCGCCAGGACAACCGGAGTCGGCGCCGCGGAGGTCGCCGTCGCCCTGACCGAGCTGGAGCTCGCCGGCCTCGTGGCGGGCACCGACGGCGTCTACCGGGCCAGGAACCTGCCGACGGGGCGAGGGCCGCCTGAATAGGGACAGAGAAGCCTTTGTCCACCTTGTAGCGAGTCAGTCCGCGAACGAGTCGGGTTGCTCACAGGCTCTCTGGTGCAGCTCGTCGTCGATGTTGCGTCCGGTGACGATGAGGACGATCGGGCCGTCGACGTCGGCGAGCTGCGGCAGGGCGGCGAGAGCCGCGCCCGCGGCTCCTTCGACGCGGATGCCCGCCGCGGCAAAGGCGCCCACGGCGCCCGCGATCTCGCGCTCGGAGACGAGGACCATGCGATTCGCGACCTCGCCGAGGACCTCCACCGCGAGAGGGATCGCGACACGCACGGCGAGGCCGTCGGCGAAGGTCGCCGACCGGTCGCTCGCGACCACGGCGCCGGCCTGCCACGAATCGACCATTACAGGCGCTTCCTTGGCGGCGACACCGATGCGGAGGGTGTCCGGAGAGCGCGTGACCGTGTGCAGCCCGATTCCCCCGAAGAGGGCGCCGTTCCCGACGGGGACGACGATTGCGGTCGGCGGCTCGGCGAGCTGGTCGAGGATCTCGTCTGCGATGGCTCCGTAGCCCTCGTACTGGGCGCGCTCGGCCCCGTCCTCGAAGAAGGGGAGCCTCTCCCGGGCCGCCTGGGTCCGCGCCTCTTCCTTCGCCTCGTCGAAATCGGCCCCGACGAGCCGGACCTCGGCGCCGAGGCCGCCGACGAGGTCGAGCTTGGCCTGCGTCGCGCTCTTCGGCGCGTAGACGATCGCGCGCAGACCAAGTTGGTTGGCCGCCCAGGCGGTCGCCGCGCCGTGATTCCCGGTAGAGGCCGTGACGACGGCGTCCGCGCCGGCGGCGCGATAGGCGGCGAGGACGGGGAGCGCTCCGCGCCACTTGAAGGCGCCGATCTCGTGCACGTCTTCCCGCTTCAGGAAGAGCTCGCGGCCCTCGCCGAGAGCCGGCGGTGCGGGCTCGAGGGGAGTCGGCGTGGGTGTCATGGGAACAGGCGGCTCGGGCTCTCGGAGCGCGCGGAGGAGACGGCAGCATCTCCCAGTGCGGCCAGAGCCTGCAAGGTGGGTGCGGCGGGCAGGACGGGGACGTCGCTCCCGAACACGAGCCGGTCCGCTCCGAGCGCGTCCGCGCAGAGGCGAAGAGCGCGCGGCCCGTACGACGCCGTGTCCAGGTGCACGCGGGCGCCTGCGGCCGGGGCGGCGCCGCCGCGTGAGCGCAGGCGCTCGAGCTGGATCGGCGCGCCGCCGGCGAGCACGGCGAAGATGACATCGAGCTCGGGGTCACGGGCGCCGTCGCCGGCGAGCCAGCTGATAAAAGCGGCCTGCATCTGAGCCGTGTAGTCGACGACGGCCGTCCACCAAGGCGGTGCCGACGCCGGCGGAGAGCCGGGCGGTCCCGGGTGCACGAAGAGCACCTGGCCTGCTCGAGCGAGCTCCGCGGAAAGGTCGCCGAGCCCGCCGACGAGCGCCTGAGCGGAGACGCAGGCGCCCGCGAAGCCCTCGAGGCACACGCCGGAGGCGAATGCCCGCAGGCGCCCGCCCGCATCCGCGACGAGGTCGCGGATGCCCTCGTGGTAGGCCTCCCTCAGCTCCGGGTGCTCCTCGACCTCGAGCGTGGGCGCGAGCGAAACGACGGCCACGTCGGTCCCGTCCCGATCGAGGACCGCGATCCGCTCGGCGAGGTCGTTGTCGCGCTCCTCGAAGGGGAACGACCCCTCACGCAGCTCGAGCGAGCGCCCGACAACTCGGGGTGGCTCGCTCCGGGCGCGCAGCGCCGCCACGACCGGAGCGGGGAGGAGGTGCTGGTGAACGTCGAAGGTCGGCACAGCTCAGTTCACCGCGTAGCGCTCGACCGCCTCCTCGTCGAGCTCGAAGCCGAGCCCGGGCCGCTCCGGGACACGGAGGCGTCCCTCGGCGTCGGCGAGCACCGGCTCGGCCAGCATGAAGTCCCGGCGCTCCGGCGTCCAGCCGGGCGGGTCGAAAGGAAGCTCGAGGAAGGGTCCGCCTCCGACGCCCGCGGCGAGGTGGAGGTTGGCCAGGAGGCCGATGCCGTTCGTCCACGTGTGCGGGGTGAACCACAGTCCGCGCGCCAGGACCCGCCGGGCGAGGTCCCGGGCGCGAAGGAGCCCGACCGCGAGCACGGCGTCCGGCTGGTAGACATCGAGCGCGTCCGCCTCGAGCAGGGCGTGAAGCTCGGCAGGCGATCGCACCATCTCGCCCCCGGCGATGCGCAGGACGCGCCCGGCGCGTAGCCGGGCGAGGCCGGCGACGTCGTCCCCGGCGAGCGGCTCCTCGAGCCAGAGCACGCCGAGCTCCTCGAGCCTCGCGGCGAGGCGGTCGACGGCTTCGAGGTCGAGGAGCGGCGCGATGTCGCCCGGCATCCGCCAGCCCTGGTTCACGTCCACCACGATCTCCATGCTCGCGCCGACTGCCTCGCGGGTCGCCTCGACCGCCTCCAGGCCCTGCGCGAGCCTCGTCCGGTCGATGCGGAGCTTCAGCGCGCCGAATCCTTGCTCGCGCAGCGCGAGGGCCGACTGCGCGCGTTCGCCGGCGGCCCGCCGGTCGGCGGTCGACGCGTAGACGGGGATGCGCTCTGCGGCGCCTCCGAGCAGCCGTGCGGTGGGCACGCCCTCGGCCTTGCCCGCGAGGTCCCAGAGCGCGGCCTCGAAGGGCCAGCAGCGTCCCGCGTGGAAAATGATCGTCTCCAGCACCCGGACGTGGCGCTCGAGCTCGAGCGGGTCCTGCCCGAGGAAGAGGTCGGCGTAGCGCTCGAAGCCGTCCATCGTGTCGCCCGAGCCGACGCCGGTGAGGCCCTCGTCGGTGTCGACGTAGACCAGCGTGGCTTCGAACGCGGGCCGCGGCTCAGGGTCCCAGGCGGGCTCGAACGGGGGGTCGAGGGGCAGCCGCAGGCGCCTGAGGCGGACGCCCGTGATCTTCACGAGCGGCGGAAGAAGGGGTTCTCGGGCTGGGCGCGGAGCGCGAGCAGCTCCTCGACGGCCGGCCGGCCCTCGACGGCCGCGGCGAGCGCGTCGCGCGTCGCCCGGCGGTTCCCCGCGTAGATCGCCTCCTCGTCCTCCGCCGCCCAGTCCACCCAGACGGCGGCGATGAGGAGCAGGTCGTCGACCTCCGTAGCCGGGACCGCCTCGTCGGCGACCGCCTCGAGGACTCCCTGCGCGACGCCTGCCTGGGCCGCGCCCCAGGTGAGCGCCGCATGGCGGTCGCCGCGGAGGTCGGCTTTGTTGACGAAGAGCGTGGCGGGCTTCACCGGCAGGTTGGGGCGGAGGACGACGACGAAGGGGATGTGGCCCAGCCTCGGCGTGGCGAGCGCGGTCGCCCACGCGGTCTCGACCGGGCCGCCCTTGCGGCCGAGCACGGCGTTCACGTGGGCGGCGCTCGGCCCGCTCCCGGCGAAGCCCTCGCCGACGAGAGTCCGCTCGGCAAAGCTCAGAAGGCGATCACTCCGCGTGCGACCTCGCCGGCGTTCATGGCGGCGAAAGCCTCGTTGATCTGGTCGAGCTCGTACCGGTGGGAGACCAGCGCGTCGAGGTCGAGCCGGCCCTCCATGTAGAGGTCGATCACGAGCGGCATGTCGACGTGCGGGCGGCACGAACCGTAGAAGCTGCCGGTCACGACCTTCTCCTCACGGGGGAGCGACGGCCCCGGGAGGTCGGCGGTCGTGCCCACGGGCGGGATGCCCACGGAGACGACCGTGCCGCCGCGGCGAACCGCGTCGTAGGCCTGCGCGACGACCCCGGGCGCGCCCGCTGTATCGAAGGCGTAGTCGGCGCCGCGGCCGTCGGTGAGGTCGCGGAGGAGGTCCGCGACGTCCTCGCTCGCGGGGTCGACGGCGTGGGTGGCGCCCAGCCCGAGCGCGGTCTCCCGCTTGAAGGCGACCGGGTCGGCGGCGACGATGGCGCGCGCGCCGGCGAGCTTGCAGCCGAGGATCGCCGAGAGCCCGACGCCTCCGGCTCCATAGACGACGGCGGTGCTCCCGGGCTCGACCCGGGCGCGCAGGATCGCCGCGCCGAGCCCGGTCATGACCGCGCAGCCCACGAGCGCCGCGACGTCGAGCGACGCGTCCTTCCGGACCCGGACGCAGCAGGTCTCCGGCACGACGCAGCGTTCGGCGTAGGTCGAGAGGTAGGAGTAGTGGTAGAGCGGCGTCCCGTTTTGCGAGAGGGCGAGCGTGCCGCCCGGAAGTGTCCCCTCGAACATGTCGGCCATGGCCACGTCGCAGAGGACGCCTCGGCCCTGGACGCAGTAGAAGCACGCGCCGCAGGACGGCAGCCACGAGAGGATGACGTGGTCGCCTTCCTCGACCGCCGCGACGCCCGGGCCGACCGCCTCGACAACGCCCGCGCCCTCATGCCCCAGGACGACCGGAAGCGGGTTGGGCGTCGCTCCGGTGATCACGTTCCAGTCGCTGTGGCACACACCGCTGGCGGCGATGCGGACCGTCACCTCGCCCGGGCCGGGCTCGGCGAGCTCGACCTCCTCGATCGTGAGAGGCCGGTCGATCTCCCGGAGGACGGCGGCGCGCATATGGCGGCGATTCTACGACGGCCACCGGGTACGCTCGGCTGGATGCGGATGCAGGCAGCCGTCCTGTGGGAGCCCGGCCGACCGGTGGACGTCAGGGAGGTTGAGCTCGAACCGCCGCAGGCGGGCGAAGCGCTCGTCCGCATCGCGGCGTGCGGCGTGTGCCACAGCGACCTCCATGTCGTCGACGGCGACCTGCCCGAGCCACTGCCGCTCGTGCTCGGCCACGAGGCCTCCGGGGTCGTGATCGAGACCGGCCCCGGCGTCGAGCGGCTCGCGGCAGGCGACCACGTCGTCCTCGCGCTCGTTCCCTCCTGCGGCGAGTGCGTGAGCTGCCGGCAGGGGCGGCCGAACTTCTGCGAGCTGGGCGACCGAATGGCTGCGACCGGGACGCTCGCGGACGGCACGTCCCGCCTCTCGGTCGACGGGACGCGACTGCATCACTTCAACGCGGTGTCCTCGTTCGCGGAGTACGCCGTCGTCCCGGAGTCCTGCGCCGTGGCGATCCGCCGGGACGTTCCGCTCGACGTGGCCGCGCTGGTCGGCTGCGCCGCCCTCACCGGCTGGGGCGGCGTGACGAGGACGGCCGGGGTCGAGGCCGGCGCGAGCGTGGCCGTCTGGGGCTGCGGCGGCGTTGGGCTCATGGCCGTGCAGGCCGCGCGGCTCGCCGGCGCAGGCGCGATCGTGGCGGTGGACACGCGCGGGGAGAAGCTCGAGCTTGCAGAACGGCTCGGAGCAACCACGACCGTCCTCGCCCGGCCCACCGCGGACACCGCCCGGCGCGTCCGTCAAGCGACGGAGGGCGGCGTCGACTACGCCTTCGAGGCGATCGGCCGGCCGGAGACGATCCAGGAGGCGTGGGAGGCCTTGCGGCCGGGCGGCACTGCCGTCGTCATCGGCCTTCCGCCCAAGGGCTCGAAGGTGGCGGTCGACACCTGGGGCTTCATCAACGAGAAGTCGCTGAAGGGCTGCTACCTGGGCTCGGCGCGGATCCAGGAGGACGTGCCCGCGCTAATCGACCTGTTCGCAGGGGGCGAGCTGCGGCTCGACGAGGTGGTCAGCGACCGCATCGCGCTCGCGGAGCTTCCCGCGGCCTTCGACCGGCTCCGGGCCGGCGAGGCCGTCCGTCAGCTCGTCGTTTTCGCCTGACAGCACTCATTGCGTCAGGGGCTCTGAAGCGGCCGCGCCTTCGGCGGCTCGACCTGCAGGTGCCGGAGCTCGTCCAGGGGGATGTGGCAGCGGATGAAGTGTCCGGGCTCCACCTCCGCCAACGGCGGTTCCTGCTCGACGCAGATCGACCCGAGGAAGCGCGGGCAGCGGGTGTGGAAGACGCAGCCGGACGGCGGGTCGGAAGCGCTCGGGATCTCGCCCTCGAGCCGGATGCGCGGCCGCTCCTCGCCTTCGACGGTCGGCACCGCCGAGAGGAGCGCCTCGGTGTAGGGGTGGTGCGGCGGGTTGAAGACGGTCTCCGCCGCGCCCAGCTCCATGAGACGGCCGAGGTAGAGAACCGCGATGCGGTCCGAGAGGTAGCGAACTACTCCGAGGTCGTGGGAAATGAAGAGGTACGTGACGCCCTCCGCCGCCTGGAGGTCGGCGAGGAGGTTGAGGATCGCCGCCTGAACCGAGACGTCGAGGGCCGACGTCGGCTCGTCGCACACGACCACCCGCGGCTCCCCGGCGAACGCCCGCCCGATCGCCACCCGCTGCTTGAGCCCGCCGGAGAGCTGGACCGGCCGCACGCTCAGCAGGCGCTCGTCGAAACGGACGGACGAGGCGATCTCACGGAGCCGCTGCTCGCGTTGCTCGCCGCGGACGCCGACGAGCTTCGTGATCGCGCGGCCGATGATGCGGCGCACGGACGCGCGCCGGTTGAGCGCCGAGTCCGGGTTCTGGAAGACGGTCTGCAGTGCCCGCACCTGCTCGTTCGAGCGCCTGACGATGCGCGGCGCGAGGCGCTCGCCGGCCAGCTCGACGGTCGAGCCCGTGTCCGGCGCGGTGAGGCCGAGCAGCACGCGGGCGAGGGTGGACTTTCCCGAGCCGGACTCGCCCACGAGCCCCAGCGTCTCACCCCCGCCGATGGCGACGTCGACGTCGACCAGGGCGTGCACATCGCTGCCCTCGTGGCTGTAAGTCTTGGTGGCGTGCTCCAGCCGCACGACCGGTAGCGCCCCGGCCACGGCGACGCTCGGCACCGGCGTCTCGCTCGTGGCCCGCGGCAGCTCGGCGGCCTTGTCGTGGAAGTGGCAGCGGCTAAAGTGCCCGCCGCCGACCGGATGGAACGGAGGCTCGTCCGTGCGGCAGATCTCCTTCGCCAGCCCGCAGCGGTCGGCGAAGACGCACCCGGGGAGCGGCGCCCCCAGCTGCGGCAGGTAGCCGGGGATCGTGTCCAGTCGGTCGCGGTCCTTGCGCAGGCCGCCGCGTGGGATGCAGCGAAGCAGCCCGACCGTGTACGGGTGGCGCGGCTCTTCGAAGACGGTCTCCGCGTCCCCCTCCTCGACGAGGCGGCCCGCGTAGAGGACGCCCACGCGCTCGCACATCCGGCGGATGACGCCCAGGTTGTGGCTGATGAAGAGGACGCTCGTGCCAAACTCGGCCCGGAGCGCGGCGACGAGGTCGAGAACCTCGGCTTCCACGGTCGCATCGAGGCCCGTCGTCGGCTCGTCGAGGATGAGGAGGGTGGGGTCGGAGGCCAGGGCCATCGCGATGACGACGCGCTGCTGCCCGCCGCCGGAGAGCTGGTGCGGGTACCGTCGCATCGCCCCGGCCGGATCGGAGAGCTGCACTTTCCGCAGCATCTCGCGCGCGCGGTCGTACGCTCCGTCCTTCGGAACCCCCATGAGCTCGAAGACCTCTGCGATCTGCGTGCCGATGCGGATGGACGGGTTCAGCGCCGCGCCGGGGTTCTGGTACACCATCGAGACCGTGGAGGCGCGGAGACGGCGGACCTCGGCTTCGCCCATGGCGAGGAGGTCGGCGCCGTCGGCGTGGATGGAGCCCGAGACGACCCGCCCGTTGCGCGGCAGGTAGCGCATGACGGTGAAGGCCGCCGTGGTCTTCCCGCAGCCCGACTCGCCGACGAGCCCGTACGAGCCGCCCTTCTCGACCGTGAGGGAGAGCCCGCGGAGGACCGGCCGGTCGACGCCGCGCACCCGGTAGACGACCTCGAGATCCTGCAGCTGGAGGGCCGGCTCGTTCATCATCGTTCGAAGGTCTGCGCGATCGCATCGGCGATCAGGTTGATGGCGACGATCAGCGTTGCGATCGCCAGGGCGGGGAAGAGCACGGCCCACCACACGCCCGCGCTGATGAACTGGTAGCTCTCGGAGATGTCCGTGCCCCAGTCGGGGATCGACGGGTCGGCGCCGAAGCCGAGGAAGGCCAGGGTGGCGATCGTGAAGATGGCGTAGCCGAGCCGGACCGTGAACTCGACGACGACGGGGCCCATGACGTTCGGCAGGATCTCCGCGAACATGATGTACGGCGCACGCTCGTTGCGGAGGCGTGCCGCCTGGACGTAGTCGAGCTCGCGCTCGCTCAGGACGGCCGCGCGGACCGTCTTCGCGATGATCATCCCGAAGACGATCCCAATGACGAGGATGAGCGTCCGGCGCGAGGGGCCGACCGCGGTGATCGCCAGGAGCGCGACGATGATCACCGGCACCGACAGCAGCGCGTCGACGATGCGCATGACGACCTCGTCGACGAGGCCGCGGTAGTAGCCGGTGACGAGGCCGATCGCAGTCCCCAGCACGGTGCCGAGCAGCGTTGCGACCGGAGCCATGATGAGGATCTCACGCGCTCCCACGATCACGCGCGAGAGGACGTCCCGCCCGAGGCGATCGGTCCCGAAGAGGTGGTCGGCGGACGGCGCGGTCAGCTTGCCGAGGATGTCGTCCGCCTGGGGGTTCTGGGGTGCGATCAGCGTCCCGAAGATCGCGCACACGACCCAGAAGCCGAGGATCACGAGCCCGAGGACGAACGCCGGCGAGCGGAAGAGGAGGCGCACCCGCTCGCGCCGCGCGATCTGCGCCTCGTCGCGGACCGGGATCGCGATTGGGGCGGCTTGTTCTTCAACGATCGTCATTCGGCTCTCGCGTAACGGATGCGGGGGTTCAGGAGCGAGTACGCCAGGTCTGCCAGGAGCATCGCGACGAGGAAGACGATCCCGACGATGAGGACGCCCGCCTCCAGGAGCGGCATGTCCTTCTGCCTCGATGCGGTGACGATCAGGCGGCCCATGCCGGGGTAGTTGAAGAGCGTCTCGATGACGACCAGCCCGCCGATCAGGTAACCGGTCTGCGTCGCGACCACGGCGATCGTCGGGAGGAGCGAGTTGCGGAGCACGTGTCGGCGGATGACCGTCCGCCGCGGCAGGCCCTTGAGGACTGCGGTTCGTGTGTAGTCCGCGTCGAGCGACTCGATGGTGCCCGCGCGGGTGATGCGCGCGATGTACCCGAAGAGGAGGATGACGAGGACGAGGGCGGGGAGGAGGAGGTACTTCAGCTGGGTGAAGAACCCGCTCCCCGGAGGCGCCTGCGCGCTCACGGGCAGGATGTCGAGCCAGAGTCCGAACACCAGGATCAGGATGATCCCGGTCACGAACTCCGGGACGACGGACAGCGTCAGGCCTCCGATGGTGATCACGCGATCGGTGAGCCTGTCGCGCCGGAGCGCGGCGAGGACGCCGCCGAAGATCGCCAGCGGGACGACGAGCACGAACGCCAGGGCGGCGAGCTTTAAGGAGTTGACGAGCGCATCGCCGATGAGCTCGCTGACGGGAACGCCGAGCGCAAGCGAGTTGCCTAGGTCGCCGGTGAGGAGGTCCGTGATCCAGTCCCAGTACTGCGTCAGGAGGGGCTGGTCGGTGCCGAGCTCCTCGTTGAGGTTGTCGACCGCGGCCTGGTCGGCGAAGGGGCCGAGGATGCGGCGCGCGACGTTGCCCGGAAGCACCTGGGTGCCGAAGAAGACCAGCACGCTCAGGAGCCAGAGCGTGATCACCGCCAGGCCGAGCCGCTTGAGCAGGAACCGTCCCATTCCGCCCCTGGAACTCTAGAGCCGAGGCGGCCGGGGACGAAACCCCGGCCGCCTCGTTCGGATCAGGTCAGGCGGTGAACCCGGCCTTGGAGAGGTCGAACTGCCCCGTTGCCGCCGAGACCGCGTTCAGGAGGTTCGGCTTGGCGGCGCTGAGGAAGTTGTAGAAGTACGGGAAGATGATCGGCGTCTCGTCGAGCAGGAGCTCCTGGATCTGCTTGGCGATGCCCTTCTGGGACTCGACGTCGAGCGCGGCCACGAACTGCCGCACGAGCTCGTCATAGGCGTCGTTCTTGAAGTGCGCCGAGTTCCAGACGCCGACCTTCGGATCGCCCCCGAGCGCTGCGGTGAGGTAGACGTTCGGAACCGGCCGGTGGCCGTAATCGGTGATGCCCATGACCGAGTCGAGCCAGGTCGAGTTCCCGAAGACGCCGTCGCCGTAGTACGTGGCGGAGTCCGTGATCTTGAGGTTGATCGTGACGCCGATCTCGGCCGCGTAGTTCTTGACGAGCTGCGCGAGGTCGGGGATCTCGAAGCCGTCCCAGGTGTCGAGCTGGACCGTGAAGCCCTCGGCGCCGGCGTCGGCGAGCAGCTGCCTGGCCTGCTCGAGGTCTTGCTCGCGCTGCGCCACCGAGGTGTCGGTTGACGGGTAGACCGGCGCGAACGGGCTGTCGTTGCCGATGTCGGCGCGCCCCTCCCAGAGCCCGTCCACGAGGGCGTTGCGGTCGATCGAGAGACCGATCGCCTGGCGCACGCGCTTGTCCGTGAACGGCTCCTTGTCGGTGCGCATGTGGAGCTGGCGGTGGGTCGCCGTCTGGATGCCGATCACCTGGACGTCGGGGTTGTCCAGGAGGGCCTTGCCGCCGGCGACGGAGAAGTGCTCGACGAAGTCGACCTCGTCGCCCTGGAAGGCCACGACCATCGGCCCTTCCTCGGCGTAGAACTTGACCTCGATCGTGTCCGGGTTCGCCTTCTCACCCCAGTAGGCGTCGTTCCGGACGAACGTGGCCCCGACCTGCGGGGTGAAGTTCTGGAGCTTGAAGGGCCCCGTGCCCTCGAAGGTCTGGCCCCAGTCGGCCGGGTCGAGGTCCGCGGGGATGATGATGGCGTTGTAGTTCGCCGAGCTGACCAGCGTCGGGAAGCTGCCGTTGGGCGCGTCAAGGTTGAAGACGACCGTGGCGTCGTCCGGCGCCTCGATGTTCCCAGGCGTCAGGACGCCCCCGAGCGCGGACTGCGCGTTCGCGGAGCCGCCGTCGGGGTTGATCAGCTTCTCGAAGGTCTCGACGACGTCGTTCGCGGTCAGCGTCGCGCCGTTGTGGAACGTGACGCCCTGGCGGATGGCGAAGGTCCAGACAGACCCGTCCTCGTTCGGCTCCCAGCTCTCCGCGATCCGCGGCTGGAGCGCGAGGTTCTCGTCGGAGAAGGAGAGGTACTCGCCGGTGGAGCCGAGCATCCCGGCGCCGCCCTCGTCCTGGACGAGGAGCGGGTTGGGCTCGGTCGTGGGCTGGATGAGGGCGACGCGGATCGTTCCACCGGGCTGGACGTCGCCCGCCGCGGTCGTCTCACCGTCCCCGGTCGCCGTCGCGGCGCCGTCGTCGTCATCGCCGCCGCAGGCGGCCGCCACGAAGGAGAGGAGCGGGATCGACATGCCCAGCACGGTTCCCCTCCGCACGAGCTCTCGTCTCGTGATCCTGCCGAGCACGTACTCGTCGATCAGGTGGTTCTCGACCTCGGAGCGCTCGCGGCGCACCTCGTCGACCCGGCGCTGCTTTTCATCCATCTGGCTCTCCTTCCCCGGGTGCAGTCCGGCGGGTAAGCGCCCGCTTATAGCTCATCGTCCGGGCACGGTCAATCGCATCTGATCAGACGGCCGGCTCGGCTGGAAGTTTGGCCAGCCTCTCGAGCAGGAAGTCGACGAACGCCGGCACGTCGACGTCGACCGCCACGCGGGCGTTGGGCTCGGGAAGCACGGTGCGCCGTCGCATGTCCACGACCGTCCGTCCCCGGCAGATCCCATGCGCCGTCTCGACCTCGACGTAACGGTCGAGCACGCGCAGGAGACCGGGACGGACGACGTAGGCCATGGCGAGCGCGTCGTGGACGGGGCAGCCGCCGTGCGCGTAGGCCTCGCCGTAGTAGCGGCCGTAGAAGTCGAGCATTGCCGCGACCGCCGCGCCCACCCTGCCGCGTCCCCGCAGGCGGTCGGCATGCTCCGGCGTCAGGACGGCGCGGTTGGTCACGTCCAGGCCGACCATGGTGATGTCGAGCCCGCCGGCGAACAGGTGCGCGGCTGCCTCCGGGTCGACCCAGACGTTGTACTCGGCCGACGCCGTCTGATTGCCCTCGGCGATCGCGCCGCCCATGAGCACGATGCGGGCGAGCCTCGCGGCCGCCTCCGGGTGGGCGTCCAGGAGCGACGCGACGTTCGTGAGCGGCCCCGTCGCCACGAGCGTCAAGGGCTGCTCCGCAGTCAGGATGCGCGCGGCGAGGAACTCGACGGCGTCCTCCGCGACGGGCTCGGCCTGCGGCGGCGGGAGGTCGGGACCGTCGAGCCCGGTCTCGCCGTGGGCATCCGCGGCGACGACGAGGTCGCCCGCGAGCGGCCGGTCGGCGCCGGCCGCGACGGGGATGTCCCCGCGCCCCGCCAGCTCCAGCACCCGGATCGCGTTCACGGTGACCTTGTCGACGGTCTGGTTTCCGGCCACCGTCGTCACGCCCTGGAGCTCGAGCTCGGGGCTCGCCAGCGCCAGGAGGAGCGCGATCGCGTCGTCCTGCCCGGGATCGCAGTCGACGAGGAGGGGGATCACGCCACGAGCTCCGCGGGAAGCGCGGGCTCGACGGCGACGCCCTCGGCAGCGCTCGTGAGCAGGGCGTCCATCGTGAGCGCCGTGGTCACCGACTCGCCCAAGGTGGGGACCGGGGGATCCGTGCCGCGTGCGGCGGCCGCGAAGCCCTCAAGCTCGAGCCGGTAGGCGTCCACGACGGCGACCGGGAACCGGCGCTCCTCGGTGAGGCCCCAGCCGACGCTCCGCGAGGCCACGACCTCGGTCGGGTGGTCGATCCTCCAGGCGACGGGGAGCCGGGCCTGCCCCCGTGTCCCGCTGAGCCGCAGCTCGTGGTTGAAGTCACCGTGCATGGAGCTCTCGATCGTCCCGACGACGCCGTTCTCGTACTCGACGAGCGCGAAGACCCGCGCGATCGTCCCGTAGCGCTCGCTCCTGCTCGCGAGCGCCTGGACGCGCCGCGGCCGGCTGCCGGCGAAGCGGTTGCAGGCATCGAGGCAGTAGCACGCGATGTCGAAGGGCGCGCCGCCGCCGGTTTCGACCCGCTGGCGCCAGTCCCTGGCCGGATCGTCCGGCGCGCTCTCCTCCGGGTCGAAGAGGCTGAAGGCCGCGTGGATGCTGTCCAGGGGGCCGAGCTCGCCGGAGGCGAGGAGCTCATCGAGGATGGCGATCGCCGGGTGGCGCCGGTACATGTACCCCTCCATCACCAGGGCTCCCGCCCGCGTCGCCGCCGTCCAGATCTCGAGCGCCTCGGCGCCGCTCAGCGCGAGCGCCTTCTCGCAGAGGATCGAGCGGACTCCGAGGTCGAGGCAGCCGAGCACCTGCTCGCGATGGAGGTTGGGCCAGGTGGCGAGGATGACACCGTCCAGCTCGTGCCCGCAGACCATCTCGACGTAGTTGGGGTACGCCCGCTCGCAGCGGTGGCGCGCCGCCCAGTCCTCGGCCGTGTCCAGTCGGGCGTCGGCGCAGGCGACGATCGCCACCTCCGGGGAGGCGGCGGCTGCGCGGGCATGGCGCTCCGCGATGGAGCCGCAGCCGACGATCCCGATCCGGAAGGGCGCGTCAGGAGGCGAGGGCACGGGCGCGGATGAGCTCGCGGACGGGCTCCAGGTCGGGAAACAATGGCTCTCCCTCGGCGAGGAAGGGGACGATCTCGCGGATGCGCGCGTGGGCGGTTCGAGTCCCCTCGCCGAGGCGGGCCGGCCGGCGGAGGTCGACGGCCTGGGCCGCGATCACGAGCTCGATGGCGACGAGGGCCTCGCCGAGCCGCACCATCTCGGCCAGCCGGCGCGCCGCGAGCGGCGCCATCGTCATGCGGTCCTCGATCCCCTCGGCGTGCGTGGTCGTCACGACCTCGTACGAGACGGGCTGGGCCAGCAGGCGGGCCTCCGCCGTGAGGCCCTGAGCGGTGACGCCGTGCTCGCCCAGGGAGTTCTCGGCCAGACCCTGCCGCGGCGCGAGCCCGTCGGGCAGCCCCGTCAGCGGCCCCTGGAGCAGCTTCAGCAGGCGTTCCGCCGCCGAGGTGAGCGCCGGGGCGAGCGCGATGCGCAGGAAGTCGAGCGCCGCCGCCAGCGGCAGGATCTCGAAGTTGGCGACGGAGACGATCCGGTCCTCGGGCTCGACGATGAGCGGGTTGTCCTGGGAGGCGTTGAGCTCGATCGAGAGCTGCCCTCGCACGAACCCGAGGGCATCCCGCAGCGCCCCGTGCACCTGGGGCAGGCAGCGGAACGAGAGCGGGTCCTGCAGGTTCCGCGCCGCGCCGGGCTCCCAGAGCGAGCTCCCGTCCAGGAGCGCGCGGAGGCGGGCCAGGGACTCGACGAGCCCGGGGTACGGTCGCACGTCGCCGATCCCGGTCTGGAGCAGGCTGAGGTTCGCCGCGAACCCCTCCAGGTCGAGTCCCCCGGCGACGTCCATCGCCTCGAGCAGGCGCTCGGTGTCGGCCACCGCGAGCGCCGCGGTGCCGGTTGAGAAGGCGTTCGAGTTGAGGAGCGCGAGCGCCTCCTTGGCTTGCAGCTCGACCTCCGAAAAGAGCCCGTGGGCGAGATCGGCCATCGCGGGGAGATCGGCCTGGCCGAGGGAGCCGAGCAGCCGCACGCGCGGGCGCTCGGCCGTGTTGAGGGCGGCCACGAGGCGGTCGGCGAGCTCGGGCCGGGCGCCCGGCATTCCGCTCGCGAGAGAGTTCGCGAGGCGGACCATCGTCGCGCGGACAACCTCCTCTGGGGCGTCGGGCCCAGCGCCGACGAGGTGGTTGGCCACGAGCGCCCGGTTGAACGCCGGGATCTCGTCGGCCGTCACGGTGACCCTCTTCCGCGCCCCGACGCCCGTCGTCACCCCGTAGACGGCGTCGCCCCGCTCGACCGCCCGCTCGACGAAGGCGCGGGTCTCGCGCATCCGCTCGATGCTCGCCGGCGCGAGCTCGACGGTCGCGCCTTTCCGGGCGACTGCCACGACCTCCTCCACGGTGAGGCTCTGCCCGTCCAGGACGACGCGCTTCATCCCCAGACCCCGGCGGCCGTCTCGGCGATCGTCTTCAGCTTCGTCCGCTCGTCCTCGAGCGAGAGCGCGTTGCCGAGGATCGACGTGGCGAAGCCGCACTGCGGCGAGAGCGCGAGCCGCTCGAGCGGGACGAACTGGGCGGCCTCGCGGATGCGGCCGGCGAGCTCGGGGACCGTCTCGCGGCGCGGCGTCTTCGTCGTGACGAGCCCGAGCACGCAGACGGCGTCGTCGCGCGCGTACAGGAGCGGTTCGAAGCCGCCCGAGCGGGCGTCGTCGTACTCCAGCAGGAGCCGCTCAGCCCGCACGCGGGGGAAGAGCTGCTCGGCCAGCCAGTCGTAGCCGCCCTCGACGAGCCACCGGCTTGCCTGGTTTCCCCGGCAGAGGTGGAAGCCGAAGGTCACGTCCGGATGATCGCCGATGACCGCGTTGTCGAGCTCGACTCCGAGCGCGAGCCAGCGCTCGGCCGGCCAGCCGCGGCTCTCGTAGAAGTCCCGGTAGCCCGGGTCGAGGAGGAGGGGATAGTGAGGGGCGTCGAGCTGGAGGTAGGTCGCTCCCAGCTCAATGAGCTCCTCGACCTCCTCACGAAGGATCGAGGCGACGTCCTCCAGGAAGGCCTCGAGCGTCGGATACGCGTCCCGCGAGCGCTCGGGGTCGTAGAAGTTGGCGAAGAGGCTGGGACTGGGGAGCGTCACCTTGAGGACGCGGTCCGTGCGGCCACGCGCGTAGGCCAGCTCCTCGCCGGCGATCGAGCGGCGGCGCCGTAGGGTGTCCACGACGGCGATGGACGGGCGCTCGACGCTCAGGTCGCCGAGCTCGTCCGAGCGCCACTCGCCCCAGAGGAAAGCGTCGAGGTCCCAGTCGCCGAAGCCATCGACGGCCGCCGGAAGCTGGCTCTGGAACGACAGCCTGCGCATCTCCCCGTCTGTGACGACGTCGAGGCCCGCCTCCTCCTGGAGCGCCAGCGCGTCGTCGACGGCGCTGTCCTCGACGGCTTTGAACGCCGCGTGAGAGAGGGCGCCGGCGTCGAAGCGCTCGCGCGCCTCGAGGAGCTCGGGCGGCCGCAGAAGACTGCCCACGACGTCGGTTCGGGCGAGAAGCATCGCCGACAGCCTATGCCGACCGCTAGCATTTCCGGCTGCGCTGGGGGCGCGCCTGCCATGAGAGACATCCTCGTCCTCCTCCCGCAGGAGCGGGACCTGAAGGCGATCCGCGCCGCCGGCCTGGAGGAGCGGTACCGGGTCCGCTTCGCCGGCTCGGATCTCGACCAGCTGGAGACGTTCGACCCGGAGGCCTTCCTGGACGAGTGCGAGCGCATCCCCGCGGACGCCGTCATCGGGACGAAGGACCAGTCGGCCCTGCTCGCCGCTCTGCTTGCGGAGCGGCGAGGCCTGCCCGGCCCGAGCCCGCAAGCGCTCGTGAGGCTGCAGCACAAGCCCACCTCCCGCTCGATCCAGCAGCTCGCGGCCCCGGAGGCGACGCCGCGCTTCGCCGTATTGGACGGACGGCCGCCGTTGGACGTGCCCTTCTTCGTCAAGCCGGTCGTCGGCCGCCTCTCCCAGAACGTCTTCCGGATCGACGACGAGCGCGAGCTGCTCGAGCTGCACGAGATCGACCGCTACACGCACCGATATGCCGAGATCGCCGCGCTCGCCGGCGCCGACCCCGAGCACGCCCACGGCTTCCTTGTCGAGGAACTCCTCACCGGCGAGGAGGTCACGCTCGAGGGATACGTCTTCGACGGCGAGGTGACCACGATCGGGGTCACCGACTCCCTCAAGTACCCGGGCACTCTCAGCTTCGAGGCCTTCGTCTACCCGAGCGCGCTTCCCCCGGGGCGCCTGGAGGAGCTCTCCGAGGTCGCCTCGCGGGTGCTGCCGCGGCTCGGCTTCGAGGGCGGCTTCTTCAACATGGAGCTGTTCGTCCCGGAGGAGGGGCCGGCGCAGATCATCGAGGTGAACGGGCGCATCGCCTCGCAGTTCGCGCCGCTCGTCCAGGCCGTCCACGGCCGCTCGACCTACGACGCGCTCTTCGAGCTGGCGCTCGGCGAGGATCCCGGCTGGCGGCCGGACCCGCCGGCGGGGGTGGGGGTGAGCTACTGCCTGCGCGTCTTCGAGGACGGGCTCGTCGAGGCAGTCCCCGACCCCGAGCCGGACCTCGAGGTGCTGGTCCGTCCAGGCCTCTACCTCTCGGAGCAGGGCGTCAACGACGCCCAGAGCTACCGGCTCGCGATCTTCTACGGCGTCGGCCCGACCCGTGAGGAGGCGATTGCCGCGTGCCGCGAGCGCGCGCAGGCGCTCAGGTTTCGGCTGGCGCCGGTGCCTGTTCGCTGACGGCGGGGGGCGGCTCGCGCCCGATCTCGCGGTTGGAGATGCCGACGGCGCCGACGGCGGCCCCGGCGAAGGCAAACGCGGCCGCGAGGGCCATGCCAGCCCGGAACGCGGCCACGGAGGCGTCGCGCAGCTCCTCCGACTCCTGGTCCTTGGCGAGGGGCACGGCGTCGGCATCGTCGGTGCGCGCCTCGAAGACGAGCGCGATCACCAGTCCGATCAGCGCGATCGCGACGAGGCTCCCAAGGCGCGAGACGGTGGAGTTGACGCCGGAGGCGATGCCAGCGTAGCGCTCGGGCGCCGACTTGAGCGCGGTCGCCGTGATCGGCGCGACCATCATCGCCAGCCCGAGCGAGAAGAGCACCAAGGCGAAGAGCCCGAACGTCCAGAACTCATTCTTCTCGTCCACGAGGCAGAAGACGAGCGTGCCCGCCCCGATCAGCGCCGGCCCGACGGTCAGGTAGAGGCGCGGGCCGTGCTTGTCGGCGAGCCCGCCGAAACGGGCCGCGAGCACGATCATGACGATGCTCGAGGGGATGTTCAGGAGTCCCGCCTCGAACGGCGTGAAGCCGAGGAACTGAAGGTAGAGGGTGAAGAAGACGAAGAAGCCGTACAGGCCCGCGTAGACGAGGAACGTCTCCGCGTTCGCGGCGGCGAAGTTCCGTTCCCGGAAGAGGTCGAACGGCAGCATGGGCTGCGCGACGCGTCTCTCGACGACCACGAAGGCGGCGAGGGCGACGGCGGCCACGGCGAACGCCCACCAGACGCTCCCGAAGCCGCGGTCGGCGCCCTCGACGAGCCCGTAGGTGAGGAAGCCGAAGCCGGTGGCCGCGAGCGCCGCGCCCGGGATGTCGAGACGGCCCACGCGCTCCGGCGGGGCCTCGTCGCAGCGGCCGACCGCCGCCAGCACCACCGTGGCGGCCGCGAGGGGCAAGTTGAGCAGGAAGATCCAGCGCCAAGATACCCACTCGACGAGGGCGCCTCCGGCCGGAGGACCGAGGATGGTGGCGACGCTCGTAAACGACGTCCAGAGGCCGATCGCGCGGCCGGCCTCCTCCGCGTACACCGCGCGGAGGAGCGCGAGGGAGTTCGTCGTCAGGAAGGCGCCGGCGACGCCCTGGAGGGCGCGCGCGAGGATCAACACCGCCTCGTTCGGGGCGGCGCCGGCGAGGAGCGAGGCGAGCGCGAACCCCGCCGCGCCGGCGATGAACACCGTTCGGCGACCGTAGCGGTCGCCGATCGCGCCGCCGACGAGGTAGAGGGCAGCAAGCGCCAAGGAATAGGAGAGGAAGACCCACTGCTGGCCGGTCAGCCCCAGCCCGAGGTCCTCCTCGATCGTGGGGAGCGCCACGATCACGACCGTGGCGTCGATGAACGCGAGCGACGAGCCGAGGATGGTCGCCGCGAGCGTCAGGCGCCGCCTCGTGTCGAGCCCGAGCGTGTCCACGCGGTGAGGATACGCTGCCGTCGTGATTCGAGGCGCGCTCGCCGGAACGGCCGCGGCGGCGGCCTGGGCCGCCGCGGGTCCGGCGGTGGCGAGGCTCGTGGCGCCGCCGATGGGCTACTCGGACGTCCGGCTCCTCGGAGGCCTGCTCGCACGGGACGGCGCTCGCGGGCAGGCGGTGGGCCTGGCCACCCACCTCGTCAACGGCGCCGTCTTCGGAGCGATCTTCGCGCGGGCGGGCGGGCGCGGGTGGAGGCAGGGCCTGGCCGCGGCGCAGATCGAGAACCTCGCGCTCTGGCCCGGGATGGCGCTCGTCGACCGCATCCACCCGGACCGGCGGAGCGGCGCCTGGCCGCCGCTCGCGACGAACGGTCGCGTGTTCGCGTACGAGGTGGCTGTGCACGCCCTCTTCGGCGTCGTGCTCGGGGCGCTCGTTCGGGAGGACTAGACTTCGGTCATGGAGCTGTGGCTCGCGATCGCCTCCCGGCGCGAGGTTCGCGACTACGCCGAGACTCCGATCCCGGACGACGTGCAGCGCCGCATCCTCGACGCCGGACGCCTCTCCGGCAGCTCGGGGAACAGCCAGCCGTGGCGCTTCGTGCTCGTCGAGAGCCCAGAGCGGCGCGCCCGCCTGGCCGAGCTCGTCTTCGAGCCCGGGAACGTCGAAGGCGCCCGGCTGATCGTCGCCGTCGCCGTCAGCGGCAAGGGCCCGACGTCCTTGGATGCAGGCCGCTGCGTCCAAAACATGCTGCTTGCGGCCTGGGACCAGGGCGTGGGGGGCAGCCCGAACGGCATGCCGGACCGGGCGGCCGTCGCCGAGCTCCTCGGCCTCCGCGACGGCGAGCAGCCGGTAATCGTCCTCACGTTCGGCTACCCGGCGAAGCCGCGCGACCCGGCCGTCCGCGCCCCGGAGGAGTGGAGCGCCCGGGCGAAGCGCAAGCCGCTCGAGGACCTCGTCGAACGCGTCTGACCGGTCGCTTGTGTTCCACGCGCACAAGCTTCCTCCTCTGTCCGTATTCGCCTTTCCTCCCCGGGGACATGGCTCTTTCTCCTGTGCTCGTGGAACACAAGGGCCCGTGGGGCCGCGGGGTATCGTGGGCGGCCGTGAGCTCTCCTGAGGATCGGACGGCCGCCGCGGTCGGCGACGCCATGTTCGCCCGCGACGCGGCCTCCCAGGCTCTGGGGATGGCGCTCGAGGAGGTCCGGCCGGGCTACGCGCGCCTGCGGATGACGGTGCGGGCGGACATGCTCAACGGGCACGGGACCTGCCACGGCGGCCTGGTCTTCGCGCTCGCGGACTCGGCCTTCGCCTTCGCCTGCAACTCGCACGACGTCGTCACCGTGGCGTCCGGGTGCTCGATCGAGTTCCTCGCGCCCGCCCGGGAGGGCGACGAGCTGATCGCCGAGGCCTGGGAGCGCGTCCGTGAGGGCCGGAACGGCGTCTACGACGTGAGCGTCCACCGGGCAGACGGCGCGCCGATCGCCGCGTTCCGGGGCCGGTCGGCGTCGACGCGCGAGCGCATCCTCGGCTGAGCGCGGCGTCCGATCCCGGCGTCAAGATCGGGTTGCTCACGGCGATTTCCGCCGCCGTCCCACGTCCCGGAGGTTCGCATGGACTCGCCCCAGAAGTTCGCAGCCGAGATCCTCGGCACCTTCGTCCTCGTCTTCGGCGGCACCACGGCGGTCGTCGCGTCCGGCCTGACCGGCTCGCCCGTCCTGATCGTCGCGGCGCTCGCGTTCGGCCTCGCGCTGCTGGCAGGCCTCTACGCGTTCGGCGAGGTGTCCGGCGGCCACTATAACCCGGCAGTCTCATTGGCCATGTTCGTCGCGGGGCGCCTGCCCAGCGGCGATCTCATCAGCTACTGGATCGCACAGTTCGCAGGCGGCATCCTGGCCGCGATCATGCTCTGGATCGCAACCGACCGCAACACGGTGGGGGAGACCGTCACAGTTCCCGGTGTATGGGGGAACGGCACCGCGTTCCTGATCGAGCTCCTCTTCACCGCGATCTTCGTCCTCGTCATCCTGCGTGCGAGCGAGAGCGAGCTGTTCGGCCGCACGGCCCTGCTGGCGATCCCGTTGGCACTCGTCACCGTGCACCTCGCGGCGATCCCGTTCAGCGGCTCGTCGGTGAACCCGGCGCGGACCTTCGGTCCCGATCTGATCGCCTGGGACTGGGACGGCATCTGGATCTACCTGATCGCCCCGCCGCTAGGCGCGCTGATCGCGGTCGCCGTCTACCGGTTCGCCCACGGGGGCGTGACCCTTCCGCCGCCCGCCCCGACGGCCGAGCCACTCGGCGAGTCCGAAGGGCGGCGCTGAGCCGGCTCAGGCGCGGTCGGGCGCCGCCTGACGGTCACGAAGATCAGGAAGAGCATGAGCGCCGCGCCGGCGGCGAAGGCCAGGAGACCGCCTGGGCCCGCCGAGCCGCCGCCGGGGCTCACGAGGTTGCTCCCGACCGGAGGGCTGTTGGCGACCTGCGAGGACGGCGCCGACACGGCCTGGAGGTTGCCGAGGTCGATGTCGACGTAGGCGCCGGTGGTGCCCGGGTAGTCGAAACCCGTCTGCGCCGCCACGGTGCCCGGGCGCGGGCCCTGCGCGGCGCGCGGGATCCAGATGCGCACGAGCTTGACGAGGCCGACGGCCCCGGCTCCCGTCAGGTGGATGCCGTCACTCGACGCGAACCACGAGGACTTCCCCTTCGACCACCTGTTCCAGTTGGCGACGTAGAGGCGTGCCCAGCGGGACTTGGCCCGGTTGATGATCCGGTTGATCTTGCGGTAGTCGGCGCGGACGGTCTTGAGGTTCACCCAGACGACGCCCTTCACGCCGCTGCTGAGGGCCCCGCGCATGACCTGGTTCAGATGCCGCGCGTACCACGAGGAGTGGTCGTTGTAGCCGACGTCGATCACGAGCACGCGCCCGAGCGACGTGCCGTAGAACTGAATCGCCCCCAGCGCCGACCTCGGCCTGGAGCCGTTGTAGACGCAGCTTCGGTTTACGAGCCGACGGCAGACCTTGAGATCGCGACGCATCTCGTGGCCGCGGGCGAGCAGGCGCTTCGCCCTCGGGCTGAGCTCGATCCCGGCCGCCTTCGAGTCCCCGATGAAGGTCACCGTGGTGGCGTGCGCTGACCCGGCCCCCGGACCGAGGACGACGGCGGCGGCGAGGACGGCGGAGAGGACGAGGGTCGCCCGGGCGTCACGGGACGCTCGCGCATCGCCCCACAGGATAACCGGGTCGTCTGCACGCGCCAGATGGGGCATCTGATCCGGCGCAGGCGCTACGCTGGCCTGGCCCGAGGCCCGAGGCCCGGGGAGGCGGGGAGAGCTTCGCGGCGGGCGCGGGCCGCCGGCTCCATGGGATCCACGTCGTGACACGCCAGCAGCGTGAGCGCGCCCGCGCGGACGCCGTCTAGGGGCCGGGTCGAGGCGCCGCGTGCTCTTCCCGACCGCGACGTTCGCGATCTTCTTCCTCATCGTCTTGCCCCTGTCGTGGCTCTTGATGCCGAGTCCGCACCGCTGGCGTCCGTTCATGATCGCCGCGAGCTTCGTCTTCTACAGCTGGTGGGACTGGCGCTTCATCTTCCTGCTGGCGGGCTCGATCCTCTGGAACCAGCTGATGGGCGTCCGCATCCACCACGCGGCCGGCCAGGCGGGCAGGAAGAAGGCACTCCTGTGGCTCGCTATCGGCGGGAACCTCGGCCTGCTCGGCTACTTCAAGTACTACGACTTCTTCGTCAGCTCGACGCAGAACCTCGTGACCCTCGTCGGGCTCGACATCCCGCTGGAGGTCCGGACGGTGATCCTCCCGGTGGGGATCTCCTTTACACCTTCATGGGGATCAGCTACCTCGTCGACATCTACCGCGGCGACATGGAGCCGACGAGCCTCGAGAAGTTCGCCACCTACCTCTCGTTCTTCCCGCACCTCGTGGCCGGGCCCATCGTCCGCCCGAACGAGCTGCTCCCGCAGATCGACACGCCCCGCTCGCCGCGCCGAGTCGACACGAGCCGCGCCTTCTACCTGATCGCGGCTGGCCTCTTCAAGAAGGTCGTGATCTCGAGCTACCTGGCGTCGAACATCGTCGACGAGGTCTTCGCCGATCCCAGCCAGCACTCCTCGCTCGAGATCCTGATCGCGGTCTACGCCTACGCGGTCCAGATCTACGCCGACTTCTCCGGCTACACCGACATCGCCATCGGGGTCGCGCTGCTGCTCGGGTTCAAGTTCCCCCAGAACTTCGACTCGCCCTACGCAGCCACGTCGCTCCAGGACTTCTGGCGCCGCTGGCACATGACGCTCTCGCGCTGGCTGCGCGACTACGTCTACATCCCGCTCGGCGGGAGCCGCGGCAGCGAACGCGACACCTACCGCAACCTCCTGCTGACCATGTTGCTCGGCGGCCTCTGGCACGGCGCCGGCTGGACCTTCGTCGCTTGGGGGGCGATCCACGGCGTCGGCCTCTGCGTCGAGCGCTTCCGGCGGGAGCACGGCCGCAGCACGCCGTTCGAGGAGCAGACGCGGCTGGACCGCTACTGGCGACGGCTGGTGACCTTCCACGTTGTCTGTTTCGCGTGGATCTTCTTCCGGGCCGAGACGTTCGGCGTCGCCTGGGACATGATCACCGGGCTCTCCGACGGAGGAGGGACGGCGTCTCTCGACGGCGGCCCGCGCGCTCCTGATCACCGCGCTCGCGCTCCTCCTGGCCGCATTCCTGAACGCCCAGAACATCTACAAGTCGGTGTACAACCAGCCCGAGGGGACGCAGCGCGAGGTCGCGCTCGCCTTCGCCGGGCCGCTCCGCGAGGTGAGCATGGCCCTTCGCCTCGACCGGCCACGAGCCTGGTTCGAGAGCGCCATCGGGCGGGAGCACGCCGAGATCGACACCGAGATCGTGCTCCCCACGCCGCCGCCGCCCGTCACGGAGACGGTTACGTCGCCCGGCGGAAGCCCGACGGGCGAAGGCCCGACCGGAACGGGCTCGACCGAGCCCGAGCCGTCCGAGAAGCCGGGCCTTCACACCCGACGACCCGCTGCGCGTGTGGATCGCCGGCGACTCGCTCGTGATCACACCCGGCTACGCCGTCTACCGGGCCCTCGGCCGCAACGACGCGGTCAAGCACGTGGGCGACGTCGACGGGCGCGTCGCCACCGGCTTGACCCGCCCGGACGTCTTCAACTGGTTCCGGCACGTCGACGAGCAGGTCCGCGAGGAGAAGATCGACCTCGTCGTCTTCTGCTTCGGCGGGAACGACGACCACGACTACATGACGGGCCTGCCGAAGGGGGTCTCGATCGGCGAGTTCGGCGACGCGGCCTGGACGAAGGAGTACCGCCGCCGCGTCGGCGGCCTCATGGACACGGCCAATCAGGCCGGGGCGTTCGTGGTCTGGCTCGGCCTGCCGATCACGAACGACGGCGGCCAGTCGCGCCGCTCGCGGCTGATCAACCGGGCGATCGCGGCCGAGGCGAGGCGGCGCGCGGGCAACGTCGCCTACGTCGACATGTACGGCCTGCTCTCGGGCGACGACGGCGACTACGCCGCGTACCTGCCTGACGACGACGGCCAACTGGTGAAGGTGCGCGCCGACGACGGCGTTCACCTCGAGCGGGCCGGGGGCGACATCATCGCCGACCAGGTCGTCCGCGACGTGCGGGGCATGGTCGACATCACGAGCTGGCGCGTCGACTAGCGATCTCGGGCTCCGAGGCGTCGGCGGGCTCTCGTAGAGTCTCCCAATGCGCCCGAGGGTGGTCGCCGCTGCCATTGCTTACCTCCTCGCGGTGAGCTTCGCGAGCGTCGCGCGCGCCCAGGCCGAGGAGGAGCTCGCCGAGCGGTACGCCCCGGTCGTCCGCCTCGTCGAGCAGGAGGAGGAGTGCGGGCCCGGCGAGCCGTACGAGCCGATCGACATCGACGCGATCCTCGACGAGGACACCGTCTCGCTCCGCGGCCCCTGGAAGAGCAACGACCTGGTCACGATCGCGCCGTCGGCGGACGAGCTCGGACGCGGGCTGTACGAGTACAACCTCGACTTCCCCGGCAACGCGCTCGACCCGGGCTGCGACTACGAGCGTTGGGCACGCCGCGTCACCGAGGAGACCGAGCCGACCGTCTACGCCCACGCGGCCACCGAAGCCGCCTCTCCGGACCGTTTGGCGCTCCAGTACTGGTTCTACTACCCCTACAACGACTGGAACAACCTGCACGAGGGCGACTGGGAGATGATCCAGCTCGTCTTCGCGGCCGCGACTCCCGAGGCGGCGCTGGGGACGGAGCCGCTCGAGGTCGGCTACAGCCAGCACGAGGGCGGCGAGAAGGCGGAGTGGGGGGACGACAAGCTCGAGGTCGTCGACGGCACCCACCCGGTCGTGTACCCGGCCGCAGGCTCCCACGCGAACTTCTTCACCGAGGGGCTCCACCTCGGCCGCTCGGCCGAGCAGGGCGTCGGCTGCGACGACACGACGGGCCCGCACGTCGGGCTGCAGCCCGTTGCGCAGTCCATCCCGAGTGATCCCGTCGCCGCGAGGTCGGCCTTCCCCTGGATCGCCTTCGAGGGTCGCTGGGGGGAGCGGCAGCGGGCCTTCTACAACGGCCCGACGGGGCCGAACCTGAAGACGCAGTGGACCAAGCCGATCACGTGGTCCGAGGACTGGCGCGACAGGAGCTATGCGGTTCCCGCAGGAGGGGCGTTCGGCACCGACGCGACGGACTTCTTCTGCGACGCGGTCGAGGCGGGGTCGAACCTCGTGCTCAGGCTCGTCGAGAGCCCGGGGCCCCTGCTCGCGGCGCTCGGCGTGCTCGTCGTCCTCTCGATCTACCTGCTGACGCGGACGACGTGGCGTCCGGCCACGCCGCTCCGTGTCGCGCGTCGGCGCTCATGGGGCCAGGTCTTGACGGCCTCGTGGCGCATGTACCTCGCACGGCCGCGGCTCTTCGTGGGGCTGGGGCTGTTGGCGACTCCGGTCACTTTCGTCGTGGCAGCGCTCCAGTCGGTCCTGATTCGGGCGACCTCGCTCGTCGGCATCTCGCCTGACGGCGAGGGAGGCGGTGTCCGGGTCGCGCTTGCGGTCGGGATCGGGACGGTTCTGACCCTGCTGGCCCTCGGCTTCGTCCAGGCGGCGAGCGCACGTGCGATCGCGGAGATCGACGCCGGGCGCAGCGTCTCCGTCCTGGACGCCTACCGGATGGCACTCGACAGCGTCCGGCCGCTGCTCGGCGCGCTGATCATCGCGGTCGCGGTCGTGACGGTCCTCTGGTGGTCGTTCTTCCTGATCCCGATCGCGATCTGGCTCGTCGTCCGCTGGGCGCTCCTCGTTCCCGTCGCCGAGCTCGAGGAGCAGTCCGCGCTCGCCGCGCTTCGGCGGAGCGCGGCGCTCGTCCGCCGTGAGTGGCTCAAAGCCGGCACACTGGTTGCCGCCACGGGCTTCCTGGCCGTCGTCCTCGGCCCCCTGCTCGGTGCGCTGCTCATCCTCTTCGCCGACGCGCCCTTCGAGCTCGTCAACATCGTCGCGGGCCTGGTGTACGCGGTGGCGATGCCGTTCGTCGGCATCACCACCACGTACGTCTACTACGACACGCTCGTCCGCGAGCGCCTGGACGAGACCGTCCCGACGCCAGCGGAGTTGCCGTCCGAGATCTAGCGCTCTAAATCTAGCGCTCCAACCGAACCACGCTGAACGGCTGCGTCGCGGGGTTGGGCACGCCGAAGCGGGCGTTGACGGCGTAGAGGGCCCTGCCGAACTCGGCGATCGTCGTCGGAACGTCGAGGTCCGGGTCGGTGAGGTGGCCGGTGATCATCCCGGCGCTCAGGTCTCGCCGGAGGGTCACCACCGCAACTCGGTTCAGCTGGTTCTGCACGGCGTAGAGCGTCTTCCCGTCGAGCAGGATCCCGTCGCCGAACATGACATTGCCGCCGGCGAGCTCGATCAGATCGGCCTCGCCCGACCCGGCGTCGACGGCGTAGAGCCGGCCCAGGTTCGACTGCACGATCACGAGCGTGTCTCCGCGCGGCGTCGCGTCGATCCCGTTGACGTTGAAGCCCGGCGCGAGCGCGAAGTCGCCCGTCAGCGGCACGACCTCCACGTCGGCCTGCGAGCCGAGCGTCCCGTCGGGCGCGATCGGCACGCGGTAGAGGACGTCGTCCTGCGACTCCGTGAACCACGCAGCGTCCCGCGTGACGACGACGTCGTTCACGAAGGTCGGCGGGCCCGCGGCCAGCTGATACGAAGCGAGCGTCGCGCCCGTGCGCGCGTCGTAGACCCATGCGCGACCGGTCGGCCCGCCGGCGACGAACAGGCGCTTGTCCAAGAAGTCGAGCCCGATCGCCGCCCGGCCGTCCTGGGCGGGAACGAGGACGGTGCCCGTCCCGGTACGCAGGTCGCCGCGGTAGACGGCCCCGGTCGGGATCGAGCCGACGTAGAAGGTGTGGCCGTTCCCGATGTCGATGCCCTCCGGCTGGAAGCCGATTGGGAGCGGGATCACCTGGGGCCAGTTGGAGGATGCCTGTGCCGGCCCGACGGCCAGCGCCGTAAGCGCTGCGAGGAGCGCGAGAACGCGTATGGCTTTCACAAGAAGAACCCCTTGTCGGTTGTGACGGCCGGGTCCCGGCCTGAGCGAGCCTGGGCGACCGAGAACCCCCGCCTGGTCCTACGGCCGACGGCCGCGATCAGATGAGCTTCGTGACCGGGTCGCCGACGCGCACCGTGCCGGGCGTGACGACGCGCGCGTTCGCGCCCCGGAGCCGCAGCTCCCGCCCCGGGCTCTTGTTCACGAACTTGAGCGCCTCCGTCCCTAAACGTGCGCTGAACTTCGCGCAGCCCGTGTGCGGGACCTCGGTGAGCTCGAGCACGGTCTCTCCGACGGCGAGGTGCGTGCCGGCGGGGAGGTTCTCGACGCTCAAGTCGAGGTCGACGTAGAGCTGGTCCCCCGCGAGCGGCCACCGCTCCCTGCTTCGCGCGACGAGCTGGGCGAGTCGCGCGTTCATCAGGGTCAGCTGCGAGTCGTTGGTCGGCGAGGAGCCGAGGTGCCAGCGGTCGCCGACGAGCCCGACCTCCAGGTCGAGCTCCGCCTCGTCCAGCACCTCGCGAAGGCCCTCCGCGGGCCGCCGGACCAAAAGCTCCACCGTCCCGAGGTCGGCGGGCGAGGACCGGACGTGATCGAGCCCGGCGAGGAGCTCCTCGGTGGTGGCATGGACCGCGCGAGTCATGGCCCCAAGTCCTAGCGATTGGGCCAGACGGCGGTCAAGCGGCGAGGGCGGCGGGGTGGAGGAGCGGCACGCTGCCGCTCCAGCCGGTCCGGAGCACCGCAACGAGCGACGGCGGCGTGACCAGCAACGCCGCCCGGCCGCGCGCACCGCGCAGAGGCTCGTCGTAGCCAGCAGGGGTCCACGGGTGGAGCCGCCCGTCGAGGACGAGGCACGGGCGTCCTTCGACGAGGACGAACGCGCCGTCCGGGAGCTCTTCGGCCGGCAGCTCGTGGAGCCGGTGCGCGCGCGTCCCGGGATCGACTCGTTCGGAGTGGAGCTGCGCGTCCATCCCGTCCGCGCCGACCTGGCCTGGATGCAGCTCGCCCCAGATCGCGGAGAAGCGGTCGTAGTCCTCGCGCCGGCAGAGAGCGCAGGGCCGATGCCCGGCGGCGAAGGCCGTGGCCTCGTCGAGGAAGAAGAGCTCGGTGAAGCGCCCGGGCTGGAGCAGCGGTCTGCGAAGCCAGCCGCGGAACTCGAGCCGGCAGGCGATCCAGCGCTTGCCGGCGTACCGGCGCCTGATACGGCCATGAGCGTCGTGGAGGCAGCCGCGGTTGCCGTAGACGAGCCCGCGTCCCGGATCGGCGACGAGCTCGCCCAGCGGCGTGACCCGGTTCTGCAGCGTCACCCGACCGCGATCCGGGCCTCGTGCTCGAGGAGCCAGGCCTTGCGGTCGAGCCCGCCGCCGAAGCCGACGAGCGAGCGGTCGGCCCCGACGATGCGGTGGCAGGGGAGGACGATCGGCACCGGATTGTGGCCGTTGGCCGCGCCCACCGCCCGCGCCGCGGCCGGGCGGCCGAGCCGCCACGCCTGCTCTCCGTACGAGACGGTCGTCCCGTACGGGACGACGGCGAGCGCACGCCAGGCCTGCAGCTGGAACGGCGTCCCGACCAGGTCGAGCGCGAGGTCGAAGCGCCGGAGCTCACCTGCGAAGTAGCCGCCGAGCTGGTGAGCGGCCTCGTCGAGCACGGCGCAGCTCCGGCGCACGGCGCCGGCGGGAATGTCGTCCTCCTCCCAGAGGACTTCCCGAAGCCCGGCTCTCGTTCCAACGAGGATGAGCCCTCCGAGCGGGGATTCACAGATCCGGCTTGCGAGCGGCTCGCTCATTGGCGGAGGTATACCGGTCGGAGAAGCCGGAGCGAACGGAGGTGTCATGACTGGAGGAGAGGTCCGCGAGCTGCGCGTCGCGCTCACGGTGGATGACTACGACGGGGCGGTCGCGTTCTACCGCGAGGCGCTGGGCATGCCGCAGCTGGAGGCGTGGGAGGCGCCCGAGGGCCGCGTCGCCATCCTCGACGCCGGCCGGGCCACGCTCGAGCTCCTCGACGCCGCCCAGGCGGCGCTCGTCGACGAGATCGAGGTGGGTCGGCGCGTGGCAGGGACGGTGCGCCTGGCGCTCGAGGTCGACGACTCGGAGGCCGTCGCCGAACGGCTCGTCCGGGCGGGCGCCGAGCAGCTCGCCGATGCCGTCGTCACGCCCTGGCGGGACCGGAACGTGCGCCTACAGGCCCCTGACGGGATGCAGCTGACCCTCTTCACCGTGCTCGACTAGCGGGAGACAGCGCTCGAGCGCGGACATGAAGGAGTCGTTCACGGTGCGGCGTAGCCGATGTAGCGTCTCTCGCATGTTCGCCTACGACCAGGCGGTCGTCGACCAATATCCGACCATTCGCGCCGGCGTGGTTCACGCGACCGGGCTGGCCAACGGGCCGAGCTCGCCGGATCTCCTTCGGGCCTATGAAGCCGAGCAGCGTGTCGCGCTCGAACGGTTGAACGGAGCCGCGATGGGAGAGATCCCTTCGATGGCCGCCTGGCGCCGTGCCTTCACGCGGTTCGGCGCCAAGCCGACCCAGTACCGCAACGCCGCCGAGGCGCTCTTGCGCCGGCTCGGCAAGCACGGTGACATCCCCAGCGTCAGCACGCTCGTCGACATCGGCAACCTCGTATCGATCCGCTACGCGCTGCCGGTTGCCGTGTTCGACCGGGCCGCCGTCGCGGGGTCGATCACGGTTCGCTTCGCCACCGGCGCCGAGCGCTTCACCGATCTCGGGTCGACGGAGGCCGTGGCCCCGGACCCGGGAGAGGTCGTCTTCGTGGACGAGGCGGGCGCCGTCTGTGCCCGGCGCTGGTGCTGGCGCCAGAGCGCGCAGAGCGCGACGAGCCCGGCGACGGTCGAGGCGCTGTTCGTCGTCGAAGGGCATCACGACACTGCGGAGCGGGATGTCGAGGCGGCGTCGGACGATCTCCGCGCGCTCCTGACCGCTCACCAGCCGGGGAGCCGGACCACCTCGTACCTGCTGTCGAACGTCGCCAGGGTCGCGATCCGCAGGGGAGGGCGAGACGATGCAGCCGCCGTCGCCGAGATCTGGTATCACGGTTGGCGCGACGGCCACCTCGCGCTGGTGCCGAAGGAGCTGGCCGACGCTCGGACCGAGGAGTCCTTCCGGTCACGAGCCGCCGACAGGGTCGCCGACACGACGGTGGCGACGGTCGAGGGTGCCGTCGCCGGGTTCGTCATGGTCGTGGCCGACGAGGTCGAGCAGGTGTACGTCTCGGCTGCCCATCGAGGGACGGGCGTCGCCGGAGCCCTGATGGCGGAGGCCGAGCGGCAGGTCAGGGCGAACGGGCACGACAAGGCCTGGCTCGCGGTCGTCGCCGGCAACGCGCGGGCCAGGGCGTTCTACGAACGGGTCGGCTGGCGCGACGAGGGCCCGTTCGACTACACGGCCGCCACCGAGGGCGGACCCATTGTGGTCCCGTGCCATCGCTACACGAAGGTCGTATAGCGAGCCCGAGGCTCATCGCGTCACGCCCACGAGGGTTCCGCCGGCGACGACGAGCAGGGCAACCACGACCAGGCGCCGGCCCACCAGCTCGCTGCGTCCGAGGAAGACCGAGGCGAATACCACGGTCCAGAGCACGCCCGTGCCCATGATCGGCGCGACGACCGTGACGCGGGCCCGATCCAGCGCCTCGAGCAGCGTCGCGTACGCGAGCGCGGTCACGAGGCCGGAGGCGGCAAACGGAACGAACGCGGCTCCGAAGCGCGGGAAGGCCGACGGGCGGCGCAGGAGGTTCGCAACGAGAACGACCGACGCGCCGAGCATGACCGCGGTCGCCTGCGCCAGCGGCTCGGCCGCGAGATCCTCGGTCGCGGTTCGCGCCACGTTGTCGCGAAGGCCGAACGCCGCCGCCACCGTCACGGCGAAGACGGCGCCGTAGGCGCGGTAGTCCGGCGGCCGTTTCTGCTCCCACGCCAGCGCGACACCGCCCGCGACGACCAGCAGCGTTCCCACCGCAAGCGGCCACCGGAAGGGCTCGCCGAACGCCACGACGGCGAAGAGCGCCGAGAAGAGCGGCGCCATCCCGAACAGGATTCCCGCGCGCGAGGCGCCTGCGCCTTGGACGGCGTGCACGACGAGCAGCTGCGAGAGCCCGGGCACGAAGACCCCGAGCAGGAAGAACGGCCACAACTCGCTCGCGTCGAACTCCGCGCCCGAGAGGCCGGCCGTCGCGGCGATGAGGACGAGCGCGACGATCGCAATCACCGCCGAGCCCGCATCGACGTCGCCGACGCGCGCGAGCGCCCGGCGCATCGTGACGTTCAGGCCGCCGAAGGCCATGCCGGCGACGCATGCGAAGAGAACGCCTGTCGTGCCGCTCAAGATCCAGAGGTAGCCGTGTTCCTCGGCGAGCGTGCGGGTGCGGGCATCAGCCTTCGAGCTCCGCCAGCCGCCGCTCGAGGAAGCGCCGCTCGGCGTCCGAGTGGACGAGCTCGAGCGCGCGGTCGTAGGCCGCGCGGGCATCGTCGACGCGATCCACACGGCGCAGAAGCTCCGCGTGCGTCGCGTGCAGATAGTGGTAGCGGTCGAGCTCGAGACGCTCCACCAGGGCGAGCGCGGTCTCGACGTCGCCCCCTTCGGCGATGGCGACGGCCTGGTTGAGCTCCACGACAGGCGAGCCGGTGACGCGCGCCAGCTCCCCGTAGAGGGCCGCGATTTGGGGCCAGTCCTGGGGCTCGTCGAGGTGGAGGAGCGCGATCGCGGCCTGGAGGACACAGGGCCCTTTGCCGCCGAGGGCGAGCGCACGATCGAGCGCTGCTCGCCCCGCCGCGATCTGTGCGAGGTCCCAAAGCGATCGATCCTGATCGCCGAGAAGGACAACGGCGCCCTCGGCGAAGCGGGCGTCACGCCGAGCGTCGTTGACCAGCATCAGCGCCAGCAGCCCCTGTACCTCGGGCTCGTCGGGCATCAGGCCGGCGAGCGCGCGGCCGAGCCGGATCGCCTCGGCCGCGAGGTCCCCCCGGCCGCCGTAGCCCTCGTTGAAGATCAAGTAGACGACCGCGAGCACCGCGGCGAGACGGTCGGGGAGGAGATGCGGCGGCGGCACGCGGAACGGAATGCCCGCTGCCTTGATCTTCCGCTTGGCGCGAACGAGCCGCTTGGCCATGGTCTCCTGAGGGACCAGGAAGGCCCGGGCGATCTCCTCGGTGGTGAGCCCGCCGAGCGTCCGCAGCGTGAGCGCGACCTGGGCATCGAGGGCGAGCGCCGGATGGCAGCAGGTGAAGACGAGCTCGAGCCGCTCGTCGGGGATCGTCGTCTCGTCCACGTCCTGCCCCGTGGCCTCAGGCACCTCGAGCAGGCGAGTCTTGGCGGCGAGCGTCCGGTCGCGGCGGATGCGGTCGATCGCCCCGTTGCGCGCGGTGGTCACGAGCCAGGCGCGCGGGTTCGCGGGCGTCCCCTCGCGGGGCCAGCGCTCGGCGGCGATCGCGAACGCCTCCTGAGCGGCTTCCTCGGCGAGGTCGAAGTCGCCGAGGAAGCCGATCAGGCTCGCGAGGACGCGGCCCCATTCGTCGCGGAAGACCTGCTCCAGAATGGCTAGGACTCCTTGAGCGGGCGCACCTCCACGGCCCCGCCCAGGCGGGCCGCCGGAATGCGCGCCGCGAGCTCGATCGCCGCGTCGAGGTTCTCGGCCTCGTAGAAGAGGTAGCCGCCGAGCGCCTCCTTCACCGCGACGAAGGGCCCGTCGGTGGTCAGCGTCTTGCCCTCCTGGACACGAACGGTCGTAGCCGTCTCGGGCGGCTCCATCCACTCGCCGGGACTGACGCCGGGGGTCTCGTTGACTGCCTGGTAGTCGACGTAGACAGCCTTCTGCTCGTCTTCCGAGAGGCGCGCCCACTCCTCCGACTGCGGCGTCGGGGTATCGCCCTGTTGGATCAGCAGCATGTACTTCATGACTTCCTCCTCCGTGTGGACGTTGGTCGCGTCTTAGACGGATGGGGGACGAGGAAATGGACACCTGCCCTCGATACGGCCAAGTGTCGCACGGCACGTCGGGAAGGCTGGGAGGTGTCGCTCGGGTGCCACGTGGGCGAGTAGCCGGTCCAGGGGCCGAGGCACCTGCGTCGGAGCCAGCGCGCCGACGAGCGAGGCCGCGGCTCGGGCTTTGCGGCCGCTGTGGGTGCCGAGGAAGCGCCGGAGCTGCTCCTCTGTGCTCCGTCCTCGCCACGCGGGCTGCTTCTGGAAGGTCCGGAAGGCTCCGAGCTCACCCTGCGAGTCGATGACGTCCTCCACGACGGTGACGCCGGCGGAGCGGATCAGCTCGTCCTCGAGGTCTTCGACGCAGATGTAGAAGCCGAGTCGTTCCATCTCGGCGCGGGTGAGGTTGGAGCCGAGACCGGCCCGCTCCAGCGCGCGCCGGAAGTCGCCCTCCTCGGCGGCGTCGCAGAGGCCCGCGAGCCCGATGTCCAGCCCTTGCGGGCCGAACCGCTCCAGGAAGGTCCCGATCCTGTGCGCACCGCCCATCGCCACGACGGAGATGCCTTCACCGGCGAGGCTCCGCCCACGGCGCGCGGCCAGGGCTTCGAGCGCCGCCTGGTCGCTGACCCCTTCGACGAGCACGACTGTGCGCATTGTTCAATCAAGCATGCAGACTAGGGTCAGCCCGGTGATCGACGACGTCGACGTCGAGCGACTAGCAGGCGCCGCGAGGGGCCTGAGCTCGCCTGCGCCTCCGCACCTCGAGGACGACTTCGTCCTGAACCTCCTTGTGACCGTCCTCGACTACCAGATGCAGACGGCCGTGGTGGCGAAGGCGCTCGAGCACTTTCGTGCCAACCGGTGGGAGGAGGTGCGCACGCTCAACGAGCTCGACGCCGTGCTGTCCCGGTATCCAGCTGACCAGAAGGGCAACATCGAGCTTGCCGTGTATCTCTGGGGGTACAAGCTCTGGACGCGGGCGCAGCAGCTGCGAGGGCTCGTGCGCTACTTCCGCAGCATCGGCGTCGTCGACCGAGAGACGCTCAGGGCCTGGGCGCGCCAAAGCGAGTTCCGGCGCGACTTCGAGGGCCGCGTCAAGGGCCTCGGAGTCGCGGTGTACCAGTCGCTCGTGATGCGTCAGGGGGTGGACACGGTGAAGCCCGACGTGCACGTTCGCCGCTTCGCCGAAGCAACAGTTGGCCGGCGGCTCAGCGATGCCGAGCTGATCGAGGTGGTGACGCGCGCGGCCGACGAGCTCGGGATCACGGCTACCGAGCTCGACTGGCGCATCTGGGAGGCCTCTGCCCGCGGAGGATGAGCTTCCTCATGAAGCGACCTTCGCGGGGCGTGGCGACGGAGGCTCCGCGGTCGACGCTGCCGGTGCGGCGTAGACCTCGGCGAAGCCCCGCCGCCAGCTCGGGTAGCGCGGCGTCCAGCGAAGCTCCCGCTTGGCCTTCGCGTTCGAGGCGCCGCGCGCGGTGGTTCCCAGCATGACGCCGGCGTCGCCTGCGAACAGCCGCGCAAGCCACACCGGGAAGCGACGCGGCGGCTTGACGCCGAGCGCCTCGGCGAGCACCGGCAGCCACTCCCGCACTGGGGCGGGCTCGTCGTCGACGATGTTGTAGATCGCGGGGCCGTCGTGCTCGAGGGCGAGCACGGTCGCTGCGGCGGCGTCCTCGAGGTGGATGAAGGAGGAGACGCCGCGGCCGTCGCCGACGATCGGGAACTGCCGTTTGCGCACGGGCTCGACCCACCCGTCGTTGCCGGCGCCGTAGAAGTTGCCGTAGCGAAGCGCGATTCCGCCGGCCTCCATGACCACCTCGTCGAGGTAGGTCATGGCCGCGGCGGTCTCGCGCATCCCCTCGACCGGGTCGGGATCGAGCGGATCGTCCTCGGTCTTCACCGGACCGCCTTGGCGGGCGTAGCGCATGCTGGCGAAGCTCTGGGCGACGAAGCGCGCGACACCGGCCTCACGCGCAGCGGCAATGAGCGCGTTGGTCCCTTCCCTCCGGAGCCGGTTGGTCTCCTCGAAGCTCTTGTCCAGGTCCTTCGAGAAGCGCACGTTCGCCAGGGCAGTCGCCTGGTTGACGATGGCGTCTGGCTGGGCCTCGAGGACGGCTTTCCGCACGGCTCGACGGTCGAGCAGGTCGAGCACGATCGGCTCCGCGCCGAGCGCCCGAATGCGTTCAGCGTTTCCGGGTGACCGCGAGGTGCCGATCACCTCGTGTCCTCGGTCGATCAACTGTGGAACGAGTCGGGTGCCGATCGCACCGCTCGCGCCTGCAACGAAGACTCGCATCGTGTTCTCCTTCGGTCACATCCGCGGGGTTTCGCGGTCTACTGGAATGACCCCACGCGACGGAGCGATGTGACCGATGGACGAACGCCAGTTTCTGGCCGAGCGATTCGAAGAGCACCGACCTCGACTGCGAGGAGTGGCCTATCGGATGCTCGGCTCGCTGAGCGAGGCGGACGACGCCGTCCAAGAGGCCTGGCTGCGGTTGAGCCGCACCGACGCCGGCGAGGTCGAGAATCTCGGCGGCTGGCTGACGACCGTCGTCGCGCGCGTCTCCTTGAACATGCTCCGCTCACGAAACGTACAGCGCGAGGAGGCCCTCGGCGTTCATATGCCCGACCCGATCGTGGATCGCGCCGACGGTGTCGACCCCGAGCATGAGGCGCTGCTGGCGGACTCGGTTGGCCTGGCGCTGCTCGTCGTGCTCGAGACGCTGTCTCCGCCTGAGCGACTGGCGTTCGTGCTCCACGACATCTTCGCCGTGCCCTTCGACGAGATCGCCCCGATCGTTGACCGCTCCCCCGAGGCGGCGCGCCAGCTGGCCAGCCGCGCCCGGCGTCGCATCCAGAGTGAGAACACGCTTCCCGACGCCGATCTCGACACGCAGCGCAGGGTCGTCGACGCCTTCCTCGCTGCCGCGCGCGAAGGGGATTTCGAGGCGCTGCTCGAGGTGCTCGATCCAGACGTCGTCCTGCGCAGGGACGTCGCTCCGCTCGGCGGATCGGGAGAGGTCCGGGGCGCGAGGGCGGTCGCCGGTCAAGCGCTCGCCTACACGCGGTTTGGCGCGCTCATGCAACCGGCGCTCGTCAACGGCGCAGTCGGGGCCGTCGCAATCCTCGACCGCGAGCCGTTCGCGGTCGGGGCGTTCACCGTCAGAGGCGGGAAGATCGTCGAGATCGACATCCTCGCCGACCCGAAGCGGCTCCGCGAGCTCGACCTCACCATCCTCGAGAGCTGACCGTACACGAGCTGAATGCGCCGTTAGACGGGCGCCCATTTGGGAAGGAGTTACGAACCAACCCGTCGACGAGTACCGAAGGAGGACGCCGGAATGGAACTGCCACCGATCGTGTCGCCGCAAGATTGGGAGGCGGCCCGCGAGGAACTGTTGGTGAAAGAGAAGGAGCTGACCCGGGCCCGCGACGCGCTGGCCGCCGAGCGGCGCCGGATGCCGAGGATGGCCGTGGAGAAGGACTACCGTTTCGAGAGCCCGGACGGCCAGGCGAGCCTGCTCGATCTGTTCGAGGGGCGCCGGCAGCTGATCGTCTACCGCTTCTTCTTCGAGCCCGGCGTCGCCGACTGGCCCGCGGGCGGCTGCCGCGGCTGTTCCTTCCTGGCCGACCAGGTCGCCCACCTTGCCCACCTGAACGCCCGCGACACCACGCTCGCATTCGTGTCACGGTCGCCGCAGCCGGAGATCGAGCGATGGAAGGCGCGGATGGGCTGGGAGATGCCCTGGTACACGCTGATGGACGATTTCGATGCGGACTTCGGCGTGGACGAGTGGCATGGCACGAATGCATTCCTCCGTGAGGGCGAGGAGATCTTCCGCACATACTTCGTCAACAATCGGGGCGACGAGGCGATGGGGAGCACCTGGACCTATCTCGATATCACGGCGCTCGGCCGCCAGGAGGAGTGGGAGGACTCACCCGAGGGCTATCCCCAGACTCCGCCCTACCAGTGGTGGCACCTGCACGACGAGTACGGCAAAGCCGCGTGATCGCCCACCTAGGAGGGTTTGACGAAATAAGCGACTGTGCCGCCGGGCCGCGCTGCTCGCCCCGAGGACTGCGTCCTCAGTCGCGCCCGTAGCAATTTGCTACGGGCGCTCCCTGCGTCCTTGCCTCGGAACGACCATCGGACCCCGGCGACGAGCGATATTCCGCCAAACCCTCCTAGAGGCGCCTCGCTGGGAGCACGGAGCCGGACTAGCCGCCGTTTCGGGCCTTGGCGGCCTCGTAAACGGGGCAGTGCCCGTCGGAGCGCCCGCACGCGACGAGATCGCACAGCCGGCACGTCCAGCGGATAGCGCCTGGCGGACGGACAAGGCCGGCGAGGATCTTGCCGGCCAGCTCGCCGAACTGCTGCCTCTCCGAGGGCGTCAACGCCTCGAGCGCTTGCTCGACCAGCTCCCTGCGCGCCCGCGCCACGTCCCGTGCTCGACGGCGACCGGAGGCCGTTAGCGCGACCGAGGTGACGCGCCCGTCGGCCCCGGTCGTGCGGCGTGCGAGGCCGGCGTCCTCGAGTCGGTCGACGAGCCGCACCGTGCCCGACGAGGTCAGGCCCAGGACCCGAGAGAGCAGATCGACCCGCGGCGAGTCGAGGAAGTGGTGGAGCGCAGAGAGCGCCACGGCGTCGTTCTCGGACAGTCGCGATGCGTCAGTGACGGCGGTCTCGAGTCGGTCCGAGAGCGCGAGCGCCAGCGCGCCCAGCAGGTTCGAGGCCTGCCTCTCGCGACGCTCGTCGTCCCAGCGTGGGTCAGTCGAAGCTGCAGTCAAGGGCGAACGACGCCGTGGAGCCGTGCGGCGCCTGGAAGCGGCCCTCGCCGCGCATCCCGCTCCAGTCGCCGGTGCCAGATCCCTCGACGACCTTCCCGACCCAGGTGGCCTCGTTGCCGTCGAAGTCGCCGATCGTCTCGAGAACGACGCTGCCCTCGCGTCCCTCGATCACACCTTCGAAGGTCTGAAGACCGACGAAGTGCGCCGTCCCGTCGTCGGCGTAGCTCATGAGCCATTCGACTTGCCCCCGGCCGGCGATGTCGCCGGAGAGATCCTGGGTTACCGCCGCCCGGGTCAGCTTGCGGTCGCCCTCTCGCTCGGCGTAGGTCGTCTCCTCCCACGACGTGTTGGCCATCTCGCCCCTCAAAGCCGTCAAGGCGGCACCTCCTCTATATATGTGTGAGTCACGCATATTCTTGGAGAGATGGCTTCGGACGTCAAGTCGAGTTCGCGCTACGCCGCCTCTTCGAGCCCCGGCTCCGAGACCACCGGCTCCGACACGCGGAGATCACGCCCGCGCACGAGGAAGATGGAGACGAGCACGCCCGCGAAGGCGATCGCGGCTCCGGCCCAGAAGGCGTTGACGAGCCCCTCGGTCAACGCGGACGTTTCGGTGACTCCGCGCGCGAGCTCGTCCTCCGTGGTCGAGACGGCGATCGTCGAGAGGAGGGCAGGGCCGACGGCGCCTCCGACCTGCTGCGAGGTGTTGATCAGTCCCGATGCGAGGCCGGCTTCCTGGGGCTTCGTTCCGGCGAGCGCCGCGATCGTGATCGGGACGAATGCAAACGCGAGCCCCACGGCGATGATGAGGAAGCCAGGGAAGAGATCTGCCCAGTACGAGCCCGCGACGGAGACCTGGGTGAAGTAGAGGAGGCCGAGTGTGAGCGTGCTCATGCCGAAGATGAGCACCGGCTTGACGCCGATCCGGCTTACAGCTTGTGCCGCGACGTTCGCCCAGACGACGGCGGTGCCGGCGACCGCGAGGTAGCCGAACCCGGTCTCGATCGGCGAGAGCCCCAGCACCTGCTGCATGTACAGCGTGAGGAACAGCCACATCGAGTAATTCGCCGCGCCCATGAACAGGCCGACTACGTTCGCCGCGGTCAGCGTCTGCAGGCGGAAGATCGAGAATCGAACGAGCGGCTCGCGCTGTCTCTGCTCCCAGGCCGCGAAGGCACCGAGCAGCACGGCCGAGGCGGCGAAGACGCCGAGCGTCCGCGCCGAGAGCCACTCCCACTGCCGCCCCCGCGTGATGCCGAG
>Ga0081538_10000412_pt1 | contig 48367 bp, 45 predicted proteins | sample TabmetS5T2R1_FD_71022 | JGI IMG/M metagenome (GOLD analysis project Ga0081538, IMG submission 71022) | Tabebuia heterophylla rhizosphere microbial communities from the University of Puerto Rico - S5T2R1 | ecosystem: Host-associated > Plants > Roots > Rhizosphere ... | reverse complement strand
AGTCAACCGCCTGGCGGGAGCCTCAGCTTGCCGGGGCGTTCACCTCTCCTGTCGGCTCCTTGGGCATCCCTGCCGCGGTGCGCAGCTTGGCAGCGATCTCGGCGATCTCCTCGGGGTGGAAGTCGGGCACGAAGGCCTTCGGCTGCGGCGGCAGGTCGTTCGGGAGCGCGCCTTCCGGCGGCCCGTCGACAACCTCCAGCTCATCGCCCGTCTCCGGATGCGTGCCGTTGAAGACGGCGCCTATCTCCTTGAAGTCGTCCGGCGAGAAACGGTAGATGCGCTTGTGGTCACCGCGCTCGATGTGCGGCTTGCACTCCGGGATCTTCTCGGTCGCGATGCGGGGGGTCGGGAACATCTTCGTCAGCTCGGCGCCGGTGAGGTTCTCGATCGCCCGGGCATAGGCCACCTGGTGCACGCCTCCGCGCACGAGGAGATAGCCGGTGAGCGCCTTGGCGGCCGGGTGCTCGACCATCTCGTACACGCGCAGCTTGTTCTGCCGGGCGGCGGTCTCGAGGAAGAAGTTGTGCGTGAGATCCTCGATCAGATCGCCTGAGGAGAAGACGTTGTCACCGGTCCACGGCCTGCCGTTCGAGTCCTGCGGCAGGGCGGCGTGCCCACCCGCGATGAACTGCTGGGTGTTGCGCGCGCCCTTGAGGCCGCTCATCGCACCTTCGATCGAGCCGTCGCCGTTCGTTGTAGGCGAGGACCCCGTGAGCATGGTGTTGATCGTGGCCGCCACAAGCTCGATGTGACCGAACTCCTCAGCGGCGATGTTCGCCACCAGGTCGTAGAAGGGACGGGCGCCCTGCTTGTTGCGGAAGTTGAAGGACTGGAACGTGTAGTTCAGGAAGGTGGACATCTCGCCGAAGCGACCGCCCATCAGCTCCTGAACCGCGGCAGCGCCGTCGGGATCAGGATCGGACGGTGGCGGGAGCTCGATGCCCCAACGGTCCATGCGCAATATCACTGCGAGCCTCCTTGGTTGCGGGTGAGGGAGCTTCCGACGCCGATGCCCGGCGCTCGGCGTGCTAAACGGCCCTACGGCTTCAGCAGCACCTTGACCGCGCCGTCCTGCTTCTTCTGGAAGGCCTCGTAGGCCTCGGGCGCCTTGTCGAGCGGCAGGCGATGGGTGGCGAAGTCGTCGACTCCGAGCGGATCGTCGTCGCTCAGGAGTGGCATAACGTCGTCGATCCAGCGCCTGACGTTCGCTTGCCCCATACGCAGCTGGATCTGCTTGTCGAACAGGGTCATCAGCGGCAGCGGATCGGCCATACCCCCGTAGACGCCGCTTACGGAGATCGTGCCGCCACGGCGCACAAGGTCGATCGCGAGGTGCAGCGCGCTCAAGGGGTCAACGCCCGCGGTCTTCATGAGTTTGGCTGCGACGGCGTCGGGGAGAAGCCCGGTCAGGTGCTGTGCGAGCTTGCCGGCCCGCGATCCATGGGCCTCCATGCCGACCGCATCGACCACGGAGTCGGGCCCCCGGCCATCTGTGACCTCGCGGATGGCGCCCACTAGATCGCCGTCGTAGCTGGTTAGATCGAAGACATCCACGCCCCGACGGCGCGCGCGCTCGAGGCGCTCGGGCACCAGGTCGATCCCGATCACTTTTCCGGCTCCGCGCTGGAGTGCGATCCGGCAGGACATGTCGCCGATCGGCCCAAGCCCCATGACGGCGACGGTGCCGCCCTCGGGGATCGCGGCGTACTCAACGGCCTGCCACGCGGTGGGTAGCACGTCGGAGAGGTACACGAAGCGGTCGTCCGGGGGACCCTCTGGAACCTTGATCGGGCCGTACTGCGCTTGGGGCACGCGAAGGAACTCGGCCTGCCCGCCGGGCACCTGTCCGTAGAGCTTGGTGTAGCCAAACAGCGCCGCCCCTGTCCCCTCGTCGCGGACCTGGGTGGTCTCACACTGCGACTGCAGGCCGTGCTGGCACATGAAGCAGCTGCCGCAGGCGATGTTGAACGGGATGACAACCCGATCGCCTGACACGATGTGCTCGACCTCCGAGCCGACCTCCTCGACGATGCCCATCGGCTCGTGACCGAGGATGTCCCCCTCTTCGATGAAGGGGCCCATGACCTCGTAGAGATGAAGGTCGGAACCGCAGATGCCGGTCGACGTGATTCTCACGATTGCGTCGGTGGGCGCCTCGATGGCTGGATCCGGGACGGACTCGATGCGCACGTCGCGCTTGCCATGGAATGTCACAGCTCTCATGGGCGTTCGGCTACCCGATGCCGCCACGGCTATTCCGTCCCAGGCGGCGCCGATCGCTCTCGTTTCCTCGCCCCGCATTCGGGTAGCGGCCTGGCATGCGAGTGGTGGTTCTCGGGGCGACGGGCAATGTGGGGACGAGTGTGTTGGCCGCGCTGGCGGACGAACCGGGTGTCGACTCCGTGCTCGGCGTCGCTCGCCGCCTGCCGGGCACCCAGTACCCGAAGACCGAATGGGCCCAGGCTGATGTGTCGAGCTCCGAACTGGCCCCACTCTTCCGGGGCGCCGACGTCGTGATTCACCTCGCCTGGCTGATTCAGCCCGGACGCGACCCTGCCCTGCTGCGCGCCACGAATGTCGAGGGAAGCGCCCGTGTGTTCGACGCCGTGGCGGCCGCAGGCGTTAAGGGGCTCGTGTATGCGTCCTCGGTCGGCGCCTATTCGCGGGGACCCAAGGACCGTCGGGTCGACGAGACTTGGCCGACGGCAGGCATCGAATCGTCGTTCTACGCTCGCCACAAAGCGGAGGTCGAGCGGCTTCTGGATCGTTTCGAGCGAGAGGAGCCGGAGACGCGCGTCGTTCGCCTCCGGCCCGGGCTCACCTTCAAGCGCGAGGCCGCCTCAGGCATCCGGCGCCTGTTCGCGGGCCCGTTTCTACCCAGTCCGATCGTGCGCCGCGAGCTGATACCCGTGGTCCCGCGCACGGAGCGGCTCTGCTTTCAGGCGGTGCACTCCGACGACGTGGGCGACGCTTACCGGCGTGCCGCCCTGGATGACGTGAGCGGACCCTTCAACATCGCGGCCGAGCCCGTCCTGGACCCAGCCGAGCTCGGGCGGCTGCTGGCGGCACGGCCGATTGGCGTACACGCCGGCCTGCTCCGGGCGGGCGCTGCCCTCAGCTATCGGGCTCGCTTGCAGCCAACCGACCCGGGCTGGCTCGACATGGGCCTCGCGGTGCCCCTGATGGACAGCGGCCGGGCGCGGCGTGAACTCGGCTGGGAGCCGCGGCGGAGCGCAACCGACGCGCTGGAGGACCTGCTGACAGGCCTACGCGAGCGCGCGGGGATCGACACACCGCCACTCGCGAGCCACAGCGGTGGCCCGCTTCGCGTTCGAGAGCTCTTGACCAGGGTTGGGCAGAAGCAGGGCCTGTAACCGACGGGCCGGCTCGTCGTCTGAAACTCTCCTGCGGTACGAGCACGCCAGCCGACACAAACGCACCGGTTATCTACGTCACCGGTCATCAGAATCCGGACGCGGACTCGATCGCGTCCGCGATCGGCTACGCGGAGCTGAAGCGACGGCTTGAGCCGGAGAACGAGTACCTCCAGGTGCGCCTGGGCGACGTGAACGCGCAGACGCGCTGGCTGCTCGAACGCAGCGGGGCTCCCGAGCCGGAGTTCCTGGCGCACGTGATGCTGCGGGTCTGCGACGTGATGCGGGAGGGCTGTCCCGTCGCCGGGCAGGGCGAGCCGGTGCGGACGGTCGGGCTGGAGATGGCAGGCGGAGGCCTTGACCTGATGCCGATCGTCGATGACGACGGCGCACTCGTCGGCGTGATGACGGAGCGAGCGCTGGCGCGCCGCTACATCCGCGAATCCCGTGAGGTGTCGGCGCTCGTGGCGCCCACGGCCGTCGGTGCTGTCGTGGGCGTGCTCGAGGGTGAGCTCGTCGCGGGCGAGGACACGCACATCGCCGGCCGCGTCTGGGCGCAGTCCATGGACGTGGCCTCGCCCAGCCAGATCGGGGCCGGGGACGTGGTCGTCGTCGGCGACCGGCCCGATGCCCAGCGGCTCGCGATCGAGCGGGGCGTGGACCTGTTGGTCACCAGCAACGGGACGACTCCCTCCGAGGAGATCCTGGCGCTGGCGCGGGAGCGGGGAACGGCGGTCGTGTCCTCCCCGCTCGACACGTACATCTCGGCGCGCATGATCACGCTTGCCGCACCGTGCAGCGCGCTGATGGACCGCGACCCGCTGACCGTCGGGCCGGAAGATCTGGTGACCGACGTCTCCAACGACATCAAGAGCGTCCACTACGGGGCGGCCGTGGCGGTGGACGGCGCGCGCCACCCGATCGGCCTCGTCACCCGTTCGGATCTCGTGGGTCCCACCCGCCGCCGCGTGCTGCTCGTCGACCATGCGGAGCAGGCACAGAGCGTGCCGGGTGTCGAGGGGGCGGAGATCGTGGAGATTCTCGACCACCACCACATCGGCTCGATTGAGACGACCGTGCCGGTCACCGCCACCTTCGACCCGGTCGGGTCGACCGCCACACTCGTCGTCGAGCGCTTCCGCCAGAACGGGATGGAGCCCAGCCGGCCGACCGCGACGATGCTGCTCGGGGCAGCGCTCTCGGACACCGTCATCCTCAACTCCCCCACCACCACTGAACGCGACCGGGAGGTCGTGGCCTATCTGGAGCGCGCGCTGGGCCTGGATGCCAAGGATTTCGGGCGCGAGATGTTCGAAGAGACGTCCGACGTATCAGAGCTACCCGCCGAAGAGATCCTCTCGCAGGACGCCAAGGAGTACGAGGCGGCCGGGGGCCAAACGATCTGCATCGCCCAGGTCGAGACGGTGGGCCGGTCGCTGCTCGAGCGCAAGGACGAACTGCTGGCCGCGCTGGGAGAGGGACGCGAGCGGAACGGCTACTCGGTGTTCGCCCTGATGGTCACCGACATCATGAGCAAGGGGACCGAGCTGATCGCCTCCGGTGATCGTGGAACGCTCGAGCGCGCGTTCGACCAGCCGCTCTCCGACGGCGTCGTGAGCCTGCCCGGCGTTATGAGCCGGAAGAAACAGGTGGCGCCGAAGCTGCTGACCGCGGCCGCGCGCTGACAGGGCGCTAGGCTCGGGCCGCCGATGGCCGGCGGGAACTTGGAGATCGTGCTAAGAGCCTTCGAGGAGCTCCGCAAGGGCGACTTTGAGGGGGGCGCGTGGGATCCGAATGTCGAGGTGGTCAACGCGGCCGGGTGGGTCATTGAGACCACCTACCGCGGCCACACCGGGCTGCAGCGCTGGTGGGAAGACCTCGCGGAGGCGTTCGGCGATTTCGACCTCGAGCTCGACGAAACGCTGGAGGTCGACGAAGAGCGCGTCCTGACCACGCAGCGCTTCGTGGGCCATTTCCGAGCGACCGAGATTCCATTCGACGGCCTTTGGGCATCGATCCTCTGGGTCAAGGACGGCAAGGTCGTGCGCGCCGAGGGCTACCTGAGCAAGCGTCGAGCCATGCGCGCGGCGGGCCTGGCCGTCGCGTAGCGGGCGGGCGAGCGCTCGACCAGCAGCCATGCCGCGACGGCGCCCGCGGCGGCGACTCCGGCGCAGAGCCACATACCGCCGGACAGCGCGTGGATGAACGCGTCCCTTGCCGCGCGTCCCACCTGCATGGCGAGCTGCGGGTCGAGTCCAGAGCCGGCCGACCCGCGCGTGGAACCGAGGTGGTGCACGATCTGGTCACGCTGGGCGTCGGTCAATCCCGTACCGGCGAGCGTCTCGCTGAGTCGGGTTGAGGCGAGATGCTGGAACAGGGCGCCCAGCACGGCGATGCCGAATGTGGCGCCGACCATGCGGGTCATCGCGAGGATGCCCGAGGCCACTCCGGCCTTCTCCGCGCTGACCGAGTTCATGGCGGCGGTCGATAGAGGCGCCATCGTGAGGCCGATGCCGAGACCCATGAGGATGAATGGCGGCAGCAGCAGGGAATAGCCCGTATCGACGTCGACGCGCGTGGTGAGGAACAGCGCTACCGCGACGAGCCCGAGACCGGCTGTCATCAGCGGCCGCGGTCCGACTCGGTCGGCGAGCCGGCCCGCGATCGGGGCCGTGACGATCACCATGAGCGTGGTGGGCAGGAAGCGCACGCCCGCCTGCACGGGGCTATAGCCGAGGATGTTCTGCATGTAGAGGGCGAGGAAGAAGAACATCGCGAGCATCGCGAACGACACGATGAACCCGGTCAGGTTGGCGCCGAGGAAGGTCCGCGAGCGGAAGAAAGAGAAATCGACCACGGGCGCTCGCACCCGCGGCTCGAGCGCGACGAAGGCGGCCAGGCCGACGAGCGCGGCACCGAGCAGGCCGACGATCGCCAGCGAGCCCCAGCCCCACCGGTTGCCCTCGACGAGCGCCAGTACCAAAGCTGTCAGCCCCAGCGACAGGGCGGCTATGCCGGGCAGGTCCACGCGCCGCTCGGCGGTCGGGTCGCGCGACTCGTGTGCCGCGAACAGCGTCACCGCGACTGCCCCCACCGCCACGGGAAGATTGAGGAAGAAGATCGCCCGCCACGAGACATACTCCGTCAGCGCGCCACCGAGCACGGGACCGATCGCGAGTGCCAGGGCCGACACCCCCGCCCACGTGCCGATCGCCCTGCCGCGCTCCTCGGCGGGGAACGCGTCGGTGATGATCGAGAGCGTCGCCGGCATCATGAAGGCGGCGCCGATGCCCTGGATTGCGCGACCGGCCACGAGCCACGTCTGACCGGGTGCGAGCCCGATCGCCGCACTCGAGAGCGAGAAGACCGCGACGCCGAACAGGAACATGCGCCGGCGCCCGTAGATGTCGCCCAGCCGGCCGCCGGTCACGAGCAGGACCGCGAACGTGAGCGTGTAGGCGTTCAACGTCCACTCGAGCCCCGGGAGCGACGCCTGCAGGTCGTCCTGGATCGACGGGAGCGCCACGTTCACGACCGTGTTGTCGAGCATGATCATGAACAGCGCGAAGCACATCGCGGCCAGCGTCCACCAGCGCCGGTTGCCTTCGTTCAGGCGGACGCGGTCGATAATCGGACTACGGGCCGTGGACGTTGTCGTGGCCATCCGTCGCCTCCAATGCAGTAGGGATCGAGCGAGACGGTGGAGCGCGCGAATGAACCGCTGATGAACGCTGCCTGCACCCGCGTGGCCGCTGTGGTGTGATCGCTGTCGAGATGCCCGCATCGCCGTCCGGCTTCGGGCGCCTGCCGATCCGGCTGCGCCTGACGATCGCCTTCGCCGGCGTGCTCACGCTGGTGCTCGCGGTCGGCGCCGTGGGGCTTTACACGGAGTTCGAAGGTGACCTCGACGACGTGATCGAGCAGGACCTCGACTCACGGTCGGCGGACATGGCCGCCCTCCTCCGCGCGAACGCCGAGCCTGCCGCGGCGCTGGCCGAAAGCGGGGAGCGCGTCGCCCAGGTCTTCGGGACGGACGGACGGCTGTTGGCCTCGACGCGCGCGGTGTCAGGCCGACCGATCCTCACGCGGATGGAGGCGCGCCGCGCCGCGCGTGACAAGCTCGGCGTGGATCGCCGCCCGACCGCGGCCGGCGACGTGCGCGTGCGTGCCGTCCGCGCGCGCCCGGACGGCGGCACGACGGTCGCGGTCGCCGTGGGCGATCCCCTGGCAAGCCGGGACGAGTCGCTCGAGCGACTGCGGGAGCTGCTGATCATCGCCGCTCCCCTGGCGCTGCTGCTCGCGAGCTACGCGGGCTACCAGGTGGCCGGCGCCGCGCTGCGGCCGGTCGAGCGCATGCGGGCCGGCGCCGAGCGAATCACGGAGCACGACACATCGCAGCGACTCCCGGTGCCGGCGACGAACGACGAGATCGAAGCGCTCGGCCACACGCTCAACGAGCTGCTCACGCGCCTCGACGCGGCTCTCGCTCGCGAGCGGCGTCTGCTCGCGGACGCGAGTCACGAACTCAGGACCCCGCTCACCGTGTTGCGCGCCGAGGTGCAGGTGGCCCTGCGAGGCGAACGCGACGCGCACGAGCTACGGGCGGCGCTCGAGTCGGTCGGTGAGGAGTCCGAGCGGCTCTCGCGGCTCGCCGACGACCTGCTGGTGCTGGCCCGCGCGGACCAGGGACGTCTCCCGATCCGCCGCGAGGCGGTGGATGCAGCCGAGCTGATCGACGCCGCGGCCGGCCGCGCGAGCGCCGGCGCAGGCGTCCTTGGGCGCAGGGTCCTGGCGGACGTCGGACCGGCTGGGACGATTGCGCTCGCCGATCCCGATCGAACCGGTCAGGCGCTCGACAACCTCGTCGCCAACGCGCTTGCGCACGGGCGCGGCGACGTGCGGCTCGCAGCCCGTCGGAGCGAGGGGCGGGTCGAACTGCACGTGACCGATGAGGGGGATGGCTTCCCGGAGGAGCTTCTGCCCCGCGCCTTCGAGCGCTTCAGCCGTGGCGATCCCGGCCGTTCCGGCGAAGGGACGGGGCTCGGTCTCGCGATCGTCGCGGCCATCGCACGCGCTCAGGGCGGAGAAGCAGGCGCCCGCAATCTGCCCGGCGGTGGGGCCGACGTCTGGATCTCGCTGCCCGCCGCGTCGGCGCCGTCACGGGAGGCCGACGACACGGCCGACCGGCCTCCGCTCAGGGCGCCTTGAGCCGGTAGCCCGCACCCCGAACGGTCTCGATCGTCTCCACCCCGAACGGACGGTCCACCTTCTCGCGGAGGTAGCGCACGTAGACGTCGATGACGTTCGACTTGTGCTCGTAGCCCATGTCCCACGCTCCCTCGAGCAGCTGGTAGCGCGAGAGCACCTCGCCGGGATGGCGCATGAACACCTCGAGCAGCTGGAGCTCCTTGCCGCGCAGTGTGATCTCGCTCTCGCCGCGGCGAACGGTGTGGCGCGCCGGGTCGAGCTCGAGGTCGCCGACGCGCAGCACCGGGGGGCGCTCGGTCGGTCCGCGGCGTGCCAGCGCGCGCAGGCGCGCCAGCAGCTCGCCGAAGTCGAACGGCTTGGCGAGGTAATCGTCGGCGCCGGTGTCGAGGCCGGCGATGCGGTCCTCGACGGCGTCGCGCGCTGTCAGCATCAGGATCGGGGTCCGCACTCCGGCGGCGCGGAGCCGGCCGCAGGTCTCGAAGCCGTCGATGCCCGGCAGCATCACGTCGAGCACGATCGCGTCGTACGGCGTGGAGTCCGCCATCCAGAGGGCGTCCTCGCCCTTGATCGCCACGTCCGCGAGCAAGCCTTCCTCACGGAGGCCCTTGTGAATCAGGCTCGCAAGCTTGACCTCGTCCTCCACTATCAGCACGCGCATTGGCAGGGACAGCATCGCATCGGGATGAGCGTGTGATGAGCACGTCGACTCATCGACCACTCACGTGCGGGCGATCCAATCGCGCTCTATGGAGACGAGACACAGAGAGCGTGCGATGAAGCAACCGCTTGTCGTCGGCGGACCGCTGGGGGTGGCGCGGCTGAACGGAAGGGGGGTCCGCCACCCCCCTCTGCCCGTACCGTCGCCCGCCGCCTCGCCCGCTGCGGCGGACGTGCCCGAACCGGCAATCGTCGTGCGCGGCCTCCACAAGAGCTACGGAGCGACCGATGTTCTGCGGGGCATCGACTTCGAGGTGCACACGAACGAGGTCTTCGGGTTCCTGGGGCCGAACGGGGCAGGCAAGACGACCACGATCGAGATCCTCGAGGGCTATCGACAGCGGAGCGCCGGCGACGTCGTGGTGCTCGGCGCCGACCCCGGCCATCCAAGCCGTGCCTGGCGCCGGAGGATCGGCCTCGTCCTCCAGGAGTGCGAGCTCGACCCGTTGCTGACCGTGCGGGAGACGCTGTCGCTCTTCTCGAGCTTCTACGCCTCGCCCCGGCCGGTGGACGAGACGGTCGCGCTCGTCGGCCTGGCCGGTGAACGGAACGCAAGAGTCCGCACCCTGTCGGGTGGCCAGAAGCGGCGCCTCGACGTGGCCGTGGCGCTCGTGGGCGATCCCGAGCTCTTGTTCCTCGACGAGCCGACCACCGGGTTCGATCCCTCCGCACGGCGGAGCGCCTGGAACATGATCGAGGGGCTGAGGTCGCTGGGCAAGACGATCTTCCTCACCACCCACTACATGGACGAGGCCCAGCATCTCTCCGACCGCGTGGCCATCCTGCGCGGCGGCCGCATCGTCGCCATCGGCAGCCCCGCCGAGCTGGCGGAGGGCGGCGGCCAGACGGTGATCAGCTTCCGGCTTCCGCCGGGGGTCGGGATCGATGCCGTGCGCGCCAACGTCGGCGGGCAGCTGGACGTGTCGGGGGCCCAGGTCTCGCTCCGGGCGGCCGACGCGCAGCGCGCGCTTTACGAGCTCACCTCCTGGGCCGAGCGCGAGCGCGTGGAGCTGTCCGGACTGGAGGCGAGGCGCCCAGGACTTGAAGACGTGTTCCTCGAGCTGACGGGAGACGGCCATGACTGACGTGCAACTTGCCCTGACCCAGGCCCGCTACGGCCTCCTCACCGCGTTCCGGACCCCGCGCACGGTCGTCTTCGGCATCGCCTTTCCAGTCGTGATGCTGGTGTTGTTCGACTCGATCTTCACCTCGGGCTCCGACACCGTGCGCTTCGCGGGCGGCACGCTCACGGCGGACGCCTACTTCACGGCCGGCATCGCCGCCTACTCGATCGGCCTGTCGAGCTTCACGACGCTTGCGATCGGGCTCACGAACCAGCGCGAGACCGGGCAGCTCAAGCGTCTGCGAGGGACGCCCATGCCGGCCTGGACTTTCGTCGCGGCCCAGCTCCTCCGCTCGGCCGCGCTGGCGCTGCTCACGACGGCGGCGCTGATGGCGATCGGCGTGATCGCGTTCGGAGTGGATGTGTCGGCGGAGCACGCGATCGGCCTGGTCGTCTATCTCGCGCTCGGCATCGCGGTCTTCGCCGCGCTTGGGATAGCCGTGACGGTCTTCACGCCGACGGTCGACAGCGCCTCGGCCGTGGGACCGTTCGCCGTCGTGATGCTGTCGTTCATCTCGGGCGTCTTCATCCCGGTGGACCAGCTGCCGCACTGGCTGGAGTCGGTTGGCAAGGTCTTCCCGCTCTACCACCTCGCGGACGGACTACAGACCTCCTTGCTCACGGGCGGGGGCAGTACCGGCCTCAGCGCCGCCAACGTCACCGTGCTCGCCCTCTGGGGGCTGGCCGGGTTCATGATCGCCACCCGCCGCTTCCGCTGGGAGCCGCAGGCGGCGCGGGGGTAGCCTGGCCCGTTCAGCCCGCTGTGTCGCGCGCTCCTAGAGCGCCGGTCAGGCTCTGGGCCACGGCCTCCGCGAGGCGCGCAATTGCACCGGCGCCGCGCTCGGCATGGTCCGGGTTGAGCTCTGTGATCGTCAGACCGGCCAGCTGCGGCGATGCCAAGACTGCGTCGAGCGCGCGCAGGGCGTGATCGAAGGAGAGCCCCTCGTTGCGTCCCCAGTTCTCGGACAGGGGCGTGTCGGTGAAGTCGATGACGTCGACGTCGAAGTGCACGAGCACGCGATCAACGCGACTCTCAATCGACCGCCGAGCGCGAGTCGCAGCCCCCTCTGGATCGGCCGCGACGTTGGCAGCCGAAACCACCTCGATCCCGCGCCGTTCGATGACTTCGCGCTCGAACGGGGTGGCCTGCTCAGGACCCCACCCGAACAGGAGGACCTGCTCGGCTGCGAGCAACGGCGCGCGTTCACCCACGCCGATCAGCTCCGGAGCTGCTCCCTGCTCGCCCAGCATGTGAGCAAGCCCCATCCAGTCCAGAGCCCCTTCCCGCACACTGTCGGGAACGTTGAGATCGGCGTGCGTGTCGAAGTAGATCAACCCGACGCGCTCGTCGCCGGCCACGTGGCCCGCGACGGTTCCCATCCCGACCGTGCAGTCGCCGCCAAGCACGAGCGTGACCTCGCGCTCGGCAATCGCGTCGCGGACTCGGCGAGCGGTGTCCTGCACGATCTCGACGACCGTGCCGAGGTTCTGCGCCCGCCGATTCTCACGATCCGGCCGCCAGCGAAACAACTCGCGGTCCCCGTGGTCGCGCACCTCAGCACCCGGGCGCCTCAACAGGTCAACAAGCCCGGCCTCCCGCAAGGCCCGCGGCGCCTGCTCCTGGCCCGGAGCAAACGCCCCCGCGCTGGTCGGCACGCCGATTACACCCAGTCTCGCGCTCACCAAACCTCCCTGAGACGGCACTCGATCCCAAGCATGCCGAACGAGTCGGTCGCGGAACTCCGTGATGGTGACGCGCTTGAAGATTGGCCTTGCCGCGGATGCGTCCGCAGTGGGATGAAGCGCGCGCCCGACCGTAGCGCTTCGATGATTTTGGGGTGCTCGGGCGGTCTTCCAGTGCGAGCACCCGCGGAACGCCGGCGAGAGAAAGGAAAGTTCAGTGAACCAAGAGGTCCGGTCGATGGCGCCGGCAGCCGAGGGCTTGACTGCGCTGCGCCGGTCGGTGGCCGGCGCCGTCATCGCTCCCACTGATGCGGGGTATGACCAGGCGCGCCGCTCATTCAACGCTCTCGTCGACCGCCGTCCAGCGGCAATCGTGCGCTGCTTCGGGCCCAGCGACGTTGCAACCGCCTTCGACTTCGCGCGGGTACAGGGGCTGGAGGTTGCGGTGCGCGGGGGCGGGCACAACCCCGCCGGCCACTGCGTCCTGGACGGCGGGCTCGTGATCGACCTCTCGCTCATGCGCAGGGTCGACGTAGACGGCGACGCGAGGATCGCCCACTCCGAGGGCGGGGCGACGTGGCTGGATTTCGACTCGGCGACGCAGGCCTTCGGCCTCGTTACGCCTGGGGGCGTCGTCGGCTCGACCGGGGTGGCGGGTCTCACGTTCGGCGGCGGGATCGGACACCTGACCGCGCAGTACGGCCTCACCTGCGACAACCTCGTTGCCGCCGAGGTCGTCACACCCGAGGGGACCGTCGTTCGCGCCGGCGCGGATGGGGACGCCGACCTTCTCTGGGGGCTCCGCGGCGGAGGCGGAAACTTTGGCGTCGCGACGCGACTGGAGTTCCGCCTGCATCCGCTCGAACGAGTTGTCGGCGGGCGACTCGAGTACGCCGGTAAGGGCGTCTCGGAGGCGCTTCGCCGCTTCCGCGACGTGGTCGCGGGCGCCCCCCGCGACCTCAGCTGCGGGGCGCTGCTTGCACTGGACGAGTCGCTCGAACCGACGCTGACGATCGCACCCTGCTACACCGGCTCAGATCCGGATGTTGAGGAGCTGCGGGTGCTGCGGTCGGCCCCGGGGCTCGTGAGCGACGGCGTCGGCCCGCTCGCGTTTCTTGGCCAGCAGCACCTGTTCAACCCTCCTTACGGCGAAGACCGGAACTACTGGAAGAGCCAGTTCGTGAGCGAGCTGCCGGACGAGCTGATCGACGAGCTCCTCCGACGCATAACCGCCCTCGAGCGGCCGCCCGGACAGGTGCTGTTCGAATCCCTGCACGGCGCGCCCAAGGATGCCGATGCGAACAACGGCGCCGTCGGCTTTCGCCGGGCCGCCTTCAACATCAGCGCCACGGCCTCCTGGCGCGACCCTGCCCTCGATCCACAGTTCATCGCCTGGGCGCGCGACACGGCCGCGGCACTCGGGCCGTGGTCGGTCAGCGGCGGGTACGTCAACTACATGCAGGCGGACGAACCCATCGAGCGTGTGCGCGCTGCCTTCGGCGACGAGACGTTCGAGCGTCTCCGGACGCTGAAGAGGCGTTACGACCCGAACAACGTGCTGCGCCGCAATCAGAACATCCCGCCGGGACCAGATTGAGCCGCCGCGCTAGCACCACGTGGACCGTCGACGATGGCTTTGACCTCGACGCGTTCCTCGACCGGCCCCTCGTGGCGCACGTGGCGACGGTCGGTCGGACCGGGCCGAGCGTGCGACCTCTGGTACCTGTGGGAAGGGCGAGCGTTCTGGTGGCTGACCGGGGGCTGGTCACGGCTCGGACAGCTGCTCGAGCGCGACCCACGCGTCGCCCTCGTCGTCGACACCTGCGACCTCGATCGGGGCGAGGTGCTGCAGGTCAGCGCGCAGGGAAGGGCGGAGCTCCGTCCCTTCGAGAGCGACCGTGCGCGCCGCTGGGGACGCCGCTACCTCGGACCCGACGAGCGCCACTGGCGTCGCTTCCACGGCGCCGTTTTCGACGATCCCACGACCCGCTTCGTCGCCCTGGAGCCGACGGTCCTGCGCGCCCGCGACTTGTCGTACTGACCGCGGCGCGTCGTGCTCACCGGGCGGGGACGCCGTCCGCTGAGGCGTCCCCGCTTCGATGCGCCGGAGGACGGGGCTATGCCGCGAGCGGCTGCCCGCCGGGGGCGGATTCGGACTTGCGCTCGCGCACCTCGAGCGCGTGCACCACGCGCTCGGCGCTCAGCTCGTGCGCGGTCAGGCCGAGCACGGAGAGGGCGCCGATCGCAATCGCTGACGCGAATGCGAGGTCGTCGACGGTGCCGTTCGAGAACACCAGGCTCGCCAGGATCGTCCAGGCGCTGACAACGGCGATGCCGGCCCCGATAGCGAGCGAGGGCAGATCCTCGCGGTACCGAACGGCGATGCCGGCCGACACGAGCAGCATGGCGATGCCCAGCCCGAAAGCCAGAGCGACGACGGTCGAGGCGGCGAACGCAAACGTCGCCGCGACCAGGAAGGCGGCGACGACGCCAAGCGTCAGGTATGACAGGTACCGAATGCGCATCGAGAGCTCCTTTCCTCTATTTCGATGCTCATGAGGCGAACCTAGGCCCGCGACGTGAGTCGTCGATGAACCGCCGGCCGGGTCAGGTGGCCGGCGTCGGACCTCCGTCCTCGGGCGAGCCGGAGTCGCCTGCCATCCGAATGGCTGACCTGGTGACAACGATCAGCGACACGATCACCACGGCACCGCCGATGGCATCGGCCGCCTTGCTGTGGATCGCGACAACGGCCGCCGCCGCCGCGACTCCCAGCACGCTCACGAGGAGGAGTTTGATCAGGGGGGACATCTGGACCTCGAGGTGAGCGTGGACGGCGATGATGAAAGCCCGATGAATGCCGGGACGGGCCCGCCGACTGGAGCGGACGGCGCGCCGCGGCGTAGGCTCCGGCACGCGGCCACCCGCTGAAGGAGGGGTATGCGACAGCTGACGAGCCTCGACGCGACGTTCCTGAGCATCGAGTCGCCCACCGTCGTGGGCCACGTGTGCGGCCTGACGGTGCTCGATCCCTCCAGCACCAAGTCCGGCAGCCTGACCCTGGAGGACGCCCGGGCGCTGTTCGAGAAGCGGATCCATCTGTTGCCGCCGTTTCGCTGGCGTCTCGTGCAGGTCCCTTTCGATCTCGACAATCCCTATTGGCTCGAGGACCCGGACTTCGACATCGAGTTCCACGTCCGCGAGCTCGCGCTGCCCGCGCCGGGCGACGATAAGCAGCTGAGCGAGCAGGTCGCGCGGGTTGCATCCCGCCCGCTCGACCGCACGCGCCCGCTTTGGGAGTACTACCTGATCCACGGCCTCGAGGGCGGCCGTGCCGCCCAACTCACGAAGATGCACCACGCTGCGATCGACGGCGTCTCGGGCGCGGAGATCATGAGCGTGCTGCTCGACCGCAAGCGGAAGGGGACGAGAGTCCCCCGGCCGGACCGGGCCTGGAAGCCCGAGCGCGTGCCGAGCCAGATCGAGCTGTTCAACCGTGCTCTATTGAACGCACCGGGTCAGTCGGCGAAGGCGCTTGGTTCGATCCCGCGCACGCTGCCCGGCCTCGCCGACGTGCCGGGGGTCGGCAACGTCCCGGGCATGGGCACGGTCTCGCGGGCCGCGCGGCGGCTCACCGGCGGAACACCCTCCGATGGCGACGGCGGCGTGATCCAACCGCCCCGCGGCCGCCCGCCCCGGACGTCCTTCAACCGAAAGATCACGCCGCACCGGCGCGTCGCGTTCGGATCGCTCCCGCTCGACGAGGTCAAGCGCGTGAAGAACACGTTCCGCGTGACCGTCAACGACGTCGTCCTGGCGCTGTGCACCACCGCCCTGCGCCGCTGGTTGATGGAGCACGACGAGCTTCCCTCCAAGCCGCTGCTCGCCATGGTGCCGGTCTCCGTCAGGACCGCCGAGGAGGCGCGGGCGTTCGGCAACCGGGTTTCCGTGATGATGCCCCGCCTGCCCACCGGCGAGCCCGATCCTGCGGAGCGGCTGCGCTTCCTGCACAACGAGATGCGGGCGGCCAAGGAGCGCCACAGCGCGGTGCCGGCGACGCTGCTCCAAGACCTCAGCCGCTTCGTGCCGCCGGCCGTTACCGCGCGCGCCGGCCGAGTAGTCGAACGCGTGCTCGCGACCGAGCAGGGTCCTCCACCCGTGAACGTGATCATCTCGAACGTTCCCGGACCGCAGTTCCCGCTCTACTCCGCCGGCGCACGGGTGATCGCCAACTACCCCGTGTCGGCGATCACGCACGGGGTCGGCCTCAACATGACGGTCCAGAGCTACGACGGCCACCTCGACTTCGGACTCGTCGCCTGCCGGGAACTGGTGCCCGACCTCGCGGACCTGATCGGTTACCTGCGTGACGGGCTCGATGAGTTGCTCGCCGCCCAGCCCGACGCGAGCGAGTAACGCACCACCGTGACCGATCCGCTGCCGCTGCCCGAGGGTTACGCGGTTGGGCACTTGACGGACCTCGAGGCCCGCACCGGCTGTACGGTCGTAATCGCCCCCGAGGGGACCCGCGGCGCCGTGGAGGTGCGCGGCGGCGGCACCGGCTCGCGCGAGCTCGAGTCGCTCTCGCCGCTTGCCAATTCCGAGGGACCGAGCGCCGTGCTGCTCACCGGTGGGAGCGCCTTCGGGCTGGCGGCCGCGGACGGTGTCGTGCGCTGGCTCGAGGAGCGCGGCCGCGGGCGGCCGACACCGCTGGGCGTGATCCCGCTGGTCCCCACCGCCGTGGTCTTCGACCTCGCGGAGGGGGACTTCGACCGGCGACCCGGGCCGGACGAGGGCTACGCGGCCTGCGAGGCGGCCGCGGGCGGGGTCCCGGAGCGCGGGCGGATCGGGGCAGGCACGGGCACCGCCGTGGGAAAGATGCTCGGGCGCGAGCGAGCCACGCCGGGCGGCGTTGGCTACGCCTCAACCCGCCTTGCCGGCGGCGAGACGCTCGCCGCGATCGCGGTAGCGAACGCCTCGGGCGACGTCGTCGAGGACGGCGAGGTGCTCGGCGGCCCGCGCGGAGACAGCGGCGAGCTGCTCCGCAGCGCCGAGCTGATGCGGGACATGCGCGAACTCCCTGACTGGGGCATCCGCCCCGGTCAGAGCACGACGCTCGTCTGCGTCTGCACTGACGCCGCGCTCGACAAGCGCGGCTGTGGCATCGTCGCGCGGGTGGCGAGCGGCGGCCTCGCCCGCGCCGTCGACCCGGCCTTCACCCCCTTGGACGGCGACATCGTCTTCTGCCTCGCATCGGGAGAGCGGCCGACGGCCCCGCCGGGGCCGGCGCTGTCATGGTCGCTCACGGTCCTCGGCACAACCGCCGCGACCCTCACGGCCGCTGCAATTCGGGACGCCGTGCGACAGGCCCGATAGGTCTCGCCGGCTGACGCAGCGACGTCCGAGGATCCCCTGCCGATGTGAGGCTGGGCCTCACGCCCACGGGGAATGGCGCTGATCTCGCGAGCACCGCTGACAACGAGTCGGTTCGCAGGTATCGCCGGGCTTGTGTACGCGGCGTCGGCGGCGATCGAGAACATGGGGCTGCTCGAAGCGCCGACCCTCGCCAGCCCTGTCGCCGACGTCCGCGCCCTGTACGAGGACCAGGCGCTCGCCCTGGTCACTTCATTGGCCGGAGCGCTCGAGCTGGTGGCGTACTGCGTATTCGCCGTCGCGCTCTTCGGCTTGCTGCGGGAACGCGAGCGGACGCGTGAGGGCTGGAGCTTCCTCGCTCTGGTTGGAGGCGTCGCCGGGCCAGTCGTGGCCGCGTCGGGGCTGGCGGCGACTGCGGTCCTGGTCGCCGACGGAGGAGCGGGCCTGGGAGACGACGCGGTCGCCACGGTATTCGACCTATCGCTGACGGCGCGAATGCTCTCGGGCGGCTTCCTGGCTCTGTTCATGGCAGGCGTCGGGCTCTCCGCCCTGCGCTCGGGGGCGCTGCCGAGTTGGCTCGCGTGGTACGCGTGCGCCGCCGCGCTGCCGCTGGCGATTGCTCCCGTCGCGGCCTTCGCGGCGGAAGACGCCGTTCAGGTTGCCGCGCGGATCGCGTTCTCGCTCCAGGCGCTGTGGATCCTGCTCACCAGCTTCTGGCTCGCCCTCGCGGACGGCAGCGATCGGGTCGCTTTCGTGCGGCGCTGTGCCTTCCTGCTGCTCGTGCTGGGCGCGGGGCTGGTCGGGATCGCTTTGCTGGTGGTGCCAGGGGCGACGGGCGAGTTCTTCGCCTGGGGCCTCGGCCCGGAGCCCCTGGCCGCCTTTGCGGGCGGCGTCTACGTCGGGTCGGCCGCGGTGTATGCGCTTGCCCTGAGGAGCGAGCAGCACGACGCGCACGGCCTCGTTGTCGGTGCCGTCGTGCTCTCGGTCTCCGTGCTCGTGATCACCCTCACCCACCTCGATCAGTTCGACTTCGGCCGGCTCCAGGCGTGGGCGTGGGTGGCGTTGTTCGGGGGCTTCTCGCTGGTCACTAGCGCGCTCCTGGTCCTCGGGCGCACCGCGCATCGGGAGGCCACGGCCGCGGAGCCGCTCGCGGCGCCGGTGCGCGGGGTGCTCACCCTCGTCTCGGTCGTGCTGGGAGCCCTCGCGCTCGCGCTCTGGGTAGACCCAGGCGCGCTCACGGGTCCCAGCCCATTCGATCTCCCGCCGCTGGGCGGGCGCTTCGCGGGCTCGTGGATTGCGCTGCTCGCCGTCCTGGCGGGCTGGGCCGCGTTGCGCAACCGGCGAGGTGAGGCCCGGGCCTCGCTGGCCGCGCTGATCGCGCTTCCGGCGGGGATGCTCGTGGCGGCGCTGAGAACGCTCCCGGATCTGGAGCCGGGCGGGGCGGCCATCGCCTACGTCGCGGCGATCGTTTTCCTGCTCGCGACTGGAGCGGTGTTGGCGGGGGGCCGCGGTCGGAATCGGCTTACGGTGTCGGAAGCCGCTGCCCAAGCATGGCGAGCGTGATGAGATCCGGGACGCTCACGGCACCGGCCGAGCTCGCCTGACAGGCTCCCGCAGCCAGACTGCCGCGCTCGCCGTTGCGAGGAGCAGGACGGCCATACACACACCGAGGCCCCAGCGAGCCGCCACGTCGAAGCTCGCGATCGCGTCGCCCAGAAGGTCGGCACGGGCAGCGCCGTGCAGGCGGTTCGCGATGTCGGTCGCGTCCTCGATCGACTCCTCGGCGGCGACGGGCGCGCTGCTGTCGGCCGTGATCTGCGCAGCGTAGATCGCGGCGAACACGCTTCCGATGATCGCCACCCCGAGCGCACCGCCGACCTGCCGGGCGAGCTGGTTCACCGCGGCGCCGTCGCCGGCCTTCTCCGTCCCGACGTCGTTCATGATGATCCCGGTGACGGGTGCGGCGGCCACGCCTACGCCGGCGCCCACGATCGCGGTGCCGAGCAGCACGAGTGCGGGCGAGCTGTCGCCGGAGAGAAACAGCAGCGGGATGAAGCCGGCCGCCGCGGTGAGCATTCCCCCGAGAAGCACCCGGCGCTGCCCGTACTTCGCCACGATCCGCCCGCTCAACGCCGCGAGCGCACCAAGCGCCACCCCGAACGGCGCCAGCTCGAGGCCCGACGCGAGCGCCGAGCCGTCCTGGACGTATTGCACGTACTGGGGAAGCAGAAACAGCATCCCGAGCATCGCGATGTAGATCGCGAGGATCACAAGCGCTGCCGCCGCCACACGCGGGCGCGCGAGCACCCGCACGTCGAAGAGCGGGTGGGCGCGCCTGAGCTCCGTAGCGAAGAACGCGACGGAGGCAGTGACCCCCACCAGCGCGGCGCCGAGCACGGCCGGGCTGGTCCATCCCGCGTCGACGCCCTCGATGAGGGCGAACACGATGCCGGTCAGCGCGAGCATGGAGAGCACCACCCCGGGGAGGTCGAGCGGGGGCACCCCCGGCCGGCGCGACTCGGGCAGCCAGCGCAACCCGAGTGGAACCGCGACGAGCACGAACGGGACGTTGACGAGGAAGACCCAGCGCCAGCTCGCCACGTCGACGAGCACACCGCCCGCCACCGGTCCGAGGGCCAACGCGAACCCCGCGACCCCTGCCCAGACTCCGAGCGCCTTCGGCCGCAACTCAGGTGGGAAGATCACGGCGAGCAGCGACAGCGCGGGCGGCAGCACGCACGAGGCGGCCACGCCCATCAGCACCCGCGCGGCGATCACCGCGCCCACCGTCTCCGAGATGCCGGCCAGCACGGACGCGGCCGCGAAGCCCGCCAATCCCGCCAGGAACACCCGCCGCCGCCCGAACCGGTCGGCGAGCCCGTTGCCGACCAGCAGCAGGCCGGCGAGCGATACGAGGAACGCGTCCAGCACCCATTGCAATTCGCCGATGCCGGCGTCCAGATCGTCCGATATGTCCGGCAGCGCGACGTTGACGATCGTCATGTCCATCGCGCTGATGAACATCGCGACGCAGATGACGCCGAGGCACCGCCAGCGGCGTCGGTCCTCGACCGCCTCGTGAGCCGCAGGCGACGGCGCGAAATGGATGAAGTGCGGGACCTCGATGGTCGTCTACGCGGACACCGCGCTGCCCAGGGAGTTGGCGCCCAGAACCTTGGGGGTGCCTTCCTCGTAGAAGACGTCGATTTCGGTGATAGTGAAGCCTGCGGTCGTCAGCAGGTCGGCGATCGGCCGGGTGAGGTGACAGCCGCCGAACAGGCGCTTCTGGATCGGCTCGAAGCGGTGCTGCCAGTGGCGGACCCGCTCGTCAGGGGCCAGCCCATGCTCGACGAAGTGCAGCGTTCCGCCCGGCTTGAGCACCCGTCGCAGCTCGGCCAGGGCGGCGGCGATGTCGGGGATCGTGCACATCGTCCACGTGGAGAGCGCGGCGTCGAAGCTGTTGTCGTCGAAGGGCAGCGACTCACCATCCAAGCCTGATCGCTCCACCGGGACGGGGCTCCCCTTCAGACGTTCGTCGGCCAGCTTCCAGGCCAGGTCGGCCGGTTCGACCGCGGCAACTCTGGTGACGGCCGCCGGATAGAACGGGACATTCAGTCCGGAGCCGAAGCCGATCTCGACGACGTCGCCCTCGAGCCCCGCGCATACTCGGCTTCGCTGCGGTTCGACGCTCTTCAGCCCGCAGGCGAAGTTGACGATTCGTGGGAGGACTCGCTCGCCGTAAAGGCCCATGGCCGCCTAGCGTACGTGCTCACGACCGAGGTCAGATGATCAGGATGATGAAGATCCCGCACACGATGATGTTCACCAGCCAGCTGTTGGCATTCATCCAGTCCCGCAGCTCGGGCATGGCGTGCACCGGCGCCTGTGGAAGAGCAGGTACCCGAGCAGCGGCAGCGCGGCGATCAACGTCGTGAGCAGGATGAACGGGACTGCCGCGCTGAGCGGATCGTCATGCTGCTCGAGGTTGGTCGCCACGGTGAGCATCACGATGATGTCTGAGGGCATGAAGAAGATCACCAGCAGGCCGGTGCGCAGGGCCTGCTTCGGGTCGGCCTGCTGGAGCTTGCCGAGCCACTTGGGCGGCTCGATCGTCTCCCGGCGGACATGTTCTTGATCGCGAAGGCGACGAGCAGAGCGACGAGCGCGTACTGGATGATGTGGCCCGTGGAGCCGTTGTCGGACGGGTCGCCGAAATCAATCGCCCCGCCGACCAGGTCCTGCAGCCCGCGGAGGGCGGCCACGCCGACGGCGGTCGCCACCAGCACCCCGATGTCGAAGGCGAGCGAGTTCTTCAGTGCCTCCTCGGAGGTCACGAAGATGATCGCCGACATGATCTGCGGGCCCGCCATCATCGTGATGGCGAGCGGGAGGATGTCCGTGTTCAAGACGCCGCATCTTCTCAGCGCCACCAGTCGGCTCGTGTCTAAGCGACTTTGAGCATGCCCCCGTCGACGACCAGCTCGGTGCCTGTCGTGCTCGCAGAGCGGGGCGACGCCAGGAACGCCACCGCGGCAGCGATCTCTGCCGGCTCGGCGAGACGTCCGGTGGTCAGCTGCATCATGTCCGGCGCCAGGCGGGTCATCACGCTGTCGCGATCGGTCCCCATCTGAGCCGCGAGGATGTCGGCCGCGCCGCCGGCCTCTGTCCACCACGGCGTCCGGACCGGCCCCGGGCAGACACCGTTGACACGCACACCCTGCGGTCCGAATTCCTCGGACAGCGCCTTGGTGAGATTGGTCATCGCAGCCTTCGCGGCTCCGTAGTCGACGTTGACCGCGGACGGCTGTCGTCCGTGGACGGACGAGACGTTCACGATCGCGCCTCCGCCGCGCTCCAAGAGCAACGGGACCGCCGCTCGGCACGCCCGAACCGCCGAGAAGAGGTTGAACTCGAACATCTCACGCCAGTCTTCGTCACCGAGCTCGAGGAATCCGAAGCGCGGAAGCTTGGTTCCGGGCGGCGGCCCACCGGCGTTGTTGACAAGGACGTCGAGGCCACCGAACGTCCGGGCGGCGCGGGCGATGACCTCCGCTGGGGCGCCTGCGTCCATCAAGTCCGCGGGCACGTGAAGCAGGTCGCCACCGAGCGCGTCGAGCTCAGGACTCCGGTGGCGTGAGGTCGCCACCACCCGCATGCCCTGCTCGAGAAGCGTGCCGACCACGGCAAGGCCGATGCCCTTGGACGCTCCCGTGACAACAGCCACCCTGCCATCCAGATCGAGATCCATGCCTCAAAGACGAACCCGATGGCCCGATTGTGAGATCGCCCCGGCTGCCGCCCGCTCGGTCTACTGCTTCGCGGGCTTCGCTTCCTTGAGGGGCTGCGCTTCCGGGGCCGGCTTGAGCCTGGACTTGGGCGCCGGAGCCGGGACTGCGGCGGCCGGCGGTGCCTCGCTCTTTGCGACCTTCTTCGGGCCAGGCTCTGGCTTCGGGGGGTCGCTCTTCACGGGCTCGCTCTTCACGGGCCTGCCCTTTGGCGGTGCCCCGACCGGGCCGCGGGGCGCGTCACCGATCTTCGGACCCCGCTCTCGGGGGCCGTGTCCACGGCCGGTACCCTGCCCCGGAGGGGTCAGTGGCGCCGGCTTCAACTTGACCCGGTGGACGGGCTTCGACTTCGGCTTGTCAATGGGTCGTCGGGTCTTTCCGGGAGAACCGTTGTCGTGGACCCGGACGCGTCCGGCACCTCCGCTACGCACGGGACGTTCGGCGGCGCTCGGGGGTCGCTGCGTGACTGTCGGGGCTGTTGCTCGTGACGGCTCCCGCGATTGTGGGGGAGGCGAGGGCTGTGCAGCACGGGAGCTCGCAGGTCCGGGCGCTGGAGCTGCCGTGGATGGCGGCGCCGGGGTTCCGGTGTCCTTAAGGACCGCCTCACCGGTCACGACGCCGCCGCCGGCGAGCGCGCACACGGCCGCGACCTTCGCCGCGGTGCCCGCTCCGACCGAGGCCGAGAGCCCGCCCAAGCCGGCCGCGAGTCCACCGCCGGCCGAGCCGCCCCCAATCCCGAGCGCCGCGAGCACGCCGGACTTCAGCCCCACTGACGGCGCCACGGGCAACGCCGCGGCGAGCATCCGCCGCTGTTGCCTCACCTGCTCGCGATAATCGCGGCAGCCGGGGCACTCCCGCAGGTGGTGGCGGAGCACGGTGCGACGGAGAGCCCCGCCGCGCAGGTTTGCAAGCTGCTCGCGGATCTCCTCGCAGGGCGTCTCGCGTGCCTCGCGCCGCTCGATCAGCCGACTCCGGGCGCGGAAGACGAGCGCCTTCACGCGCGCCACCTCGCAGCCGAGCACGCCGGCCACATCGGTGTGCGAGAGCCCGCCCGCCTCTGCCAGGAGCAGCGCGGCGCGTTGCTCCTCCGGCAGCTCGCGCACATCGTGGAGGAGCTCGCGCAGATCGGCGCGGCGCTCGACCTGCTCGGCCAAGCCGGCCGTGGCCGGCTCGTAGCCGATGGCGACTTGGTCGCGCCGTGAGCGCAAGATCGAGATGCAGCGGTTGCGCGCGATCGCGTACAACCATGGCTTGAGCGCCAGCTCGCGAGAGTCGCCGCGCTGAAGGTTGTTGAAGGCAGCGGCGAAGGTGAGTTGCACGGCGTCCTCGGCATCGTCGTGGCGGCCGAGCATGTGGCGGCAGAAAGCGAGGATGCCCGCGCCGTGACGCTCGAAGACAATCTCGTACGCGGCCGTATTGCCGCGCCGCATCTGCTCCACCAGCGTGTCGTCCCCCGCGAGAACCAGCAGCCGCTTGGGGCGCAGCACCCGGGTGCCCGTTCGAGCCGGGATCGAGATGGCGCGCATGGCTCTACAGTCCTACCCGCTTGAGGGCCCGTCAAGCCGCGGCATGTGCCCGTGTGGCCTCGAAGTGCCATCACGCACTGGAACGCAGAACGCGTCGGGAAGTTCGGACATAACTCGCGAACCTCCGGGCTCCGGTGGCGTTGCAGGGGACATGAAGGCGATTACGGTAGCGATTGGACTGATGGCGGCCTTGGCGCTTCCTGTCGGCGCGCAGGCAAAGCCGAACAACGACGACGAGCGGGCCGCGCAGAAGCAGTGCAAGGCCGAGCGTGGAACGACGAAGGCGACGCGCGAGGCTTTCAAGGCCCTCCATCGCAGCATGAGCCGCTGCGTGCGCGAGAAGGCCGCCGAGGAGGAGGCCGAGCGCGAGGAGGCGAAGTCGAACGCCGCCAAGACCTGCAAGGCCGAACGCCAGACCCTCGGCGCACAGGCCTTCGCCGAGAAGTACGGCGAGAACAAGAACAAGAAGAACGCATTCGGCAAGTGCGTGTCCACGAAGGCCCGCGAGAAGAAGGCGGAGATGGACGCCGCGGACCAGAAGCAGGCCCAGGAACTCAGGAACGCGGCCAAGGAGTGCGCGGCGGAGCGCCGGGCCATGGGTGAGGGACCGTTCGCCGACAAGTACGGCAAGAACAAGAACAAGAAGAACGCATTCGGCAAGTGCGTGTCCATGAGGGCAGGAGAGTCGTAGCGCACACTTCGGAGGGAGGGCCCCCGGTGACGTGGGGCGACGTCGCCGGTTCAAGACGGAGGGGTCCTTCCGGGACCCCTTCGTCGTTCGGCTAGGCGCGCGGGAACCCGGCGCTCGGCGCCGGCGCATCGGCGGTCAGCAGTTGGCCCGTCCGTGCCTCGTCGGCGACGCTCTCAGGGCCGTGCCATTCCCTGGCCACCATGAACAGCGTCGTCCTGTCCGCGCCCCCGAGCATGCAGGCGAAGCAGCCACGGTCGAGGTCGATCGTCTGCAGCACCTCACCGCCCTCGCGCACGCGTACGCAACGCTTGTTCGGGACGTCCGCGTACCAGACGGCGCCTTCCCCGTCGAGGCAGATTCCGTCCGGGACGCCGTCGCCGAGGTCGGCCCACACGCGCCGGTTTGACAGGCCGCCGTCGTCCTCGACGTCGAAGGCTGTTAGCCGGTTGGCGTAGGACTCGGCGAGGATCAAGGTCGAGTTGTCCGGCGTCACGACCAGGCCGTTTGGGAATTCGACGCCGTCCGCCACCTGCCGGACCGAGCCGTCCGGCGTCACGAGGGCGAGGATTCCGGGGGCGACCTCGCCGCCGGCGAAGTCGAAGCCGATGTTGCCGATGTAGGCGTTGCCCCGGCCGTCCACGACGATGTCGTTCCAGGGATGCTCCGAGAGTCCGCTCAGATCCGCTTGGGTGACGAGCGATCCGTCGGCTTCTCGGCGAAGCAGGGCGCGGTCCTGCGCCGAGACGATCAGCAGCGGTCCGTCCGGCAGCCAGTCGATGCAGAACGGAAAGGACGCCACCTGGGCTATGACCTCGCTCCTGCCGTCGAGGTTCACGGCGATCAGCTGCTGTGCTCCCCAGTCGGCGAACCACAGCCGCTCGTCGTGCCAGCGGGGCGACTCGCCGAAGGCGATGCCGGTCATCAGGGTCTGCGTGGTGGACATCGAGGACTCCTCTCCGTAGGCGCTCGTCACAGGCATGTCGAAGCTGCGCAACCGGTCTCGACATCGGGTGAGAGGATCTCGACAGACACAGCCTGGGAGGTGGCCATGAAGTACCTGATCCTGATCTGGAGCAATCCGGAGTCGCGTGAGATCTGGGAGAGCTTCTCCGCCGAGGAGCGCTCAGAGGGTTTTGCGTACTACGCCACTCTCGCCGAGGACCTCGAGGCGTCCGGCGAGCTGATCGTGACCGAGGCCCTCGCGGATCCCTCGCTGACCAAGCGCGTGACGGTTCGCGAGGGCCAGACGATGACGAGCGACGGGCCTTTCGCCGAGGCAAAGGAGCTGCTGGCCGGCTTCTTCCTGGTCGAGTGCGAGAGCACGGAGCGCGCGGTCGAGATCGCCGCCCGGGTGCCCGAGGCGGAGCTCGGGCTCGTCGAGGTGCGGCCGCTGATGGACCTCAGCGGGTTCGAGATGTGAGCGCATCGCCGTCCCGCCGGCGCCACGGCGAACACCCATAGGATGGCCGCCATGGCCGGTCCGCTCGAAGGGCTGCGCGTGGTCGAGATCGGCGGCATCGGGCCGAGTCCCTTCGCCGGGATGCTGCTTGCGGACATGGGGGCCGATGTCGTGCGAGTCGCGCGACACGCCCGGGCAGCCCCGGTCGAGGTCGCGGGCGACCCCACCCTCCGCGGGCGCGTGTCGGTCAGCGCCGACCTCAAGACGGACGAGGGCCGAGGGCTCGTGCAACGGCTCGCGGAGGCTGCCGAGGCGTTGATCGAGGGCTTTCGTCCGGGTGTGATGGAGCGGCTCGGGCTGGGCCCGGACGAGCTGCTCGCGCGCAACCCGCGGCTCGTGTACGGGCGCATGACGGGCTACGGGCAGGACGGCCCGCTCGCCTCGGTAGCGGGCCACGACATCAACTACATCTCGATCGCCGGAGTGCTCGGCGCCACCCGGCGCGCGGGCGAACGACCGCTGTTCCCGCTGAACCTCGTCGGCGACTACGGGGGAGGCGGGATGCTGCTCGCGCTGGGCGTCGTGAGCGCCGTTCTGCACGCGCGCGGCTCCGGGCACGGGCAGGTCGTCGACGCCGCGATGGTCGAGGGGGCGTCGCAGCTGGCGACGCTGATCCACGGCCTTCACGCGGGGGGCGTCTGGAGCGACGAAGCGGGAACGAACATGCTCGACAGCGGCGCCCACTTCTACGAGGTGTACGAGACCGCCGACGGCGGTTTCATGTCTGTTGGAGCAATCGAACCGCAGTTCTACGGGGAGTTGCTGAGGCTGCTCGACCTGCCCGCCGAGGAGCTGCCGCAGTGGGACCGGGAGCGCTGGCCCGAGTTCAAGGCCCGGCTCGCCGACGTCTTCCGTGCGCGCACGCGCGACGAGTGGACCGGGATCTTCGAGCACGCCGAAGCCTGCGTCACGCCGGTGCTCGGCCTGTTCGAGGCCCCACGGCACCCGCACAACATCGCGCGCGGCGGGTTCACCGAGCTCGACGGCGCGACCGTACCGGCGCCCGCGCCGAGATTCGGCGGCACGCCCACAGGCCCCGCTCCCAGCGCGGCGGTCAGCCCCGCGGAGGCCCTTGAGCGCTGGCGCTAGCACCCGCCGGCACGAACCGCTCCCGCAACTCCGTCTTCTTCCACTTGCCGGTGGCCGTGCGCGGGATCGCCTCGACGAACTCGAAGCTCTCGGGCAGCTGCCACTTGGCGAACTGCCCGGCGAGGTGCTCGCGGAGCGATTCGACGTCCGGCTCTTCTCCATCGGCGAGGACGATGACGGCCAGGGGACGCTCGCCCCAGCGCTCGTCGGGTATCGCGATCACGGCTGCCTCGGCGACCGCCGGGTGGCCCATCAACGCGTTCTCGAGGTCGACCGAGCTGATCCACTCTCCGCCCGACTTGACGAGGTCCTTCGAGCGGTCGCAGACCCTGATGCAGCCGCGCTCGTCGATCGTCACCACGTCGCCGGTCCGGAACCAGCCGTCGTCCGTGAACTTGTCCGCCCCCTCGCCGCCGTGATAGCCGGACGCCACGCACGGGCCCCGGACCTCGAGCTCACCCATGGTGCTGTCGTCCCAGGGCACCTCGCCGTCGTCGTTGCGCGCGCGGATGTCGACGAGCGGCACGGCCGTTCCTTGACGCGCGCGATAGGCGGTGCGCTCCGGCTCCGGGAGCTCGCCGATGTCGGCTGGCACATGACACGCCGTGCCCAGCGGGCTCATCTCGGTCATTCCCCAGGCATGGAGGAGCTCGATGCCGTGGCGGTCATAGCCCTCGATCATGCTCGGCGGCGCGGCCGAGCCGCCCACTACGAGCTTGCCGAGCTTCGAGAGGTCCCAGCGGGCCGGCTCGTCGTCGAGCGCCGTGAGCATCGGCATCCAGACGCTCGGCACACCCGCCGTGATCGTGACCTCCTCGCCCGCGAGCAGGTCGAGGACGCTCACCGGGTCGAGGTGAGGACCGGGCAACACGAGTCCCGCGCCTGTCAGCGCCGACGCGTACGGCAACCCCCAGCTGAACGCATGAAACATCGGAACCACCGGCAGGACGACGTCGCGGCTCGAGATACCGAGAGCATCCGGCAGAGCGGCGTTCAGAGCGTGAAGCGTGGCCGAGCGGTGCGAGTAGACGACGCCCTTCGGCGTGCCCGTGGTCCCGGACGTGTAACACATGGCGGCGGCCGTGCGCTCGTCGAGCGCCGGCCAGTCGGCGGGCCCCGAGCCCTCGATGAGTTCCTCGTATGGAGTCGCCTCGGCGGGCACAGGATCCGAGTGGGCGACGACCACTTCGTGCTCGAGCGACTTCGCCGTGGCGACCTTCTCGAGCACCGGCCGCAGCGTCTCGTCCACGACCACGATCTGATCCTCGGCGTGGTCGATGATGTAGCCGAGTTCGTCCGGGTGGAGGCGTGGGTTGAGGGTGTGGATCACCGCTCCCATCGCCGGTGCCGCGAAGTACAGCTCCAGGTGTTCAGGCTGGTTCCAGAGCAGCGTCGCGACCCTGCTGCCCCGCTTGATGCCGAGCTCGGCCAGACCGCCGGAGAGGCGCCGGGCGCGGCCGATCAGCTCACCGTAGGTCGTCTCGTGCAGCGAGTGATCCGGCCTCCGCGAGACCACGCGCCGGTGGCCGTGGAAGCGCTCGGCGCGCCGGGCGGCGAGCGTCAGCGTGAGGGGGAAGTCATCCATCATCAGACCGTTCATGGCGTTTGACCTCTCCTCACGGTGCGCCTCCTGCGATGAGCACTGTATGCCCGGCGCAACGCCGCCGGGAACCCTTCGGCCGCTACCTGGTCCCGATCTGCCCGGCCCATGGCGGGGGTCTGCCACCGCGCCTGCACTCGGCAGGCGGGTGGCTGGGCGACAGGGCATCTGGGAGGAGCCCGCCGACAGACCGATCGACGTCGCTCACCTTGTCCATCGGCGCCAAGCTCGGCCGCGCGCTCCCATTCGTCCCGGGCTCGATCCGCACGATCGACGTCTCCGCGACCGCCTGGCGGCGGTCGTCGAGCAGCACCGGTCCTCCGAGCAGGTCGATGCGCAGCCGCGCGAGCTCGCGGGGCAGTCGCCTGCTGCTGCCGTCCGCGTTCTCGAAGGCGCGGAGCAAGGCCTCCATCGCGTCCCGGTAGCCGCTCACGAGCTCGTGGCGTGCGATGGCGGGCGACGCTCCGGGGTAGGCGCGCTCATACGCTCGCAGGTACTCGCGCATGCGCCGCGGATCGACGTGCGAGCTTGCCGCCACGCCCGCGAGCGCCGGCGCCGTAGCCCGCAGCAGCGCCGGCTCGTCCACCACCCCCGGCCCCACGACGATCTCGCGCGCCGGGTCCCCTACCCGTCGCGCCAGCCGGTTGATGAACTCGGCCGGCCTGAAGTACTGCCCCACCAAGACCGCGACGCCGTCGACATCGCGCGGCACCTCGGCCACGCGAGCCGGCCCCTCGAGGACCTCCAGTGCGACCTCGGCGCTGACGGTCCCGCCGAGAGAACAGAACTCGGCCGCGAACGCGTCTCGGCTCAGCCAGCCGGAATCCCAGTTCCCGAGCACGATCGCTGCGCGCCGCCAGCCGAGCCGGCGGTATGCGTAGGTCGCCAGTCCCGCCATCCCCTGGCCATAGTCCGCCGCGAAGCGAAAGACGTTCCGTGCGGGTCGGCGCACCGTGGCCTCTCGCGCACCATGGACCGCGGGCAGGAAAACCACCCCCGGATGCTCCCGGGCGACGTCGCGCATGATCACCCCGTCTGGGCCGTTGCCGGCGGCGACGATGGCGTCTACGTCCTCGTCCTCGGCGAGCCGTCGGAGCTCGCGCGTGAGCACACTGAACTCATTCACCTCCGTGCAGCCGGTCACGAGCTCGACCGGCCGGCCGGCGACCTCGGCACCCGTGATTCCGTCCCGCGGCTCGCGTCCAGCGGGCCGTGCTCCGCGCTCGATTAGGGGCAGCTGCGCTCCGGACAGCTCGGCGTCCTGGAACGAGCGGTTGATGCCGACGCAATCGACCACCACTCCGATCCGCAGCGGCTGCTCGTCCTCCCCGCACGCGCCGGCGGCGAACGTCAGCGCCGCCCCGAGCGCGGCGAGCCCGGCGCGAATGCCCCAGGACTCAGGACTCATGCTCTGTCACCCATACCGATCCGGCGCCCACGGCCACCGCCCGCGGTGAGCCACCCACGTCGATGGTGGCTGCGACTCGTCCGGAGCGGGGGTCCAGGCGCGACATGGTCCCGTCCAGCGTGTTGACCACCCACAGGGCGCCCGCGCCCGAGGTGATGCCGCTCGGCCCCCGCCCGACCGGGACCGGTCTCAACAGGCGTCCGCTCGCGACATCGAGCGGAACGACCCGGTCCCGTACGCCGTCCGTGATCCAGACTCTCCCGGCCGCGACGGCGGCCGAGGTGGGCGCGAAGTCGAGCGCGATCGTGTCCTCGACGCGTCCGCTACGCGCGTCGAGGCGCCAGATGCGTCTGTCGAGCGCGTCGCCGAGCACCCAGAGCGACCCCTCGCCGACGACCAGCTCGCGGAACTGGACCCGTGTGTTCTCCACGGTCAGCGTCTTCGGGTACGGCAGGAACACCTCGACGAGCTTGCGCAGGCGCCCGCTGTCGGTGCTGAGCCGCTGTACGGCCGGGCAGCCGGCGGACCAGACCACGCCCTCCCCCGAGGCCATGGCGCACGCAAGCAGGTCGATCCCGTCCTCGCGCACACCGGTCGTGGCGTCGTAGCGCGACACGATGCCTGACCCGAAGCGCCCGTCGGCACCCACGTAGACCTTGTCGCCGACGACGGCGAGATCACGCGGCTCGCCGTTCGAGGTGACGCGCTCGAGCCTGCCCGCTCCCGGCTCGTAGCGCAACAGGACGCCGCCGCGGAAGTCCGCCATCCAGAGGCCGCCGGGAGTTACCACGAGCTCGCCGGGATGGCCGCGGATGCCCCGCTGAGCCACCACCTCGTTTGTGTCCGGGTCTACCCGGACAAGCGCGCCCGGGGGCGCCGCGCGCGGGTCCTCGCTGCCACCGCTGAGCAGGCCGACGCCGATCACGGCCGCGAGTGCGATCACCACGGCAAGGAGCAGGGCGACGACCCGGGAGCGAGGCCTCCGCTCGGCACCGCGCAGTTCCAGCGCATCAGCGGCCGCCGCCACGAGCGCGCCGCAGCTCTCGAATCGATCGCGCGGGTCCTTGGCCATGCCCCTTTCGAGAACAGCGTCGATCGCCGGCGGAAGGCCCGGCCGGCGCTCGCTGGCGCTGGGGATCGGCTCCTCGAGATGGGCGAAGATCGCCGCCACCTCGGACCGGTCCCCGTAGGGGACGCCGCCGGTGAGGCATTCGAACATCAGGCAGGCCAGGCCGTACAGATCGGTCCGCCCGTCCACCTTGTCGCCGCGAATCTGCTCCGGCGCGACGTACGCCACGGTGCCCATGAACTGGCCGTCGGTCGGTCCCCGCTGGGAGGCGCTCTGGGTCAGCCCGAAGTCGGCCAGGTAGCAGTGCTCGCGATCGCCCTCCGAGTCGAGAAGCACGTTGCTGGGCTTCACGTCGCGATGCACCAGCCCGCGGCGATGGGCGGCGTCGAGCGCGCCAGCGATCTGCTCGGAGATCGCCACGGCTTGTGCGGGCGCGAGCGCCCCCTCGCGTCTGAGCAGCGCCTTCAGGTCGAGCCCACGCACGTAGCGCATGGCGATGAAGAGCCGTCCGTCCTCCTCGCCGGCCTCGTAGATCGGAACGACGTTCGGATGGTCGAGGCTGGCCGCGAGCCGCGACTCACGGAGCAGCCGCTCGCGAAAGCGATCGTCCTCCGCCACTCGGGCGGCGAGCACCTTCAGGGCCACTGGGCGCCCGAGACGGACATCGAGGGCCCGGTAGACCTCTCCCATTCCTCCTCGCCCGATCAGCTCCTCGGCTCGATATCCGGCGAGCTCCGGAGCGACGGGCGGTTGTCGTTCTTTCATGCGAGTCCTCGTCTACCCTGACCGACAACCGCCCGTCTCGCAACTCGCCGGAGGGCTAGCGAAGCGATCCGCAGGTCGACCGCGCGGCCCGCGCGGAGCGACGCGCAGACCCGTCCTTGAGCGTCACGTTGCCGATGTAGCCCGTCGCGATGCCGCCGCTCGTGGGAGTATCGACCATCTGGATCGCCCCCCGGGCGCCTGCGAAGGCGCCGGTCCCCGAGACGACCGGATGGAAGCAGGCCCCCCAGACGAGCGAAGCGGGGTCTGCCGAGCCGAACAGGGCCCAGTACTCCATCGTGAAGGAGAGCGTGCCCGACGGGTCGCCCTTGCATGAGCGGTCGCGGCGGCGGTCGAGGCAGCCCTTGAACGTTTCCGTGCCCTTCGCGTGGTAGTACGGCGACTTGGCGATCTCCTCGAAGGACGTGATCGCCCAATCTCCAATCAGACCGCCCTTCATCTTGAAGGTGCCGGCCTCAGCGTCGATCGCGATCTGCTTGCCGGAGACCTTGTACGTATCCGCGGCGGCAGGCGATGCGACGGCGAGCGCGGCCGTGCACGAGGCGAGCACGGCGGCGCCGCATGTGAGCTTCAGACGGAGCATTCTGGCTCTCCTTTGTCGGACGCGGCACATCCGCGTCGGCTGTTCGGCGCAGGGTCGCCGGACGCGCTTGACGATCGATGGAGGATCGCTGGAGACGAGCCGGCTATCCGGCGGCGAGCGTCCAGGTGAAGCGCGTATCGCTCTCGCGAGGCGCGAGGCCGCCGGGGCGCACCCCACGGCGGACGAGCAAGGCGGGAGCGGCACCCCGGGTCGCCAGGGCTGTCCGCACCGGCCCGAGACCCTCGCGTCGCCAGCGCTCGGTGAGGCCCACGACCACAACGGCGGCGACGGCCGCGGCGGCCACCAGCGCCTCGGCCTCCGGCTCGACTAGGAGCGGCTCGGCCGGGACGCCGAAGGCGCGCTGTACGGCGAGCGACGCGCTCGCGAGCAAGCGGCTGGCGTCGCGTCCCTCGGCGCCCTCGGAGGCGCCGGCGAGACGCAGCGGCGCGCCGATGTTGCGGGCGAGCCAGGCACCGAGCTCGACGGCGGCCCAGTCGTGCGACGTCCCTCCGAACGGGACGAGCACGGGAGCGTCGGCGCCCGCTGCCGGCCCTTCGCCGGCGCCCGCCAGCACTCCGACGTCGCAGGGGGCCTGATCGAGCAGGCCGAGGACGCGCGCGTCCTCGAGTAGCCCGCCGGGGGCATCCACGAGCAGCAGGTCGACGTCATGCTCGGTTGCGAGCCGCGCCAGGTCGGCGCCGGGCGTGACCGACGTGAAGGCCGCGGCGCGCGCGGCGACGCCATGCTCGAGGAGGCGCCTCCGCCGCTCCTCGAGCTCGCTGCTCACGAGCGCGAGGGCCTCGCCCTGCGCCACCGTGGCGACGGCGACGATCTCCCGCTCCGGCTCGCGCGCGAGCGGCTCCGCCAGCGCGATGAGCGCGTCAACGCGCTCGAGCTCGAACGGCGCCACGAGAATCGAGCGGAGCGGCGCTACACCGCCAAGGGCGAAGGGCCGGGTGCCGTCCGCGACCTCCGGCAACAGCTCCGGATCCTGGCGCAGGATCCTGCCCTCGAGCTCCTGAAGCGCCGGTCCTGGCGAGATCCCGAGCTCCTCCACTAGACCGGCGCGCGCAGACCGGTACGCCTCGAGCGCTTCGGCCTGGCGCCCGCAGCGGTACAACGCGAGCATGAGGAGGCCGTGGACCTGCTCGCGCAGCGGGTGCTCACGGGCGAGCCCCTGAATCTCACCGAGCACATCCGCGTGCCGACCCCTGGCCAGCTCGGCCTCGAGCCGCCGTTCCATGACAAGCAGCCGCAGCTCCTCGAGCCGGGCGGCCACCGGCTGCGCGAAGTCCTCGTCTACGAGGTCCGCGAGCGCCGGCCCGCGCCAGAGCGCGAGCGCGTCGCCGAGTGCTGCCGCGGCCTGATCGAAATGCCCGTCCTCGAGCGCGAGGCTGCCCTCCTCGGCCAGCCGCTCGAAGCGGTGCAGGTCGAGCGTCTGCGGCTCCACGCGCAGCGCATAGCCCGCGCCCTGGGTCGCGATGGCGTCCTTTCCGAGCGCCTTGCGCAGATGCGAGACCGCTCCCTGAATGAGGTTCGGCGCGCTGGCGGGCGGATCGTCACCCCACAGCTCGTCGATCAGCCGCTGGGCGGGAACGACGGCATTTGCCTGCGTGAGCAGCAACACCAGGACGCCCCGGTGCCGCGGCGCGCCCAGGCCGGCGGCGCGCCCGTCCACGAGCACCTCCAGCGGTCCGAGCAGGCGAAACTCGAGGGCCATGGACGGATAAACGCGCCCCGGCTGTCTCGGTTCACGCCGCCGGTGACTTCACCTGGGCAATGAATCCGCGGACATCCGCCGCCGGCTCGGAGTAGGCGTCGCCAAGGGCCGACTCCACCGCGCTCATGTACTCCTCGGCCCAGGCCGGGAACTCGTAGTCGATCCCGCGCAGGAACTCGAGCGTTGCGGCCCAGCGCATGTCGGCGATCGAGGGTGAGTCGCCGCCGACGAACGTCTTCCCCTCTAGGAAGTGCGTGCGGAAGGCCTCCAGCGGCGCGGCGAGCGCCTCCTCGGCGTCCTTCTGCGCCTTCGCCTTCATGTCGTCATCGGCGTCGGACGTCGCGACCTCGCCGGCGTACTGCGGGAAGCCGAGTGTCGGGTAGGTGGCCCGCGCGACCAGCGGATAGAACGTCCCGATCAGATAGAACATCGCGCTGTCGACCATCGCCCGCTGCCCCGGGTCCCGCGGATAGAACTGCTCGAGACCGTGCTTGTTGCAGAGGTACTGCATGATCGCGCAGCTCTCCCAGATCGATCCCTTCGGCAGCCCCTCCTCCTCGAGCATTGGCGTGAGCAGCGCCGGATCCTTTTGCACGAAGTCAGGCTCGTCCTTCTTCCCCCACACGTCCCGCTCCTCGAACTCGAGGCCTGCGGCGCGCACGAAGATCCTCGCGCTCAGATTGTTGACGCTCGGCGTCAGGATGCTCAGCGTGTTTGCTGCCATGGGTTCCTCCTCAGCTGTAGGGGTCCTTCGGCGATCGGTCTTCCGAGAGCGACGCCCGTGACCGCCCCACGAGCGTCTCGATGGCATCCGCGAGGTGGATCTGGGCGATGTTGTAATCGCCGCGCTCAACGCGGATCTTGTGTGCCTCGAGCAGCACGTCCGCGTGCGTGTAGCCGAACGGCGGCTCGAAGCGATACGACGCAAGCTCGATCAGGAGACCGAGTGGATCGTTGAAGTAGATCGAATCCATGAAGCCGCGATTCTTGACGCCGCTGTGCCGGATGCCGCGCTCGTCGAGGCGCTCGACCGCCTGCTTGAAGGTGGCCTGTGACAGGGCGAACGCGACGTGGTGTACGCAGCCGGGGTCGGTAGAGGTTCGAGTGGGATCCGGGTCGCGCCCTTCGTCAGTGAAGATCGTGATGAGGCGCCCGTCACCCGGATCGAAGTAGAGGTGGCTCTCCGAGGCGTTGTCGAGATTGGGCTGCTCGAAGACGAAGGGCATTCCGAGCACGCCCTCCCAGAAGTCGATTGACGTCTGGCGGTCGGCGCCGACGATCGTGATGTGGTGGACGGCCTGGCTCTGAAGTTTCTGCATCCGCCTCCTAGCTAGTGCTCGACGAGATTCGACTTGTAATCGCTGCGCTCGAGGCTCCCCCACGGCACGAGGTCCACCTGGGTCTGGACCACGAGCAGGTTGCGCAGCCGTTCCCGGATCGCCTCCGCGAGTGCCGCGTCCGCCGTCCGGCCGCGGGCGAGCTCGACGCTCACGAGCAGTGGCGGCTCCTGCTTCACGCCCGCCGCCTGTGGCTTGACCAGGATGTGGCCGCTCACATCGGGCGCAAACCCGCTCACCACCTCGCGGACGGCCGTGGGGAAGACGTTGACGCCGCGGACGATGAGCATGTCATCCGTGCGCCCGATGCAGCGCACGCGCGGGCTGGTCCGGCCACACGGGCAGGGGCTCGTCCGGACCTCGACGTGATCGCGCGTGCGGAACCGAAGCAGCGGGGCCGCACGGTGCAGGAGGTGCGTTAAGACGAGCTCGCCGCTGGCGCCGTCATCCAGCTCCAGGGCCGCCCCCGTCTCGGGGTCGATGAGCTCGGCGTGGACAAAGCCGCGCGCGCCCAGGTGCATGCCGTCCTGCTGCTCACACTCCCCCCAGAGCGAGACGCCGATGTCCCCGACGCCCATCGCCTCGGTCACGCGCGCGTCCCAGCTCTCCTCGAGCCTCGCGCGGAAGGCGGGCTCGCCGCCGCCGGGCTCGCCCGCCACGAGCAGGCGCTCGACGCTCGCTGCCGCAAGGTCGACATCCCGCTCCGCCGCCCATTCCACGAGGTAGGCGGCGTAGGAGGGCGTCAGGACCGCCGCCGCCGGGCGGAGGCGCTCGATCGCAACCATCAGATGCTCGGCATTCCCACTGCCAACCGGGATGTGGCAGAGGCCGATCCGGTCGAAGGCCGCCAGCGCCGCCCCCGCCGCGAACGGTCCGGCGTTGTAGGTAGTCACGACGCGTTGGCCGGCGACGATCCCGGAGGCCGCATAGCTGCGCGCCGACGCGGTGAGCCAGTTGTCGAGATCCTCGGCGGTCAGCGGTACGTAGCTCGGGGTGCCGGTCGTTCCGCTCGTCGAGTAAATCCGGACGATCTCGGAGGGCGGCGCGCACAGGTGGGTGCCGAACGGGTTCGCGGGCGTGCTGGTGGCCCGGAGCTCCTGCTTGTCGGTCAATGGCAGTGCCGCGATCTCGGCGAGCCCGCCGGCCGCCGGGCCCGAGTCGAACCCCGCTCCGGCCAGCTTCTCGCGGTAGAAGGCCGAACGGTCGAACAGGTAGGCGAGCTGGGTGCGGTAGTGCGCGTCGTCCACCGCGAGCTGCTCGGCCCACGGCCGGGCCTCGACCTCGGGGGCGAGCATCACGCGGACCCGTCCTCCTTGGCGCGCTCGTACTCGACGGCTTCTTCCGCCCTGCCCGCCATCAGGAACCCGAGGGGTTGCTGCCGCTCCTCGGCCAGATGGGCCAGCAGGCTGGCCGTGCGCGCGAGGATCGGAACCGCCTTCACGCTGTCGGACTCGAAGCCCAAATCGAGCATCACGGCCGCGATCGGCATCGAGACGTTCATGGTGAGCGGCTTGCCCCAGGCCTCCGCCACGGCGTCGCGCAGATGACGGGCGAGCAGCACGTGGGGTCCGCTTACACCACGAGCATCGGCGAGCTCGAGAATCCGCTCGGCGCGCGGGTCAAGCGGCCTGTGAACCGGATGCCCGTAGCCCGGCATCCTGCCGCCGGCTGCGTGGACGGCGCGCGCCACATCGCCCGCCACCGCCCGGGGGTCCTCGCCGCCCGCCACCCGTTCCTGGGCCTCCTCGAGTAGCCGTGCGCAGGCCTCGGAGGTGCCGAGAATGACCGGGCCGGCGCCGAGGATCCCCGCTGCGACCGCGCCCTGCAGCGACCCCGGGTCCGCCGCCAGCGTCATGCGGGCGGTGATGTTGGTGGGCATCATCCCGTGCTCGGCAATCGCGACGAGCAGTACGTCGAGAAAGAAGCGCTGGTCCTCGGTCGGCTCGCGACCGGTCAGCAGCAGATGGAAGTACTCGGTGAAGCTCAGGCGGCCCATCAGGTCGCCGGTCAGGTCGCGTCCGCGCACCTCGACCCGGTCGGGATAGGCCTGGCTGATGTGACTGACAGGGGGCCCGGCCTTGCCGATCTGCATGCCGCGGCGACGCTACGCGCCCCGCGCCCGACCGTCAAGGGCGCCGGTTTGGGTGCGTTAATCGACGGGCCGGGTCGGCGCTGCCTCGCGCGCGAGGAGAGACTGGTCGCCACGTTGGCGACTTCACTGTCGACCCATTGGGTTGTGCACGGCGAGCCGCGGCGCGAAGCCGATAGCCGACCCATCCGCCCGGGACGGCCGGGGCAGGACCACGTGACCGCCCACTCAGCCCACGTCGGGGGGCCCGGTTCGGCGCCGACGGTGCGCCGGTATACGCCCGCACGGGTGGCCAGGATCACCAGTCGCACCAGAATTGCAATAAGGGCGAGGTCGAACAGCATCTGCAGGGTCACCAGAATCCGCGCTGCATTCGTCTCGGCGGTGACGTCACCGAACCCCACCGTGCATGTGGTGGAGACCGTGTAGTACATGGCATCGATCCGGCTGAGGTGCTCGGAAAAACTCCCGGAGTCCGCACGTGAGAGCGAGAGGTAGGTGAACGCAAACACGACGACGAGCAGCGGAACAGCGAACGCGAGGACCTCGACCGCGCGCAGCACAGGATGTTCCGCTCGTACGATCGCGCGAATCTGCCAGCCAACCAGGATCACGAAGACCACCAGCCCCACGGTCAGGCCAAGCAGGGCTCCTAAGCCGAACCGTTCAGGCACAGGCACGAACGCGTACAGGAGCAGCAACCCGACTGTCACCGCCAGAGAGCGGAGCAGCGTCCGGCCGACCACTCGTCGGCGCTCACGTGGGTCGGCTGGGAACGACGCGTAGATCGAACCCGAGTTGTCGATGTCGCCGGTCATTGACCAGGCATCACGATCCAGTCAGCGACTCTTGCTGATGCCACCAACGGCCTGCTTGTGGTCAGCCACTGCGCAACCATCGCGCACCCACCGGACGGGCTTCGCAGGGTCGGCGCCTCTAAGAGCGAGATCGAGCCGACAAAGGATTGGGGGGTCGGTGCGTGGTAAGCGAACACCCTTGCCGCGTCCAGTCCTGACTGGCAGGCTTGACACGTGCTCTTCCCGCGACCGACGCGCGTGCGCCTGATCCCGGTCCTCGCGGCTTTGCTTGTGGCGGCCGGGCTGCTGGTAGCGTGCGGCGAGTCCGAGGAGGAGAAGGCGCAGAACGAGGTGTGTGACGCGCGCGCGGACATCCAGCGGCGAGTCGACGATCTCGCCGACCTCACCATTACGACCGCGAGCATCGAGCAGGTCACGGACAACCTTGAGGCCATCCGGGATGATCTCCAGACGATCGCGGCGGAGCAGGGCGACCTCGAGCCTGAACGGCGCCAGGAGGTCGAGCAGGCGGCGAAGCGCTTCGGATCGCAGCTCCAGGCCACGGCTCAGGATGTCGTCTCGGGCGCGGCCAGCGGTGAGGAGGCCGGCACGCGCGTGGGGTCCGCGCTTGACGAACTCGCGAAGACATTCCGCGAGGCGTACGCCCCCGTCGACTGCGACTAGGACGGCGGCAAGTACGCGGTCGAGGCGCAACTCGCCGACGTCGACGCCTGGCTGCGAGGTCAGCCCACGGCCATCCCTTCGACGGCGCTCGATCGCGGCGGGTCGGGCAGGCGCATCATGCGGAACGAGTTGAGCAGCCCGACGAGGCCCGCGAGGATCGGGATGAGCAGCGCCAGCTGAAGGGCGAGGGGTCTTGCGTCGGTGTTGATGCGAATGATCTCGTCCTGAATCGGCTCGGGTTCCTCGGCGAGCAGCTTCTCGAGCTGGGTGTTGCTCATCACCTGCGCGTCGTCCTCGAGCACGTCGGCGACTTGCTGCTGTTCGGCCGGCGGCAGGACCCTGCTCGCCTCCGCCTTGTTCGTGAACGTGATGGAGAGCGTCGCCAGCATGATCGCGCCCGCGAACGCCAACCCGAACGACAGCCCGAACGATCCCGCCGCCGAGTTCACCCCGGCGGCCTCGCTGACGCGCTCCTCCGAGATCGGCGAGAGCGCGTAGTTGTTGAGCTGCGACACCAACAGGCCCAGCCCCGACCCCGCAATCAGCAGCGGAACGAGGAGGGCCCAGCCGGAGTCCGCTCGCGGCACGATCGGGAGCAGCACCACGAGCCCGGCGGTCAGGAGGAGGAACCCGAAACGGATCACACTGCTCGGGCGCCGCTTGACCGCCCTCTTCCCGGCCAGCAGCGCGACGGCGAACATGCTGAGCGAGAGCGGAGCGATGGACAAGCCCGCCTCCAACGCGTTGTACTCGAGCACCATCTGCAGGTAGATCGGCAACGCGATCATCGTTCCGCCCAGCGCGATCTGCTGGGTCATCTGCTGCGAGATCCCGAACCTGAAGCCCTTCGACTCGAACAGACCTGGGTCGATCAACGTCGCCTTGCCCTTGCGCTTGCGCCGCATCAGCCACCGGACGAGCCCTCCCAGGCCTATGACGCCGACCGCCAAAAGCGCTGCGACCGACTCGCCGCCCTCCTGCCACACCAGGATGCCCAAGACCAGGCCGCCCATCCCCACGACCGAAAGCGCGGCGCCGACGACGTCGATGCTCCGGTCTCCCGTGTAAGGCACGTCGCGGACGAGCTTGATGCCCGACAGCACGATCACGATCACGACCGCCTCGAGCATGAACGCCACCCGCCACGACAGGTAGGTCGTGATGAAGCCCCCAAGCAACGGCCCGACCGCGGCGGCTATAGCGGCAGACGCCCCGACCAGGGCATACACCTTCTTCTGAGCGTCCCCTTCGAAGTTGCCGTGAATGAGCGACTGCATCGCCGGCAGCAGCAACGACGCTCCGATCCCGCCCAGCACCGCCCAGAAGATCACGATCGCGACCAGGCCCTGGGCCAGCGTCATCGCCACCGCGCCCACGGCGTAGCCGAGCAGCCCCAGCACGTATGCGCGCTTGCGGCCGAAGAGATCGCCGATCTTGCTGCCAATCAGGATGAAGGCGGCCGACACGAGCGCCTCGAGCGCGATCGCCGACTGCACGCCGCTGACGGTCGTGCCGAGGTCGTCCACCACCGCCGAGATCGAGACGTTCATCAGCGACGTGTCCACAACCAGCACGAACATCGCCATCGCCAGCAGCACGGCTAGTCGCTGGCTACCAAGTGCCTCCTCAGGAACGCTGGTGCTCGCCGCCTCGGACAAGCGGCGGGCGACTGCGTCCAGCCGCCGTCGAAGTACGGAGATAGCGATTTCATCGACGGAAAGAGCATCTCCGGTCGGCGCCGTGTGGACAAGCCCGGGCCCAGCGCTCGACCGCGGCTCGCACGCGCCGGTCAGCTTTCGGCTGGTGACCTATTCACCGTCGGCGGCACCCTGCTCGCGCTGACTAGACGTCAGCGTGCCGAGCCGGCTACGAGGCGCCGCAGAAGCGACCGGGCGGGGGCCACGTCCGCGCCCTGGCGCATGAGCTGATAGCGGCGCTGCATGAGCAGCCGCACGGCTTCGGCGGTTGGCCGGAACGGGTTGGCGTTCGCGGTGCCCGTCTCGAGCGACACGGCGGCGACCGCTTCGCCGTCCTGTTCGGCGAGGAGGACGCGACCTGGGAGGCCCGGCGCGCTGTCGAGCCCGGCGAGCCGTCGCAGCGTCTCTGCGTCCGTCGAGCCGGCCGCTCGGATCGTGATGTGTGAGTTGTTCATCGGAGCCTCTCGGTGCGGGTTCTCCTCTAGACGACCCGGCCGCTCGGATCGTGAGGTTCACCGTTGAGACTCCCGGCGCCCGCTTCCTCTTCCCGCCGGACGCCCTCCTGTGAGCGATGTCACACGGCGCTCGTCAGCGAGATCATGCTCACTCCGCCCAGTCCGCCGGGACGTCGCCTCCGCCCTCGTGGCTGAAGCGCGCGCCGAAGCGGATGAGCGCCGGATGCGATGCGATCTTGCCCGCCACGAGCGCCTCGCCCTGTTGGAACGTGGGCGCGCGCTCGATCAACCCTGGGGGAACGAAGGAGAACACGTCCTGCACGTGGGCGAGGTCCGCGGTGGAGTTGACGCGCATGAGAACGAGGTTGTCGCACTGCGAGAGCACGTTCGGGTGAACCTTCTGCGGCCGCTGTGTCACGACGATCAGGTAGAGGCCGAACTTGCGCCCCTCGCCCGCGATTCGGATCACGTCATCGGTCGCCAGCGCCGACAGCAGATCGGCGGGCTCGGCGGGGCAGACGTTGTGCGCCTCGTCGATCACGATCGCGATCGGCGCCCGGCGCGAGCGCTCGGCCCAGAGCCGCTCGAGGACGGCCCCCGCGGTAAGCAGCTGCTCCTCCCGCGTGCCCAGCGAGCCGATGTCCACCACGAGACAGCGCGGGCCCTCCGCGCTCAGAAGCTCCTCGGTGAGGACCACGGCGTCGTCGTGTCCGGGCCAGATCCCGAACTCGCCGGCGCCGAGGTTGCGTGCCCGCAGGCGCATGCCCTCGGCCCGGCCGGGCGGGATCTCGTCCAGGCTGCGCACGCTCTCCTCCTCCAGGAGCTCGAGCAGCTCGGCGTACTCCTCGCGATCCGCCAGCGGGTCGAGACTCAGGAGGGCGGCCCGGCGGGCAGGACTCAGATCCCGGAAGCGGACCCTGATGCGATCGGGTCCATCTCCCCCCCGTACCGCCACCGAGGCCGCCGCGCGCCGGTAGCGCTCGTCGGCCGTGCGCGGCTCACCGAGCCTGACGTAGTCCGAGTTCGGATCGAGCACCACCACCCGGAGCGACGTCTCGAGCAAGAGCCGCTCGAGCAGGACGCCGAGCGAGTAGGTCTTGCCGGAGCCCGACTGCCCGCAGAGAAAGGTGTGGCGGCCGAAGCCGGCCGCCTCGAGCCCGAACGGGACACCGGGGACCAGAGCCAGCTCCGCCACATCGAGCCGCGCGCGACCCGATTCGCTGTCCTGTAGCCAGGCGCCGACCACCTCCGGGCCGGCGGGTCCGACAAGCCCGTCGTGGAACGGGCGGCCGTCGCCCGTGAGGACCACACCCTCGCCCATCCCGGCCCGAATGCGCACGTCGGCCCGACCGGGCACGCTGGCGACCTGGTCCGCGAGGGCAAGCGACATGATCTGGCCGAGAAGCCGCGACTCGCCCGCGTCGATCGTCACGTACCCACCCACCTGGAGCTCGAGCCCGTGCAGCGACACCTGGAAGCTGAAACGCCTCCCGTCCACCGAGGTCGCCAGGGGCAGCAGGGCACGCTCGAGCCGCTCACGAACGCTGCGGTACTCGGCGAGCGAGGCGTCGAGCGCGGCGGCGTCCGCGGCCTGCCCGGCGGTCACGGGATCCCCCTCGCCTTACCGTCGAAGCGCCGAGCCACTTGGAGGCCATTTTGACCCATCGGGCATCGGACCGGCTTGCCTGGGCCGTCGAGGCCCTGGACGTGGCGCCGGAGGACCGCCTCCTCGAGGTCGGCTGCGGGCACGGGGTGGCCGTGTCGCTCGTCTGCGAGCAGCTCGGCGGCGGACACATCACGGCGGTCGACCGGTCCGCCAAGATGATCGCGGCGGCCAGGAAGCGAACCCGCATCCACGCGGACAAGGTGCGGCTCATCCAGTCCACCATCGAGGACGCGGACCTGGGCGACGAGGCCTACGACAAAATCTTCGCCATCCATGTGGCTGCGCTCCACGGCCCGGGGCCCGCGCTGGACGTGGTTCGCGAGCGGCTTGCGCCCGGGGGCCGCCTCTTCCTGTTCAGCCAGGCGCCCGGGTGGACGACCCCGGTGCCGGCCGAGCAGTTCGCGGCGGCGCTCGGGGACGTGCTCGACGGGGCGGGCTTCGCCTTCGAGCGGGTCCTTGTCGGGGATTTCGGACGCGCGTTCGCGGCGGGGGTGGTGGCACGCGCTCGCTGACAGGGCCGGCGGCTAGGCCGACCCCGCGTTGTAGAGCAGAAAGCCCCCGTCGACGGGGAGCACGACGCCAGTTATGTAGTTCGCCTGCTCCGAGCACAGGAACAGCACCGCTGCCGCGCCGTCCTCGGGCTGGCCGACGTGGTCGAGCGCGAGCTTGGCGATCACGGCGTCTTCGGAGATCGCATTCGGTCCCTCGAAGTACTGCTTGACCATCTCGGACATGAGGAGCGCGGGGGAGATCTCGTTCACGCGAATTCCCTGCTTGCCGGCCTCGGCGGCGGCCGAGCGGGTCAGGTGCGTCACGGCGGCCTTGCTGAGGCCGTAGATCGCCTGGGCGGCGGTCGGGACGAGGCCGGACACAGAGCCGGTGTTGACGATGGCGCCGCCGCCGTGATCGCGCATCACCCGAATCTCGTGCTTGAGGCAGGCCCACACGCCGCGCGTGTTGGTGTCGACCATGTAGGCGAAGTTCTCGAGCGTCGAGTCGGCCACCCCCACGTTGACCTCGTCGCCCGCGTTGTTGAACGCACAGTCGAGACCGCCGTAGGTCTCGACCGCGGCATCCATGAGCGCCGCGACCTGCTGCTCATCGGTCACGTCGGTCCGCACGAACGTGGCCTCTCCGCCGCCCGCCTCGATCTCCCCCACCACCTCGGCGCCCTGGTCCTCGCGGCGGCCCGCGACTACCACCTTCGCGCCGGACCCGGCGAACGCCACCGCGGTCGCCCGCCCGATGCCACTGGTGCCACCGACCACGACAGCCACCTTGCCGTCGTACGAGATCCGCACGGCGCGACCCTAACGACGCGCGCCGGGCCGGCGCAAGGCGTCAGCCCTGCAGCTCGAGCACGACCTTGACGTCCTCGGGTCGCGAGTCGAGCGCCTCGTCGAAGCGCGCGAGTGGAACGCGTCGCGTGATCAGCTGCTCGAGCCAGGCGGGGTCGGCGCTCGCGAGCGCCTGCGCCGCCAGCTCGTAGTGACGCAGATTGGCGTTGACCGAGCCGAAGACCACGTCGTTCTCGAGCACGATGTCGCGATTCAGCTGGCCGGCGTCGACTGTGACTTGGCGCCCGGCCGGAGTCACGCCGGTGAGGCAGACGACGGCGGCGGGCGCGTTGTGCTGCATCACGTCGAACACGAGCTGGTGGGCGCCGGTGGCCTCGACAATGATGTCGGGCAGGGCCTCCCCCGCGATCGTCTCGACGTCGGACGTGTGGTAAGTGGCGCCGAGGTCACGGACCAGGTCAGGCTTGGGACCGTGCTCGGTGCGGTCGAGCACGTGCACCTCGAGGCCGCGCTGGCTCGCGAGCAGCGCCGCCAGCAGCCCGATGGTGCCGCCACCGGTGATGAGCGCGCGCTCGGGGCGGAAGTAGGCCCGGTTGCCGATGTGGTCGATGTGGTCCCAGGCCTTGGCGACGATCGAGGTCGGCTCCATCAACATGCCGACTCGCTCGAGGCCGGCGTCGAGCTTGACGGCGTAGGCGGCCTCGACCATCCAGCGCTCGGAAGCGAAGCCGTCGATTTCCTTGATGCCCCGCTCCGTGTAGCGGCCGTTGCGGCACATGTCGAACTCGCCGCGCGCGCATGCCGGGCACGGGACGGGGTCGGGCCGGCGCACCACGCCGACGACGAGATCGCCCTCGGCGAACCCGCTGTCCTGCGGCGCCACGCGGACACGCCCGAGCGACTCGTGGCCAAGGATCAGGCGCTCACGCCCGGGCGGCGGCCAGCCGTACTCGCCCGCCACGATCTCGCGGTCGGTCCCGCATACACCGAGCGCGAGCCCGTCCACCAGCAGATCGTTCGGACCCGGATCGGGCTCATCCACGTCGACCACGGCGGCCGAGCCGGCGTGGTGCGGGACCACGGTGAGCGCACGCATGGCGCGCCGAGCCTACCGCCGATGCGCCGAACTGCTCGGCGTTAACGAATGAAAGACCAATTCAGCCGCTGCCCGCGTATGTTTCCCGCCTGACCACAGTCCGGGCGATGCGGGAGGGCGCTGATGAGCAAGGTCGTGTCGGAGGCAACGAGCCGCGTAGGGCAGCGACCGCGCCTCGTGAGCGCACTCGTCGCCGCGGTTGTGGCAGTCGGCTTGACCGGCTGGGCCGGTGCCGAGGCATCCCGTCAAGGCGCCAACCGAGACAACGCCCGCACCGACAAACTCCTCTTCTTTGCCGCCGACGGCCTCAGGCAGGAGGCGGTCGCGAAGTACGCGGATAAGGGCGTGGTGCCGGGGTTCCGCCAACTGCTGCGCAACGGTGCGCGGGCCTCGGGCAACGGCCTGTTGACCCAGGCTCCGCCGAACACCGGCGCCGGATGGTTCACGCTGACCACGGGCGCGTGGCCGGGCGTCCACGGGTCGACCAACAACACCTTCCACACGAACGGCCAGCCCTTCGCCAACACAACCTCGGCCTTCGGCGCGGGCATCCTCCAGGCCGAGACGCTGGCCCAGGCGGCCGAGCGCGGCGGGAAGAAGGTCGCCCAGATCGAGTGGGCGGGCGGTCGCAGCGGCACGATCGACGGCCCGACGCTCGACTTCCGCAACTTCCGCTCCGGCCGAGGGGTAGCGACGAACTACATCTCGCCCTCGGATTCGGCGTCGTTCACCGCGTCGTTCGGCCTCCAGTTCGACCATCCGGACGGTTTCGCCGGCCAGCCGCCGTTCCCGCAGGCGGCTCCCTCCCCCGCCGGCGGATGGACCGATGTGCCGCAGTCCTTCAGCCCGGCGCAGGAGATGCGCCTGCGGGTGATCGATTCCGGCACGGACAAGTACGGCCTCAACGCCTACATCTACGACAGCCGGGACGACGGGCAGACGCGCTACGACCGGGTCCTGTTCTCGCGCACCAAGGATGGCGACGACGCGGTCGGTGACCTCAGGGAAGGTGAGTGGGCCGACGTCAAGGTCACGATCCAGGGCGGCAACCTCGACGGGAGGACCGGAGGCTTCCTCGTCAAGGTCGAGCGCCTGGCGCCCGACCTGTCGCAGGTCCGGCTCTTCCACACGTCGGTCACGCGGGCGATCGCCACGTGGCCGAACTGGCCGGGCGAGCCGGGGTTCAGCGGCGACTTCGAGGACTTCGTGGCCGAGCGCTTCCCGTCGTCGCAGGCCGCCGATTTCGCAGTACTCGAGGCCGGCATCGTCAGCGAGGAGACCTACGTCGAGCAAGGCCTCTACTGGTCGACCGCGTACCACCCGCTGATCGAGTACGTGCTCGACACGTACAGGCCCGACGTCGCCCTCGTCGGCACCCCGACGACCGACGAGTTCCAGCATCAGTTCCTCGGGCTCGTGACGAGGAGGCTTCCCAACGGAGCCGCGAACCCGGCCTACGACGACGTCGAGGTCAACGGCACTCCCGACAACCGCGTCCAGGAGCGCAAGGCGTTCATCCGCGAGGCCTATTCGGAGGCCGACGCGACGATGCGCTTGGCCCAGAGGCATCTCCGCGACCGGGACCTGACGACGTTTGTTTCATCCGACCACGGCTTCGCCCCACAGTTCCTGGCCATCGACGCGAGCAAGGTGCTGGTCGATCTCGGCCTGCTCTCGCGGCCGCAGACCGCGAACTGCCGCCCCGCGAGCGGAGAGACGATCGGCAAGGCCAAGGCGTGCTGGGCCGGCGGCGCGCTGCAGATCTACCTGAACCTCGCCGGGCGCGACCCGGCGGGCGGCGGATTCCAGCAGGTCGCGGCCGCCGACGAGGCGAGCACGGTTGCTCAGATCAAGGCCGCGTTCCTCGCGCTCGAGGACCCGAACGACTGGACGCGCGACGGCAACCCCGAGGGCTGGGACGTGATCGACCGCACCTTCACGAAGGCCGAGGCGCGCCACATCCCTACCGGCGCCGGCGGCACGACCGACATGGCCCACCCGACGCGTACCGGGGACCTCGTCGTCTTCTCCGCGCCGCCGTACCAGTTCGACGCCGCCACGCCCGGCACGCTGATAGCGCGGTCGGCGTTCTTCGGTCAGCACGGCTACGTCCCGGACGTGCAGGACCTCAGGTCGAACACGAACATGCGCGCCACCTTCCTCGCCGGCGGCAAGGCCATCGAGGACGGCGTCGTACGCAACGTGCGCAGCATCGACCTCGCACCGACGGCTGCGTTCCTGCTCGACATCCCTGCGCCCGAGCACAGTCAGGGCGTCGTGAGGCGTGATCTCCTCGACGACGGCCGCCGCTACAAGCCGCTTTCGATCATCGGGCTGAACGACTTCCACGGCCAGCTCGACCAAACCACATCGCTCATGGACGGCCTCAACGCCACCGTCGGCGGGGCCGCGAAGCTCGCGACGATGTTCGACGAGGAGGCGGCTTCCCTTCCTGGACGGACCCTGCTGCTGGCGGCGGGCGACAGCGTGGGGGCGACCCCGCCGAACTCGTCCCTGCTCGATGACATGCCGACGATCGACGTGCAAAACGCGTGGG
>Ga0081538_10000411_pt1 | contig 48407 bp, 45 predicted proteins | sample TabmetS5T2R1_FD_71022 | JGI IMG/M metagenome (GOLD analysis project Ga0081538, IMG submission 71022) | Tabebuia heterophylla rhizosphere microbial communities from the University of Puerto Rico - S5T2R1 | ecosystem: Host-associated > Plants > Roots > Rhizosphere ... | reverse complement strand
GCGCGACGCCGTCGCGACGGCGGCCGTGGTCGTCGACGGCGCCACGCTCGTCGACGGCGCGACCACCAACGCCGAGATCGAGACGCTGGAGGACACGAACATCACGACCGGCCCGGGAGGCTGATCACCAACCCCCACGACCAACGAGTGTGCAAACGTCGGTTAGGACACGGAGGCGTCGCATGCGGGCTCCCGCATCGGGCAGACCGGGCGCGAAGTCCCTAGGCAGGCAGAAACCGTTTGAACAAGCGATCCCTGGAGAGGCGGAGGGGGAGGGATTCGAACCCTCGATCCGCCTAACGACGGATAACGGTTTTCGAGACGGCCTTCAAACGGGCGATTTGCAGGGCTTTTAGTTCCGTTCGCCAGTGGGTTCGCCAGGACCGTGACCATAACGACGAGCTGCGGCCGGTCGTGCTGACGCCAACGCGGTGTGGCTGCGCCAAGGCGAGAGAGCGACTCAACTGAACGATCGGTGGACAGGGGTCAATGCTCCAGGCTCGTCCAGAGCTGGAGGGCGGCGTATGCCCGCCATGGCCTCCAACGCTGTTGCATGACAGCGACGGAGCTGGGGTCGTCCGGGCGGCCCAATGCCTTGAGCGCGCGGCGAAGGCCCGCGTCGCCGTCGGGGAACGCATCGGGGTCGTGAAACCCTCGCATCGCGACGTAACCCGCAGTCCATGGCCCGATCCCGCGAATCGCGAGCAGCCCCGAGAGTGCTTCCGTCGGGTCTGAGCCGGCGTCGATGCGAACCTCGCCCTCGGTGAGACGGGTAGCGAGAGCCTGCAGCGCATCGGTGCGCAGGGCCAGCCCGGCAAGCGTCCTGGGGTCAGCGTCGGCGAGGACCGCTGCAGCCGGGAACAGATGCGTCACGGTGCCGAGCGGCTGCTTGAGTCGCGTACCGAACGTTTCGACGAGACGAGCTGTTTGTGTCCGTGCTGACCGCAGCGACACCTGCTGACCTAGCAGCGCGCGCAGGGCCAGCTCGGCGCCGTCGAGGCATCCGGGCACTCGCAGCCCCGGGCGCGCGCGGACGAGATGGCCAATCACCGCGTCGCGGCCGAGCGCCTCGGCGATAGCCAGCGGGTCGGCGTCGAGGTCGAGTAAGCGACGGCAGCGTGCAACTGCCGCGGCGAGGTCGCGAAGATCGTCGAGGTGGAGGACGCAGCGGACAGCACGCATTTCCGGGGTGAGCTCGACGAGCCCGGTGCCGTGGGTAAGGGTCAGACTCCGCCGATAGGTACCGCCGCTGACTTCTTCGAGGCCGGGGACGGCGCGCACTTCGAGGAACCGGAGCAGGGCGGTCCCGTCGAAGGGCTCCCGGCAGCTCAGGCGAAGCTCGACGACTCCTAGCGGCCGGGGGCTGCCGCCGATCGACCGGCGCCGCATCTCGCGCGGGGTGGAGGCGAAAACGTGCTTGACCGTGTCGTTGAACTGACGGACGCTGTGGAACCCGGCCGCGAACGCGGCATCGGCGAAGGTCATGGCCGTCGACTCGATCAGGAGCCGGGCCGTGTTGGCGCGCTGAGCGCGCGCGAGTGCGACCGGAGTGGCGCCAACCTGCTCGGCGAGGAGTCGTCGAAGATGGCGCTCGCTGAACCCCAGTCGCTCGGCGAGGCCGGGGACCCCCTCGCGGTCGACCGTACCGTCTGCGATTAAGCGCATGGCGCGCGCGACACTGTCGGCGCGCCAGTTCCAATCGGGTGAGCCGGGCGCGGCGTCGGGGCGGCAGCGCTTGCAGGCGCGGAAGCCGGCCGACTGCGCCGCTGCGGCCGTCGGGTAGAAGCGAACGTTCGCGCGTTTCGGTTGGCGCGCGGGGCAGCTCGGCCGGCAGTAGAGCTTCGTCGACGTGGCGGCGACGAAGAAGATGCCGTCGTAGCGCGGATCACGGCTGTCGCTTGCCCGGTAGCAGCTTTCGAAGTCCTCGACGATGCTGCTCATCGTCGCATCTGCCGTCGAGCGTACCAGCGGTTTTCGGCCAGCCCGGTAGCCCGGTCACTGAGTTGGCCGAATCCCGCCAGTTAGCGCCCGGGCAAGGGCGTAGCGTCGTGCTGAGCAAGAGCGAAAGGAGCGGCATGATCAAGAAGAAGCAACCGCAGCTCGCCACCGCGGGCGGACGCAAGGGGATAAACGCGAGCGCTATCGACGTCGCCCGACTCGACGGCGGTCTTGTGACGCTGACGAGGGAGCAGTTGGATGAACTCGAGACGAGTGTCACGTGTCCGGCCCTCCGCGCCGGTGCCGTGGGGTGGGACGACGCCGTGCTCGTCTGGAACGGCATGGTTGCGAAAGTCCCTGCGCTCGTCATTCAGCCCACCTCGGCCGCCGACGTTGCCGCCGCCGTCGCATTCGCGCGTGACCACCGTCTCTCGCTGAGCATCAAGGGCGGGGGTCACAACATGGCCGGAACCTCGATCGCCGACCGCGGTCTCACGCTCGACATGTCGCGCATGCGCGACGTCACCGTCGACCCGGATGCGAGGCTCGCGCAGGTTGGGCCTGGGTGTCTGCTCCGAGATGTCGACCGGGCAACACAGGCGCATGGATTGGCCACGCCGTTGGGCTCCTTCGCCTCGGAGGTGGGCGTCGCAGGCCTGACGCTCGGCGGCGGGTTGGGTTACCTGACTCGTCGCTTCGGCTGGACGGCGGACAACCTCGAGGAGGTCGAGGTCGTCACGGCGGACGGCCAGATCCTGACGGCCAACCGCGACGAGAATGCCGACCTCCACTGGGCGCTCCGGGGCGGCGGGGGCAACTTCGGCGTCGTGACGCGGTTCACCTTCCGCCTGCACGAGGTCGGCCCGATCATCTCCGGCGGCCTCATCGTTTGGAGCGCGGACCGGGCCGGCGACGTCCTCGCGACGTACCGCGACGTCGCGGAGTCGGCGCCGCGCGAGTTGACCATGGCAGTCGCTGTGCGCCTCGCGCCGCCGGCCCCGTTCCTCCCCGAGAAGTGGCACGGCAAGCCCATCGTCGGGCTGCTCCTGTGTCACAGCGGCGCCGGAGTGGAAGCCGACCTCGCTCCGCTTCGGGCCCTCGGCGACCCGATCGCCGAGCTCGTAACCGAAAAGCCCTACGCCGACCAGCAGTCGATGTTCGACGGCATGGAGCCGAAGGGGAACCACTACTACTGGAAGACCGAATACCTGGCCGGGCTGACGGATGAGCTCCTCGACACGTTCCGCGACCGCGCGTTGAAGGTGACGTCCCCGCTGTCGGACTCGATCATCATCCACCTCGCGGGTGCCCTGAACGAACGGGCCGACGACGACGGGGCGGTGGGCAACCGCGACGCCCGGTACATGATCGCGTTCGCCGGCCAGTGGCCGTCCGCCATTCCCGACGATGAGCACGTTGCCTGGGTACGGGAGGCATGGAAGAGCATCCGGCCCTTCTCAACAGGGGGCAACTACCTCAATTTCCAGACCGCGGAAGAAGGCGGGGAGCGTGTTCGGGCGACCTACGGCACCAACTTCGACGGCCTGGTCGAGATCAAAGAGAAATACGACCCGGAGAACCTCCTTCGCTCGAACCGGAACATTCCTCCTCGAGCCCGAGTCGCAAAGGCAGGGCCGACGTAACAGCTTTGCGTGTCCTCACCGTTCGGTGAACGCGCTTTGGTTGAGCGGAGGGGGAGGGATTCGAACCCTCGATCCGCCTAACGACGGATAACGGTTTCGAGACCGTCATGAATATGCTGATTTGCAGGGTCTTTCTGTTCGGTGCGGCCAGCCGATGCGCCAGTCAGCAGCAGTCGCTGCGGAGCACTGGGACGACTAGAGCACGTCACTCGTGATGTCCGCCGTTCGAGTCTGAGCGTGGCTTTGCAAGCTGTTTGTATTACTCGCCAGGGCGAGTGTCCGCGCGCCGTGACGCGGCTGCCGCGAGCGCGTGCTCGCGAACGGTCATTGAACGAGGCGAGGTGGGGGAGTGATAACACGCTCGACGGTCGCACCGTCAGCCCAGTCCGTCGTAGTGGGTGACATGCCCTGGCCCCCACGTTTCACCCTGAGGATCGTGATGGGGCTCGGTACGACGTCGCCGTTCCCGTCGAAGCGGACGTCTCCGAGGATGCCGTCTTCGACCTGCGTCGCGAAGAGCTGCTTCGTGACCGAGGGCCGCGTCCCGTCGGAGCGAGCGATCGCTTCGAGCAGTAGCTCGGCGCTCTGCGCCGCGTATGCCCCCCAATAGAGGTTGGGCTCGGCCCCCGCCGGACGCGTCTCCCGGAGCTGACGCATGAACTGCTCGCCCACCGGACCCAGTCGGTCCGTGGGAACCCCGGCAACGCTCACATATAACCCGCGTGCGGCAGCCCCCGCGGACTCGACGAGGTCCTCGACACGCGAGAAGCCGTCGGACGCAAGAATCGGCGCCTCGGCTCCCAGCGAGGAGCGAAGATCCTGGAGAAGACGGCCACCGCTGGAGCTGACCTGCCCGGCGAGGAACACGCAGTCCGCGCCCGAGCGCCGGATCCTCCGGGAAAGCGCTCGGTAGCTCCCGGCTTCCGGATCCCATCTCCGTGCGCCGGCGACGCGCAAGCGAAGCTCCCCGGCCGCGCGGACGAACGACTCGGCCATGTCGAGCGCGTAGCCCCCGCGTCCGTCGTCCAGCACGAAGATCGCCTCGCACCCGAGCCCTCGAGCAAAGACCGCGTCCGCGGCAGCTTGGACGTCGTCCGCCGGGTACACGCGGGCATAGTTTCGTCTGCCGGTCGGGTAGAGGCGACTGAGCTGGTCGCGAGGCGAGGACGGTGCATCACGCGTCAGGCCGATCGCGCTGTTCGACGGCGAGATCATCGCGAGCGAGCCGCGGTTCGCGATCGCGATCTGGACGAGCGAGCAGTCCGAGTTGTAGGAGCCGATGACGCCCAGCACCCTTCGGTGAGCGACGTAGGTACTGGCGTTCGACGCGCACTTCTCGTACTCGAAGCCACCGGCCTGCGCCGTCGCGTCGTCGCAGAACTGGTGCCCGACCGAGAACGGCCCCGCCTTGAAATCGTGGTCGCGAAGGACGAGCCGCGTCGCCTCGATCATGGAGAGCGCGTTCGCCCGGGATCCCCCCTGCAGCGGGAGATCCGAGGCGATCAGGAAGCGGGGCTCGCCGGTTCCTTCGTAGAAGACGGCACTGCATGGAGGTTGCGGCAGATCCTGGGTCGCTCGACTCGCCGGGGCGGTGCTCGAGCCGCCGACCGAAAACCAGACGCCGTCGGGTCCTGCGGCGATGCTCTGGGGTGGGTTCGCAAGCTCGATCGTCGCGGAGACGCCGTTCGTCTTGGGATCGATGCGGGTGACCGTGTTCTCGATGCCGTTGCTCACCCAGACGGACCCGTTGCCGAAGGCGATGCCTGCTGCTCCGAATCCGACCGGGATGCTTCGCATCACAATCCTCGACCCCCCCGGTTCCACCCGCCAGACCATCCCGTCGACCGGGTCGGTCAACCAAAGCGAGCCGGCGCCCGCAGCGGCCGCCGTGAGGCTGTTCGAGGGGACGGCGATCCGCTCGCCGACCTTGTTCGTCGCCTCGTCTATCGGCGAGACGGTGCTGTCGAGATTTACTACCCAGACCGTTCGGTCGTCGACCGCGAGGGTGTTTGCGCCGCCAGTTCGGATGCTTGTGACGCGGTTCGTCTCGGGATCGATGCGGGACACAGCCCCCTGGTTGTTCACCGCCCAGACCGCCTGGTCGGAGGCCACAATCGCCGTCCCTGCGGAGGTAACGCCTCCACCCGCCATCGGAACGGCGTCGGAGAGGGGTATGCGGGCATCAACGACTCCGGTCCCGGGGTCGAGCCGAACGAGGTTCGTTTCGCCGTCGATAGCGACCCAGACCGCTCCGGCGCCCGCGGCGAGCTCATTCGGCGTCTCGCCGATCCCAAACGTGTTGACTGCGCCGGTGTGCTCGTCGATCCGCGAGATCGTTTGATCGTCGCCGTTCAGGACCCAGATCGCACCCTCCCCGACGGCGATGCTCGTGGGATGTTCGCCCACGGAGATCCCCCGGACGACGTGGTCGGTCTCCGGGTCGAGAAGCGCGACTGAGTTTCCCCTCAGGGGAGGGGAGTCGACGGGAGCGTCGTCTCGCGATAGCTGGAACCCGAGCGCAGCGGCTCCGGCAGCGACGAGCAGCGCGCTCAAACCGACGACGGTCGCCCTCCGCCACGAGCGCACGAGGGGCAGCGCCCTCGACGCACCGTTCGCCTCGCTCGCAGCGGGCGCTCGAGCGCTTGCTGCGGCCGTCCGCGGCGGCTCGGCCGGTAACGGGAGTTCCAGCGAGGGATCCTGGTTGAGGATGGCGCCCTCGAGGCGCTGTAGCGCCTGTCCAGGCTCGATCCCGAGCTGCTCGACGAGCATCCGCCTCGCCTCTTGGTACGCAAGCAGCGCATCGGCCTGCCTGCCGGAGCGGTAGAGCGCCAGCATGAGTTGGCCGCGCAGGCGCTCGCGCAAGGGGTGACGACGAACGAGCCCCTCGATCTCGGAGACGAGCTCGTTATGGTGGCCGAGTGCGAGTCCGGCATCGACCCGGTCCTCGAGCGCGACCACTCTGAGCTCCTCGAGGCGGGCGGCCTCGGGCTGTGCAAAAGCCTCGGCGGCGAGATCGGCAAGCGGCGGGCCTCGCCACATGGCGAGTGCCTCATCGAGTCTCGCGCTGGCACGCTCGGGCTCTCCGTCGAGCAGGTCGCGCCTGCCGTCTGCGACGAGCTGCTCAAAGCAGTCGAGATCGAACTGCGCGGGCTCGATGCAGAGCAAGTATCCGGGCTCGCGCGTGATCAGAAGCGTGCTCGCCTCGCCCGGCAGGCGGGCCGGCTCCAGCTGCTTACGGAGCTGCGACACGTAGCCGTGCAACGCCGTCGACGCGGTCTCGGGAGGGCTCTCGCCCCACAGCTCGTCGATCAAGAGCCCGCGCGAGACGACCTCGTTTGCGTGCAGAAGGAGGATCGCGAGCACCGACCGCTGCTTCGCGCCGCCGAGCGGCAGCGGTCGTCCTTCCTTTCGCGCCTCGAGCGGGCCCAGGATGCTGAAGAAGACTTGCTCGCCCAGGAACCGAAAGTAACACGGCGGGCGCGCGAGAGAAAGTGGCCGCTTTCCCCTGCTCTTAGCCGGTTCTTAGCGAAGAGTTAGCCGCTTCGTAGGGCACCTAGAGACGATCACGGGCGTCGATCAGGAACAACAAGAAGGGAGCAGAGATGAAATCGCGCGTTCGAGTAGACCGCCTTCTACTGGTCGTCGTCGCCGCGGCGGCCGTCGCCGTGCTCGTCGGGTGCGGAGAAGACGGGTCCGACGACGAGGCGGCGACCACGACCTCGTCTGCCGCCCCGGCTCAGACGGGTTCCGATGCGCTGATCGGCAACTACATGACGACGCTCGGTCCGTCCGGGCCCGAGCTGAAGGAGCCGAACCCGCCCGGGAAGTGGCAGCTCCAGATCACCTCGGAGACAGAGGCGTACTACCAGCCGCCGCGCGGAGCGAGCTTCCCGGTCGGGAACCCGATCGAGCTGTCGAGTGAACGGATCGTCTTTGCCCCGGACCTCGAATGCCCGACCCAAGAGGGAACGCCGGGCAAGGGAACCTACGAGTGGCATTTGAGCGGCGACACGCTGACCTTGACGGAGGTCGAGGACACCTGCCGCGACCGCGCGTTCGTGCTGACCTCCAACCCCTGGTCGAGGACGCGGTGAAGCATCGTACGAAAGGAGGAGCGATGAAAGGCAATACTCGGAGAGGGCGTGCGGTCGTGATCGCGACTGTCGCGCTTGCAGCCCTTATGGCAGCTGGATCGCTGGGGGTTGCGACCGCGGCGGCGGAGAGCGACGTCGTGCAGTTCCGTGATACGGCTGGCCCGTTCACGAACGTCTGGGGGTCGTGCGGGGCAATCGAGACGGTGACCGTAACCGTCCACGGCACGGTTTTCTTCGACGAGAACGGGACGTGGGTGCGAACGCTCGAGCACGCGTTCTACGACAGCGTCGTGACAGGCCCGACCGGCAAGTCGATCTCGTTCGACGCCCACCAGAACGCGGAGTTCACCGCCTCGGGAATCACCACGCTGACCGGCCAAGGCGCGAACGTGCGGGCGCCAGGTCTCGGACTGCTCTACCAGGACGTCGGGCGGCTCGTGGTCGACGTCACGGGTCCGTTTCCCGGCGAGACGTTGTTCGTCTCCGCGAAGGCAGTCAGCTTCGAAGCGTTCGACCCGGACAAGCTCGGCACGGCGATTTGCGCTGCCGTCGGCTGACCCGAACCAGCTCTGCGGGCCGACGCGGCGAGGACGATCGAAGTCGACGGGCCGCACGTGGCGTGTGGCCCGTCATTCGACCCGGTGCTGACCCAGGACGCAACCACCCGAAAGGAGCAAACATGCAAGCCAGCAAGCTGTTTCGGCTGAGCGGGATCGCGTTCATCGTCCTCGTCGTCGTCGCGCTCGTCGCCTGCGGCGGCGACGATGAGGAGACGGCAGTCCCGCTAGCGCAACGGTTCGTAACGGAGGAGGATGCGCCCGGCTCGAAGGCTGATCCCGTTGAGACGGGTGAGACAACCGAGAGCTTGGGCGACTTCATCACGAGACTCGGTGAGTTCGCGATCGATCCCGACAACGAAGAGGCGACCGCGGTCTTTGAGGAGGCCGGCTTCAAGGGGTGGGGAGTGGAGCCACGCTTCTTCGGAGACACGCATGCGGACACCGCGCCTCATGTCGTCAGTTCGTATATCGAGCTTGACTCTGAAGACGGGGCGACGAGCGTCCTCGACTGGCTTGAAACCGACTCGAAGAAGCCATGCCCCATGAGCTGTGCCGTGCAGATAAGCGACTTCGACGTGGATGACATTGACGATGCGCGCGGCGTCCGCCGCCTGGCAACGGCCGAGGACATCGAGAGAGTCGGGATCGAAGGCCAAGTGCCCTCGGACAGCTACTGGGTGGCATTCACTGACGGTGCATTTGTTTACACCGTGGATCTGCATGGGCCGCCGGGGTCTGTATCCGAGGAGCAGGCTCTGGAAATCGCACACGCGTATCACGACCGGCTTACAGGCAACTAGCGGCGCGGATCCGAAGGGCAGAGGACAGCGAGGAAACAAGCGGAGGGGGAGGGATTCGAACCCTCGATCCGCCTAACGACGGATAACGGTTTTCGAGACCGCCGCATTCGTCCGCTCTGCCACCCCTCCGACGGGTCCGGTGCGAGCGCTCTGCGGAGCGGAGAAGGAGGGATTCGAACCCTCGAGGGAGGTAATCACCCCCCTAACGCCTTAGCAGGGCGCCGCCTTCAGCCACTCGGCCACTTCTCCGTGCCGCGCAATGGTACCAACGTCGTTCTCGCGCCAAACGTGACGAAGCCCGCCTCGGCGGGATAGAGCCGCGCGACCGAAGCGGGCATTCGCCAGACGCCGGAGGTATATGAGGGGAGCCCGGCAGCTCCGCCATGCGGCAGTCTGCCACGAAAATAGGACGGATGCGGATCGGTCGCCGCGACGTCGCGCTCACGAATCTCGACAAGGTCTACTTCCCCGAGCTCGGGCTGACCAAAACGGACCTCGTCGCGTACTACCTCGACCTGGCGCCCTGCGTGCTCAATCACGTCGAGCGGCGGCCGATGCAGATGAAGCGCTACCCGCACGGGGTCGAGGGGGACTTCTTCTACCAGAAGCGTGTTCCCGAACCGCACCCGGACTGGCTCGAGACCGTGCACATCGTCTTCTCCAGGAGCGGTCGCACCGCCGACTTCCCGGTCGTAACCGACGCAGCCGGCCTCGCGTGGATCGTCAACCTCGGCTGCATCGAGCTCCATACGTGGCACGCGCGGGTCGCCGACGTCGAGCGTCCCGACTACATGCTCATCGACCTCGACCCGAGCGAGGGCAACCCCTGGGAGCTCGTCCCCGAGATCGCCTTGGTGGTCAAGGAGGTCCTCGACGAGCTCGACCTGCCCAGCTTCCCGAAGACCTCCGGCTCGACGGGCTTCCACATCCTCACGCCGATCCGGCCCGAGCTTCGTTTCCACGACGTGCTCCGCTTCGCCAAGGCGCTGGCGAAGGAGGTCGAGCGGCGGATCGGCGACCAGGACGTGGTGACGACGACCTGGAAGGTGGCCGAGCGGCGCGGCGTCTTCGTCGACTACGGCCAGAACGCCCGCGACCGGACGATCGCCTCGGCTTACTCGATCCGCCCCACGCCGGACGCACGCGCATCGGCTCCGTTGCGCTGGGAGGAGGTGCCCGGCGTCGATCCGGCCGCCTTCACCATGCAGACCATGCGCGACCGCGTCGCCGAAGTGGGCGACCTGACCAGGGGCATGTGGCGGCGGAAGGTGAGCCTCGCCTCCCGCTTCGACGCTTTCGGGCTAGAAGCGCCACAAGTCTAAGGCCCTCTGGCCGGATGGTCACGGTGCCGGCGTCTCGTGTCCGCACGTGGTACCGGGAGTACACTCGGTGCGTGATCCTCCTCTACCCGGCTCTCTTGATCGGAGCGGTCGTTGTGGTCGTTCGGAGGAGGGAATACGCCGGCGGGCGGGGCTGGCTCTGGTTTGCGGCCTGGCTGGCGGCTGGGGTGCTGTTCGCGTTCAGCCTCGCCACGGGCTTCAGCATCGGCCTGCTCATCCTGCCCCTGGTGGCGGCTGCCCTGCTCGCCGTCGCGTGGCTGTCGCCCCATCTGCGCGAGGCTTCGGGCCTCGTCGTGGGTGCCGCGGCCTTCGTGGTCGCGGTCGCCGTGCTCCTCTAGGCGCATGCAAGCAACGTGGTGTTACTTGCGGCCGAGCAGGCCCGGCACGGTGGGATCGCCCTTCTTCGGGCGGGGGCGGACCTGGTCGACCGTACACTGCTCCGGGTCCTTGTCGGGCCGGAAGCGGAGGAAGCGCGAGTTGTGGCGGAAGCGGCCCTTCTGCCACTTGTCGTAGCGAACCTCGACGACGAGCTTGGGCTGGACCGGGCTCCACTCCAGGTCGGCCTTCGGCTTCCAGCGGCTCGGGGCGCCGCGCGGCTTCCGCTCGGGGTTGGGGCCGAGGAGCGGCTCGACGCGCTCGAGGATCTCGGCGCGCTTCTTCCCGCTCGCCGGCGCCGAGCCGACCGGCCGCAGCTCGTCCCCGTCGTAGAGGCCGAGCATGAGGCTGGCGAGCCCGGTTCCTTTCTCGCTCCAGGTGACGCCGACGACAACGCAATCCGCGGTGCGCTCGCCCTTCACCTTCTGCACCGCCTCCCTGGAGCCGGGCATGTACGGGACGCCGAGCCGCTTGGCGATGACACCGTCGAAGCCCGCGACCTCGAGGCGCTCGAGCCAGTGGGCGGCCTCCTTCGCGTCCTGGGTCGAGGGGGAGAAGTTGAAAGGCAGCGTCTCCACCTTGGCGCGCCGTTCCTCGAACGGCCTGCCGTGGAAGTCCTCGCCGTCCCAGAGGAGGACGTCGAAGCAGACGAACTCCGCGGGAATCTCGGCCGAGAGCTTCCGCACTCTGCTCTCCGCCGGGTGGAGCCGCATCTGGAGCGCGTCGAAGTCGAGCGCGCCGTCGACGACGACGACGATCTCGCCGTCCACGGCCGATCGTGGCGCGAGCAGCTCCCCGAGCGTCGCCAGCTCGGGGAAGTAGCGGCGGAGGGGACGCGCGTTCCGGCTCCAGAGGTGGAACGCGCCGTCGAGGTTCTCGGCTATCCCGCGGAAGCCGTCCCACTTCGGCTCGTACTGCCAGCCGTCGCCTTCCGGGAGCTCGTCGACGAGCTCCGCCTCCATGGGCGGGAAGGGTAGGCTCGTGGGAGGCGCAACCTCGGTGACCATCTCGACCGTCTAACGCTAACGACATGCGACGCGTGGTGATCACCGGTATGGGGGCCGTCACCCCTCTCGGCAACGACCTCCCGACGACCTGGAGGCGGCTGCTCGCCGGCGAGAGCGGCGTCGACCGGATCCAGGCCTTCGACCCGAGCCCGTTCCCCGTGCAGATCGCCGCCGAGGTGAAGCCCGACTACGACCCGAGCGGCGTGGCGCCGCCGAAGGAGCTGCGCAAGCTCGACCGAAACGTCCTCTTCGCGCTCAGCGCCGCGAGGGAGGCTCTCGGCGATGCCGGCCTGAACGGATTCGACCCCGAGCGCGTGGGCGTCGTCGTCGGCAACTGCATCGGCGGATTCAACGAGCTGATGCGCCAGTACGACGTCCTGCGCGAGCGCGGGCCCGACCGGGTCTCGCCGACCTTCCTGGCCAACGTGCTCGTCGACTCCGCGAGCGGCCAGCTGGCGATCGAGCTCGGCCTGCGCGGGCCCAACTACGCGGTCGTATCGGCCTGCGCCACCGGCTCGCACGCGATCGGCGAGGGCGCGGAGCTGATCAAGCGCGGCGATGCCGACGCGATCCTCGCCGGGGGCACAGAGGGCTGCATCCACCCGCTCATCCTGGCCGGCTTCTGCACGATGCGCGGGCTCGCCACCGGGAACGGCGACCCACCGCGCGCGGCCCGTCCCTTCGACGCGACGCGCGAGGGCTTCGTCATGGGTGAGGGGGCCGCGGTGGTCGTCCTGGAGGAGCTCGAGGCGGCACGCGCGAGGGGCGCCACGATCTACGCGGAGGTGCTCGGCTACGGCGCCTCGAACGACGCGCACCACATGCTCCAGCCGGATCCCGAGTCGTTCGGCGTCGTGGCGATGATGCGGGCCGCGCTACAGCGTGCCGGGGTCTCGCCCGACGAGGTGGACTACATCAACGCCCACGGCACCGGGACTCCCCTCGGCGACCTGGCCGAGACCCAGGCGATCAAGGAGGTCTTCGGCGACCACTCGTACGAGCTGGCCATCTCCTCGACCAAGTCGATGCTCGGGCACATGTTCGGCGCGGCCGGGGCGATCGAGGCGATCGCCTGCGCCCTCGCCATCCACGACGGGAGGATCCCGCCGACGATCAACTACGAGACGCCGGACCCTGAGCTCGACCTCGACTACGTTCCGAACGAGGCGCGCACCGCCGAGGTGCGCGTGGCGCTCTCGAACGCGATGGGCCTCGGCGGCCACAACGGCTGTGTCCTCCTCGGACGGGTGGGTTGACCGTCAGCCTCTTCCCTTTTCTGTAAGAAAGGCGCAGAATTGTCGAGTTTGTGGGTATGCGGCTGTGCTTGGCGATGCTCGTCCTCCTGCTCCTTGCCGGAGCAGCGAGTGCCGGCGGCCGCTCGACGGGCGCAGACGCCCAGCCTGCGCTGGTGCCCTTCGGTGGGACCGCCTCCGACGAGCCCGGCTACGTTCCCGGTGAGCTGATCGTTCGCTTCCGCCGCGGCGCGGCCGCATCCGAGCGAACGGCCGCGCTCTCGGCCCAGAACCTGCGCTTCGCGGACAGCCTTGGGCTGCCCGGCCTCGCGCTCGTGACGCTCCCGCGCGGGGTCTCCGTCGAGGCAGCGGCTGCCGCGCTCGAGGCCGACCCGGACGTCCTCTACGCGGAGCCGAACTATCTGAGCGAGCTCAGCGTCGTGCCGAACGACCCGATGTTCGGTCAGCTCTGGGGCCTGAGCCAGCCCTCCGGGAGGGACATCGACGCGCCGTCGGCCTGGGACGTGACGACCGGGAACCCGGACGTCGTCGTCGCCGTCATCGACAGCGGTGTCGCCTACGGCCACCCCGATCTGAACGGCAACATCTGGGTCAACGACGATCCCCCAGGCGGAGGCGACGACGACGGGAACGGGTTCGTCGACGACGTGCACGGCTGGGACTTCATCCAGGACGACCGAACGCCGCTCGACTTCAACGGCCACGGCACGCACGTCGCCGGCACGATCGGCGCCGAGGGAAACAACGCCCGTGGCGTCACGGGAGTCAACTGGGACGTCTCGATCATGCCGCTGCGGGCCGCCAACGCGGTCGGTCAACTTCCCAATGCGGCGGTCGTCGGCGCGATTGCCTATGCGTGCGCGAACGGCGCCGACGTCGTCAACGGCAGCTTCGGCTCGTCGCGCTTCAGCCAGGCGATTGCGAACGCGGTCGTCGACCCGTCGTGCGCGAACACGCTTTTTTCCTTCGCGGCCGGGAACGACGGCAGAAACCTCAACCCCAACCGCCGCAGAAACAACACGTTCCCCTGCGAGCTCCATCGCCCTCCGACGAGCGCGCCGAACGTCCTTTGCGTCGGCGCCTCGGACAGAACCGACGCGCTCGCAGGCTTCTCGAACCACGGCACCTCCGCCGTCCATCTGGCCGCGCCGGGTGTCGGCATCCGCAGCACGTTTCCGGTCTTCCGGGCCGTCTCGGGCTTCCCTGACGGGTTCGAGGGCAGGAGCTCCGCCTTCGACAACCGCTGGGGCGGGCGAACCGGCTCGCCGGGCTGGGATCGCACCACGGCGAAGGAGAAGAGCGGGAGATACAGCCTCACGGACTCACCCGGTGGCCGGTATCCGAACAACGCCAGGACCTCGATCCGTCGGCGGCACGCCTTCAGCCTGCGAGGGCGCGTGGGCTGCGGACTCGACTACGACCTCTGGCTCCAGAGCGAGCGCCGACGCGACGGCGTCCTCATCGACCTCGGCAAGCCGTTCCGCGTGCTCCAGGCCTGGTCCGGCTCGACGGGCGGCAGGTTCCTTCACTTCTTCGACGACATGTCCGACAAGTACGACGGCGACCGGCGGGTCTCCCTGCGCTTCCGCTTCCTGAGCAACGGCAGCGTCCGCCGCGACGGCGCGTACTTCGACAACGTGCGGGTGTCATGCCTTGCCCCGAGCGCGGCCGCCTACAGGAACCTGAGCGGCACGTCGATGGCGTCGCCGCACGTGGCCGGCGTGGCCGCCCTCCTCCTCGCCGACAACCCGACGATGACCGTCGCCGACCTGAAGGACGCCATCCTCGGCGGCGTCGACGTGATCGGGCGGCTCGCGACGCGGGTGATGACCAGCGGGCGATTGAACGCGGCCGGAGCGCTGGCGCCCTGATCACGATGCGGCTGTTCTTGGCCATGGTCGACCCCACGTCGACGACCCGCAACTGGCGCATCGTCTAGTCCCGGTCCCGCTTGATTAATCTGCGACCAGATCGAGGCCCTGCCCACCGGCGCCACGACCGCGGAGGAGTTCTCCATCCAGCTCGCTCCGCTCCGAGACCAGATCCAAGGGCTATCGAGCAGGTCGCAGATGCCTCCGTTCCCGAGGAGCTCAACTCCGAGAAGCTGCAGCTCGGCAATGAGCTGCGCGGGCTCAGAACGCAGCTCGGCCGAGTCCAAGCGCTGCTTGCGAACGACGACCTCGAGGGCGCGCAGGCGGTCACGGAGTAGCTGCTCTCGATCAACCAGATCCGCCAGACGATCGCCGCCATCGAGGCGGCGACCCCGAGCAGCTAAGGCTCCACGACCTCGGCGGTCAGCTCGTCGATCGAAGCGAGGACGAGGTCGGCCTGGGCAAGCGCGTCCTCGGCAGGCGGGTAGCGCGGGTTCGGAATCGCGATCGTCCGCATGCCGGCGGCCGTGGCGCTCGAGATGCCGTTCTCGGAGTCTTCCACGGCCGCGCAGCATGCCGGCTCGACGCCGAGGCGCCTGGCAGCCTCGAGGTAGACGTCCGGCGCCGGCTTCCCGCTCGAGACCTCCTCGGAGGAGACGGTCGCCGCGAAGGAGCGGGCAAGGCCCGAGGCCTCGAGCACGAAGTCGATCACCTCGCGGTTCGAGGAGGAGGCGAGCCCGAGCGGCCAACGAGCCGCCAGCCGCTTCACCGCCTCGACGGCCCCCGGGATCAGCGGCACGCGCTGCCGGTACACGGCCTGCAAGCGCCGCACCACCTCGGCGTTGATCTCCTCCGGAGACTCCCGCAGCCCGATGACGTCGTGCATGTAGCGCGACCACTCCGGCGAGCTCATGCCCATCATGTCCCGCGAGGCCTGCTCGTGCCAGCGGCCGCCGCGCTCCTCGGCCAGCTGCTGCCGTGCTTCGTCCCACACGTGCTCGGAGTCGACGATGACGCCGTCGAGGTCGAAGACGACGGCGTCGATCACAGCGCGGCGTATCCCTGCCCGACGTGAACCAGGGCACGGCCCGACCGGCCCTGCTCGACGGAGACGACTCCGCCGACGAAGAGCGTGTGGTCGCCCGTCTCGTGCTCGTCGACGAGGCGCGCCTCGATCCAGCCGAGCGCTCCCTCGAGGAGCGGTGCGCCGATCGTTCCCTCGCGCCACTCGATTCCGTGCCAGTGCACGAGTGGCGGAACGCCGCGGGCGAAATGCTGGGCGACCGCGTCCTGGTCGCCGGCCAGCAGGCTGAGTGCGAAGCCGCCGGCGTTTCGGAGCAGCTCGTGCATGGCGGCCTCGCGGCTCACGGAGACGCCGACGAGCGGCGGCTGGAGCGACAGCGAGACGAAGGAGCCGACGGTGAGCCCGAGCCGCTCGCCCTCCGCGTCCACGGTCAGGACGGCCACCCCGGCCGGAAAGCCGCGCAACAGCGAGCGGAGCTGGTCTCCTAGGTCCGTCAGCAGACCGAGTCTTATTGCATCCCGCTGTGGCAGGTGCAAGGCTGGGCTCGTGCCGCACATCAGACAGATCGAGGTCGACGAGGCGACAGGCGAGCTCGCGGACGAGTACGCCGCCGCGATCGAGCGGGCGGGGAAGGTCTTCAACATCGTCAAGGCCATGTGCCTGAACCCGACCGTCCTCAACCGGTCCATGGAGCTCTACAAGGCGATCATGTTCGGGCCTTCGAAGCTCGCCCGGGCGGAGCGCGAGCTCCTCGCCACCGTCGTCTCGACGGCGAACGGCTGCCACTACTGACTCCACGCACACGCCGACGACCTCCGTGCCGAGGGCGCACCCGCCGAGCTGGCAGAGCACGCGAAGCACGACTACCGGCAAGCCGACCTGGACCCGCCCGTCCGGGCTCTCTGCGACTACGCCGTCAAGCTGACCGCGAGTCCCGCCGACGTGGGTCGCGAGGACGCCGACGTCCTCCGCGGCCACGGCTGGAGCGACGCCGCCATCCACGACGCCATCCAGGTCGTCTCGTACTTCAACTACATCAACCGAATCGCCGAGGGAGTCGGCATCGAGGACGAGCCCGAGTGGGATTCCAAGTAACACAGTGTTACTTGGGCTGGGCGCCGGCCTAGCCCGGAGCTAGGCTCCGGTCGGCATGAAGATCGTCCTCCTCGGGGCCGGGCAGGTCGGAGCGACCATCGTGGAGGGGCTGCACGACGAGCACGACGTCACGGTCATCGATCTCGACGCTGCCAGGCTGCAGGCGCTCTCCTACCGCTTCGACGTGCGCACGGTGCGGGGGAACGGGGCCACCCGCCGTGTACTCCAGGATGCGGGCATCGGCGAGGCCGAGCTGATGATCGCCTGCACGTCGCGCGACGAGATCAATCTCGTCGCCGGGACGCTGGTGAAGAAGCTCTCGGACGCCCAGACGATCGTGCGCACCTCGAATCCGGAGTACATCGAGGCCTGGCAGGAGCGGCAGATCGACGTCGACTTCATGGTCTCCTCCGAGCTGGAGACCGCGCATGCCGTCTCCCGCACGATCGGCGTGCCGGCTGCGAAGCAGACCGACGTCTTCGCGGACGGCCAGGTGCAGATCGTCGAGTTCGACGTGCCGCGGGAGCGGGCCGAGGGAGCGCCGGCGGACTTCGGGCACGTCGTCGGGCTCCAGCTCAAGGAGGCGCGCATCCCTGCCGACTCGAAGGTGGCGAGCATCATCCGTGGCGACCGGGTGCTGGTGCCTCGCGGCAACGAGTCGATCCTGCCCGGCGACCGAATCATCGTGATCGGCTCGCCCGACGCGGCGCGGGAGTGGGGCCGCATCATGGCCAGGAGCGAGCAGCGGGTGGACGACGTCGTCATCTACGGCGCGGGCGCGACCGGCCTCGCGATCGCTCACGTTCTCCTCGACCAGCGGATCCGTGTCCGGTTGGTGGAGCCCCGAGAGGAGCGTGCCCGCGAGGTCGCCGAGGAGCTGCCCGATGCGCGCGTCTACGCGGCGACCGGGGTCGACCCGGACTTCATCGAGCGGGAGCGGATCGGGCAGGCGCGTGCCGCGGTCTTTGCCATGCGCGAGGACGCGAAGAACCTCTACGCCGCGACGCTCGCGAAGGTGCACGGCCTCGGCTTCACGATCGGGATCGTCCACGAGCCGATCTCCATCGAGGTCTTCGAGCACGCCGGCATCGACGTCGCCGTGAACCCGCGCTCGGTGACCGCCGAGGAGATCGTCCGCTTCGCCCACGACCCCCGGATCCGCCAGCTTGCGATGCTCGAGGGAGACCGCTTCGAGATCCTGGACATCACCGTCCGGCCGGAGAGCAAGCTCGTCCACATTCCCTTCAAGGAGCTGCCGATGACCGGCTCGCTGATCGGAGCGATCGTGCGTGACGGAGCCGCGATCTTCCCGCACGGAGACGACCAGCTGGAGCCCGACGACCGGGCGATCATCTTCGCGGAGTCGAAACGCGTGGCCGAGGTCGAGAAGGCCCTCTGAGCAGATGATCGCGGCGCGCCTCCCGCGTCCGAGGGCCCTCGGCGTCGACGTCGGGAGCGCCGTCAACCTCGTCGGGGCCGTTCTCAAGTACCTCGGAGTGACGTTCCTCCTTCCGGCGGCGGTTGCCCTCGGCTCGGACGAGCCGGTGTGGCCGTTCGTCGCGTCCGCCCTCATCACCGGTGGTAGCGGCTTCGCCCTGGAGCGCGGCACCCGCGGGAAGGAGCTCATCGGCCCGCGCGAGGGGTTCCTCGTCGTCGCGCTGATCTGGCTCTCCCTGCCGGTGTTCGGCGCGCTTCCCTACCTGCTCGCGGACGAGCCGCAGCTCGCGCGGCCGGTCGACGCGTACTTCGAGGCTATGTCCGGCTTCACGGCCACGGGCGCGACAGTCCTCACCGACATCGAGGCGGTCGACAGCTCGCTCCTCATCTGGCGGCAGTTCACCCAATGGCTCGGGGGAATGGGAATCATCGTCCTCGCCCTCGCGATCTTGCCCCGGCTGCGGATCGGCGGCCGCCAGCTGCTCCAGACCGAGCTCGCCGGCCCCGAGGTCGAGAACCTCTCGGCGACCATCAGGGAGACGGCGCGGCGGCTGTGGGTGCTCTACCTCGCGCTCACGCTCGCCGCGATAGCGATCTTCACCCTCTACGGCTGGACCGGCCTCGATCCCGCGATGAGCCTCTACGAGGCGACCGCGCAAGCCTTCTCGACGCTCGCGATCGGCGGCTTCTCGACCCAGAGCGAGTCGGCGGCGGCATTCGCGGCGGTCACCCAGTGGACGATCGTCGTGTTCCTCGTCCTCGCCGGCATCAACTTCCTCCGCCTCTACCTCGTGCTCGTCCGCGGCAAGGTGCGGGCGGTCTCGCACGATGAAGAGTTCCGCCTCTACCTTGCCTTTCTCGCCGGCGGCTCCGTGCTCATGCTGCTCGAGCTCCTCGGCGGGGATCTCGCCGGCGGCGAGGAGGCGGTGCGAAACGCGGTCTTCCAGGCCGTCTCGATCATGACCACCGCCGGGTTCGCGACGGCCGACTACACGCAGTGGAGCGCGCTCGCGGAGCTGACGCTCCTCCTGCTCATGTTCCTGGGCGCTTCCGCAGGGTCGACCGGGGGCTCGATCAAGGTGATCAGGCACCTGCTCATGTTCAGGATCATCAGGCGAGAGCTCGAGCAAACCGTGCACCGGGAGATCGTCCTGCCGGTGCGCTTCAACAGGGCGGTGGTCGACGACCGCGCCCTCCGGGGGATCGTCGCCTTCATCGTCCTCTACATCGGGCTCTTCGCGCTCGGCGGGCTCGGGCTCGTGCTCGACGCCAAGCGGGGCGCCCTCGAGGTGCAGTCCTTCGAGGCGCTGGGCGCGGCGGCTGCCTGCCTCGGCAACGTCGGGCCGGGCTTCGGCTTCGCCGGGCCGTTCGGCTCGTACGCGCCGTTCAGCGACCTCTCGACGGGCGTCCTCACCGGCCTCATGTGGCTCGGGCGTCTGGAGATCATCCCCGTCGCCGTTCTCCTCACGAGGGGGTACTGGCGGGCATGAGCGTGGACGTCGGCGCCGCGCTCAATCTCGTCGGCGCCCTGCTCAAGTACCTCTCGCTTGCCTTTCTCGTCCCGGTCCCGATCGCGCTCGGCTACGGAGAGCCGTGGTGGCCGTACGCGGCCGCGGGCGCGCTGGCCGCGCTGGGAGGCTGGTCGGTCGAGGCGATCACGCGGGGGAAGGAGTGGGTCGGGATCCGTGAGGGCTTCCTCGTCGTCGCGCTGACCTGGCTCCTCGGCTCAGCCTTCATCGCCGTCACCTACCTGCTCTCCGGAGAAGAGCAGCTCTCCCGCCCGCTCGACGCGCTCTTCGAAGCGATGTCGGGCATGACGACGACGGGCTCGAGCGTCGTCGCCGACGTCTCGACCCTCGACCGCTCGCTGTCTCTGTGGCGGCAGTTCACGCAGTGGTTCGGCGGCATGGGCATCATCGTGCTCGCGCTCGCGGTGCTGCCGCGGCTGCGCGTCGGCGGACGCCAGCTGATGGAGTCCGAGGCGCCGGGCCCCGAGCTCGAGACGCTGACCGCGTCCATCCGCCAGACGGCGCGGCGGCTCTGGCTCCTCTACGTCGTCCTAACCGCCCTTCTGATCGTGATCCTCGCCGTCCTCGGCTGGAGCGGAGTGGACGAGCGGATGAGCCTTTTCAACGCGGTCTCGTACGCGTTTTCCGCGATGCCAACGGGCGGCTTTGGCGTCGATCCCCGCTCGCTCGAGGGGTACGCCCCAGCTTCCCAGTGGGTGCTCATTCTCTTCATGACGATCGCGGGCGCAAATTTCGCGCTCCTCTACCGCTCCTTCGTCCGGCGCAAGCCCGTCGCCCTGGCCCGCGACGAGGAGTTCCGTCTCTACATCGGGCTTCTCCTGCTTGCGTCCGCCGTGCTCACGGTCATTCTTTGGGACGCGGGACTCGCCTCGGGGGAGGAGGCAGTCCGGCAGGCCGCCTTCCAGACCGTCTCGATCATGACGACCACGGGCTTCGCGAGCACCGACTTCGCGGGCTGGGTGGTCGTGGCGCCGGCTGCCGCGATGCTGATCGTCGGGATCATGTTCCCCGGCGGCTCGGCCGGATCGACCGCAGGCTCGATCAAAGTCGTCCGCCACCTCGTGATCGGCCGCGTTCTTCGCCGCGAGCTCGACCAGGCGATGCATCCGGAGTACGTCGCTCCCGTGCGGGTCAATCGCGTGGCAGTCGACGAGCGCACCGTGCGGGCGGTGATCGCCTTCGTGCTCCTCTACGTCGGCATCTTCGTGGCCGGCGCGGTCCTGCTCCTCCTCGACGCCCACCGGGTCGACCTCGAGCTGACGCCGTTCGACGCGCTCGCGGCCTCCGCGACGACTCTCGGCAACGTCGGCCCGGCCTTCGGGGTCGCTGGGCCGATGGGGTCGTTCGAGCCTTTCAGCGACGTTTCGAAGGGGATCATGATCGTGCTCATGTGGGTCGGCCGGCTGGAGATCGTTCCTGTCGTCGCGCTCTTCACGAGGGCGTATTGGCGCGCCTGACCGGCTGGCTGAGGCGGCGCCATCCCGCGCAGCTCCTCGTCGGCGCGTTCGCGCTCGGGATCCTCGTCGGCGCCGGGCTCCTGCTGCTGCCCTTTGCCACCGAGAGCGGCGAGAGCGCGTCGTTCTTGACGGCCGCCTTCACCTCGACGTCGGCAATCTGCGTGACCGGCCTGATCGTCGTCGACACGCCGACGTACTGGTCGTCGTTCGGGGAGGTCGTGATCATGCTGCTCGTCCAGGTCGGCGGCCTCGGGATCATGACCCTGGCCTCGCTCCTGATCTTCCTCCTCGCGGGAAAGCTGGGGCTCCGCGGGCGCCTGCTCGCCCAGGCAGAGGTGGCTGCGCCGCTCCTCGCCGACGTTCGGCGCCTCGTCTTCGCCGTCATCAAGCTCAACTTGATCTTCGAGGCGATGGGCGCGGTCGTTCTCGCCCTCCGTTTCTGGACCGGCTACGACTACTCGCTGGGGCGCTCGCTCTACCTCGGGATCTTCCATGCGATCACGTCGTTCAACAACGCCGGCTTCGCCCTCTGGAGCGACAGCCTGACGCAGTTTGCGACCGACGGCTGGGTCTGCGTCACCGTAGCCCTGCTCATCATCGCCGGCGGGCTCGGCTTCCCGGTCTGGCTCGAGCTCTCGCGACTCTGGCGGCGCCCTCGTCGCTGGAGCCTGCACACGAAGCTGACCGTGCTCGTCACCGCCGTCCTCGTTCTCGGCGGAACCGGCGCGGTGCTCGCGTTCGAGTGGGAGAACCCGGGGACGCTCGGCCCGTTCGGGCTGGGCGGCAAGCTCCTCGCCGGCTTCTTCCAGGGCGTCACCCCACGCACGGCCGGCTTCAACACCGTGAACTACGGCGACATGGAGCTGGAGACGCTCTTCGTCTCCGACTTCCTCATGTTCGTAGGGGCAGGCAGCGCCTCCACCGGCGGAGGCATCAAGGTGACGACCGTCGCGCTGCTCGCGCTCATGGTCTGGGCCGAGCTCCGCGGCAACCCGCACGTGACCGTCTTCGCCCGGCGCCTGCCCGCCCACTCGCAGCGGCAGGCGTTCGCGGTCGCGACGATCGCGCTCTCGGCCGTCGTCGTCAGCACGCTCGCCCTCATGGCGAACAGCGAGTTCACCCTGTCGCAGTCTCTCTTCGAGGCCTTCTCCGCCTTCGGGACGGTCGGGCTCTCGACCGGGATCACGGCGGATGTCGCCGCCGCCGGCCAGTGGGTCCTCATCCTGCTCATGTACCTCGGCCGCGTCGGGCCGCATACACTCGGCGTCGCTCTCGTCCTGCGGGAGCGGCAGAGGCTCTACCGTTTCCCCGAGGAGCGTCCGATCATCGGCTAAGTGCCCCATATGCCTGCCAGAGAGTTCATCGTCATCGGGCTCGGCCGCTTCGGCGGCGGTCTCGCGGAGACCCTCGTCGGCATGGGCCACGAGGTGCTGGGCGTCGACGCCGACGAGAAGGCCGTTCAGGACTTCGCCGGTGTGCTCACGCACGTCGTCGCCGCCGACTCGACGGACGAGCGCGCCCTGCGCCAGCTCGGCGCCGACGAGTTCGAGACGGCCGTGGTCGCGATCGGCACCGACGTCGAGGCGAGCATCCTCACGACCTCGGTTCTGGCCGACCTCGGGGTCCACCGCGTCGTCGCCAAGGCGGTGACGGAGGCTCACGGGCGCATCCTCGAGCGCGTCGGCGCCCATCGGGTCGTCTTCCCGGAGCGGGACATGGGCGTGCGCGTCGCGCACAGCCTCGCGGGCTCCATCCTCGACTACTTCGAGCTGGACCCCGGCTTCGCGATCGTCGAGACGCGTACCCCTCGGGAGCTCGCCGGCAAGTCCCTCGCGCAGGCAGAGGTGCGCAGGCGCTACGGCATCACGGTGGTGTGCTTCAAGCCCGAAGGCGGCTCGTTCACGTACGCCACGCCCGACACCGTGGTGAACGAGGGCGACATCCTCGTGGTCGCCGGTGAGAAGCGCCGAGCGGAGGCCTTCGGCGAGCTCTCTTAGTAACAGTCTGTTACTTGGACTCGGGGAGCGCGTGCTCGAGCACGGCGCGCGCCTGGGCGAGCGCCGCCGGCGAGATCTGGTGCGCGACCGGATCCTCGCGATACGCCACCGTCAAGCCGGCCGCGTCCAGGCGGTCCCGGGCGTCGCGGCCGAACTCGACGCCGATGACCGGGTCGTACGTTCCGTGCGAGATCGAGACCGGCAGGCCGGATCGGCTCTCGAGATCGAGCTCGAACCCTTCCACGGTTGGGATGAACCCGCTCATGGCGAGGATGCCCGCCGGTCGCGGTCGTGACGCCCCCAGGCCAAGCGCATACGACATCACCGTCCCCTGGGAGAAGCCTCCGAGCACGGTTCGCTCGGGCGGGATGCCGGCTTCGTCCAGCGTCGAGTCGAGCCATTCCGAGGCCTCGGCGAAGGTGGGGAGGAAGGTGTCCGGGTCGGGGAAGCCGATCTCCTTGACCACGTACCAGTGGGCGCCACCCGGCGGCAGAGCGAGCGGGCCGCGTGGGGCGAGCCCGAGGAGGCGCTGCTGCGGGTCGAGCAGGTCGAGCATGGGCTCGAGGTCGAGCTCGTCGGCGCCGCGGCCGTGCAGGAGCACGAGCGCGCCGGCAGGCTCCCCGGCCGCGGGGCGGGTGCGATGCACGATCGGGCTCACGCTTCTGAGCCTAATGACGTCAGGCAGGTGTCCGGCGGTCGAGCACGCCCTGGAGCTTTCCGCCCTCCGAGCCTGCGTCAGGCTCGAAGATCACCCGCCCATTCTGGGCCCCGCGCGCGGCAGCGGCTAGGGCTGGTCCTCGTCCTCGTCGTCGGCGCGCTTCTCTTCGCGCCGCTCTTCCTTCTCGGCCTCGCGTTCGGCGGCCTTCTCCGCGCGCTGCTCTTCCTTCTCGGCTGCGCGCTCTTCGGCCTTCTCTTCGGCCCGCTCTTCCTTCTCGGCCGCGCGCTGCTCGGCCTTCTCCGCGCGCTGCTCGGCCTTCTCCTCGCGCTGCTCGGCCTTCTCCTCGCGCTTCGCCTCCTTCTGGGCGTAGCGTCGCTCGCCGTCTTCCTCCCGCTCGCGCTGCTTCTCTGCCTTCCGGTCGTCGCGGTCGGGCTTCTCACCCGTCGGCGGCTTGCCGGGCTTCGGAGGCTCGTGCGGAGGCTTTGGAGCCTTCGGCGACTCAGGCGGCTCAGGCGGCTCAGGCGGGACCGGGGGCGGATTCGGCGGTTCTGGAGGTCCGGGCCGTCCGGGAACCGGGGGCTCGCCTCCGGGCGGCCGGGGGTCGGGATCCGAGGGGTCGCCGCCGTTGCCTCCGTTGCCGCCGCCGTTCCCGTTGCCGCCGGAGTCCGGCGAGCCGGAGCCACCCGAGCCACCACCGGAGGTGGAGCTGGACACCGGAGTCGCCGCCGGCGCCTCCGGCGCAGCCGGCGCTGCCTCGCTGGTCTCCTGGAGGAAGGGAGTCGGGGCCGGCGCCGGAGCGGGGGCCGGGGCCTCGGCGACGACCTCGCCGGCCTGCGCCGTGCCGCGAAGCGGCAGCGGGAGGCTGTCGAGCGGGCGGTCTCCGGGCAGCACGACGGGCGTCAGCGCGATCAGCGCGATCACCACGCCGAGCGCGACGGTCCAAAGAGCGTGTATGCCTAGTCGGCTGCCCACCCAGGTCCCATCGGCCAAACGTCCCTCCGACTTGAACCGTACTTCACCGCCTACCCGGTGGGAACCCCTGAAACGTCCAGGATTTTCCTCAAAGCACTCGCATTTGCCGGTGCCTGCGCGGCGAGCTCACCCTGGGGAGTCTTGCTCCAGCGGTTGTTGTTGAAGAGCACGTAGACCTCGTCGGCATTCGTTCCGAGCTCCCGTAGCGGCTCGATCCACTCCTCGAGCTCCTGCTCGGAGTAGAGGTAGTCGAAGCGCTCGCTCGCGCTGCCACCGCGCACGTTCCACGTATCGGCGTTCCGGCCGTGGAAGCGGACGTACGCGAGCGGGCTCGTGGCGGCGACGACGGTGGGGACGAGGTTCTTCGCCTCGGTCTTTGGCGCGTCGACGACGACGTTGGAGGCGCCGAGCTCCTCGAGCAGGGCGAGAGTGGAGGCGCGATGCTCCTCGTCCAGCCAGCTCCGATGGCGGAACTCGACCAGGGCGCGGTCGCCGTCGAGCTGCTCGACCGCCCAGCGGAGATAGTCGACCGAGAGGTCCTTGGCGACGACGTAGGGCGGGAACTGAAGCAGGATGCCGCCGAGCTTCCCCGTCTCCCGAAGCGGCTCGAGGGCGTCGTGGAATCGCCGGAACACCTCGGCGCGAAACTCGCGAGGCGGTCGGTCAACGCGACCCCGATCGTCGACCGGCGCTGCCTCGCGCAGGTCGGGCGGAAGCTGCTCCGCCTTCACGGGATGGCGCGTCATGACGGCGAAGGCCTTCACGTGCATGACGAAGCCCTCGGGCGTCCGCTCGGCCCAGCGCGAGGCCATCGACTCGTCCGGAAGCCGGTAGTACGTCGAGTCCGCTTCCACCGTGGAGAAGCGCTCCCCGTAGTAGCGGAGCCGAGCCTCGGCGGACTTGACCTCCTTCGGGTACCAGTGCTTCGTCAGAGCCTCGTCGGCCCACGAGCACGTGCCGATGCGCACGGGAGCGGCCATCTCGGCATGGTATTGACGCCCGGTACCGAATACGGCCGCATGGTCGAGCCGGCCGTTCGCATCGAGGGGCTCCGCGTCCGTCGCGGGGGCAGGCTCGTGCTACCCGCCGTCTCGATCGCGATTCGGCGGGGCGCCGTCACGGGGCTGCTCGGGCCCAGCGGCTCCGGCAAGACGACCCTGATCAGGTCGATCGTCGGCGTGCAGATCGTCGAGGCGGGCGAGGTCTCGGTCTTCGGCCTGCCGGCGGGTACGCCGGCGCTCAGGCGGCGAGTCGCGTACGTGACCCAGGCGCCCTCCGTCTACGGCGACCTCACCGTCCGCGAGAACCTCGGCTACTTCGCCCGGGTGCTGGACGTCCCGCGTGTCGGCGTCGAGGAGGCGATCGGTACGGCGGGGTTGGGCGACCTCGCCGGTCGGGTTGCAGGCACGGGCTCCGGAGGCGAGCGGTCGCGGGCCTCCCTCGCCGTCGCGCTGCTGGGAGACCCGGAGCTGCTCGTCCTCGACGAGCCGACCGTCGGCCTCGACCCCGTCCTCCGCCGCGATCTCTGGGAAACGTGGCGCCGCGACCCGCATACTCTTGCGCTACTGCTTGTCGTCCCTCCGCTCTTGCTGGTGATCCTCAAGTACGTCTTCGAGGGCCAGGAGCAGACGTTCGAGCGGATCGGCGTGCCGCTCGTCGGCCTCTTCCCCTTCATCACGATGTTCCTCGTCACCTCGATCGCGATGCCGCGAGAGCGGACGACAGGAACCCTGGAACGGCTCATGTTCATCCCGCTCGCGAAGCTCGATCTGCTGGTCGGCTACGGCCTCGCGTTCGCCCTCGTCGCGGCCGTCCAGGCGACGGTCACCGCACTCGTCGGCTTCGGGCTTCTCGGCCTCGTGAGCGAGAGCTCGGTCGGGGTCGTCGTCGCGATCGCGATCCTGAACGCCGTGCTGGGGATGGCTCTCAGCCTCTTCCTGAGCGCGTTCGCGCAGACCGAGTTCCAGGCGGTTCAGTTCATGCCCGCCGTCGTCCTCCCCCAGATCCTGCTCGCTGGTCTGTTCGTGCCGCGCGAGAGCATGGCCCGGTTTCTCGAGCTGATCTCCGACGTGTTCCCGCTCACCTACGCCTATGACGCCCTCGCCCGGGCGACCTCGGGGAAGACGGGGAGCCGCTTCGCGCTCGACGTCGTCGTCGTGTGCGGGTGCATCGTCCTCGCGCTCGCGCTCGGTGCGACGACCCTCAGGCGGAGGACGGGATAACGGTGTCCCAGGACGCTCGAGCCCCCGGCATCGAGCGCGGCAGCGCCGAGTTCGCACGAGTCATCGGCTTCAGCGACGCGATCTTCGCGATCGCGATGACGCTGCTCGTCCTCCAGATCGGCGTCTCGGGGCTACCGGCGGGTGGGCGCAGCGCCCGCGACATGCTCGACGCGCTGAAGGACGCCCTGCCCGAGATCGTCAGCTTCGCCGTCTCCTTTTACGTGATCGGCCGCTACTGGCTCGCGCACCACTGGTTCTTCTCGCGGCTGGAACGCATCGATCGCCGCCTGCTGTCGCTGAACCTGGCCTACCTCGGCTTCGTCGCCTTCCTGCCGTTTCCCACGGGGCTGATCGGCGAGTACGAGGGGAACCCGGTCGCCTTCGTCGTCTTCGCGCTCTCGATGGCGGCGGTGAGCCTGATGGAGATCGTCATCTCCAGCCGCGCCCACCGCGCCCGCCTCGTGCGGGAGGGCGTCCCCTCGGGGGCACACGGCTGGGGCGTCGTCGCCTCCGCTTTTCCGGTCGCGGTCTTCCTGCTCTCGATCCCGATCGCGTTCGCGAACACGACCGTGGCGATCCTCTCCTGGTTCGTCCTTGCCCCGGTCGGCTACTACATCAACGCGAGGATGCCGCCCGAGGTCCGGGAGTATTTCGCCCGTTATTAGAGGGCAAGCGCCAGCTGCTCCTGGCGCCTCGTCGGGACCGGCCGACCGCCGCCGGTCGGGGCGAGACCGTGGCGCAGGCGCAGGCGCACGACCCGCTCGTTCACCTGCTCCTGGTAGGCCTTCGGCGCGTAGGAGCGGCCGCCGTAGAGCTCGACGTAGCGCGGGTAGAGCCACGGATAGGCGTCCTTCAGCCAGGGCATGAAGTGATCGCGGATGTTCGGGCGCACGTGGAGGACGATTGCCGACGCCCAGGAGACGCCGGCCTCGGCGCAGGCCGCGAGGACCTCGTCCAGGTGCCCCTCGTCGTCGGTGAGGCCGGGGAGGACCGGAGCGACGAGGACGCCGGTGCGAATGCCGGCCTCCGCGAAGCGGCCGAGAATCTCGAGGCGCTTACGCCCGGGAGGAGTGCCGGGCTCGACGACCCGGCGCACGTCCTCGTCTAGCGTGCCCACGCTCATCGAGACCGTCAGGGGTGCCACCTCGTTCAGCCGTTCGAAGACATCGAGGTCGCGCACGATCAGGGTCGACTTGGTCAGGAGCGAAAGCGGGTTGGCGAAATCGGCGAGCGCCTCGACGACGCCGCGCGTCAGCCGGTAGCGCCCCTCGCAGTGCTGGTAGGGGTCGGTGGCCGTGCCCATGGCGATCGTGTCGCCCTCCCAGCGGGCCGACGCGAGCTCGCGCCGCAGCACCTCGACGACGTTCGTCTTGACGACGATCTTCGAGGAGAAGTCGTCGCCGATCCCCAGGTCGAGGTAGCTGTGGAACGCGCGGGCGAAGCAGTAGTGGCAGCTGTGCGTGCACCCGCGGTACGGGTTCACGGTCCAGCGGAAGGGGATCCGGCTCATCTCCGGGACCCGGTTCAGAGCCGACTTGCAGGTGTCCTCGAGATACTGCGCGCGAGCCACGTCCCGACGCAGTATAGAACATATGTTCGCTTGAAGCGCCGGCTCGAGGCGTTCTGCGTCGACTACCTCCCCCGAGGCCGAGGACGCGTATCGTTGGCGTTGCCCGGTAAGAACGGTAGACACGAAACCGATGGATCAGCAGCTGCACGCTCTGCTCGACCGCGGCGAGGAGCACGAGTGCCTCGAGTACTCCGAGGTGGACGTGCTCGTCGAGGCGCTCGAGCTCGACGAGGAGGACATCGAAGACCTCTACGAGGAGATCGAGCGGCGCCGGATCGAGCTACGCGACGACTGCGGCCGCGAAGCGAAGACCGCGTACGTGAACGGCGACCTCGCCGTCGCCACGACCGATGCGCTCCAGCTCTTCATGCAGGAGATCGGCCGCTACCCGCTGCTGACGAAGGAGGAGGAGATCGAGCTCTCCAAGCGCGTCGAGCGCGGCGACCTGGAGGCCAAGGAGCGGATGATCAACTCCAACCTGCGGCTCGTCGTCTCGATCGCCAAGCGCTACCAGGGCCACGGGCTCTCGCTGCTCGACCTGATCCAAGAGGGAATCATCGGCCTCATCCGCGCCGTCGAGAAGTTCGACTGGCGCAAGGGCTTCAAGTTCTCGACGTACGCGACCTGGTGGATCCGCCAGGCTGTGCAGCGCGGGGTCGCGAACAAGTCGCGCGAGATCCGCGTCCCGGTCCACATCGTCGAGCGTGAGCAGCGGATCTCCCGCGCGGAGCGCGACCTCGCGCCGAAGCTCGGGCGGATGCCGACCGACGAGGAGATCGCCGAAGCCGCGCGGATCACGGTGACGCAGGTCGGGGAGGTGCGTGCCGCCGCGCGGGCGGTGACGAGCCTCGACAAGCCGATCTCGGAGGCAAGCGGGACGACCTTTCAGGAGCTCCTCGCCGGCGAGGAGGAGGACCTCGAGCAAGAGGTGTCGGTCAACCTCGCGCAGGAGGCGCTCCGAGACGCGCTCGCCGAGCTTCCCGACCGCGAGCGCGAGGTCCTGAAACTTCGCTACGGGCTGAACGGGGAGCGCGATCCCGAGTCGCTGGAGGAGATCGGCAGGCGCCTCGGCCTCACCCGGGAGCGGGTGCGCCAGATCGAGGCGAGCGCGCTCCAGCGCCTGGCCGTGCGGCGCGAGCTCGCAGCGCTGCAGGGCGTCGTCTAGCGGTCGTGCGGCACGCGGACGATTCGGGGAGTGGCCGCGCGTCTCCTACGGGAATGACGACGATTCGGGGTCGCGGTCGAGCGCCCCGCCGTTCCGGCATGCGGCCGGGACGCGATACTCGGCGGTCGCCGCACCGCGCCTCGCGTTCTCGGCAAGCTGCTGGCCCATCAGCTGCCGCGCCGTTCCCTCCGACAGACCGAGCCGCACGCCGAGGCCGACGCCGGACTGGAGCGCGTAGCACTCGGTAGTCCCCTCCTCGCGAACTCCACGGAGGTGCCAGGCCTCGTGCGCGAGCACGACGATCGCCCGGGCAGTCTGGCTCGAGGTGACCTCTTCCTCGAAGGCGAGCCGGTAGAGATCGTGGCAGCGCTCCGGCGTCAGGTAGGCGAGGTCGCCGCCGACCGTCGCGACGCCGTCGGCATGCTGTACCGCTCCCACGTACTGCCCGGACTCGTCACAGCGGATCCGCACCTCCTTGCCCGCGATCAGCGAAGCCTCCTCGGAGAAGCGGTCCTGCGCCTCGGTCCGTGTCTCGACCGAGAGCGAGTCCCAGCCGGTGCGGCTCTCGACGAGCCAGAAGAGGAGCGCCAGGGCTCCGATGACGGCGAGGCCGACGAGGAAGCGGCGAATCGGCACCCAGACGCTCCGACCGACCTCGACGTCCTCCAGGCCGTCGTCCGGCCAGCCGAGATAGCCGTACCGTTCCCGGTCGACAGGCTGGGGCCCGCGGTCGGGCCGGGGCGCCGGTGGCCGGCCGAGGGCGCTGAGGAGGAAGTTGAGCTCGAGGCCGAGAGCGACCAGGAAGGCGACCCAGACCGGGATCGCCGAGCGGAGCTCGTACGGCCCGAAGATCCAGGCGAGCACGAAGACGACCAGCGCGGCGCGCAGCGCCGTCGGAAGCAGCGGAAACCGGTCGGCGAGTCTCTGCACACCTCGACGGTAGCTCGCGGAAGGAGTAGTCAGGCCGCCAACGCGGCTCCCGAGCCATAGGCGGCCGGGAAGCCCTGCCGCCAGCTCGGGTACCGGAGCGTCCAGCCGAGCTCTGCCTTCGCCTTTCCGTTCGAGGCGCCGCGAGCCTCCGTCATGAGCGCCACGCCGCTCTCGCCGGCCACGAGGCGCGCCAACCAGCGCGGAATCCTTCGCGGCGGCTTGGCGTCCAGGACTGCGGCGAGCGCGGGCAGCCACTCCCGCACCGGCGCGGGATCGTCGTCGACGATGTTGTAGATGCCTGTCTTGCCGCGCTCCAGTGCGAGCACGGTCGCGGAGGCCGCGTCCTCGAAGTGGACGAACGACCAGACGCCCCCGCCGTCGCCGACGAGCGGAAACTGCCGCTTCCGTACGAGCTCGAGCTGCGGATCGTCGGGCGAGCCGTAGAAGCCGCCGTACCGAAGCACTATCCCGCCTACGGCTACGACGGCGGACTCGAGGTGCCGAATGGCGGCGAGGGTCTCACGCATCTCGGCGGCCGGCTCCGGATCGAGCGGATCCGCCTCCGTCTTCACGGGCCCGCCCACGCGCGCGTAGGGCCAACCCGCGTAGCTCTGGGCGACGAAGCGGCCCACCCCGGCGTCCCGGGCCGCGGCGACCAGCGCGTCGGTGCCTTCGGTTCGGAGCCGGTTCGTCTGCGCGAACGTCTTGTCGAAGTGCTTGAGATCGGACGTGCCAGCGAGCGCGGTGGCCTGGTGCACAATTGCGTCGGGCTCGGCCGCCGCCACGGCCTTTCCGACGGCGTCGGGGTCGAGCAGGTCGAGCGCGACCGGCTCCGCGCCGAGGGCGCGCAGCCGCTCCGCCTTTTGCGGCGAGCGCGATGTGCCGATCACCTCATGGCCGTGCTGGACGAGCTGGGGGACGAGTCGGGCGCCGATGGCGCCGGAAGCTCCTGCGACGAAGACTCTCATCATTCTCTCCTTTCCATCTCTGGAATGGAGACGAGACGGCGCGGGTAGGTGTGACAGTGTCACGCACCGTTCGTTCCACTCGTCTCCGAAGCGACATGGAGAACCAGGAGGAGCTCAGGCCGTACCTCTTCGCGATCGCCTACCGCATGCTCGGGTCCGTCGCCGAGGCCGAGGACGTCGTGCAGGAGGCGTTTCTCCGCTACCACGAGGCCGGGGTCGAGGTGGATTCGCCCAAGGCCTACCTGGCGACGATCACGACGCGGCTCGCGATCGACCAGCTGCGCTCGGCCCGCGCCCGCCGCGAGGTCTATCCCGGAGAGTGGCTGCCGGAGCCGCTCGTCGACGACGAAGCGGTCCGTCACGCGGAGACCGCCGACTCGCTCTCCCTAGCGTTTCTCCATCTTCTCGAGAAGCTCTCGCCGGTCGAGCGCGCAGTGTTCCTGCTCCGCGAGGTGTTCGACTACCCCTACGACGAGGTGGCCGAGATCGTGGGGAAGAGCCCCGACAACTGCCGCCAGATCCTCTCCCGCGCGCACGCGCACATCGAGGAGGGACGGCGGCGCTTCGACGTCTCGCGCGAGGAGCGGGAGGAGGTCGCGCGCCGCTTCCTCGCGGCTTGGGAGGAGGGCGACACGGACGCCCTGGTGGAGCTCCTGGCCCCCGACGCGACCGTGTTCGGCGACGGCGGCGGCAAGGCGCCGGCGGTGCCCGTCCCGCTCGTCGGCGCCGAGCGGGTCGCGAAGGCGCTCATCGGCTGGGGCCGCCAGGCGCACGAGCGCGGCTTCGTGCATAGCCCCGCCTCGGTCAACGGCGAGCCGGGCCTGGTCTTCTACGACGAGCAGGGGGACGTGCTCTGGGTCGCCGCTTTGGAGATCGCCGAAGGCGTTGTCGTCGCGGTCAGGTCGATCCTGAACCCGGACAAGCTTGCGCACTTGCGTGCCTAGTCGAGTGCTCTCCGCGCCGATGGAAGCTGACCCGAACGCAGGTTTCGTCCGACCTGGGCGTCTGTGCTCTTGGGAGCACCCGGCCTGAAAGGGGATTCATGCGCACTGTAGGGATCGGATCTGCGCTCGTCGCTGTCGTCCTCGCCTTCGCGACGACCGCCGCGACGGCGCCGAAGAACAAGGACGAGCTTCTGAAGGACGAGCAGCATTTCCTCGCGCAGTCGAACAGGACGTACACCGGCGGCCAGAAGGCCGCCCGGGCGAGGAACATGGAGGTGGTGGGCCGGAACAACCTGGGCGGCCGCGGCTTCAACGCCGACGTCTGGGTCCACGAAGGCTTCGCGTACGTCGGCCACTGGGGCTTCACGGACTGGGCGAGCGGCTCGAAGACCCGCTTCTGCCCGTCGCCGCCGAAGAACGGCGTCGCGGTCGTCGACGCGACCGACCCGTCCGATCCAGTCATGGTCTCGCGCCTCGTCAACCCAACCGGGACCTCTGCGGAGGACGTGACGGTCTTCGAGGCGCTGTACGGGCCGCTGGCGGGGCACGACATCGCGGCGGTGGGAATTCAAGTCTGCGGCGGCTCACGCCTCGACCCGAGCTTCAAGCGCGGGTTGAAGCTGTTCGACGTCACGAACCCGACGAGCCCGGTGTCGCTCGGTCCCGTGTTCAGCACCGGCTGCTGCACCCGCGGCCTCCACGAGCTCGAGTTCGAGCATCGGGACGACCTGGGCCGGACCTTCATCTACGCGTCGGTCCCCGCGAGCGAGTACGAGGAGGAGGGCTCGCCCAGCGGGTTCCGCGACCGGCAGGGACGGGGCGACTTCAGGCTCATCGACGTGACGAACCCGGCCGCGCCGTTTGCGGTTTCCGACTGGGGCGTGATCCACGACGCCGGCGGCCCGCTGAACCCAGGGCAGGGCTGCGATCCCGACCCGATCTTCGGCCACAGCGTCGAGCCGTCCGGTGACGGGAGGCTCGCGTTCGTCGCCTACTGGGACAGCGGCTTCGTAGCGCTCGACCTGAGCAACCCGGCGAATCCCGTGCTGCGGGGCCACACCGTCTACGAAGCGGACGAGGACGGAGACGGCCACTCCTCCATGTACGACGACGCCCGGGAGCTGCTCTTCTCGGCGGACGAGGACTTCGGCAAGAACTGCGGTCCCGACATAGAGCCGGGCTACGGCTACCTACGTATCTGGGACTACTCGAACCTGGGCGCGCCCGTGCAGATCGGGGAGTACCGGACCCCGAACTCGGGCGGGCGCCTGCCCTTGGGCTCGGGCGACTACACGATCCACAACCCGATGATCATGGGCACCGACGTGTACATCTCCTGGTACTCGGACGGAGTCAGAGTCGTGGACGCGAGCGACCCGACGAGCCCGGAGGAGGTGGCGTTCTTCGTGCCCCCGGCCGGCCAGAACCCGGTCAAGCCGTCGCAGCGAGGCACGCTCTCCCAGACGCCGCAGGTCTGGGGCGTCTTCGTGGACGAGGAGACCGGCCTCGTCTACGCGAGCGACATGAACACCGGCCTCTGGATCCTCAGGCGCACGGACTGAGCGCCTGCAGGCCGTGTTGATAGGAGCGGCGCCCTCCGGGGCGCCGCTCTCAGTTGGTGACTGAACCCTCGAAGTGTGGGAACATCTGTTCGTGACTTCCGAGGGCTCCGCATATGGCCGCCTCCGCCGGGCGCTCGACACCGGCAATGCACGGATCGCGCTCGCCGCGGCGGCCGACCTCGGGCACGTCGGGCTTGCGGACGCGTTGGAGCTCGTCCTGCTCCTGCTCGTCTCCGAGCCGTCCAGGTTCGAGCGGGCGGCCTTGCGCTGGCATGGGCGCCACTGCCGCGAGGTGATGGATGTCGACTTCGCCGAGGCCCAGGCCGTGCTTGCCTGCCTGGCAGGACTGAAGGGAGCTCGGCCGGCCGCGGCTGCCCATGCGCTCGCCGATCTGGTGTACCGGCGCGACCTTGCCCAAGCGAGCGACGCTCTCAACCGGTGGGGTGCCAGACGCGCCGCCTGAAAGCGGTCCTCATCGCCTGGCCAGCGGCGGGGGTGGGATTCGAACCCACGAAACGGCTCAGCACCGTCTAGCGGTTTTCAAGACCGCCCCTTTCGACCGCTCGGGCACCCCGCCCGTAGGTGAGTGTAGCCCGCTACTCGCCGGGCTCGATGCGGCTCGGGGCGCCGAAGCCGGCGAGGACTTCCGGCACCGCGACGGCGCCGCCCTCGTCCTGGAAGTTCTCGAGGATGGCGATCATCGCGCGCGCCGTCACCGCGGTGCCGTTCAGCGTGTGGGCGAACTGAAGCCCCTCGCCGGTTCGGAAACGGATGTCCAGACGGCGCGACTGGTAGTCGGTCGTGTTCGAGGTCGACGTGAGCTCGCGGTAGCGGCCCTGGGCGGGGAACCAGCCCTCGATGTCGTACTTCTTGGCGGCGGCCGCGCCGAGGTCTCCGGCGGCCACGTTGACGACGCGGTACGGGATACCGAGGTCGCCGATCAGCGACTCCTCCATTGCGAGGAGCCGCTCGTGCTCGTCGGGCGAGCTCTCGGGACGGCAGAAGACGAACATCTCGACCTTGTCGAACTGGTGGACGCGGAACATCCCGCGCGTGTCCTTCCCGGCGGCGCCGGCCTCGCGCCGGAAGCAGGTCGAGTAGCCCGCATACCGGAGTGGAAGGGAGCCCGCGTCCAGCACCTCGCCGCCGTGCATGGCCGCCAGCGCCACCTCGGACGTTCCGGTCAGGTACAGCTCGTCGCGCTCGACGCGGTAGATGTTGACCTCATCGGTCGGGAGGAAGCCGGTGCCGTACATGGCTTCCTCGCGCACGAGCACGGGCGGCAGCACGGGCGTGAAGCCGGCGGACGTGATCCGGTCGAGCGCGAAGCGGTAGAGAGCGAGCTCGACGAGCGCCGCGGCGCCCACGCGGTAGACGAACCGCGAGCCGGAGACCTTGGCGCCCCGCTCGGTGTCGATCCGGGCGAGCTCCAGGTGGTCGCGCGGCTCGAAGGAGAAATCCGGCGGCTCGCCCGCGCGGCGAAGCTCGACCGCGTCCTCCTCCGTGAACCCGTCGGGGGCGCTCGGGTCGGGCGGGGACGGCACGCGGTCGAGCAGCTCGGCCCGCCGCTGCTCGGCGGCGGAGAGCTCGTCCTCCACCTGCTGCAGCTCCGCCTTCACGCCCTTCAGCTCCTCGATCTGCTCGGGCGTCGGCTTGCCCTTCAGCTTCGTCTTCGCGCGGAGCTCGTCGGCCTGCGGCACGAGCGCCAGCCAGGCCCGGTCGGCCTCCAGGAGCGCGTCGAAGTCCTCGGCCGCCCCTTTGCGTGCCAGAGCTGCCCGATACGCGTCCGGATCGGCTCTGGCAGCCCTGATGTCGATCATGGCCGAGAGTCTAAGAGCGCCTCGACGACCTGGGCGACTCCCTCCTCCTCGGCCGAGGGGCAGACCAAGTCGGCGACCGCGAGGACGCGCGGGTGGGCGTTGGCGACCGCGATGCCGAAACCCGCCCACTCGAGGAGCTCGACGTCGTTCTCGCCGTCGCCGAAGGCGATCGTGCGCTCGCGCGCGAATCCCAGGTGCTCGGCCAGGAAGGCGAGGCCGGAGCCTTTCGTCACCTCGGGGCTGGCGAGCTCGAGGAAGTAGGGCAGCGACTTCGAGATGTAGAGGCGGCCGGCGAATCGCTGCTTCAGACGTGCTTCGAGGCCGTCGAGGATCTCGGGCTCGTCGATGGCGACGAGCTTCGTCGGCGGCTCGGTGAGCCAGGCGGCCAGGTTTCCGACTGCGTGGAGAGGGATGCTCTGGAAGCCGGCATAGCGCTCGGCCTCCGGCGTCAGATCGGCGACGTAGAGCTCGTCGTTCACGTAGCAGTTGACGTGGAACCCCTCCTCCACGATCGCGCCGATCGCCGTGCGCGCGAGCTCGAGCGGGATCGGCTCGTGACGCAGGAACTCGCCGCTGCGCGGGTCGGCGACCACCGCGCCCTGGTAGCAGATGACCGGGCCGTCGAGCCCGGCCTGCTCGAGGTAGGGCAGGACAGAGCGGAACATGCGCCCGGTGGCGACGACGACGTGGAGACCGGCCGCGCGGGCGCGCGTGAGCGCCTCGAGGGTGCGCGGGCGCAGCTCGCCGTCCTCCCAGATCAGCGTTCGGTCGAGGTCGCAGGCGAGGAGGTCGACCTCGCGCGGAAGCTCCGCCGGCAGGATCAGCCGCGCGCCGAGACGACGTAGGCGGCCACGTTCGCGATCTCCTCTTCGCTCAGCGTGCCGCTGAATGCCTGCATCCCGCCGCCGCCGTTCGTAATCTGCTCGACGGCCGCCGCGAAGTCGACGCTGGACTCGTCCAGGTTCGGGCCGATCGTGCCCGTGGTGCCGGCGTCCGAGAGCGTGTGACAGCTGCCGCAGCCGGTGGAGGCGAAGATCTCCTTTCCGGCGGCTGGGTCGCCCTCGACCTCGCCGCCGCCACCACCATCGTCTTCGGTCGGGACGGTGCCGACTACGGTCTCGGGCGAGGGGGTGGTCTCGTCGCTGCCGCCGCAGGCGGCGACGAGGACCAGCGCGCCGAGGACAAGGATGAGCGGAACGACGCGGGCCATCGCGGCCGAAGCATACCCGCCGCGACGGCGGCGTAGCCCGTGACGCCGATGAGGAGGACGTCGGTGGGGGAGTCGTTGACGATCAGGGAGACACCGATCGCGGCCGCGAAGGAGAGCGGCACCGCCAGCTCCTCGAGCGGCTCCGGGCGACGGAGCGTCCTGACGACGAGGAAGGCGAGGACGGCGAGGAGGAGGACGACGGCGAGGCCGGCTCCCCAGGAGACGGTGGCGCGTTCCCACGAGAGCTCGACGCGCTCGACCAGGTCGCCGCCGAGCCCGACCGGACCGTCCGCGAGCGCGGACGTGACGTGGCTCGAACCGCCCGTCGCGGCGTCGAGACCGATCAGCCCCAGGGCGAGAATGAGCGAGCCGCCGACGGCGAGCGCGAGCGCCCGCCGGCTCGCGCCGGCAAGGAGGACGGCGAGGACCGCGAGCCCGGCGGCCAAGACGATCGCGCCGCCGCCGTCGGCGCCGAAGCGATTCCCGGCAACCGTCACGAACGCGAACAGCCCAGTCGCCGCGAACGCCGTCCACCCGAGCACGGTGTAGAGGAGAGCGGCGCCGACCAGCGCGGGCACGAGCAGCATCGTCTCGAGGAGGTTGGAGAGCCCGTAGTAGCGGGCGTTCTGTGTCGGGCCGAACGGGGAGAGCGCCACCGTTGTCCCGTCGATCCCGAGAGCGAGCAGGTACGCGGCGAGGACGCTCACGAGGAAGGAGCCCAGCGCAAGCTCCGAGCGGAGGGCGGCCCCCAGGATCGGGCCTCCGACGGCGACTGCGACCGCGAACGCTGCGAGGACGGCCCAGGCGCTCGTAACGCCGGCGATCCCCAGAGCCAGGTTGGCGAGGAGAGCCGCGGCGAAACCGGGCACCGCCGCCCACGGCGCGACCAGCGCAAGCGCAAGGACCAGCGCGCAGACGAGGATCGTCGCCGGCAACCGAACGTCGTTGTTCTGGTCGATCCGCCGGTCGAGGCTCCGCAGCTCGCCGATCGGGTTCGAGGCCGTCTGGGAGCCGAGCCCGTCCTCCCTCCCGAGCGCGGTCGGGGCGACGTCCGCGACGGAGACGAGCCCGGAAATCCGGGTCGACTCGGACGTCAGGAGCCCCTCGTAGCCCGGGCCGACGACGAGGATCGGGTAGCGCCGATCGTTCGGCTGTCGACCGCCCTCCGGGAGCCCGAGGTAGATCGCCGGGCCGGTGCCGCCGAGCTCCCCGCGAGTCGGGGCAATCAGTGCCGGGCCGGGCGGAATGCCGCCGCGCAGGGAGTTCCGCACCTCGCCGCGCACGAGCGCCGCCCGGGCGAGCTCGCCGCTCGTCTCGGGCCCCGCGCCGGGGTTGAGGAGGCCGACGGCGCCCAGATCCTGCGCCGCCTCCAGGTCGTCGAGCGTCAGCCCCGGCACCACGACCACTTCGAAGTCCGTAATGCCGGTTGGGGAACTACCCTGCGCAGGGCCGGCCATGAGCGCGAGGAACGCGAGAGCGAGCGCCGCCGTCCGGGCCATGCCGGGAACTCTAGGCGCGGCCGGGTACGGCGAGGCTCTTGCAGCAGGAATCGTCGCCCTCGTCGTCGCGCTGCCGCTCGTCCTGCTCGGTCCTCCGCCTGGCGATCTCCCGGCGCACCTCTACCGTACCGAGCTGGTCGAGGACGGCGTGCTCGTCTGGGACACCTTCTGGTACGCGGGTCACTATCCGCTTGCCGCATATAGTCTTCTCTACTACTTCCCGGCGGCGCTCGTCGGCAATGACGTCGTCGCCGTCGTGTCGGTGGTCGCGTCCTCCGTGCTCTTCGCCTCCCTGGCGCGGCGGGAGTGGGGGGAGGCAGCGCGTTGGCCCAGCCTCGCTTTCGCCGTAGTCGCCTGCGGCTCACTCTTCACGGGGACGTATCCGTACGCAGCCGGCCTCGCGGCGGCTCTCGGGACGTTGAAGGCGCTCCAGCTCGGACGGGCCTGGGTCGCCGTCGCGCTCGCGGCGCTCACGCTCGGGCTCTCGCCGCTTGCCTTCCTCTTCCTCGTCGTGGCGGCGCTGGCCGTCTTCCTCGGGCGGGGCATGCCTCTCGGCCGGCGCTCGATCATCTTCGGCGCCGGGCTCGTGGCCGTAGGGCTCCTTCAGGGAGCCCTGCTGCTCGTCTACCCACAGGACTCGGAGTACCCGTTCTTCCGCCTCTCCGAGCTCCTCGCCGTCGTCGGTCTCTCCGCTGCTTGCGCCGCGCTCGCACTCAGCGGCGGCCCCCGCGGTCGCACGCTCGCCTTCTTCTTCGGGCTTTGGGCGCTCGCCACTCTGGTCGCCTTCCTCGTCTCGTCGCCGATCGGCGAGAACATCACGCGCGGCCGGGGAATCGTGCTCCCGCTCGCCCTCCTCTCCGCGGCCCTCGCCTCCTACCGACCGCGCTGGCTCGTCGCGCTCGCCGTCTCGGGCGCCCTCGCCTTCACGCTGGTCCCGTACGTCGGCGCCGCGCTCCATCGGGGCGACACGCGCTCGGCGGAGCTCGCCTTCTGGGCGCCGGCGCTGCGCTTCCTCGACGAGAACTGGACTCCCGACTATCGCGTCGAGGTCGTGCCCACGGGCGACCACTGGGAGGCCTTCTGGGTGCCGCGCGCGGGCTTCCCATTAGCTCGCGGCTGGTACCGCCAGATCGACATTGCCCAGAACGAGGTTCTCTACGAGGAGCCGCTCGAGCCGGACGCGTACCGGGCCTGGCTGCGCTCACTCGGCATCCGCTTCGTCCTCCTGCCCGCCACGCAGCTCGGGCGGGTCGGCGAGGAGCGGGAGGCCGAGCTCCTGCGGTCGGGGCGCTCGGGCCTTCGCGAGGTCGCGCAGGCAGGCGCCGTGACCGTGTACGAGCTGCCCGACCCCGATTCGGTGCTGACCGGGCCGGGAGCAGCTCGGATCACCTCGGCGCGCCACGATCGCATTACCGGCGAGGTCGACACCGCCGGGATCTACAGGCTGGCGGTCCAGTGGACGCCCACGTGGCGGGTGAAAGCCGGATCAGTCTGCCTCGAGGAGGCGTTGGACGGGATGACGAGCGTCGTCGCTGAGGAGCCGGGGGCGTTCGTGCTCGGCGTCTCCACCTTCCCGAAGGCGCGCGGGTGCCCCGAGTCCTCTCAGTAGAATTCACATCATGAGACGCAAGTCGTTCGGGCGGGACGCGGGCCTCTCCACCCGCATGTTCCTGACGATGTTCCTGCTGGGAGCCCTCTACGTCGGGTTCTTCGTCGTCATGATCTCGGTCTTCCAGGTCGGGATCGTGCCGATGGTCCTGATCATCGGCGGGCTCGCCTTCCTTCAGTACTACACCTCGGACAAGATCGCCCTGGCGGCGTCAGGGGCGAAGGTCGTCGGCCCGGACGAGGCGCCTCAGCTCCACGCGATGGTCGACCGCCTCTGCGCGATGGCCGACCTACCCAAGCCGCGCGTGGCCGTCATCCCCACCGACGTTCCGAACGCGTTCGCCACCGGTCGGAGCCCCAAGCACGCGGCCGTGGCGGTCACCGAGGGACTGTGGCGGCGGCTCGAGCCCCGTGAGGTCGAGGGCGTGCTCGCGCACGAGCTCTCCCACATCGCCAACCGCGACGTCGCGGTCATGACGATCGCCAGCTTCTTCTCGATGCTCGCCGCGTTCCTGATGCGCATGGGCATGTTCGCGGGGATGTTCGGCGGCGACCGCAACCGTGAGGGAGGCGCCCCCGCCTTCCTGATCATGCTGGTCGTCTCGCTCGTGACGTACGTGATTTCGTACGTCCTCATCCTCATGATCTCGCGCTACCGCGAGTACGCAGCCGATCGCGGCGCCGCGCTGATCACCGGCGCGCCCGAGAACCTGATGAGCGCTCTCCAGAAGATCGCCAGCGGCATGACTCGCATCCCGCAGCGCGACCTGCGCCAGGTCGAGGGTATGAACGCCTTCTTCATCATCCCGACCAGCGTCAAGTCGTCGATCGGCGAGCTTTTCATGACGCACCCGCCGCTCGAGAAGCGCCTCGCCCGCCTCTCCGAGATCGCCCAGGAGATGGGCCGGCCGCTCGCCGCCTAGCACGGTTTGGGACTGACCGACGTCCTCTTCGGGCGGAAGAAGCTCAAGGGCGCCAAGCTCGACAAGCTCTTCGCGCTCTCGACAGCCCAGATCACGCTCGAGACCGAGCTCGGCCTGAGGCCGGCCGGCGTCGCCGGCATCGTCTTCAAGTCTCTCTCCGCAGGCGAGTTCATGCGCGCCGAGCGCGCGATCGACGAGCTCCTCGGCGTCGTCGCGCAGTCGTCCGGCTCGGAAGTCCGCCGCCGCCAGGACGCGCTCGGCTACCAGTGGCTCGTCGTCCGCGACCGCGACTTCGAGGACCTCGTCACCGGCGTCCACCTGGTCGCCGGCGAGCTGTCCGCGCACGGCTTCGGCGAGCAGCTGCTGGCCGCGGTCTTCGCCTTCGAGGGACGCAACCGCGAGGGCGACGGCGACCGCCCGGTCTACCTGATCTACGGCTTCAAGCGAGGCGCGTTCTGGCCGTTCATCCCGACCGGCGAGGGCCAGGAGCGAGACAACGCCGAGGAGCTCCGCCTCCGAAACGAGCTGCAGGGCGAGCTCCCCTTCGAGCCGGAGCTCGAGCGCTGGCTCGGGCTGTTCGACGCCCCGTTGGACTAGGCGCCGTCCCGAGCGGCTACGGCAGCGCGCGACCGTACCGCTAGGCCGGCAAGTCCGGGATCAGGCCCTCGTCGGAGAACAGGCGCTTGGTCTCCTCCAGGGTGAGATCGCTCGGCGGGATGACGACGTCCGACGCGCTCAGGTCGTCGTCCGCCAGGCGCTCGCCCGAGGACTGCACGAGCTGCCACATCTCGTCCAGGACCCGGTCGAGCTCAGGCTCGTCGTCGGCATCCGCCGCGGCCTGGGCGGCCACGTCCAGCTCGTCCAGCCGGGAGCGGAGGTCGTCGCCCGCACGGAACTGCCCTTCGCCCATCAGCCTGACGATCACGGCTTCTCCTCCAGCTCCTTCTGGGCGCCGCCCGCGGCTAGCTCGCCCTTGAGCTTCGCCAGCTCCTCGTCGACCTGACTCTGCGCCGAGATCTGCGCCAGCTCGCGGTCGAGCGACGTCTCGCCCGTGGTGAAGTCTTCGAGCGCTCCCGCCTCGACGAGCTCGTCGACGGCCGCCGCGCGCGCCTGCATCTGCTCGGTCTTGTCCTGCGCCCGCTGGATGGCGAGACCGGTGTCGGCCATCTCCTCGCCGATCCCGGTCGCGGCCTCGCTGATCTTCACCTGAGCCTCGGCGGCCGAGTACTGCGCCTTGATGACCTCCTTCTGGCTCCGGAAGGCTTCGACCTTGGCCGAGAGGCGCTTCTCGTTCGCCAGCAGCTTCTCCTGCTGCGCCTCGAGCCCGGCGATCTGCTGGTCGAGCCCCTGGAGCTGCTGCTGGGCGACCGTCTTGCGCTCGAGCGCCGCGCGCGCAAGATCCTCACGGCCGGCGCCGAGCGCCTTGCGCGCCTGGTCGTCGAGCTTGGGGAGCTCCTGCTCGAGCTTCTGAGTCTGCAGCTCGAGCCGCTTCTTGGCGGTGACGACGTCGGCGACGCCGCGCTTGACGTCCTGCAACATCTCGAGCTGCTTCTCGTAGGAGTAGTCGAGGGTCACCGAGGGGTCCTCGGCACGGTCGAGCAGCTTCGAGATCCATGCCTTGACGACGTTCGAGGTTCGGCTGATGAGGCCGGCCATGTACGAATCATCCTCCCTGTCCGGGTTCGCCCGGCATGCTACCCGCGTTATGGCGAGGCTCGTCTTAGCCGTCTGCGTCGCGCTGGCGGCGCTCGCCGTGCTCACCGGCCCACCGGTCGCCGCGGCTCAGACGGCCGCGGAGCGGGAGCTCGCGCGGCGCTATGCGCCGATCATGATGATGAAGACGAACCCCGACCCGCCCTGCTCTCGCGACGGAGAGCAGTATCGGCTCGCCCCCGTCGCCATCACGCTGGGGAATCCCGAGGTCCGGCTCCTCCGCCGGCGATCCGGCGGGAGCTTCCGGCAGCGCAACGAGCTCGCCACCGCCCCGACCGCGTCCGACCTCGCGGGGCTCGGGCCCGACTACTACCTCGACCTGCCCGGTGATCCGCTGCGGCCGGGCTGCACGTACGCTCGAGAGTCGGCCGAGCTCATGGAGGGCCGCTCGTCGGTCACGTACGCGCACATCGCCAGGGAGCCGGGCGTGCGCGGGATCGCGATCCAGTTCTGGTTCTACTACTGGTTCAACCAGTTCAACGACCTGCACGAGAGCGACTGGGAGATGATTCAGGTCGCCTTCGACGCGGCGACCGTGGAGGAGGCTCTGGCGCGCGGCCCCTCTCAGCTCGGCTACGCCCAGCATGCCGGTGGGGAGCGCCGCTCCTGGGACGATCCAAGGGTCGAGAAAGAGGGGACGCACCCGGTCGTCTTTGTCTCCTCGGGATCGCACGCCAGCCAGTACTGGTCGGCGCTCTTCCTCGGAAACGGCAGGGGTGGGGCGGGCCTCGGCTGCGACGACACCCGCGGGCCGTCCACCCGCGTCACGCCCACGCCTATCCTCGTCCCGACCCGCCCCGCGTTCGACTCGCAGTACGCCTGGCTCGCGTACGAGGGCCATTGGGGCCGGCACGAGCCGGGCGTCTCGAACGGGCCCACCGGGCCGAACACGAAGCGCCAGTGGCTGGAGCCGTTCCGGTGGATGGCCGGACTGCGCACCTCGACCCCCGATGTACCCACCGGCGAGACGCTCGGCGAGCCCGTCACCGGCTTCTTCTGCGACGGCGTCAGCTCAGTGTCGAGCCTCCTCAACGACACGTCGTCGAGCCCGTGGACGGCCCTCCTCGTATTCGCGACGATCGCGGCGGCGCTGGCCATCCCGGCGCTCCGCACGCGGTGGCGGCCGGTCGTCCCGAAGCCCCTCCGTCAGCGGCGCGCGGGCGGTCAGATCGTGGACACTGCGGCCCGGCTCTACGCCGAGCACTTCGGCGTGCTCGCGCCGGTCGGGCTGGTGGCTGTTCCCCTGGGCGGCCTCGCGGTCGCGGCCCAGCTCGCGCTCTTCCACTCGACCGGCCTGCGACGCGCGTTCGACGCCCTCGAGGACGAGAAGGTCGAGGGGTTCGTCGCCCTGTTCGTGGGAGGCTTGGCCCACGGGCTCGCTCCGCTGCTCGTCGGCGCGGCCACCGTCGTCGTTCTCAGGGAGATCGACCGGGACGGCAGGGTGCATCTCGGCCTCGTCTTTCGCGCGCTCCTCGGCGAGCTCTGGCGGCTGGTCGGGCTCGGCTTCGCCGCCCTCGTCGTCGTGTCGCTCATCGCCCTGACGGTGATCGGGATTCCGTATGCCGTGAAGAAGGCGGTGGACTGGGCGTTCGTCCAGCAGGTGGCCGGGTTCGAAGGTCGCCGGGGGCGCGAGGCGTTCCACGGGAGCCGGAACCTCGTCCGCGGTCACTGGTGGCGCGTGGCCGCGATGGGCATCCTCTTCCTGCTCGTGCTCGTCCTCGTCGGGCCCTTCACCGGCGTGATCGTCATCCTGATCACCGACGCGCCGCTCGCGACGATCAACTTCTTCGGGACGCTCCTCTTCGCGCTCGTCCTCCCGCTGGTGACGGTCGCCCTCACGCTTCTCTACCTCGACCTTGCCGTGCGCCGCGACTCGGGAACGGCCAGCCCTGGCATGCTTCCCGCGCCATGATCGTCGAGCGGAGCATGGATCCCCAGTGGCTCTCCAACGCCTATCTGGTCGCCGATCGGGTGGGGGGGAACGCGGTCTTCGTCGACTCGGGCGCGCCGGTCGAGCCGCTGCTCGCGGCGGTCGACCGCCTCGAGGTCCAGCCCACGCACCTGCTGACGACGCACGCTCACGCGGACCACGTCGCCAACCACGACCTGCTGGGGGAGCGATACGCGGTCCGCGTGCTTGCCTCGCCGGAGGAAGGGGTGGACCGTGCCGAGCCGCTCGTGCACGGCGAGATCGTCGATACCGGCGAGCTCCAGATCGAGGCGCTGCGAACTCCGGGTCACACCCGCGGGATGCTCTCGTTCGTGTTCGACGGGCAGGCCGTCTTCACCGGCGACACGCTCTTCACAGGCTCGGTCGGCGGCACCCAGGACGGATTCGACGACCTGCGCCGATCGGTGATGGACGTCCTCATGGGGCTTCCCCACGAGCTCGTCGTCTACCCCGGCCACAGCGAGGAGACGACGATCGGTCGCGAATGGGACGAGAACCCGTTCATCCGCGTCTGGCGCGGGATCGAGCCCGGGGGGAGCGAGCGCTGCCACGTCGGCGGGGCCGAGGCGACGCTCGTCGTCTGGAGCAACGACTACGACGGCGGCGGCAAGGCCTGGGTGCGGCTTCGCGACGGTCGCGACGTGATCGTCGGCGGCTCCCGGGTGACCAGGTAGGCGATGGCCGACATCGTCTCCGAGGAGATCGACCGCTACGCCGAGGCGCACACGACGCCGCCCACCGAGCTGCAGCGCCGGCTCGCCGACGAGACCCGCGAGACGCTGCGCTCCCCGCAGATGCTCACGGGCGTCGTCGAGGGCCGCCTGCTCGAGTTCCTCGTCTTCGCCCTCCGGCCGCTGCGTGTTCTCGAGCTCGGCACGTACAGCGGGTACTCGTCGCTTGCGATGGCGTCGGTCCTACCGCCGGGCGGCCACATCGACACCTGCGAGGTCGAGGAGGCCCACGCCGAGGTCGCGCGGCGCTACCTCGACGAGGCCGGGGTGGGCGACCGCGTTACCATCCACCTCGGGCCCGCGCTCGAGACGATCGAGCGCCTCGGGGGCGAGTTCGACCTCGTCTTCATCGACGCCGACAAGATCAACTATCCGGCGTACTACGAGGCGCTCGTGCCCCGCCTGGCGGCCGACGGGATCATGGTCCTCGACAACACGCTCTGGTCGGGGCGGGTCCTCGATCCCGGCGATGCGCCGGAGGCGCAGATGTTCGCCGAGCTGAACGCCCGAATCGCCTCCGATCCGCGCGTCACGGCGGTGCTGTTGACAGTGCGCGACGGCGTCACGCTCGTCCGTCGGGCTTAGGGAAGCACGGCGGCCTTCAGCAGGTCCGGCGGCGGGTGAGCGAAGAGGCCGGCGACCTGCTCGAGGCCGACGCGGTGCGTGACGAGCCGCTCCCACGGATACGCGCCGCTCGCGAGGAAGGCGAGCGCGGCGCGGACGTGCCGCGGCGCGTGGTGGAACGCGCCGCGGAGCGTGAGCTCCTCGTAGTGGAGCCGGAACGTGTCGACCGCGAGCTCGCGGCCGCCGAAAAAGAGGACGGTCCCCCCGGGGCGGACGAGCTCGAGGGCGTCCTCCCACGCCTCGGCCGTCCCGACCGCCTCGACGACGACGTCTGCGCCCTGGCCGTCACCCGGCTCGGCGCCGAACTCCCGCACGAGCTCGCGCCGCCCGAGACGGCCGCCGACGGCCACCACCCGCCCGCCCGCGTCCTTCGCGGCCGCGCAGAGCATGAGCCCGATCGGCCCCGGCCCGAGCACGGCCACGGTCTGGCCGGCCTTCACCTCGGCCCGCTCGATCCCGTGGAGGCAGCAGGCGAGGGGCTCCACCATGGCGGCCACCTCGGGCGCGAGGCCCGGTGGGACGGGAAGGAGGTTTCGACCCGCTATCCGCGCCGGCACGAGCAAGTACTCCGCGTAGGCGCCGTTCAGGAAGGGCCGCAGGCGCTCGCACAGCGTCTCCTCGCCGCGCCGGCACGGCGGGCACTCTCCGCACGGCGCCGAGTTCGCCGCCACGACCCGCCGGCCGGTGGCGACGTCGATTCCGCAGAACTCGTGGCCGAACGGGCTCGGCACCTCCGAGAGCAGGAGCGGGTGGCCACGCCGGTACGCCTTGGCGTCGGTCCCATCCGTGAGCGCCACCTCGACCTGCACGAGGACGTCGCCGGGCTCAGGCTCCGGTCGCGGCACCTCCTCGACGCGGAGGTCGCCCGGGCCGTGGTAGAGGAGCGCCCTCACGGGGTGAAGACGACCTTCACGGCCTCGTGCGCCCGGTAGAGCTCGAGCCCCTCGGCGAAGCGCTCCAGCGGCAACGTGACCGTAGGGATCGGGTCGAGCCCGGGCAGGAGGGCAACGGCCTCGTGCATCGCGGCCGGGGTCGCGGAGCAGGAGCCGACCAGCGTGAGCTCCCGCCGCAGGAGCTGCTCGAAGTCGAGCGGTACCGGCTCGGCCAGCCACGAGAAGACGAGCAACGTCCCGCCGGGCTCGAGCGCTACGAGCGACTCGTCGAGCCCGGCGTGGGCGCAGAGGACGACGGCGCCAACCGGTCCGTCCGCCGGCTCCGCACCGTAGCCGAGGGCGAGGTCGAGCCGATGGGGGAGCGGGTCGGCGGCGAGAACGTCGTCGCCACGGCGCACGAGCGTCTGGACGAAGAGCAAGCCCGCGAAGCCGCAGCCGACGACGAGCACCCGTCCGGGCGGCAGGCGCTCGACCGCCCGAAGCACGCATGCGAGCGGCTCCGCGAAGGTGCCGGTGGCGTCGTCGAGGCTGGAGGGGAGCGGGATCGTGGCCGCCGCCCGGGCGCGCTCCGCGAACCCACCGGGGACGATCGTCGGCTCGGGGAAACGCTCGCATGTCGTCTCGTGTCCCGCGCGACAGCGCGCGCACTCGCCGCACGGGAGATGGTGGACGAGCGCCACACGCCGGCCTTCCGAGTCCTCGCCCACGACCTCGTGCCCGAGCACGGTCCCGGGCGCGGCGCGGCCCAGCTTCAGGACGTCGGTTCCGCAGAGCCCGCAGGCGTGGATGCGGACGAGGTCTCCCGCGCCCTCGGGCTCCCCGAGCTCGCCCAGCGCCGGCTGCCCGGCATCGTCCAGGACCATAGCTCGCACGACGCCATCGTAGGGGCCGCGCGGGGGGGGGGGGGGGGCCCGCCCCCCCCCCCCCCCGCCCCCCCCCCCCCCGGCGGGGGGGGGGCCGCCCCGCCGGCGGACCGCCGCGCCTCCTGCTGGAGCTCGCCGTCGAGGCGGCCGACCAGCAGCCC
>Ga0081538_10000410_pt1 | contig 48485 bp, 41 predicted proteins | sample TabmetS5T2R1_FD_71022 | JGI IMG/M metagenome (GOLD analysis project Ga0081538, IMG submission 71022) | Tabebuia heterophylla rhizosphere microbial communities from the University of Puerto Rico - S5T2R1 | ecosystem: Host-associated > Plants > Roots > Rhizosphere ... | reverse complement strand
CGGTGCTTCCGCGCCTAGTAACCCGGGGGCCGGAGGAGTGGGCGCGCTGCCGCCCGGCGGGCTAGCGATCCTTGAAACGCGCTGCTTCGTCGGAGCCGCCGGTGGCGTCGCCGGCGCTGTACGAATGGGCGCCGGCGCCCGCTAGCGTGCCCCGGTCGACGATCAAGTATTCCTCGCGTATCGGACGACCATCAAACCAGCACTCCAAGATCTCGCGCACTCCTGCCGCATAGCGGGCTTGTGCGGACAGAGACGACCCTGACACGTGTGGCGTCATCCCGTGGTGGGGCATCGACCGCCAGGGATGATCCCTGGGAGCCGGCTGCGGGAACCAGACGTCTCCGGCATATCCGGCAAGCTGGCCGCTTTCCAGCGCTCGCGCGATCGCGTCGCGGTCGCAGATCTTTCCCCGGGCGGTGTTGACGATGTACGCGCCCCGCTTCATCTTGGCGATGAGGGCGTCGTCGAATAGGTGCTCGGTTTCAGGATGGAGGGGCGCGTTGATCGTGACCACGTCGCAGACCCGCACCATCGACTCGGCGTCCGGGTGGTAGGTCACGCCGAGCTCGCGCTCGACCTCCTCCGGGAGCCGGTGGCGATCGGTGTAGTGCAGTCCCACCTCGAACGGCTTCAGCCGCCTGAGGACAGCGGAACCGATCCGGCCGGCAGCGACTGTCCCGACTTGCATTCCTTCGAGGTCGTATGACCTGGCGACGCAGTCGGCGATGTTCCAGCCGCCCTTGACGACCCACTGATAAGAGGGGATGTAGTTGCGCACCAGCGCCAGGATCATCATCACGACATGCTCGGACACGCTGATGCTGTTGGAATAGGTGATCTCGGCGACGGTGATCCCGCGCTCGATCGCCGCGTCTAGATCAACGTGGTCCGAGCCTATCCCTGCCGTGACAGCGAGTTTCAGCGCCGGCGCCTTCCCGATTCTCTCAGCCGTCAGGTAGGCAGGCCAGAACGGCTGTGAGATAACGATCTCAGCGTCTGGGAGCTCTCGCTCGAAGACCGAGTCCGGCCCATCCTTGTCCGACGTGACCACAAACGCGTGGCCGCGCTCCTCGAGGAACCGCCGCAGGCCGAGCTCCCCGGAAACGCTGCCCAGTAGCTCGCCCGGCTCGAAGTCGATCCGCTCGGGGGTCGGCGTCGTCTGACCGCCGTCGTAGCGATCGATCCTGGGAATCGCGTCTCGAGCGTACGACGTCGGATACCCGTCAACAGGATCCTCGTACAGGACACAGAGAACCTTTGCCACCTCTGCCTCACCTTCGCCCTGGCATGGCCCACGAATTCTAGACCTCTCCGCCAGCGCAGCCCGCAGGGTTGGAAGGGGGTTCGGCGGTGAAGGTCGAGCGCCTCGAAGAGGAAGGCGGAGCGGTCGGTCAGTGACGTGCTCGGAGGCGGCCTCGCCAACCATGCTCAGCCCGAGCCCCGACTAGCCCATGGTGCGGGCAACCGTACCTCGGGAACGCCTGCCAGCCCCACTGCGGGCGAGTGCGCCGGGCTGCGAACCTCGGGTCCTATGCTGAGAAGCCGTGGTGCGCAGCCGACGCTCCGGGTCTTCGTGAGGGCCTGGCGCCTCGCACGATCCGACTCCGATGAGTTCCGGGTGTCCACCTGGCCTCTAGTGGAAGTCCGCAGCGACAAGGGAGCAGACGAATGACGGAGGAGAGTCTGGAAACCGCCGACGGCGGCAGCCCGCCTCACGCCGAGGGATCGCCTGTGGCTCGGCGCGCCGCCCACGAGCGGCTCACGACCGGCGCGCTCTCGCGCTGGGCGCGTGCCTGCGCAACGCATCCGTGGCGCGTCGTCGCCAGCTGGGTCGGCATCGTCGTCCTTCTGGTCGTCCTTGTCGGAACCGTCGGGGGCAGCCTGCGCGACGAGTTCGAGATCCCGGGCTCCGAGACGCAGAAGGCGACCGACCTGATTGAGTCCGAGTTCGCGTCCGAGCAGGGGAGCGTGCTCAACGTGGTCTTCGCGGCGCCGGAAGGCGAACGGCTCGACACACCGGAGCGCCGGGCCGCGATCGAGGAGGCCATCGCTCGCCTCGAGTCGCCCGAGTTCGCGCCCACCGAGAACGAGGCAGGACTGGAAAGCGTGGGCGATCCTTTCAGCGAGGACAGCGTTTCGGACGACGGCCGCATCGCGTACGCGGAAGCGCAGTTCAATCAGATCATCTACGACGACGACCGCGAGGCGGTGGTCGCGGTGGAGGAGGCCGTCCGCGACACGGTCGAGCCGGCTGGCGTGACGGTGGAGTACAACGGCGAAGCCGAGTTCCCGCCGGTCGAGCAAGGTACGTCGGAGGCGCTCGGCCTGCTCGCTGCGATCATCGTGCTCCTCATCGTTTTCCGCACGTTCGTGGCGACCACGATCCCGATCACGTTGGCGCTCTCGGCGGTCGCGACGGCGTTCTTACTCCTCTTCATCCTCGCCGGCCTCACCGACATCAACACGATCACGCCCATCCTCGTCTCGATGATCGGGCTGGGCGTCGGGATCGACTACTCGCTCTTCATCGTCACCCGCTTCAGACAGCTCCTGCACGAGGGGCTGTCGCCGCGCGACGCCGCGGCCGAGGCAGGCGCATCGGCAGGGCGCGCGGTGCTCTTCGCCGGCCTGACGGTCGCCATCTCGGTGAGCGGCCTGGCCTTCTTCGGCCTGGACTTCGTGACCAAGCTCGGCATCGGCAGCGCCCTCGGCGTGCTGACGACGGTCCTCATCGCGAACTCGCTGCTCCTCGCCGTGCTCGCCTTGCTCGGCCACAGGATCGACCGGCTGAAGGTCCCCTTCCTGCGCCCGATCGACGACTCCGAGGCGGCCCGCGAGAAGACCCTGATCGCGCGCTGGGGCCGCTTCGTGACCGGGCACGCGCGCGCGGTGTTCGTCGTCGTCCTGCTCGTCGTCGTCGCGCTCGCGTCGACGTCGCTGCTCGTCCGCCTCGGCGCCGCCGACCAAGGCACGCAGCCCAAGGAGCAGACCAGTCGGAGGGCCTACGACCTGCTGGCCGAAGGCTTCGGCGCGGGCTTCAACGGCCCCATCCCAATCGTCGTGGACGTCAACGACGACCCCGACGCGGCGCAGCGGATCTACGACCGCGTGCAGGGACTCCAGGGAGTGGCGTCCGTCCGCGAGCCGCAACTGAACGACGAAGAGACCGTCGGGATTGTCTTCGTGACCCCCGAGTCCGCGCCGCAGGACGAGGAGACGGATCAGCTTGTCGACCGCCTGCGTGACGACGTCGTGCCGGCGGCGACGCAAGGAGGCGACGCCGTCGCCTACGTCTCCGGCCAGACGGCGGCGTTCAAGGACATCGCCGAGCGGATCATGGAGCGCTTGCCGCTCTTCCTCCTGTACATCATCGGCGTTACCTTCATCGTGCTGGCGATGGCCTTCCGGTCGATCGTGATCTCGCTGACGGCGGCGATCACGACGATCCTCTCGGCCTTCGTCGCGTTCGGGGTGCTCACCCTGGTGGTGCAGGAGGGCTACCTGCTCGGCCTCACCGGGCTCGACCGGACCGGGCCCATCGAGACCTTCGTCCCGCCGATCGCCTTCGCGATCCTCTTCGGGCTCTCGATGGACTACATGGTCTTCCTGATGAGCCGCATTCGTGAGGAGCACGTCCACGGCCTCAACACACGAGAGGCGGTGGAGCACGGGATCGCCGCTATCGGCCGGGTCGTCGTGGCCGCGGCCATCATCATGGGCACGGTCTTCGCGGCCTTCATCCTCACCGCCGACCGCATCTCGAAGGAGTTCGGCCTCCTGCTTGCGGTCGCCATCCTCACGGACGCGCTCATCGTGCGGATGACGCTCGTGCCGGCGTTCCTCACCATCTTGGGTGAGAAGTCGTGGTACATCCCGCGCTGGCTCGACCGCCTGCTCCCCGACATCACCGTCGAATCGCCGCACGAAGGAGAGGTGCCGATTCCGGTGGCGGAGCAGCCCGAGCCGGTCGCCAGGAGCTGACCTGAGCAGGGCGGCGGGGTCCTCGGGGCTCCGCCGCCCGGCCTAGGCTGCGTCCCGCGTGATGTCGACGAGGTACCCAGCCTGGAGCAGGCGCTCCAGGCGGCGGGCGTCGGCAACGTGGAGGGTCTTGTCGGCGAGGACGCCGAGCTCGTACGGATAGGCGAGCTGCGCGCGGTACCCGGCGGAGTGGGGGAGCACGCGCCCCCAGAGCTGGACGCGGCCGAGCACGATCGGGTTCGGCAGCGCCGACTGCGCCCAGCCCGCCCACTCGAGCGCCGCCTCCCGTGTCGTCACCGCGTAGATGCCGCACGCGCACGCCGGATCGGGAAGCTGGTGCGCGGGGCAGTACGCAGTGAAGGCCTGTCGCTCGGGCCAGGGCTCGCCGTAGACGCACGACTCGAGCACCGGCTGAACGACGTGCGTGTCGGGGTCGATGCGCAGGCGCCAGTTGCGCCAGGCGAGGATCGGCTCGGTCCGGATCACGCCGCTCCTCGCTCCGGCTCCAGCTCGGGGGCAATGGCCGGCGTCGGCACCTCGACGGGGCCGGGTACGGGCTCGATCGCCGGGATCACGTCGATCTCGGGCTCGAGCGGATCGGGTACGCCGATGTCCGTCACGCCTCGTCCTTCCTGAGTTGTGTCGCGTCCGTGACGCGAAGACCGCGTGCGCGGTCGGGCCGCAGTTCTATGGACGCAGCGTGGATCGGCGCGGGGTCGGGGTCAACCCCCCGAACGCCCAGGAGCTAGCTTCGGCCCAGGAGGCGCCCGAACGCCGCCACGAGCTCCTCCGTCCGTTCTTCGCGGAGGCTCTCGGACTCGGGGCCGAGCAGGCAGTGCCGCGTGTGGCCGTCGAGGAGGCCGAGCGCGACCTTCTCGAGGGCGCCCTCGATGGCGCTGATCTGCGTGACGACGTCGATGCAGTAGCGGTCTTCCTCGACCATGCGCTGCACGCCGCGGACCTGGCCCTCGATGCGGCGGAGCCGGGCGACGAGCTGCTCCTTGGACGCGCTGTACCCGCGCGTGGGGGTGGCGTTGGCCATGCGCTGATGATACCCCCCACCGGTAGCGCCGACCGTTTCTTGACACCTCGCGGGATCGACTCTACGGTCGCGGCGCCGATCAGCAGAGCGTTGCTCCGATCGAAGGGAGGACAGATGAGTCCCGATCCGGACGCAGGCGCCGCGAACCTCGAGAAGATCGACCACGTGATCGTCCTCATGATGGAGAACCGGTCGTTCGACCACGTGCTCGGGTATCTGAAGCTCCGGGGCATCAACCCGGAGGTTGACGGGCTCGAGCGGGCGATGGGGAACGAAGATCCCACGGGGACGTTCCATCGGGTCAAGCCCCTGGGTACGCGGCGGATCGACGAAAAGGCCCTCGATCCGGGCCACGGCCCCGGCGACGTCCGTCAGCAGCTGGCGGGCGGCATGGGCGGTTTCGTCCGGAACTACGTCAAGGCCTTCGAGCGGAACTCGAAGGACCATCCGCTGCCGCCAAACCGCACGTTCGACCAGACGCTCGTCCTCGCGTATCAGACCGAGGCGGACGTCCCGGTCTACGACTTTCTCGCGCGCGAGTTCCAGGTGTGCGACCGGTGGTTCAGCTCCGTCCCCGGGCCGACCTGGCCGAATCGCCTCTACTCCGTCACCGGCGGCTCAGGCGGCGAGAACGCGAACCGGCAGGTGCCGGTCTACGATCTCAAGGCGTTCGTGCGCCACCTCGACAGGGACGACGTCTCCTGGCGCTGGTACTCACACGATCCGGGGACGCTCCGCGCGATCGACAGCCGCTATCGCCTCTTCCACGACGACGAGTTCGCCTACTTCAGCCGCGAGACTCTGTTCGAGCGCCGTACCTTCCTCGAGGACGTCCGCGACGGCGCCCTGCCGGCCGTCTCCTGGATCGACCCGAACTTCGTCGACTTCCGCCTCTTCGGCCCCCCGGGCTCGAACGACGACCACCCCCCGTCGCCGATGATGGCCGGCCAGGAGCTCGTGCTCACGCTCCTCACCGCGCTCGCGGCCTCTCCGCTGTGGAGGAAGTCGCTCCTCGTCATCGTCTACGACGAGCACGGCGGCTTCTTCGACCACGTCGACCCGCGGAGCTTCGCTCCCGAGGACGACAGGCCCACGTTCCGCCGTTACGGCGTCCGGGTGCCGGCCTTGGTCGTCTCGCCGTTCGTCGACCCAGGCGTCTCGCACACCGTCTACGACCACACCTCGCTGCTCAAGACGATCCTCCTTCGCTTCTGCGAGGACCCCGAGGCGGCGATCAAGGCGATGGGTCGGCGGGTGATGCATGCGAATCACCTTGGGCAGCTGCTGACCCGTTCGACGGCACGGCCGCGTCCGCGGCCGCCAGAGCGCGTGACGGACGCGCTTGTGGAGACGGTCGCCGAGTGGAGACAGGAGACCTACCGGCAGACGCTGCTCGAGCCGGCGCCCGCCGACGCGGGGCGAGAGTCCCTCACGGAGCTCCAGGATCAGGTCGTCGCTGCCGCGCTCAGACTTCGCCGCGAAGGGCTTCAGCCCGGGGCGCCTTAAGGAGAGTTTGGCGAAATAACGGCTGTGCTGCCGGGCCGCGCTGCTCGTCCCGACGACTGCGTCCTCAGTCGCGCCCGTAGCTCATCCGCTACGAGCGCTCCCTGCGTCCTTGCCTCGGAACGAGCATCGCACCCCGGCAGCGAGCGATATTCCGCCAACCCCTCCTAGGAAAGTGCCGCTTCGACGGCCTGCTCCTGGAGCCAGCTCATGTAGGCGAACACCGAGAGCTCGTACGCGGCGGGGTCGCGCGGGTCGATGTCCTGCGCGTACGTGTCCTCCGTCACCTCGAGCCTCGTGCCGAGCGCCAGGCGCAGGTCGGTGAGGGCGCGAAGCCACGCGTCGAGCTCCTCGGCGGTCAGTCGCTCCCGGCCGGCGGTGTCGGAGAAGACGCGGAGCGCTTCGCGGCGGCCCTCCTCGAGCTCGGCCTGCATGAGCCGCCGGTACTCGACTTCGGCCTCGGGGTCGTCCTCGTACGCGGACGGGCGGAGGCGCCGCAGCGTTGGGTCGTCCGGGTCGTCCGCGAGCAGGTCGAGCAGCTCCGCGGAGAGCCTGCGGAGAAGGTCCCACTCGGCGTCGGAGAGGCGGAGCCGAAAATCGCCCTCGCGGGTGCGCTCGATGGTGCGGGGGACGAGCATCAGTCCTGACGCATGGTCGCCCAGAGCCCGTGGGCGTGGAGGCGGGCGACGTCGAGCTCGGCCTTCTCTCGGGGCCCGCCTGAGACGACCGCCTTCCCTTCGTTGTGGACCTGGAGCATGAGCTTCGTCGCCTTCTCGCGGCTGTAGCCGAAGAGCTTCTGGAAGACGAAGGTCACGTACGACATCAAATTGATCGGGTCGTTCCAGACGATCACGATCCAGGGCCGCTCGTGCTCGGGCACGTCCTCCTGGACGGGCTCCTCGAGCTCGACCTCGGCAGGCGTGAGGGTCGCAGGGCTCACTCCCCCAATTGTGGCGACTGAGAGCTCCCAACAGAATGAGGAACGACGCCGCCTGGCCGCGCTGGGCGGCACGAGGAACGGGAGGCCGAGCCCGAGCGGGAATGCAGCCAGGAGGACTGCGCCTTCCGACGGGCTGCCTCCGCCGGCGGACAGGGTGAGAATCGCGGCCAGCGTCGGCCCGACGCACGGCGTCCAGCCGACGGCGAAGGCGACCCCGAGAAGCGCGGCCGCGGGCAGGCCGGCGCCGCCGGTCCGCAGCCGCAGCTCCCGCGAGAGGAAGCCCGGAAGCGGCGTGCCGACGAAGGTGAGCGCGGCGAGGATGACGAGGACGCCGGCTGCGATCTCGAGTGGCCGCCGGTTAGCGAGCAGGACGTTGCCGAACCAGGCGCGCCGGCCCCGAGCGCGACGAACATGGCCGTGAACCCGGCGACGAACGCTGCCGTCGAGCGGACGACGGTTCGCGGGCGGCTCCCGAGCTCGTCGAAGCCAACGCCCGAAACGAAGGAGAGATAGCCGGGAACGAGCGGGAGCACGCAGGGAGACGTGAACGAGACGACTCCGGCCGCGAAGGCGATCACCAGGCCCCTCGGTCCGAGCTCGATCACGGGGCAGGCGCCCTCCCTGTGCTCAGGATACGAGCCTGTGCCCGGGCCGGCGCCACGCGGAGCTCAGTGTTCAGACACGCGTAAGAGTTGTCGGGTACCGTCGAGGAGATGGCGCGTCGGCTTGCGCTCCTCGGCTCGCTGCTCCTACTCGCGGCTTGCGGCGGCGGGTCGGACGGGGGAGGGCAAGGTGCGGGCTCCACGACAGGCCCTGTCTCGGAGCCGGGGATCTCGCTCAGCGGCGAGACCCTGGACGGCGAGAGCCTCTCGCTCGAGGACTTCCGCGGGAAGCCCGTGTTCGTGAACGTGTGGGCCTCCTGGTGACCTATCTGCAATAGCGAGGCGGTCGCCTACGCACGGTTCGTCGAGAGTCACCCGGAGCTCGAGTTCGTCGGCCTCAACATCTCCGACGACCCCGGAGCCGCGCGCCAATTCCTCGACGAGTACGGCTGGAACTGGCCGTCGGTCTCGGATCCTGACACCGAGCTCGCCGGCTCGCTGGGGCTCTTCGGCCATCCGGCGATTGCGGTCGTCGACGAGGACGGCGTCGTCGTCGCGCGCCATGTGGGCGGCGGCGACGACGCGACTTGGGAGGCCCTCGCGCAGGAGCTCTAGGTCCGCCGGCAAAGACCTAGCCGTCGTGCAGAGCTACGAGGACGTCGCGGCCGCCGTCGGCACGCCCTTCTACGCGTACGATGCGGACCTCTTCCGGGAACGCATCGGCCGCTTTCGCGCCGCGTTCGGAGCCTCTCCGCACACCGTCTGCTACGCCCTGAAGGCGAACGACGCCCTCGCGCTCGTCGCGATCGCCGCCGAAGAAGGGCTGGGCGCCGAGATCGTCTCCGGCGGCGAGCTCTCGAAGGCGCTTCGTGCCGGCATGCCGGCCGAACGGATCGTCTTCTCGGGCGTCGGCAAGCGCCGGGACGAGATCCGGGCCGCGCTCGGGGCCGGCGTGCGGTCGGTGAACGTCGAATCCCTCGGCGAGCTCGACGTCGTGGCACAGGAGGCCGGCGCGCTCGGGAAGGTTGCGCCCGTCTCCGTTCGGCTCAACCCGGACGTCCCCGCCGACACGCACGCCTACGTGGCCACCGGCTCGGCCGCGAGCAAGTTCGGCCTCGGCCCTGACGACGCCCGCGCGGCGTACGCCCGCGCGGCCGCCGATCCGGCCCTGGAGCCGGTGGGGCTTTCCTTCCACGTCGGGTCGCAGCTCCTCGACCCGGTGCCGATGGTGGTGGCGGCCGGCGCGGCGGCGGTCCTCTGGCGCGAGCTCGAGGGTGCAGGGATCCGCCTGCGCGACCTCGACGTGGGCGGCGGGCTCGGAATCGCCTACGACCACGGCGAGGACGCGGCGGTGGAGTCGTACGCGGAGCTTGTCTCGGCGGCGGCAAGCCACCTTGGCGCGGAGCTCGTGCTCGAGCCGGGACGCTGGCTGGCCGGCCCGGTGGGGACGTTCGTGACGCGGGTGCTCTACGTGAAAGAGGTGCCCGATCGGCGGGTCGTCGTCTGCGACGGCGGCATGAACGACCTGATCCGCCCGGCGCTGTACGGCGCCCGACACCCGATCTCGCTGCTCGGCGCCCAGGATCGGTGCCAGGGCCTCGTCGACGTCGTCGGGCCGGTCTGCGAGACGGGCGACTTCTTCGCGCTCGGGATCGAGCTGCCGCGACCGGAGCCGGGCGACCTGCTCGCGATCGGGCAGGCGGGCGCCTACTGCCGCGTGATGGCGTCGGCCTACAACGCGCGGCCCTTCTGCGCCGAGGTGCTGCGCGAAGGTGGAACGTTCCGCGTCATCCGCGAGGCTCTGCCCGCTTCTGTGCTCGCGGCGAACGAGGCGCTCTAACTTCATCTTTGAAAGCCTTGACGCTGCGACCGAGGGCTGCGTACTCTTGGAGCTCGGTGGCACGCGCTGCGAGCATCGGCTTTACCAAGCGGACGATCCGCCCGGTTCTCGCGCGCGCCAGCTAGTCGGCCCCCCGTTTTCTCCCGCCGTCCGCCGACTAGCTGAAGATCAGAGGCGGGCCGTCCCTCTCATCGATCCGAGGTCGCGAATGCGTCCAGGCGCACTCCTCCACAACCGAACCGTCGAACGAGACGCCTGCGGGATCGGCTTCGTCGCCGATCCGACGGGCCGTGCCTCGCGCGACGTCATCGACCTGGTGCTCGCGGGGCTCGGCAATGTCAGGCACCGCGGCGCGACGGCCGCCGATCGACTGACCGGCGACGGTGCCGGCGTCCTGCTCCCGATCCCCGAGGCGCTGCGGCCCGAGCCGGGCTGCGGTCTCGCGATGGCGTTCCTCCGGGACGCGGGCGCCCGCGAGGCCGTCGAGGCCGCCTGCGCGCAGGAAGGGCTCGAGCCGGCGGGGTGGAGGCCGGTACCGGTCGCGGCCGACGCGCTCGGGGACGAGGCCCGTGCGAGCCTCCCGCTGATCGAGCAGCTCGTGCTCCTGCGGCCGCCCGATCTGGACGAGGACCAGGTCGAGCTCCGCGCCTATCGCGCCCGCCGCCGGCTCGACGGCGTCGACGGGGCCTACGCGGTCTCCCTCTCCTACCGGACCGTCACGTACAAGGCGCTCTGCGCCGCCGACCACCTCGCCGACTTCTACGCCGACTTGCGCGACCTGGGCCTGGCGGTGCCGTTCGGGATCTTCCACCAGCGCTTCTCCACGAACACGGGCCCCACCTGGGAGCGCGCGCAGCCGTTCCGACTCCTCTGCCACAACGGCGAGATCAACGCCGTCCGCGGCAACGTGAACTGGATGCGGGCCCGGGCCGGCCGCCTGGGCTTCGACGACCCGCTCCTGGACGCCTCGCCGCTGGACGGGTCGGGATCGGACTCGGCCATCCTCGATAACGCCCTGGAGGCCCTCGTGCGCGGCGGCCGGGACGTGCGCCACGCGATCGCGATGCTCGTGCCGGAGTCGTGGGAGCTCAACCGGGTCATGCCGGAGGAGATCCGGGACTTCTACCGCTACCACGCGGGCCTGGTCGAGCCCTGGGACGGGCCGGCCGGCATCGTCTTCACCGACGGCCGCGTGGTCGGGGCCACCCTCGACCGCAACGGCCTGCGGCCCCTCCGCTACGCCGTCGTCGAGGGCGGTCTCGTCGCCTGCGCCTCGGAGGCCGGCGCCGTCCCGCTCCCGGACGGCGCGAGGGTCACGCGGGGCAAGCTCGGGCCGACGCAGATGCTCACGGTCGACCCGGTGCGCTGTGTCGAGGCAGGTCCGGGCATCAAGCTCCGCCTGGCGCGGCGGCGACCGTACGGGCGGTGGCTGGCGGAGGGAATAGGCACCGTGGAGCCGGGGGAGCCCGTCGCTCCGCCGGAGCAGGATCTCGCTCCCCGCCAGGTCCGGGCGGGATATACGCGGGAGGAGGTCTCGCTCATCCTGCGCCCGGTCGGCACGAGCGCCCACGACCCGGTCTCGTCCATGGGAGACGACACGGCGCTGCCGCCGCTGGCCGGCCGGGCGCGACCGCTCGCGAGCTACTTCCGGCAGGGCTTCGCGCAGGTCACGAACCCGGCCATCGACCACCTGCGGGAGCGGCTCGTCATGTCGCTCCGCACGCTGCTCGGGGCGCGGGCGCCGCTCCTCTCCGAAGGGCCGGAGGCCGCGCGGCTGATCGAGCTCGAGAGCTTCTTCCTCTACCCGTCGGCGCTCGAAGAGCTCGAGACGACGTTCCTCGACGCGACCTTCGACGTCGGCGAGGGCCTGCGCGCGGCCTACGAGCGCCTCGTCCGCCAGGCCGTCGACGCGGTCTCCGGCGGCTCCGAGCTGCTCCTCGTCAGCGACCGCAGTCTCGAGGACGGCCGGGCGCCGATCCCCATCCTCCTCGCGTCCGGGGCCGTCCACCAGCGCCTCGTCGCGGCAGGCCTGCGCACGCGCGCCTCGCTCCTGGTCGAGAGCGACGAGCCCCGCGAGACGCACCACTTCGCGACGCTGCTCGGCTACGGCGCCGACGCGATCTGCCCGACGCTCGCCCTCGAGACGATGGTCGCGCTGGCCGCGGCCGACAAGATCGGCGGCGACCACCCGCCGCCGGACGTCGCGCAGCGACGGTTCAGGGAGGCGGTCGAGGACGGGCTCCTCAAGGTCATGTCCAAGATGGGGATCTCTGACGTCGCGAGCTATCGCGGGGCCCAGATCTTCGAGGCCGTGGGGCTTGCGCAGGAGGTGATCGACCTCGCGTTCGCGGGGACGCCCTCGCCGTTGGGCGGGATCGGGCTCGCCGAGTTGGAGGCCGAGGCGCTCGCGCGCGTCGCTGCGGCCCGCGAGGTGGCGCCGAAGCTCGAGAACCCCGGCTACGTCAAGTTCCGCAAGGGCGGCGAGCCGCACGCGACGCCGCCGGAGGTCGTCACCGCGCTCCAGGAGGTCCGCGCTGCCCATCACCTGCGCAAGGCCGTCGTCGGCAGCGACGGCTGGGCTCCCTACGAGCGCTTCGCCGGTCTCGTCAACGACCGCGCGCCGCTCGAGCCGCGCGATCTGCTCGAGCTGGTTCCCGCAGGGCCGCCGGTGCCCCTCGACGAGGTGGAGCCGGTTGCGGACGTCGTGCGCCGGTTTTCGGGCGGCGCCATGTCGCTCGGCGCCCTCTCGGCCGAGGCGCACGAGCTGATCGGCATCGCCCTCGCGCGGATCGGCGCCAAGGCGAACACCGGCGAGGGCGGGGAGGCGCGCGAGCGCTTCCGCACGGAGTCGAACTCCGCGATCAAGCAGGTCGCCTCGGGCCGCTTCGGCGTCACGCCGGAGTACGCGGCGTTCGCCGAGGAGCTGCAGATCAAGATCGCGCAGGGCTCGAAGCCCGGCGAGGGAGGTCAGCTTCCCGGCCACAAGGTGACCGCCGAGATCGCGCGCATGCGCCACACGCAGCCCGGCGTGGCGCTGATCTCCCCGCCCCCGCACCACGACATCTACTCGATCGAGGACCTCGCGCAGCTGATCTTCGACCTGCGCCAGGTGAACCCGGACGCGGACGTCTCGGTGAAGCTCGTCGCCGAGGCGGGCGTCGGGATCGTCGCCGCCGGCGTGGTGAAGGCGCTCGCCGACGTCGTGCACGTCGCCGGCGCCGACGGCGGGACGGGCGCGAGCCCGCTCACCTCGATCAAGAACGCCGGCGCCCCGTGGGAGCTCGGGCTCGCCGAGACGCAGCAGGCCCTCGTCGCGAGCGGTCTCCGGGGACGGGTGCGCGTCCGTGTGGACGGCGGCTTCAAGACCGGCCGCGACGTCGTCGTCGCCGCGCTCCTCGGCGCCGACGAGGTCAGCTTCGGGACCGCGCTCCTCATTGCCGAGGGCTGCTTGCTGGTTCGGACCTGCCACATGGACACGTGCCCAGTCGGGATCGCGACGCAGCGCCCCGAGCTGCGGGCCAAGTTCGAGGCGACGCCGGAGATGGTGGAGACCTACCTGCTCCTCGTCGCGGAGGAGACCCGGCGGCTGCTCGCCTCCCTGGGACTGCGCTCGCTCGGAGAGGCGGTCGGCCGCGTCGAGCTGCTCCGGCAGAAGGCGACGGGCGATCCTCGCGCCGACGCGCTCGACCTCGCACCCCTCCTCGGTCGTGCTGAGGGCGGACCCGTGCGCCACGCAGGCGAGCGTGGGTCGCCGGCGGGCGGCTGGGAGCTGGGCCGGCGGCTGGCGGACGACGCCGCGCCCGCGCTCGCGGGCTCGAGCCTCGTCGAGCTCTCGTATCCGATCGGAAACGGCGACCGGACGGTCGGCGCCCGTCTCGGCGGCAGGATCGGGAAGGAGTTCGGGCTGAGCGCGCCTCCGGGCCGCGTGCGAGCCCATTTCGAGGGCGCCGCCGGCCAGAGCTTCGGCGCGTTCCTCGCCGCGGGCGTCGAGCTCGACCTCGTCGGGGAGGCCAACGACTACGTCGGAAAGGCTATGAGCGGCGGCCGCATCGTCGTCCGCCCGCCGGCGGACGACGCGGGCGATCCCTGCCTCCTCGGGAACACCGTCCTCTACGGGGCGACCGGCGGAGAGCTCTTCTGCGCAGGCAGCGCCGGCGAGCGGCTCGCCGTCCGAAACTCCGGCGCCGTGGCAGTCGTAGAGGGCGCCGGCGACCACGCGTGCGAGTACATGACGAGCGGCACCGTCGTCATCCTCGGCCGCCACGGCGTGAACTTGGGGGCGGGCATGAGTGGGGGCGATGTGTACGTCCACGACCCCGAGGAGCGCCTCCCGCTCCGCGTGAACGACCAGCTCGTCGCGGCGCGTCGCCTCGACCTCCGCGATGCCGAAGCCCTGCGGGAGCTGGTCGAGCGGCACCACCACCACACCGCCTCCGCGCGCGCGGGGGAGCTCCTCGCGCGCTGGGAGGAGGCGGTGTCGGAGTTCTGGCACGTCGTGCCGAAGACGAACGTCGCTGCGCTCCAGAGCGCGTTCGAGGGCACCGAGGACGGCGGCGCCGAGACCGACGCCGCGTAGTTAGCCCTTCCGCCACAGGCGGCCGCACGAGCGGCTGAAGAAGTGCGCCTCGCCTCTCTCGCGGGTGAGCCGCAGCGGCTCGTCGTCCATCCAGGCGAGCATGAGCACGCGCCCCGACTCGGCGTCCCGGACGACCGCGGCGCGACGTGCGCCCTCAGGAGCTACGGAAGCGCCCTCCCAAGTAACACATTGTTACTTGGAAATGATGTTCTTCTGGGCCGTGGCTCCCGTGAGTCCATGGAGGCACGGCCAAGTAACAGTCTGCTACTTGGCAACGGTCAAGCGGCATTTCGTAGCGGCACCCCAGGCCGCGGAGCTCGTCCCGCAGGGACACCGGGCCGTCGAGTTCACCGAGACCTTGCATGGCGGAGCGCGCCGACCGCACACCGGGGAGAACGGCGAGATCGGCGCGCGCCACCATCTCCGGGTCGCTCGTCGCGGCGACGTCGCGCCGAGGCGCTCGCAGGCCAGGACGACCGAGCGCCCGTTGCCGACGCCGTACTCGCAGACGGCGACCCTCACAGCAATCCTTTCGTGGACGGGATTCCGCCGCCCTCGGATCTGAGCGCAGGATTCGCGCTGGGCGGCTCGAGGCGCTGGCCGCGCTCGGCCTCGAGGGCGCCGTCGTCGGACGGGCCGTGCTCGAAGCCGACGTCAAGCTCTAGAGGGGACGAGCTCCGCCTCGGCCGGCTCGGGCAGGAGGAGCGCCAGCACGACAGCCTCGTAGACGTCGTTGCCGTCGAGGGAGTACGCGGCCGTGAACTCGGGAGCCCCGTTGACCTCGAGCACCTCGAGGCTCCCGTCCGGACGCGGGATCAGGTCGACCGCGGCGAGGTCGGCACCGACGGCCGCCGCAGCCGCGACCGCCAGCGCGCGCTCGCGCGGCTGGGGCTGCACGGGCCGGCGCGTCGCGCCCAGCGCGACATTCGTGCGCCATTCGTCCGGCGCCGCCACTCGGCGGACGGCGCCGACAGCGCGCCCACCGGCCACGAGGACGCGCGTGTCGTAGCCGGCCGGCGGGATGAGCTCCTGGGCGAGCGCACCCTGGTGCCGATACCAGCCGAGCTTGCGGAGGCGCGCCAGCAGCGAGCCGAGCGCGTCGTGGTCGCGACAGAGGGAGACGTGCTCGCCGCGGCTGCCGAACCGTGGCTTCACCACGGCCGGGAAGCGCAGGCGCGAAACGTCGCGGCGGGTCGAGACTGCGCTCAGGTACGCGGTGTCGGGGTGCGGCAGGCCGGCGCGTCCGAGGCGGAGGGCTGTGACGAGCTTGTCGTGGCAGGCTCGAATAGCCTCGGGCCCGTTCAGGACGGTGACGCCCCGCGAGCGGAGCCCGCGGAGCTTTGCCAGGCCGGGCTCGATCCCGTCGAGTGTCGGCCGCACGTCGAGGTACGGCAGCACGAGGTCGCCCGGCGCTGCCCGGCGGGCGACCTCCGGAGGCGTCAGGACCGCGCTCTCGAGGCCGATGCGGGCGCCCGCGGACGCGAGAGCGCCGGCGACGGGCGCGCCCTGCCACGCGAGGACGAAGAGCTTCATTCCGGGATCGTGCGGGAGGCACGGGTGTTCCCGTGGAGAACATCCGGTGTCGTTTCGGTTTAGGTCTCCTCGAAGACGATCGGCTGCGCGCCCTCCCAGAGGACGACGCGTCCGAGCTCGGGGAGCTGTTCCCGCCCCTCGACGATCGTGGCGAAGTGGTTCCCGGCCAGCTGGCCCATCTTGCTGGCGAAGCACGTGGCGCCGTAGGGAAAGAGGATCTCCACCTCCGAGAGGCCGCCCGGATACAGCAGGAGCTCGCCGGCGGCGGGGTAGCTGTTCGCGTTCTCGGGCCCGATCCCGAGCTCGAGCTCGAAGCCCATCGGCACCCAGGCGGACTCGCCGCTCCAGCGCGCCTGGACGAGCTCGCTGCGAAGCGGGAGCAGTGTCCGCAGGGTCGCGATCGTCCTCGGCGCCGCCTTCTCGTGGAGCTCGGCGGTGAAGCGAAAGCGGCCGGCGGTGATGGCGAGCACGGCCGAGACCCTATAGGGCGTCGCCGATTGACAGACTTGTGAGTGACTGCTAACTTCCTCGCCGCATCGCAGTGAGCCTCTCCACCGAATCCCTCGCCCGTGCGTCCGCGCTCCATCCCCGGCGGACGATCGGGGCCTGGATCGCGGCCGTGGTGGTTTCGATGGGCATCGCCGCCGTGCTCCTCGGGGACACCCTCACGACGGAGGGCGAGGTCACGTCCGATACCGACTCGAAACGGGTCGAGGAGCTCGTGGTCGAGCACTTTCCACCGTCGCCCGATTCTGCCTCGCGGGCGGTGACCGAGGTCGTCGTCGTCTCCTTCGACGACGGCACCGTGGACCAAGGGCGGGTTCAGGCGCTCGCCGACGAGCTGCGCGGCCTCGGCGCACCCACGGTCCTCACGTCCGCGGACGAGGGACAGGAGCGTCTCGACGCGCCCGACGGGAGCGCAACCGCGCTGCTCGTCGGCCTGGGCCGGAACGAGGACAGCCTCGGCGAGGTGGTCGGGGCCGTCCAGCGGCTGGACGAGGAACCAGGGGTCGAGGCGGGGATCACGGGCGAGCTCACCCTCGACGAGGACTTCTCGGCGCTCTCGGAAGAGGACCTCCAGGAAGGCGAGCTCTTCTTCGGCGCCCCCGCGGCGCTCATCGTCCTCCTCCTCGTCTTCGGGACGGTGGTCGCAGGCGTCGTCCCGCTCGTGCTGGCCATCCTCTCCATCATCGTCGCCCTCGCGCTGACGGCGATCGTCGGCCAGGTCTTCGAGCTGTCGGTCTTCGTCACGAACATGATCTTCGGCATGGGGCTGGCGCTGGGGATCGACTACTCGCTCTTCATCCTCAGCCGCTTCCGGGAAGAGCGCTCGCAGGGGAGGGAGAAGCTGGACGCGATCGAGACCGCCGGGGCCACCGCGAGCCGCGCCGTTCTCTTCAGCGGGGCAGCGTTCGTCCTCGCCATGACCGGGCTCGAGCTCGTGCCCAACACGATCATGCGCAGCCTGGCCACGGGCGCGATTCTCGTCGGCATCGTCTCGGTGCTGGCCGCCCTGACGCTCCTGCCCGCGGTCCTGAGCCTGCTCGGCGACCACGTCAACTCGCTCCGGATCCCCTACTTCGGGCGGACGGCGGCCGGCGGAGAGAGCCGCTTCTGGGGCCGGATCGTCCACGGCGTCATGCGCCGCCCGGTCGTGAGCCTGGTCGCCGCGGTCGCGCTGCTCTTGGCGGCCGCTGTGCCCGTCCTCTCGCTCGACTCCGGTACTGCCGGCATCAGCACCCTGCCGGACCGCTTCGAGTCGAAGCAGGGCTTTCTCCTCCTCAACCGCGAGTTCCCCGGCCAGACGACGGAGCCCGTGCAGATCGCCGTTGAGGGAGACACGGCCTCGCCCGGCGTGAGAGCCGCCGTGGAGGAGCTCCAGGCCGAGCTGGGGCAGCGCGAGATCTTCGGCGAGGTGGCCACGGAGACGAGCCCCGACGGCGCCATAGTCCTCCTGACCGTCCCGGTTGCCGGGGACTCCGTGTCCAGCGAGGCGGTGGCCGCCGTGCGGGAGCTGCGCGAGGACGTCGTCCCCGCCGTCTTTGCCGGCCCGGAGGCCGAAGCGTTCGTCGGCGGCGCCACCGCGGAGGACATCGACTACTACGACGTCATGGATGCCTGGCTTCCGATCGTGTTCGCCTTCGTGCTCGGCCTCAGCTTCGTCCTGCTCACGATCGCGTTCCGCTCCATCGTCGTCCCCGCGACCGCGATCGCGATGAACCTGCTCTCGGTCGGCGCCGCCTACGGGCTCCTCGTGCTCGTCTTCGTGGAGGGGGTCGGGAACGAGCTCTTCGGCTTCCAGCAGGTCGACGTCGTCGAGGCCTGGGTGCCGCTCTTCCTCTTCGCCGTGCTCTTCGGCCTCTCGATGGACTACCAGGTCTTCCTGCTCAGCCGCATTCGCGAGCGCTACTCGGAGACCAGGGACAACGACGATGCCGTCTCCTTCGGCGTCGGGTCGACGGCGCGCCTGATCACCGGCGCCGCGCTGATCATCATCGCTGTCTTCGCAGGCTTCGCCCGCGGCGACCTCGTAATGTTCCAGCAGATGGGCTTCGGCGTCGCGGTCGCGCTCTTGATCGACGCGACCATCATCCGCTCCGTGGTCGTGCCTGCGTCGATGAAGCTGCTCGGGGCCTGGAATTGGTACCTGCCGTCCTGGCTCTCCTGGCTCCCCGACGTGCACGTCGAGGGCCACGAGGAGGAGCTCCGGCCGCGCCGCGCTACCTGACGATCGGCGCCGTCGCGCTCGCGCTCTGGGTCGCGGCGGCCTCCGGCGAGGCGCTGACCGGGATCCTGCCGGCCGTTTTGATCCTCGCGTTCGCCACCGGCGACTACCTGCTCTGGGAGCGGCGCAGCCGGCCATGGCACGACTGGACGGTGATCCTGCTCCTCCTGCCGGCGATCCTCTCTGCGGTCTGGATCGCCGTCGGCGGGCTCGTCACGGGCGTAGAGCGCTCCGACGAGGCAGGCCTGCTCCTCGAGGTCGGGCCGGGAGTCGCGCTCACCGGCCTCCTCTGCACGCTGATCTCCTACCACGGGCGCCACCATCCGTCTGACGACCTTCGCGAACGACCGGCTCCTCCCATCGCCGTTGTGGTCGGCTTTATCGACTGCATCAACCGGCGCGACGTGGGTGGGCTGGGTCGACTGATGACCAGCGACCACAGACTCGAGGTGTACGACGAGCCCGCTGTCGTGGGCCGCAGCGCAAACGTCCGGGGCTGGCAGGGGTACGTCGGGAGCTTCCCCAAGTACGTGATCCACCCTCACCGCTTTGCCGAGAACGGCGGGACAGTCGCCGTTCTCGGGCACACGACAGGCTCCCATCTCGACCTTCCGGACGCGGAGGAGAGTCGCCTCACCCTGATCTGGGTGGCCGAGGTCGTCGACGGAGGAGTCAGGTCCTGGAGGCTGATCGACGACACGCCCGACAATCGCCGCGGCCTCGGGCTCGGCACGAACCCCTAGCTATGCGCTCTCGCGCGGGCTTCGGAAACGCCGGAGCCGGAGGGAGTTCGAAACGACGAAGAGGCTGGACCCCGCCATGGCAGCGGCTGCGACCATCGGGTTGAGGAGCCCGGCGACCGCGAGCGGGATCGCGGCGACGTTGTAGGCGAAGGCCCAGAAGAGGTTGACTTTGATCGTCCCGAGCACGCGGCGCGAGAGCCGTATCGCGTCCGCCGCGCCGCGAAGGTCGCCCGAGACGAGCGTCAGGTCGCTGGCCTCGATGGCCACATCGGTGCCGGTGCCGATGGCGATGCCGAGGTCCGCCTGCGCCAGCGCCGGCGCATCGTTCACGCCGTCCCCGACCATGGCGACAACCTCGCCCCCGCCTTGGAGGCGGCGTACCTCGTCCGCCTTGTCGCCGGGGTAGACCTCCGCGAGGACGCGCTCGATGCCGACCTCCGTCGCGACGTCACGCGCCGCCTCCTCGCGGTCGCCCGTGAGCAGGATCGGCGTGAGCCCGAGGCCGCGGAGCTCCGCGACGGCCTCGGCGCTCGTGGGCTTGACCCCGTCGGCGACGATGAGCGTCGCGCGCTGGAGCCCATCCCAGGCAACGGAGATCCCGCCGTCTCCGCGGCCCACCTCGACTGTGTGGCCGTCGACGCGGCCGACGACGCCGACGCCAGGCCTGCTCTCGAAGCCTTCGACCGGAGGGAGAGCTCCCACCTCGCGGCGTGCTGCGGCGGCCACGGCCCGCGCGATCGGATGCTCGCTGGCGTCTTCGAGAGCGCCGGCGAGGCGGAGGACGTCGGCCCGTGTCGCGCCGTTCGCCGGCACGACGTCGACGAGATCCATGCGGCCCTCCGTGACGGTGCCCGTCTTGTCGAGGACGACGGTGGAGACGCGCTTCGTCTGCTCCAGCACCTCCGGCCCCTTGATGACGATGCCGAGCTGGGCGCCGCGGCCGGTCCCGACCATAAGGGCCGTCGGCGTCGCGAGCCCGAGCGCGCAGGGGCACGCGATGATGAGCACCGCGACGGCCGCGGTGAAGGCCGCGGAGATGCTTGCGTCGATCACGAGCCAGCCGGCGAGCGTGGCCAGCGAAACCCCGATCACGATCGGGACGAAGACCGCCGAGACCCGGTCGGCGAGGCGCTGGATCGGAGCCTTGCCGGCCTGTGCGTCGGCCACGAGCCTGGCGATCTGGGCCAACGCCGTGTCGGCGCCGACGCGGGTCGCGCGGACCACCAGGCGACCGGCGGTGTTCACGGTCGCGCCGGCCACCTCGTCTCCGGGGCCAACGTCGACCGGTACCGGTTCGCCGGTGAGCATCGACTGGTCGACGGCGGAACGACCCTCCACGACCACGCCGTCGGTGGCGAGCTTCTCACCGGGCCGGGCGACGAAGATGTCGCCGACGGCGACCTGCTCCGTCGGGACGGAGACTTCGACGCCGTCGCGCAGGACCCGCGCCTCCTTGGCGCCCAGCTCCAGGAGGCCGCGCAGCGCAGCGCCGGAGCGACGGCGCGCCCGCGCTTCCAGCCAGCGGCCCAGCAGGACCAGGGTGGTGATGACGCTCGCGACCTCGAAGTACATCTCGGCGTCGTCGAGGGCGAGGAGAGCGACCAACGACCAGACGTACGCGGCCGTCGTGCCGAGCGAGATGAGCGTGTCCATGGTCGCGCCGCCGTGCCGCAGGCTCCGGAGCGCCGACCGGTGGAAGGGCCAGCCGGCCCAGGCCCAGACCGGGGTGGACAGCGCCAGCGCGACCCACTCCGACCCGTCGAAGCCGAAGGATGGGACCATCGCGATCAAGGCCGCGGGAACGGTGAGCGCCGCCGCGACGACCAGGCGGACTCCGAGCCGCGTTCCGTGCTCGGCCTCGGCGCGGGTCAAGGAGGCGCTGTACCCCGCGCCCTCGACCGCCCGCACGAGGTCGTCGACGCCGACACGGCCCTCGTCGTACCGGACTGCGGCCTTCTCCGTCGCGTAGTTGACGCTGGCCTCGACACCGTCAAGCTTGTTCAGCGCCTTGTCGATGCGCGCGGCGCACGCCGCGCACGACATCCCCTCCAGCTCGAGCTGAACCTCGGTCACCGCTCGGAATAATACCCTGCAGGGGTATCGAGCGAGGCCACGCCGGCGACTAGCGTTCCTCGGGTGACCACCTCGGAGGAGACCCAGGCACACGTCGAGGCGGTGTGCCGCAGGCTCGCGGCCGCCGCTCCGGACGACCTGCGCGAGCTGGTCCTGCTCGTCGCAGCCGTTCACGAGGAGCGGGAGCCGGAGCGCCTGCGAGCGGCAGCGCTGACCGCCGGCGCAGGGCGGAACGCCGACGCGGTCGTCGCGATCGCGCTCGGCTTCGGCGCGGTCTGGCAGGTGTCGGACGAGACGTCGCTGGACGACTATGTCGGCCGCCATGCCGGCCATCTTCGCGCGCTGCTCCTCTTCGAGCTCGGTCACGAGGGGACGGCAACCGAGGCGATGACAGCGGCTGCGGAGCGGGCCGGCATCGCCGACGAGCTCGCCGGCTGGGAAGCCGCCCTAGCGACGAACGAGATCTAAGGGATGTCGCGCGGCGTCGTGCCGTCGTGGTGCGACGCGTCCGTGAACTCGCGGAACTCGCCGCTGACCAAGAAGGCCGTCTGCTCGCCGATGTCCACGGCGTGGTCGCCGATCCGCTCCAGGCAGCGGGAGACGATGATCATGCGGAGGCCCCATTCCTGCAGTGCCGGGTCGGCGCCGAGGGAGAGGACGTGGCCGACGACCCGCCGGTTGGCTCGGTCGATGAGCTCGTCGAGGTCGACGAGGGACTCTGCCCGCGCGACGTTTCGGTCGCGGAACGAATCGAGCGCGACGCGGATCATCTCCTCGGCCCGCTGCCCCATCTCCTCGAACCCCTCGAGGATTGTCGCGTCGTGGGGGACGTCCTGCACCAGCTTCGTCAGCTTGGCGATGGTCACGCAGTAGTCCGCCATCCGCTCGAGATGGAGGTTGTTATGGAGGATGGCGAGCACGAGGCGGAGGTCGACTGCGACCGGGGTCTGGCGCGCGAGGAGCGATTGGATCCCTTCCTCGATGCCGAGGTACGCCTCGTCGATCTCGTCGTCGAACGCGATCACCTCGTCGGCCAGCTCGATGTCCGACTGCAGCAGGGCGTTCAGAGCGCCGCGGAGCGCGCGGAGGACGTGGGCGCCCTCTTCCTGGAGCGCCGCCTCGAGCTGGTCGAGCTCTTCCTGGAGCGTGATCCTCATCCGAATCTCCCCGTGACGTAGTCCTCCGTGCGCCTGTCCGACGGGTTGGTGAAGATCGTCGGCGTCTCGTCGTACTCGACGAGGACGCCGGTCCGGATGTCCTTCTCCTCGTCCACGTCGACGCTGAAGAACGCCGTCATGTCCGCCACGCGGGCGGCCTGTTGCATGTTGTGGGTGACGATCACGATCGTGAACTCGCGCTTGAGGTCGTGCATCAGGTCCTCGATCGCCGTCGTCGAGATCGGGTCGAGCGCGGAGGCGGGCTCGTCCATGAGGAGGACGTCGGGCTCGACGGCGAGACAGCGGGCGATGCAGAGCCGCTGCTGCTGCCCGCCCGAGAGGCTGTAGGCGCTCGCCTTCAGCCGGTTCTTGACCTCGTCCCAGAGCGCGGCATGGCGGAGCGCGCGCTCGACGCGGTCGTCGAGGTTCTTCTTCCATCCGAGCACCCGCGGCCCGAACGCGATGTTGTCGTAGATCGACTTCGGGAACGGGTTCGGCTTCTGGAAGACCATGCCGATGCGCTTGCGCACCTCGACCGGATCGACCTCGTTGCCGTAGAGATCGGCGCCGTGGTAGAGAATCGTCCCTTCGACGGACGCGGTGGGGATCAGGTCGTTCATGCGGTTGAAGCAGCGGATGAACGTGCTCTTGCCGCAGCCCGAGGGCCCGATGAACGCGGTCACGTAGTTCTTGTAGATCTCGAGGGAGACGTTCTTGAGCGCGGGGATGCCCGAGTAGAGAACGTTCAGGTCCGCGACATCGAACAGCACTTCGCGGCGAGTGGAGGAGGCCTCCTGGGCTCGCTCGGAGAGGAGCTTCTCGTCCATTCCGGGGATCTTTGCAGGTGCGGCCGAAGCGCTTTCCATGTCGTCCATCACCATCTTCTCTGGTAGCGGTTGCGGAGGAAAATCGCGAGCGCGTTCATCGTTAGCAGGATTGCGAGCAGGACGATGATCCCGGCTGCGGCGAGCAGCCGGAACTCGTCCTGCGGGCGGGCGATCCACTGGTAGATCTGCACGGGGAGCGCCGTGAACGCTCCTAGGAGTGAGGGGTCGGTGGTAACGAACGTCAGCGCGCCGACGAGGAGGAGCGGCGCGGTCTCGCCGATGGCGCGGGCGAGCGCGAGGATCGAGCCGGTGGCGATGCCGGGGATGGCCGCCGGCAGAACCTGGCGGGAGACGACCTGCCACTGCGTCGCCCCGAGGGCGAAGGCGCCCTGCCGGATCGAGTCGGGCACCGACCGGATCGCCTCCCGGCTCGCCACGATCACGGTCGGGAGGACGAGGAGCGTCAGGATCAGCGCCCCCGCGAGGAGAACGCGTCCGAGCCCCAGGCCACGAACGAGGAACGCCAGCCCCAGGATCCCGTAGACGATGGACGGGACGGCCGCGAGGTTCTGGATGTTCAGCTCGAGCAGCCGGTTGTACCAGCGGTCGCGGTTTGCGTACTCCTCCAGGTAGACGGCCGTGCCCACGCCGATGGGGACGACCATCACGAGGAGCAGCACCATCATGTAGATCGTCCCGCGGATGGCGGGCCCCGCCCCCGCGTTCTCGGGATTCGACGAGTTCGGCTCGGTCAGGAGCGTGGGGTCGAGGTAGCCGATCCCCTTGCGGAGCACGTCGACGATCAGCGTTCCCAGGAGCAGGAAGCCGATGAAGACCGCGACGAGCAGGAGGATGTAGAAGAGCGTCCCGCGGACCTTGTCGCCGCGGGGGCGCGGCCCGAGGGTTGCCTCGGAGATGCTCATCTACTCGTACACCTCCCGGAACTTTCGCACGAGCCGGATGGAGATGAGGTTCATGAGGAGCGTGAGGACGAAGAGCGTCAGCCCGACGGCGAAGATCGTCTTGTACTCGATCGACCCGGTGGGGACGTCGCCGAGCCCGGTCGCACCGATGAACGCCGTCATCGTCTGCGCGGGCTCGCGCGGGTCGAACGTGATCTGCGCGATGCCGCCGGCGGCGATGAGCACGATCATCGTCTCGCCGACCGCCCGCGAGATGGCCAGCACGTAGCTCGCGACGATCCCGGAGATCGCCGCCGGGACGACGATTCGCGTCGAGACCTGCAGGCGCGTCGCGCCGAGCCCGTAGGCGCCGTCTCGGAGGTCCTGCGGGACGGCGCTCATGGCGTCTTCTGAGATCGAGGCGACGGTCGGGATCAGCATCACGCCCATGACCAGCCCCGCCGCGAGCACGTTGAAGGTGCCCACATCGAGGCTCAGATCCTGCAGCAGGGGCGTGAAGAAGGCCAGCGCGAAGAACCCGAAGACGACTGTCGGGATGCCCGCGAGCACCTCCAGCGCCGGCTTGAGGATGCCACGCACCCGCGGGTGGGCGTACTCGCTCAGGAAGATGGCGACGCCGAGCCCGCACGGGAGGGCGACGAGGCAGGCCCAGAACGTGACCGCGAACGTGCCGACCAGCAGCGGCTGCACGCCGAACGTGGCCGGCTCGAAGAGCGGCGCCCACCGGTCACCGGAGAAGAAGTCGACGATCGAGACCTCGCGGAAGAACTCGATTGCCGGCTCGAGGAGCGCGAGCACGATGCCGAGCGTGGTTACGACCGAGACCAGCGCGCAGAGGGCGAGGAGGGCCTTGACGACCACCTCGCCCCAGCGCGTTCCCTCGGCGCGCAGCCGGATCGGAGCCGGCTGCGCGCCTACGGTGGTGTCTTGGGTTGCCACGTACCCTGCTAGCTAGCGCCCTCGAGAGTCTCCAGGTTCTCGGTGACCTGGTCTTCGGGGACGGGGATGAAGAGCGCATCCTCGGCGAGTTGGATCGAATTCGTCAAGAAGTACTCGACGAAGCCGTTCACGTGGGGCTGCGTGATGGCCTCGTTGTTGACGTAGATGAAGAGCGGGCGCGAGAGCGGCGTGTAGGTGCCGTCGCGCGCGGTCTCGACGCTCGGGGCGACGCAGCCCTGGCCGGCGTCGACCTCCAGCGCCTTCAGCGTGTCGGAGTTCTGCTCGTAGTAGGTGTAGCCGAAGTAGCCCATGGCGCCCGGGTCGCCGGCGACGGCCTGGACGATGACGTTGTCGTCCTCGCTGGGCGTGTAGTCGGTGCGGCTCGCGCCCTCCTCGCCGTTGATCTCGTCCGTGAAGTAATCGAACGTGCCCGAGTCGGTGCCGGGGCCCGCGAGTGAGAGCGCCTGATCGGGGAAGCTCGGATCGACCTGGTTCCAGTTGCTGATCTTGCCCTCGGCCTTCGGCTCCCAGATCTTCTTGAGCTGGTCGGTCGTCAGGCAGGTCGCCCAGTCGTTCTCGCCGTTGACGACGACCGTCAGGGCGTCTACGCCCACCTGGAACTCGGTGTACTCGATGCCCGCGTCGGCGCAGATGGGAGCCTCCTCCTCCTCGTCGATCGGCCGCGAGGCGTTGGAGATGTCGGTCTCGCCGGCGCAGAAGCGCTCGAAGCCGCCGCCGGTGCCCGCGGTGCCGACGTTGATGTTCACGTCGGGCTGCTCTTCGCGGAAGGCCTCGGCGGCCGCCGTCGTCAGCGGCCCGACCGTGCTCGACCCGTCGATCTCGATGTTGCCGGAGAGCGACGCGGCCGTCGTGTCGGTCGCCGCGCCCGTGTTCGCGGGCGGCGAGCTGCCCTCATCGTCGTCGTCGTCCCGGCCGCACCCGGCGGCGCCGAGCGTCAGCGCCGCGAGCGCCAGCACGAGGAGGACAAGCCTCAGAACAGGACGAATACCCACGATTCTCCTTTCGCGTCGTTGCATCGGGGCGAGTGTCGCCCTGCCCCGCCGCGCAGTGGGCTGAAAGGCTGTGAACGACTGGTGAAGAGGTGGTGAAGCCGGGCTCAGGCCGCGGGGAAGAAGCAGCGGATCGTGAGGCCCTTGCCGCGGGCCCCGGTTGCCTCGACCGTTCCGCCGGCCGAGGTGATCACGTGCTTGACGATCGCGAGGCCGAGACCGGTCCCGCGCGATGCTCGTGCCTGGTCGGCCCGGTAGAAGCGCTCGAAGAGTCGTGCGAGGTCGCGCTCGGCGACGCCCGCGCCGTTATCCGAGGCGGTCAGGGCGATCCCGTTCTCCTCGTGCCCGAGAGAGAGCCGCAGCCGGGCGCCGGGGCCCGCGTAGCGGATCGCGTTCTGCACGAGGTTCTGGACGACGACGCGGATCATTCGCGGGCGAAGCGGCAGCTCTGCGTCCTCGTCGGCCTCCACCTCGATCGTGACGCCGGCCCGCTCCGCCTGCTCCTCGAGGCTCTCCACGACCTCGACGAGGATCGGGAACACCGGGGTGGTGCCGAGCCCGACGACCTCGTGGCCCGACTCCAGCTCCGAGAGGAAGAGGATGTCGTCGATCAGCTCGCGAATCTGGTCGATTTCCCCCTGCGCCTGCTCGATGAGGTCGAGGACGTCGGCCCCAGGGAGGGTGGCCGTCTCGAGCAGCGCCAGCACCCGGGCCAGCGGTGTGCGCAGCTCGTGCGAGACAGCCGCCGTGAAGCCTGCGCGCAGCTCCTCGTACGCGGCCATGTGCCCGGGGTCGCGCGCGTACAGGATTGTCTCGCGGCGGGCGTCGACCTCGTACGGGATCGTGAGCGGCGAGTTGCGGAGGAGGGCCTCCGGCGCTTCGGCGCCCTCCTCGAGGCCCCCGAGGAGCTCGCGCGCACGTCGGCTCGCGACGACGACCCGGTCGTGCTCGTCGAGCACGACGACGATCTCCCTGCTCTCCTCCACGAGCGCGCGCCCCCGCTTCGACTCGAAGAGAAGCTCCTCCTGCCCCGGCTCTGCCCGCGGGCTCTCGCCGCTGCGTCGAAAGAAGCGCCGCACCTCGTCCTGATCGTAGCCGCCGCTCGACCGCGATATGCTCGCTGCCGGCGTGGCCGCGGCGGGCTCGGGTACTAGGAAGCTCGTCTGGGCGATCGTGGCGATCGTCCTGGTCTTCCTCGGCCTCCAGGCATGGGCCGCGTACGAGACCTCGCGCCAGGCCGAGCGGATCCTGGAGGAGGTCGTCGCTGACGAGGACCTCGACATCTCGAAGGCTCGCCAGGAGCTCATCAAGCTCCGGATCGAGACGGAGCGGGACACGCTCTTCTGGCGGACGCTTCTGACCGCGCTCATCCCGCTCGCGACCGTCGTCGTCGCGCTGGTCGCCGCGCTCCCCTCGCTGCGGACCTACCTGGAGGGACGCGCGAAGGAGCGCTCAGACCGAGCGGCCGGGGAGCTCAACGAAGTGCTTAAGAACCTCGTCAGCGAGAACCCGCGCGAGCGGGCGTTCGGCGTCGTTGGCCTGCAGCACTTCCTAACGCCGGATCAGGACGAGTTCCATCTGCGCGCCCTCGCCGCGCTTGCCACGTCGGCCCGCATCGAGGACGAGGACGAGGACGCCGACGTCAGGCGGAGCGTCCGGATCGCGTCCGAGCGGGCGGCTGCGAACGTCCCTCACGCGCTCTTCCGCGAGGTGTCGTGGCAGTGGGCGAACCTCCGGTCCGTCAGCCTGCCCGGGCTTAACGCGCCGGGGATCGACCTGCGCGACGCCGTGCTCGAGAATGCCGACCTCTCCGGCGCGAGGCTCACACGGGCTCGGCTCGACGCCGCCAAGCTCAAGGGGACGATCCTCGCCGACGCCGATCTGAGCGGCGCCGTGCTGGAACACGCCGATCTCGCGGGGGCGAACCTCGTGGGCGCCAACCTGCAGGGCGCCGTCCTCCGGAACGCGTTTGTCTGGCGCATGGACGTCGACGGCGCCGACCTTACCGGCGCGTTCCTCGACGAGCAGCTTCCGTGGGACCTCGTCGTCAACTGGCGGACGGCGACGCTCGACGCGCCTCTGCGGGAGCGGCTGCTCGACCTGTACGGACCTGCGCCCAGCGGCACGCGGGTCTTGATGGTGATGTGGGAGGTCCCGCCGCTCGTCGCCGGCGGAACCTGGACGGCGTGCTACCACCTCGTCCGCCGCCTGCGCGTCGCGGGCGCGGACGTGACGGTCGCGGTGCCGTGGGCCGCGTCGGCGATCTCGCCTCTTCCGTTCGGGACGGAGGTGCGCGTCGTCCCGCTGGGCATCGAGCCTCCGTCGGCGCCGGTCTCACCGTATGCCCCGCCGGCCTGGTCGCCGTACGGCCCTGCATCCCCGCCCTGGTCGCCGTACGGGTTCGCCTCGGCGTACCCGTCCTGGTCGCCGTACGGGCTCGCCTGGGGCTCGCCATATGCGGGCGCCGGGGGTTGGCCGAGCGAGGGAGAGCGGGTCCGGCAGCTCTCGAGCGCGGTGCGCGTTGCGGACGAGTTCCGTCGTCGCCTCCTGGCGTTCGACGAGCTGGGGAGCTTCGACGTCGTGCATGCGCACGATTGGATCACGTTCCCAGCGGCGGAGGCAGTCACCAAGCCGTGGGTCGCGCACCTGCACTCCACCGTCGCCGACCGCCAGCCCGGCGACCCGGACCCGGTCATCGCGGAGATCGAGCGGCGTGGGGCGGAGGCGGCCGACCGGGTGGTCGCGCCGAGCACCGCGACCTCCCTCCAGATCCAGCGGCTGTACGGCCTCCCGCCCGAGAGGATCGTCGTCGTCCCGAACCCGCTCTCCGAGGAGCGGCTCGCGCTCGGCGACGTGGGCAGCTTCGAGTCGAAGGTCGCCGTCTTCCTTGGCCGGCTCACGCGCCAGAAAGGCCCAGATCTCTTCCTCGAAGTAGCGCGCCGGCTGGCGAGCGAGGGCGCGACGTTCGTCGTCTACGGGACGGGCGAGGAGGAGAAGGCGCTGCGCTGGAGCGCTCCCGGGAACGTGAGCTTTCGCGGCCAGATCCCCTGGGAGCGCCGCGGAGAGTCCTTCGCCGGGGCGAGCGTCGTCGTCGTCCCCTCACGGTTCGAGCCGTTCGGGATGACGGTCGCCGAGGGCATGCTCCACCGCGTCCCGGTCGTGTACTCCGAGACGGCCGGGATCGCCGAGGTCGTGCAAGCGGGTGTCCGCGTCGACCCCGAGAACGTCGAGCAGACGGCGGCAGCGGTGCGGCAGCTGCTCACGAGCTGGCCGTACTGGGAGGCGATTGTCGACGGGCAGGCTGGGGCGATCGCGACGTACATGCAGGGCGAGTACGAGCGGATGTTGACCGAGCTCTGGGCAGGGCTCGTCCCCGCCTCCGCCTAGCAGGCTGCTTCACCACTTCTTCACCAGTCCGCTACCGTTGCGCGACCCCTGGGGTGCGTTTCCGCGGGCAGAATCGAGGCGACAGTGTCGAAGGTGTTGATCATCGAGGACGACGACGTCATCGCGGAGGGGATGGCGCGGCACCTGACCTCCGCGGGCTTCGATCCCCTCTGGGTGAACAAGGGGGAGTCTGGCCTCGCACGCTTGCGCTACGAGCGGCCCGATGTCTGCGTGCTCGACCTTATGCTCCCCGGAATCGACGGCTGGAAGCTGATCGAGACCGCACGCTCGGAGGGGATCGGGACGCCGATCGTCGTCGTCAGCGCGCGAGGGACCGAGCACGACCGCGTGCACGCCCTCGAGATCGGGGCCGACGATTACCTGGTGAAGCCCTTCTCCATGAAAGAGCTTGTCGCGCGCGTGCGCGCGGCGGCTCGTCGCGGCATCCGCGTCCAGGACGAACGCCGCGGCGAGCCAATCGAGATCGAGGAGCTCAAGGTCGATCCACTGAACGTGCAGGCCTACGTGCGGGGCGAGAGCGCGGAGCTGACGCCGACAGAGTTCCGGCTCCTCTATGCGCTCGCGCTGGAGCACGGGCGCGTGGTGACGCGGGACGAGCTCCTCCAGAAGGTCTGGGGCCGCCGGCTCACCCACCGCGACCGGACCGTCGACGTCTTCGTCCGCAAGATCAGGGACAAGCTCGAGTCGCAGGCGCCGGCGCACACGTTCGTCCAGACGCGCTACGGCGTCGGCTACAAGCTCGAAGCCGTCGCGAAATAGCCGCCCAGACCTCTGGCGACCGGCGGCACGTTCCCTTTAGGATCGCTGCCGGTGTCGGTGATCGCCAAACACATGTCGCGCGAGTTGCTGACCGCTCTGCCGGACGAGTCGATCGCCGAGGCGGCGCAGCACATGGTCGCCCGCGGCGTGGGCGCAATCCTCGTCATGGACGGCGACCGCCTCGAAGGCATCCTCACCGAGCGGGACATCCTCAAGGCCGTGGCGGTGGGCGCAATCGAGAACGCCCGGGTGCGCGACTGGATGACGACGAGCCCGGAGACGATCGAGGCCTCGGACTCGACCGGCCACGCGGCCGCGCTCATGATCCACGGCGGCTTTCGCCACTTGCCTGTTCTCGACGGCGGGTTCGTCGCGGGGATCGTCTCCATCCGCGACCTCATGCGCGTCACGCTGGACGACTCCGCGCCTCGCGGCGTCTGACCAGGGCTTTGCGCGGTGAATCGAGCTCTTAGCCGCGGCCGCCGCCGTAGATGAAGCCGATCCAGCGCAGGCCGCGCCGGCGCCCTCCGTCGCCGCCCCGGATTTGCGTGCCCGGCGGATACATCCGCCGGTGCTGCAGCGACGTCCAGAGCACGACGGCGAGCATCGCCACCGCGGCGAGGAGGAGGCCGAGATCCCAGACGCTCATGCTGCAAATGATACGACGAGATCGAGGGTCGGACCGCGGTGTTTTCCGCGGCTCACAGCCCTGTCGCCGGATCTTTACCACTCCGCTTCCCATCCCGTGGCCGTAGTCGCGGAGACTCCTCGTGCGCGAACGCGACTAGGGGAGGTACCTCAGGATGGACACGCTCGACCGCAGGACGTTCTTCCGCGTCTGGTATCTCCTGGAAGTCGGCGACGTGAGCACAACGTGAGCACGGGTTCCTCCCGGGAGCTCCCTCCGGCTCGGCGCCCAGGCCCTTCCGTGCAGGGGGCGGGCACCGTCCACCGCCCCGGCCGAGAGCGCGTGTAGCCCGGGGCTCCCACCCGCCCGCCCAGGCAGCCCGCCGACCCTCGCCGGCGGGCTGCCGCTTCGTTGCACGACGTTCACCACTCCGTTTCCCATGCGCACGGATGTTCGGCTGACACTCAGGTCATGGAACGCGCATTGCTCTGCGAGCTGCATGCCCACACGACCTGGAGCGACGGCGAGCTCGGCTTGCGAGAGCTCGTCGACCTCTACGGCCGCGCCGGCTTCGACGTCCTCTGCGTCACCGACCACGTCCTGCGGGGCGACGATCCGTGGCGGCTGCCGGAGACGTGCGTGTACGAGGGCAACTTCGCCGCCTACGTCGCCGCCGTCGATGCCGAGGCCGAGCGGGCGAGGGCGCTGTACGACCTGCTCGTCGTGCCCGGGCTCGAGCTGACGCACAACTACGAGGATCCCGACCGGGCTGCGCACGCCCTGGCGATCGGCCTGCGCGACTTCGTCACACCCGACGAAGGCCTCGTCGGCTCGCTGCTCGCCGCGCGCGAGGCCGATGCCGCCGTCATCGCGGCCCACCCGCACGGCCCCGACCGCGATTCCGTGCCGGCGCGGATGACGCGCCGCTTCTGGCTCGAGTGGGAGGTGCTCTCGCCGCTCGTGCACCGTGCCGAGCTCTTCAACGGGGTGGACGTCTACAGCTGGGTCGCCGGCTGCGGCACGCCGCCTCTGGGCGCGGGTGACACTCACAGGCGGGACCAGCTCTCCTCCTGGAAGACGCTGGTTCCCTGCGCAAAGGACGAAGCGGCGCTCGTCGCCTACCTTCGCTCGCCGGCGCCGTCCTACCTCGTCCCGTTCCGGGCCGAGGTGGAGGTCGCGCCCGCCGCCGCCGCCGCGTAGCGCGCGCGCAGCGCGACGACGAGCGTCACCAGCCCCATCGCCGCAACGAGCGGCACGATCCCGATCCAGGTGAAGGAGAGGCCTTCCGCGACGACGCCGCCCGCCAGCGGGCCGAGCAGGTAGCCGGCGATACCGATCTGCGACCAGACGATCATCGCCGTCACGATCCGCTCGGTCTCGACCGCCTCGAACAGGGCGCCGGCGGACCCGGTCTCTGTCAGGCCGAAGCCGATGCCCGCCACCGCGAGGGTCGCCAGCCAGGACGCCGGGGCGTCGGCAAGCCCAGTGAGGGCGATCCCGGCGACGAGCAGCGCCGTGCCGACCCAGATCACGAGCCGAGGGGCCGCGTACCCGGCGGCCACCGCCGTCCCCGCGAGCAGAAAGGCGAGGCCTGCGTAGAGGCCGCCGATCTGCGCCTGGCTCAGCTCGGCGGCGAGGTGGAGCGGGAGGACGCCCTCGATGATCCCGAGACCGATGACTGCGACGAGCCCGGCGGCGCACGCGAACCAGAAGCCCGGCAGGCGCAGCGCGCTCCAATCGGAGCTGAACGTCCGTCGCTCGAGCGGCGGGCGGAGGAGAGGCAGGGCGAGGAGGCCGACGAGGACGAGGGCGAGATAGGCGGCGAACGGACCGCGGATGCCGCCGATCGCGCCGAGCGCCGGGCCGATCAGGCTTCCCGCGGAGTAGGAAGCGAGAAGGCGCGACATGCCGAGGTACTCCCGTCCCGGCGCGCGCTCGAGCGTGGCGAAGGTGACGCCCATCCAGAGCCCTCCGGACCCGAGCCCCATCAGCGTCCGGGCCGGGAAGAGCACCACGAGGTCGTCGCTGACCACGAACCCGAGGGAGCCGACCGCGACGACCAGCAGCGAGGCGGCCAGAACCTCTCGAGTGCGGCCGTGCCGGACGCCCGGCCCCGCCAGGACGAAGCCGACGAGCGCTCCCGCGGGAAACGTGGCCACCAGCGCGCCGATCAGCGCGGGGCCGGCGCCGGTGGCGGCGGAGATTGCCGGCAGGGCGGGTGCGATCACGCTGTAGCCGGCTGCGTCGAGCGCCGCCAGGCCGACGATGGCCGGCCCGGCCAGACTCACGCTCGTACTCCACTTCTTCACAAGAGCGTAACCCCGCTTCCCAAGAATTCCGGGGATGATGCATGCTTCGTTCATGCGTGCGGCGACCACGATCTCCCAGGAAGGCGAGCGCCTCCTCAATCGCGAGCTCTCCTGGCTGGAGTTCAACGCCCGCGTCCTGGAGCTCGCGGGCGACCCGACCGTGCCGCTCCTCGAGCGCATCAAGTTCTGCTCCATCTTCTCGTCGAACCTGGACGAGTTCTTCATGGTGCGGGTCGCCGGTCTGATGGGGCAGGAGGCGGCCGGCATCGCCGTCCGCGCCTCGGACGGGCGGACGCCGACCGCGACGCTGGCCGAGATCCGCGAACGTGTGCTCGCCCTCACCGCCCGCCAGTCGCGGCTGTGGAGCCGCGAGCTCGTCCCGGCGCTCGGCGAGGCCGGCATCGTCATCGCCCAGATCGACGAATGCTCGGAGAAGGAGCTCAACGAGCTCGAGCGGCGCTTCAACCGGGAGATCTACCCGGTGTTGACGCCGCTCGCGGTCGGGCCCGGGCAGCCGTTCCCGTACATCTCGGGGCTCTCCAACAGCCTTGCGATCCTCGTCCGCGACCCGGAGACCGGCGAGGAGCGCTTCGCGCGCGTGAAGGTGCCGGAGGGTCTGCCGCGCTTCTTCGAGGTCGGCAAGCGAAGCGCCTTCGTCCCCCTCGAGGCCGTCATCTCGCACTTCCTCGATTGGCTCTTCCCACAGATGGAGATCGTCGAGCGCGCCGTCTTCCGTGTCACCCGCGACGCGGACTTCGAGGTCTCGGACGAGGCCGACGACCTCCTGGAAGCCGTCGAGCTCGAGCTCCGGCGCCGCCGCTTCGGCGACGTCGTCCGCGTCGAGGTCTCGGGCTCGGTCTCGAACAGGATGCTGGGCCGCCTCGCCGAGGGGCTCGGGGTGAGCGAGGAGCAGGTGTACCCGATCCGGGGCTTGCTCGACCTCGCCGACCTCTCGCAGCTCGCGGCGCTCGACCGCGCGGACCTCAAGGACGAGCCGTGGGTGCCGAGCACGCCTGCGCGCCTCGCTTCGGTGCGGGGCGGGGAGGGGTTCTTCGCCGAGATCCGCCGCGGCGACATCCTCGTCCACCACCCGTACGACTCCTTCGTCACCACCTTCGAGCGCTTCGTGCGCGAGGCCGCGCGCGATCCGGCGGTGATCGGCCTGAAGACGACCGTGTACCGGACCAGCGACGACTCGCCGCTCGTCCCCGCCCTCATCGAGGTGGCCGAGGACGGGCGCCAGAGCGTGTGCCTCGTGGAGCTGAAGGCCCGCTTCGACGAGCACCGGAACATCGAGTGGTCGAGGGCGATGGAGCGCGCCGGAGTTCACGTCGTCTATGGGTTCCCCAACCTGAAGATCCATGCGAAGACGACCCTGGTCGTCCGGCGCGAGGGGAACACGCTTCGCCGCTACGTCCACATCGGCACCGGCAACTACCACGCGCTCACCGCGCGCATCTACGAGGACTTCGGCCTCTTCACGGCGGACGAGGACATCGCCGCCGACGTCGCCGACCTCTTCAACTACGTGACCGGCTTCGGGCGCCCGCAGGCCTTCCGCAAGCTCCTCGTCGCGCCGTTCAACCTCCGCCGCCGGCTCGTCGAGGAGATACGCCTCGTCGCCAAGGCCGCCGCCGACGGGGAGCCGGCGCGAATCCGCCTGAAGACGAACGCGCTCACCGACCAGACGATCATCGAGGAGCTCTACGCGGCCGCGCAGGCCGGCGCCGAGATCGACATCGTCGCCCGCTCCATCTGCCAGCTCCGGCCGGGGGTCCCGGGCCTCTCGGACTCGGTTCGCGTGCGCAGCGTCCTCGGCCGCTTCCTCGAGCACAGCCGCTTCTTCGTCTTCGAGGTCGGCGACTCGGCGACGACGTTCATGGGCAGCGCCGACCTCATGACGCGCAACCTCGACCACCGCATCGAGATCGCGGTGCCGGTCGAGGATCCGAAGGTCCAGGCCCAGCTCGCGACGGCGTTCGACGTCCTTCTCGACGACAACACCGCGTGGACGCTGCAGGCGGACGGGAGCTGGAAGCGCCTGCGCCCGCGCAAGGATCAGAACGTGAAGGGCAGCCACGACGCGCTCATGCGCAAGGCGCGCACGCGCGCGCGCCGGCGGGTCGCCCGCCGCCCCAGCTGACCGCGGACGCCGGGGATACAGCCGACGCTGATTGGAGAATGACCACACGATGAAGGTCGGCATCGTCGACGTGGGCTCGAACACGGTGCGCCTGCTCGTCGCGCGGCGACACCGGGGCAGGCTCGTCGCGCTTCGGGAGGAGCGCGAGCACCTGTTCCTCGGCGAGGACGTCGAGCGGGAGGGCTGGCTTTCCACTGCGCGGATCGAGGAGGCGGCGCGCTGCGCCGAGCGCTACACCCGGACCGCGCGCTCCCTCGGCGCCCGCGCGGTTGAGGTGATCGTCACCGCGCCCGGACGCCAGAGCGCCAACGGCGACGACCTCGTCCGCCGGCTGGCGGCGGCGACCGCCGCGCCGGTTCAGGTGCTCACGGCGGACGAGGAGGGCCGCCTGGCCTTCGCCGGCGCGACCGCGGCCGCCGAGTCCCTTCCCGCGACGATCGCGGTGTGCGATGTGGGCGGAGGCTCTGCAGAGGCCGTCGTCGGCACGCTCGAAGGCGGCCCCGCCTGGTCGCGGTCCCTCGACATCGGCGCCGTCCGGCTGACGCAGCGTTTCCTCGTCGACGACCCGCCCGACAAGCGATCCCTCGTGGCGTCGACGATCGAGGTCGAGCGGCACCTGAAGGGCTTCGCCCCGCCGCTCCCGCAGGCGGCACTCGCGACCGGCGGCACGGCGAGAGCGCTGCGCAAGATCGTCGGGTGGGAGCTCGAAGCCGGAGAGTTCGAGGCTGCGCTCCGCATCCTCGGCAAGCGCTCGTCGGCGAAGGTGGCCAAGACCTTCGGTCTTCACGAGCAGCGCGCGCGCACGCTCGCAGCGGGCACGGTGATCCTCGCGTGCCTCCAGGCCCGCCTCGGCGTCCCGCTCGAGGTCTCACGGGCCGGGCTGCGCGAAGGTGCCGCGCTGGCCCTCCTGGACGAGCTCGCCGCGACCGCCGCATAGGAGGCCTTGACGAAACGCAGCCTGTGCCGCCGGGCCGCGCTGCTCGCCCCGCGGACTGCGTCCTCAGTCGCGTCCGTAGCCCTGGCTACGGACGCTCCCTGCGTCCTTGCCTCGGAACGACCAGCGCACCCCGGCGACGAGCAGCGTTCCGCCAAGGCCTCCTAGCCACCGCTTCTTCACGGCCTCGATACCCACCTGTTGCGGAGGCCTCGGCACCATGAGGTCATGGAGACGATGGAGAAGACACGCGTGAAGCCGGAGGCCCTCGTGGGCTGCGAAGGCTTCGGGGTCTACGGCCCGACCGCCCGCATTGGCTCGGTCGAGGAGGTTCGCACGGACAGCCGGAATGGACGGCCGAGGTTCCTGTTGGTCCGCGCCGGGCTGCTTGGAAGCTGGCTGGTGCACGTCCCGGTCGACCAGATCGACGCGGTCGACGTCGCGGCCCGGAGGCTCGAGCTGCGCCCCGGAGGGCTCCTTGCGGGCCCCAGGGCATAGCTGGCGGGCCGACTAAGCGGGCGGCGGCAGGTACTCCCGGCGTCGGAGGTTGCCGTCGCCGTCCGGCTCGACTACCCACGTCGCGCCCTTCTCGGGCTCCTCGCCGAGGAGCGCCTCGAGGATGTCGCCGTGGGTGCAGAGGACGGCGGTGGCGCCTGCGGCGCCGGCAATCAGGGCGCGCGCGTCCGCCTCCTCCGCTCCCTCCGCCAGCTCGGCGCGCTCCTCGATCGGCAGCGCGAGGGTCTCGGCGAGGGGCTCGACGGACAGCCGGCAGCGGAGGTAGGGGCTCGTGAGCACGCGCTCGACGTCGAAGCGCGCGTACTGCGCGGGAAGCGCGTGCGCCTGCCTGCGCCCGCGGTCGTCGAGTGGGCGAAGGTGGTCGTCGTCGTCTCCGGGTCGGCGGTGCCCCGCCGTCGCGTGGCGGAAGAGCAGCAAGGGCATCAAGGCTCGCCTTCGGCGAAGGCGTGGAGGACCTCTCCGTCGTGCTCGTGCGTGAGCAGCCGCTCGGCTTCGGCGAGGGACGCCCAGCGCACGTCGTCGATCTCCCGGCTGGGAGCCGGCTCGCCTGCCAGCGGACGCATGGCCCAGTACCGGACGGTCTTCGGCCTGCCCTTGCGGTCGCGGTAGCTGGTCGAGGGAAGCTCGCGTCCCAGCTCACAGTCGAGGCCGGTCTCCTCCAGCACCTCGCGACGGGCTGCCTGCTCGTGCGTCTCGCCGGGCTCGAGCTTGCCTTTCGGGATTGTCCAGTCGTCGTAGCGGGGCCGGTGGACGAGTAGCACCTCGAGGACGCCGTCGTGCCGGCGCCGCGAGACGACCCCGCCGGCAGCTCGAACGGTCTCCTCCTGCGCGGTCAGCTCCACGCCCGCTTCCCACTCTTCTTCAGCCGCGACCAAGTCTTCGGGAACGCCGCCCGCGCCTGTCGTCGGCGCTCGCGGTCGCGCTCCACGAGTTGCCCCGCCGCGAAGTGGGCGCGCGCGCTGCCCACCTGGTCCAGAAGGCCGCGAATGCGCTCCTCGGCGACGACCGCGTCCTGGTGCTCGCCGATGACGTCCTGGAGTCGTTTCGCGTCCTTGACGACGCGGCGGGCCGGCTTCCCGGCCACTCCCTCTGCGAGCTCGGCTGCGTAGCGCGCGCGCTTGCCGCGGATGCGCACGGCGTGGAGCTCCTCGTCGGTCGGTCGCTCCGGCAGCGCGCGCACGGCCTTTCTGAGCTTTCGGAACTCCCGAGCGGCGATCTCCTCCAGCGACGTCTCCTCGGGCCGGGCCCGTAGGGCGACGGCGGCCGTCTCGAGTCGTGTCACTAGATCGGCGTAGCGGTCGCTCGACATCGCCTCGAGCATGGCGCTCCGGGCCGAGGCACGCTCCTCCTCGAGCAGCTCGAGAAAACGGCCTGCCGCCCGCCGCTCGGGCGGGTCGAGCTCGTCGATCTCCTCGCCGAGGCGCTCCAGGAGGACGTCGAGGTCTCGAACCGGGCCGAGCGCGCTCCCGAGCCAGGAAAGCTCGGCGCGGAGCGACTCCGCCCACGCCTCGTCGAGAAGAGGCCGCGCAGCGCGGAGCACGGCTCGAAGCCGTCGGGTGGCCACGCGGGTCTGATGCAGCTCCTCCGGGTCTTCGCCGAGCCTCGTGCCGGGGTCGTGCGCGATCAGCTCCGCCACCTGCTCGGTCACCATCGCCCGCACGTGCTCGAGCGGCGGCGCCCAGCTCGGCGGCGCGCGCCGCTCAACCGGGACGTGCCCCATCGCCCTGAAGGCCTTCGGTCGCCCGTCCCCGGCGGTGGCCCCGGCATCAACGAGGATCTCCTCGAGGCGCGGAAGCGCGACGGCGCCCTCGTCGTCGAGCGCTTCGACCTCGAGCTCGACGAAGCGCTCCCGCACCCGGCGTCCGTCGAGCACGGAGACCGTGTCGATGGTCACCTCCGCCACGGCCCGGCCGTTCTCGTGGGCACGAATCCCCGCCCTCTCGGTGCGGAGGACCGCGGCGCGCTCGAGCGCTCGTCCTCGCAGGACGCCGACGAGCAGCTCGGCAAGCTCGGGCGGTGGCGTCCCCGGCCCCCCGGGAGCCTCGAGCTCGAGCCGCTCGCCCTCGCCGGGAAGCTTCAGCTGCCAGAGGCCGCGCCGGTCCTGCACGCGGCGTCGCAGCGTGATCCCGGCGCGCGTGAGTGCACGGTCGGCGGAGTCGTGATACGTCGAGGTGAAGGTGCGCGGCTCGAGCGGCTCGCCGGGGATCTCGGGCAGGCGAAAGCCGGCAGGAACGGCGAGCTTCAGCTCGCGCTCGTGCGTCTCGCGAAGCCTGGCCACCCTCGGATCGTAGCTCCGACCAGAAGGCAGAAGCCGACTCGGCGCCCCGTCGTTCTCACCAGACGGTCACCGCTCGTTTACCCACGCGGGGAGCCCTCGACGGAAGAATCGTCCAGTGACCCGTCGGCCGACGGGCCGTAGACTAGGGACCTACAGAGGAGGGGAGACAGGATGCTAAAGGGGAAGCGTCGTCTGGTTGCGCTCGTCGGCTTGGTCGCGGCCGTCGCCGCCGCCACGGTCGTGGGCTCGGTGCTCGCCGCCACGTCGGTGAAGCCGTACGTCGAGCCGGTGGGTGCGGAGTACGAAGTGAAGGCGCTCTTCAGCGCCGACGACAAGGTGCCGCTCCTCGACGGAGCGCCCGGCCAGGAGTATCGGATGGTAGGCATCCCCGACGGGCTCGGGGCGCACGCGAACGGGGACGGCACGAGCACGCTCTACATGAACCACGAGCTCGGCTTCACGGTTCAGTCCGAGCCGGTGGTCGGCGGGCCGAAGAACCGCGGCGCGATCGTGTCCCAGTGGATCCTCGACGAGGACGGCGACCCGATCGCAGGCAGGCGCGCCTACGACTCGATCTACGACGAGAACACCTTCCTCGGGCCGGCGCCGGAGGTCGGCAACGAGGCGCAGATGCCGAGGCAGTTCGCCCGCTTCTGCAGCGCCTACCTCGCCGGCCCGGAAGACGGATTCGACCGCTACATCTACCTGACGAACGAAGAGGACGACACGGCCAACACGTTCGACGGCATGGGCGGGCTCTCGGTCGCCATCTACGACAACGAGCTGCACACGCTGCCGAAGCTCGGCCGGTACTCCAAGGAGAACACCGTCGTCCAGCCCCGGCAGAACAGGCAGACGGTCGTCTTCTCGCTCGAGGATGGTCCGGCCACCCTCAACAACCAGCTCTACATGTACGTCGGCCAGAAGGAGCGGGGCGCGTCGTCTGCGCTCGCGCGCAACGGCCTCGACAACGGCACGGTGTACGTCTTCCGGTCACTCGATCCGGCGAAGAATAGCGAGCGGACGTTCACGAGCGGCTCTGTGCAGGGCGAGTGGATCGAGATCCCGAACGTCGAGGACCTCTCGGCCGCGGAGCTCGAGGCCGCGAGCGACGCCGTGGGCGCCATGACGTTCGTCCGCCCCGAGGACGGTGCGTTCAACCCTAGGAACCGAAACGAGCTCTTCTTCGACACAACCGGCTCCTCGTCCGGCGCGGACGACGGCGTCAACGAGCTCGGCAGGCTCTACTCGCTGCGTCTGCATCCGAGCAGGCCGACCAGGCCTGCGACGCTGACCATCGTCTACAACGCCGACACGATCGTCGCGGCCGGCGGCGACACCGCCATCAGCCCCGACAACCTCGCGGTCAGCAAGAGGTACCTCATGATCAACGAGGACGGGACGAGCGAGAGCCGGGCGGTCATGGCCGCGAAGGGGCGCGACGGCTCGATCTGGCGGTTCGACGTCCTGAGGCAGACCCGTGGCGGACCGGGCGTCAACTCGACCGGTACCAGGGTCGCCCAGCTCGACCCGCCGGGCCGCGACGGCGTCCCGGTCGGCCCGGGCGTCTGGGAGACGAGTGGGATCATCGACACCTGGGATCTGTTCGGCCCGGACACGTGGCTCTCGGACGTCCAGGCGCACCCGCCCACCACCGCCCCGGGCGGAGCGACAGTCACCGTCGAGGACGGTCAGCTCTTCCTCTTGAAGCCGGCCGACTGACGGCCGACTTCGTTACGGCGAACGCTCGGGCCCGCCCTCGTCGGGCCCGAGCGTTCGGCTCAGATACACCGCTCGCGGCGCACTGAGCGCCCTGTGCGAAGGGCGGGTGGCCGCCCGAGCAGCTCACCTGCCAGCCTGCCTGCCGAGGTGTGGATACCCGTATTCCCGGGCATTAACCGCTTTGCAACCATTCGACGCGGACATGCCCAGGATCCTCATCGTCGACGATCATCCGAGCTTTCGTGCAACGGTGAAGGCCCTCTTGTCCGCCGACGGGTTCGAGGTGGTCGGTGAGGCTGCGGACGGCGCCTCGGCGCTCGAGGCGATCGCGGACCTCCGGCCGGATCTCGTCCTCCTGGACGTGCAGCTTCCTGACATGGACGGCTTCGCAGTGATCGAGGCCGTCCAACGGATGAACGGGCACGCGCCGAAGGTCGTGCTCACGTCGAGCCACGACGCCTCCGACTTCGGCTCGATCGTCCCCCGCTGCGGGGCAGCGGCATTCGTGCCCAAGGCCGAGCTGTCGGGCGCTGCGCTCCGCGCTGTGCTTCGATAGCCGGATGCGACGTCTCAGCGCTGGAGTCATCGGCCTCGGGCTCCTCCTGACGGCCGGCTCGCTGGCGCTCTTCCTCGAGAGCCACCATCTGAACTGGCCGGGCCTAGCAGCCGCGGCGTCGCTGACGGCCGCCTGGTCCTTCATCCTCGGCGGGCTCTTCATCTGGGCGAGGCGGCCGGACAACCGAGTGGGAGCGCTCCTCGCGGTCGTCGGCCTCGCGGTCTTCCTTGGGACCCTCGGCGCGGCCGACTCCTCGCTCCTGTTCACCATCGGGTGGGTCTTCGGGCACGTCTTCATCGCGGTCTTCCTCCACGCCCTCCTGAGCTTCCCCCGCGGCTACCTAGAGACGAGGCTGGTCTACGCCGTCGTCGGGGTCGGGTACGGGACGCTGACGGTCGGCTCGCTCCTCACGTCGTTCTTCGACGACCCGGCGCGCACCTGCTCCGACTGCCCGGCGAACGCATTCCTCATCGTCGACTCGCCCGCGGCGGCCGCTGTGGTCAGAGGCGTCCTGATCGCCGTCGCGACGCCTGCGCTCCTCGGAGCGCTCTACGTTTTCCTCCGCCGGTGGAGGGCGGCGTCGGAGCCGCTGCGGAGCGTCTTTCTCCCGGTTTACCTGACCGCGGGGGCGACCCTCGTGCTCCTCATGACGACGTTCGTCGTCAACGCCTTCTCACCGAGCGCCGCACAGGTCCTCTACTGGTTCGTCCTCTTCGTGTTCGCGGCGGTGCCGCCCGCCCTCATCGTCGGCCTGCTGAGCGGCCGCCTCGCCAGAGGCCGCGTCGGCCAGCTGATCATGGAGCTCGGACAGGCGCCTGCTCCCGGCGAGCTCCGTGAGGCCCTCGCCCGCGCCCTCGGAGACCCGAACCTGCGCGTCGCCTACTGGATTCCCGAGACGGAATCGTTCGCCGACCTCGACGGGAACCCGATCGAGCTGCCGGAGGAGGGAGGAGAGGAGCTCGCGACGATGGTCGAGCGCGACGGCCGCGTCGTGGCGGCCCTCATCCACCACCGCTCGCTCGAAGAGGATCCGACGCTCGTCGACGCAGCGGCGGCCGCGGCTGCGCTGGCGCTCGAGAACGAGCGCCGCCTCGTCGCGCTCGCCAAGGCCCAGGAGCGGATCCAGGCGCTCATCGACGCCTTTCCGGATCTCATCTTCCGCATGAGCCGCGACGGTCGCTATCTCGAGTTCAAGGGCAAGCCCGAAGACCTGGCCGTGTCCCCGGAGCAGCTCATCGGCGCGACCTTCCACGACGTGCTACCCAGAGACGTCGCCGACCAGCTCCTGGCCGGCGTCGTGCGCGCGATCGAGACCGGCGAGATCGTCTCCGCCGAGTACCGGCTCGAGCTGGACGGGGTGCCGCGCGACTTCGAGGCGCGCATCGTCAAGGCCGGCGACGAGGCCGTCGTCATCGGGCGCGAGTTCACCGAGCGCAAGCGCGCGCAGGCCGAGCTCGAGCGCCTGCATGCGGAGCTCCAGCAGCGGCATCGCGACCTCGAGCACGAGCGCGACTTCGTCACGACCGTCGTCGACTCGACGCCGAGCCTGCTCTGCCTCGCCACGCCCGGTGGCTACATCGTCCGGTTCAACACTTCGCTCCAGCGCCTCTCGGGGCGCCGGGACGACGACCTCGCCCGCGGCAGCGCCTTCTGGGACGTCTTCATCGCCCCCGAGGAGCGCGAAGGCGTGCAGCAGGCCGTCGAGGAGGTCGTCGCCGCGGGCGGCCGGGGCGAGTTCGAGAGCACGTGGATCACGGCGTCCGGGGAGCGCCGCCGGGTGACCTGGTCGACGACCCCGCTCCGCGACGACCGCGGGCACCCGCGCCTGCTCATCTCCGGGATGGACATCACCGAGCGGAAGGCGCACGAAAACGAGCTGCGCCGCTCGCGGGCGCGCCTCGTCGAGGCCAGCGACGTCGAGCGCCGGCGGCTGGAGCGCAACCTCCACGACGGCGCGCAGCAGCGGCTCGTGTCGCTCTCGCTCATCTTGCGCCTCGCCCAGGCGCGGGTCGCGGGCGATGCGGACACGGCCCACCGCCTGCTCGGCCAGGCGTACGACGAGCTGACCCAGGCGCTGGAGGAGCTTCGGGAGCTCGCTCGCGGCATCCACCCGGCCGTCCTCTCCGACCGGGGTCTCGGCGCCGCTCTCGAGGCGCTCGTCGCGCGGACCCCCTTCACCGTCGATCTCGAACTCCTGGACGACCGGCTTCCCGAGCCCGTCGAAGCGGCCGCCTACTACGTTGTCTCCGAGGCGCTGGCGAACGTGGCCAAGTACGCGCATGCCTCCACGGTCGCGGTTAGCATCGCGTCCGTGAACGGGCATGCGGTCGTCGAGATCGCCGATGACGGCGTAGGCGGGGCCGACCCGGGCAAGGGGTCGGGCCTCCGCGGCCTGGTCGACCGGGTCGAGGCGCTCGACGGGCGGCTTCGGGTCGAGAGCCGGCCGGGGAAGGGCACCTGCGTCAGGGCTGAGATCCCTTGCGGGTAGTCCTGGCCGAGGACTCCGTTCTCCTCCGTGAGGGCGTCGCCCGCCTGCTCGAGGACCAGGGGTTCGACATCGTGGCGCAAACGGGCAGCGCCGAGGACCTCATGCTCAAGGTGCGGAGCTACTCGCCGAACGTCGTCATCGTCGACATCCGCATGCCCCCGACGCACACCGACGAAGGGCTGAAGGCCGCCCAGGAGATCCGCGAGAAGCATCCCGAGGTCGGCGTCCTCGTCCTCTCCCAGTACGTCGAACCCACGTACGCGATGGAGCTCCTCGCCGAGAGCGCCGAGGGCGTCGGCTACCTGCTCAAGGACCGGGTCTCGAACGTGGACGAGTTCGCCGCCGCCGTACGGCGTGTGGGGGAGGGGGGCTCGGCACTCGACCCGGCCATCGTCTCCCAGCTCGTCGGCCGCCGCCGCCGTGACGACCCGCTCGACCAGCTCACCCCCCGCGAGCGCGAGGTGCTCGAGTACATGGCGCAGGGCCGCTCGAACCAGGGCATCGCCGAGCAGCTCGTCGTCACCGAGCGCGCCGTCGAGAAGCACGTGACGAGCATCTTCGGGAAGCTCAGGCTGCCCCACGCCCCGGAGGACCATCGTCGGGTGCTCGCCGTCCTCACCTACCTGCGGCAGTAGCGCCCGTACGTACCTTCTGGGTGCGGAAAACCGCACCGAGGGAAGCTGGCTGCCCCCATTCCCGTCCTGTGTCTAAGGAGGGAGAGTGGCGACATGAAGAAGACACTGTTCATGGGCGCGGTGGTCCTGGGGATCCTGGTGTTGGCCGTGGGCGGCTGGACCGTGCGCGGCGTCCGCTGGGCCGTCGCGGGATAGGCCCGTGCGGCCCGCGCCTCGCATCGGCCGGTTCCTCGGCGCTCTCGCGCTGCCGACCTTTGCGCTGGCGCTCGGAATCAGCGTCCTCACAACGTATGCACCGCTCCTGCTCGGCGAGGCGACCTCGTCGGCGGGGGCGATCGGGATCGCGGTCGGAGCCGAGGGCGCCTTCGCCCTCTTCCTGCCGCTGCTCGTCGGCTCGCTCTCCGACCGGACGCAGAGCCGCTTCGGGCGCCGGCTCCCGTACGCGTTCGTGGGCGTCCCGCTGCTCGTGGCGCCGCTCGTCATCCTTCCCTTCGCGCACGGGTATGCGGAGGCGGTCGCGCTCGTGTCGCTGTTCTTCGTCGGCTACCACGTCTATTACCCGCCCTACCAGGCGCTCTTCGCCGACCTCGTGCCCACGTCCCACCAGGGCCGCGCGCAGGGCTGGCAGGGGGTCATGCGCGGCCTCGGGCTCGGCGTCGCGCTCGTCGCCGGCGGGCTCCTCCTTTCGGTCTGGACGCCGCTCCCGTTCCTCCTCGCCGCCGCGGCGGCGGTGCTCGCCACCGTCGTGCTGGTGCGTGAGGTGGGTGGTAAGGAGCGCGAGGCGCCGGTCGCGGCCGTGCCGTCGCTTCCCGGCCCCGGCGTCCTCACGCTCCTGCGCGAGCGCGCCGACGTACGGGCCTTCGTGGCCGCGAACGCGCTCTGGGAGCTGTCCTTCATGGGCCTCAAGACGTTCATCGTCCTCTTCGTGGTCAAGGGCCTCGGCGAGTCGGTCGGCACCGCCTCGGCGGTCATCGGCGTCGTCGCCGGCGCCTATGTGATCGCAGCCTTCGGCGCCGGGCGCCTCGCCGACGCAGTCGGCGTCCAGCGGCTCATGCGCATCTCCCTCTGGATCTACGGCATCGGGCTGCTCTTGGGCGCCGGGCTCGGCTCGCTCGACACGTTCCTGCTGGGCCTGCCGTTCATCGCCCTCGCCGGCGCGGTCGTGATGACCCTCCCCTACGGAATCCTGGTGGGGATCACGCCGCCGGGCGCCGAGGGAGCGCTGTCGGGGCTCTTCGGCTTCTCCCGCGCTCTCGGCGCCGTCCTCGGCCCGGTCGTCGTTGGTGTGACCATCGACGTGCTCGCGCCGCTCTTCCCGTCCACGAACGGGTACGGCGCGATGTGGATCGCCATCGGAGCGCCGATCCTCCTCTCGCTCCCCCTCCTCAACGCGCTGCGGGCCGAGGAGCCGGAGCCGGTCGTCGAGCTCGACCAGCCCGTCCCGGCCGCCGTCGACGACCTCGCGCTGGCCGCATAGGCCCTCCTCGCGCTACCCCCACCTGAAGACGCCTGGTGGCCTCATTTCGGCTCGACCCCAGGCCTGACAGCCTGGCGGGCACGCTCACCGAACCGAAGGACGTGATCAAGTGACCCCCCTCGCCAAGTCCCAGAACCTCGCTGCCCGTATGGGCCGCTGGAGCGCGGCGCATCGGAAGGCCGCCATCTTCGGTTGGCTCGCGTTCGTGCTCGTCGCCCTCGTGCTCGGCAACGCGATCGGCACGAAGACGCTCGACGACGAGGACACCGCCCCGGGCGAATCCGGCCGGGCGGCGCAGATCACCGACCGCGGCAAGTTCGACGAGACCGCTTCCGAGACCGTGATCATCCAAAGCCGTTCGGCCTCGGCTACGAGCCCCGAGTTCAAGGGCGTCGTCAACGAGGTCGTCGATCGCGTGTCGGGCTTCCAGGGCGTCTCCGACGTCCGCTCGCCGCTCGAGGACCCGACGCTCGTGTCCGAGGACGGCCGCTCGGCGCTCGTGCAGTTCGAGCTTTCCGACGAGAACGACTCCGCCGTCGACCGGATCGACCCGATCCTCGAGTCGCTCGCGGCCGCAGAGGAGTCGAGCTCAGGGTTCACTATCGAGGCCTTCGGTGACGCGAGCGCGACGAAGGCGCTCGACGAGACCGTCGCGGAAGACTTCCAGCGCGCCGAGCTGTTCGCGATTCCGCTGACGCTGGGCATCCTGCTGCTCGTCTTCGGCGCGCTCGTGGCGGCCGCGATCCCGCTCGTCCTCGGCCTGACGGCCGTCGCGGCGGCGCTCGGCCTGGCCGCGATCCCGAGCCAGGTCTTCCCAATGGACGAGGCCGCCTCGTCCGTAATCCTGCTGATCGGCCTGGCCGTCGGCGTCGACTACTCGCTCTTCTACCTCAAGCGCGAGCGTGAGGAACGAAGCGCGGGCCGCGAACCTCGCGCGGCGCTCGAGGTCGCTGCCGCGACCTCCGGACGGGCCGTCCTCATCTCCGGCCTCACGGTCATCGTCGCTCTCGCCGGCATGTTCCTCGGCGGCAGCCCGATCTGGACCGCGATCGCCATTGGGACGATACTCGTCGTCGCCATCGCGGTGACGGGCTCCCTGACGGTCCTGCCCGCGCTGCTCTCGTGGCTCGGAGACCGCGTGGAGAAGGGCCGGATCCCGGTGCTCCACCGGCTTCGGCGCGACGAGGGCGACTCACGGCTCTGGGGCGCGATCCTGAACCGCGTCCTGCGCCGGCCGCTCGTCTCCGCCGTTGCCTCAATCGCGTTCCTCTTGGCGCTGGCTGCCCCAGCGGTGAACATCCACACCGAGCTCCCGGGCCTCTCGAGCCTGCCGCGGGACCTCGCGATCATGCAGACCTACGACCGGATCCAGACCGCCTTCCCCGGCGGGCCGCTCCCGGCCGTGGTGGCGATCGAGGCCGACGACGTCGCCTCGCCCGACGTGCAGGCCGGCATCGCCGACCTCCGCGAGGAGGCGCTCGCGACGGGTCAGATGCGCAACCCGATCGAGGTCGAGGCCGCTCCGAGCGGGACGGTCGCGCTCGTGTCGATCCCCCTCGCCGGAGACGGCGACGACGATGCCTCGCGCGCCGCACTCGCCACGCTCCGCGAGGACGTGATCCCTGCCACGATCGGCGCCGTCGACGGCGTCGAGGTGGCCGTGACCGGCGAGACGGCGGCGTCGAAGGACTTCAACGAGCTCACGAAGGACCGCGTGCCGTACGTGTTCGCGTTCGTGCTTCTTCTCGCCTTCGTCCTCCTGCTGGTGTCGTTCCGCTCGGTCGTGATCGCGGCGAAGGCCGTGCTGCTCAACCTGCTCTCCGTGGCCGCGGCGTACGGGCTGCTGGTGCTGGTCTTCCAGCAGGGCTACGGCGAGTCGCTGCTCGGCTTCGACTCGACCGGCGCGATCGTGTCCTGGCTCCCGTTGTTCCTCTTCGTGATCCTGTTCGGGCTCTCGATGGACTACCACGTGTTCATCCTGAGCCGGATCCGCGAGGCGGTCGACCGCGGGATGAAGACCGACGAGGCGGTCGCCTACGGCATCAAGCAGACCGCCGGCGTCGTGACCAGCGCGGCCGTCGTGATGGTCGCGGTGTTCTCGATCTTCGGCTCGCTGAGCATGGTCGAGTTCAAGATGATGGGCGTCGGCCTCGCGACCGCCGTCCTGATCGACGCGACGCTCGTGCGCGGCGTCCTGCTGCCTGCGGCGATGAAGCTGCTC